>Ga0316227_1001482_pt1 | contig 25011 bp, 21 predicted proteins | sample TBH18019metaG_FD_206012 | JGI IMG/M metagenome (GOLD analysis project Ga0316227, IMG submission 206012) | Freshwater microbial communities from Trout Bog Lake, Wisconsin, USA - TBH18019 | ecosystem: Environmental > Aquatic > Freshwater > Lake > Hypolimnion/Profundal zone | place: USA: Wisconsin... | reverse complement strand
GGCAAGCAAATGACATTGCCAGACAAAGTGTGATTGCCAACCAAAAGAGTTATGAAGCTGGCGTGAAATCTACTACAGACGTCTTGATTGCGATCAGCACCTTATTTCAGACAAGAGTCGATTATGTACAGGCAGTCACACAGCAAGGTGCAAACCTACTAAACCTCTTACTGGTAAGCGCAGAAGAGCCAGAAAATGCAGTAAGTCAAACTCAAGCTTTCTTGTTTAGAAAATAAAAAACGCAGATCTCAGTCGCGATATTTAATCAAAGTAAAAAATTCATATGTTTGGTTTTTTTAAGAAAAATGTTGAGCAAGACAGGGCGCTGGCTGAAAAGTCTCAGCTAGAGCTCCGAGCTTTAGTTGAAGAAGTCTCGGCTCTTAAGGGTGAAGTCAAGCAAAGCCATGAACTCATTGAGCTCAAGACGGCAGCTTATGAACCTAAGGCCCAAGAGTTTGAGGCAGAGAAGAGCGCGCTCAGTTCCCAGTTAAAAAACCTGCAGGAGCGCTTTGATGCGCTCGAAAAAGATCGCGCTGAGATAGTTGATAATCGCCAACTACTGTGGGAGGAGTATCAAAAGCTTGATGCACTGCGTACTACATTTGATCCAAACCTGGGTGAACGGGCAAATCAACTTCAGACGGAAAAAGATGAGCTACAAGAGCGTTTTAATGCGATGGAAAAAGACCGCTCAGAGATTGTAGAAAATCGACAGTTTTTGTGGGAGGAATATCAAAAGCTAGATACTTCGCGCAATGAATGGCAAGAAAAGTTCCACCAACTTGAACAAGAAATTGCCGATATGCGGGCGCAGGGACTCTCCGCTCTGGTGACGGCCGGTGCAAGTATTGATGGCCAGAGTGTGGATATTGAGCAGATTTTAGAAGATGCACGTAAGCTTAAAATTCAAACAGAGAGTTTTGACCAAGAAAATAACTACTTACTCATTCAGATTCGTCAAAATCAAGATGTGATGGAAAAACTGACTACTGAGAATAAGTCAATCAAGGATCTGAATCATTCCCTTAATGCTAAATGGCATCGGCTAGAAAAGCGCTTTCCTAATTACATTGATTACGGCGGCTTAGAAGTAGTTTCAGTTGATGGGGTAGCAACAACTCCGAAGATTATTTGGAAAATTACTGATTATTCCAAGGCGGGCTTCGCATTACCTGAGTTTTATTTTCAAACCACCTTACAAAATGGTCAGGCAGGAATTTCGATTGTTGGCGGTGGTGATGAATCCGTCTCTAGCCAATCCTTTGTGCCTGCCTTGCTTGCTGAATCACAAGAGCAAAGAGAGACTTTTATTGAGTATGGTCTGACTGAGTGGAATAAGATTTCGGCAGCTAGTGATGTCCTTGAGCAGTTGATTGTGAATAATGGGGTAGGGCTTGGACAAGCTGAAGGCTTTGATTTGAGTTTCTGGAAGAGCTCGCTCATTACTTTAGTGCAGAGTATCCAAAAGTTACCAAAGATTTTGCGTTTTGATCGCGTCCGCCTTAAGCGTGAATTGGTTAACCCTAATTATGAGCATCTTTGGCTGGAATTCTATGATGTGCAGCTTGACACCTATCGTCAGCCTAAGCTGGAGATTCGTTTGGCTGCTGCATTGGTTCAGCCTGGCACCTTCTCACGCTTTCCTAAGGTTGAAATACCTCTGGTAGATGGAAAAGAAAAGCCATTTGAGAGCTGGTATCCAGAGTCGCATGATGATCAGGGCGCTAAGTTAGAGCTTCGCTTTGCACTTGATAAGCAAGTATTTGATTTAGGAGTATTTGCAAAGCTAAGCCCGCTAGATCAACGATTAGTCCAGTCATTTATCTATCGCCTACCGGCGATTTTAAATCGCCTAGCAAAGAATAAAGTCTCAATTCATCGCCAATGGCAAGACTGGTATGAATTTGCTAGAGCTACGGCAGTAGTGATGCAAAATCAACTCAATCAAGCTCGTTCAGTAAAAGAGACTAGCAATGCTCAAGTCACTAGCACAAATAATGCTACGCCTAATAGGTCAGTAGAGCAGAAGGTGAACAAACCAATATCGGTTGTTAGCGTGACTAAGAAGGGGCCAAGCAGTGCTGGCTCATCCAAAGCAGCAGCAACATCCAAAAAGCCTATGGCTTCTAAGAAGAAGACAGCTAGTAGATCGGCAAAATAAGTCTGCAGCCTTCCCATATGCTCACACTCTTTTCCCAGTATTTTGTGCCCAAGACTTCTAAGAGAAGAGCTGAGATTGATGAATGCTTTCTTAAAAATATTGAAAATCCTTTAGTCACGCAATTCATTATTTTTTTTGAAAAAGAAGCAGATATGAAGCTGCTTCCAGATAATCGCAAGATTATTAAAAAACTATTACCCGAGCGCATGACTTATGGCTTTTGGCTGCGCGAAACGAATAAGCTGCCTCCAGGTACTTTGTCAGTATTAGTAAATTCAGATATTTACCTCAATGAGTCTGCGCAGTATTTGATTATTAAGACGCCTTATATTCAGGAGCATAAGAAATTTATTGCCTTGAGTCGCTATAACCCAGATGGGGATGGCTTTCGCCTCAATGAAGATCCTCATTGGACGCAAGATGTCTGGGCGGTAGTGAGATCAAATGAAGATATTCCTAGTGCACTCATTCAAGAAGCCTCTTTTGAGTTAGGTCAACCGGGCTGTGATAACAAAATTGCTTATGTCATGCATAGCTATGGGTACGGCGTGACGAATCCCTGTAATTTTGTGAAAACGATCCACTTGCAGGCTGATATGCGCCGATCTTATGATGCGCGAGCTAATAAGTTATTGGGTATTCATGCTTTTGTGCATCCAACCCTCTCGGTTGAGGATGATGCAAAACTGGAGTTTGATTTATTGATTCGTAATAGTGAGCCCATCCCTAATTTAAGGGTTAATAACTGGATCAATTTTGCTAAAGACTACCAATTAAGCGGTGATCCTCAGGAATTATTAGCGCTGCAATCTGAGATTAAGCGTGAGGTGCAAAGATATCAACCTGAATTTGACTTGGCAGGTTCAATCTCGCAATACCAGTATATCGGTCGTGAGAAATATGACTACATTGATAGCAAGGGTTTTATAGCAAAGGGCACATTCCTAACCCATCATTACAACGAACAGTATCAAGTACACGAAGACCAGAATTACTATTATTTTGTTGATAAATACTGGCCTTCTGTGCGGCGCATGAAGCGGGAGATGTTTGTCATTGAATCTGAAGGACATCCTAATTTAGATAAGTTGTTTTGTACCGGATTTTTGCCGACAGTTTTGGATGTGGATGGCTTGGATTACCATCAATCGCGCCGCTTTGAATCTGATAATTTATTCTGGCAACGACCATGCAGGACTGAAGAGGTTGCTTATGAGCATCACAAGCTCTTAGACTCCCCGCAGATTAGCGACAACTATGTAGATGTTTATGTCCCCATCCCGTGGGCAACCATGATTGATCTATATAAATTTCATTCAAACTTGCACAACAAGGCAATTCCTTGGGGGGTTCTGGGAATTCTAGGCATTCGCATTTCTTCTGCAAAGCAGTTCTTGGCTAGCAGAGGTAAGGTGCTACGCGTGCATACCGTTTGTCAGCAGATCTACTGGCAAGATATCTTAGAGTGCTTTAAATGGGTTGGAATCACTGATTTATGGATCGCCCATAAGACCACTCAGATTGACGAGATCGAAAATATGCGCCTGCATGCTTGGCCGCTATTTGCAGTCAATGTAGCCGATCCAGAGCGTCGTAGTGGCCTGAAAATTATCCCCATTCAAGATAGACCATATTTAGCTTCCTTTATTGGCGCTTATATGGCGCACTATATCTCCAGCACTCGACTTAAGATGGCTGAATTATTTGGATCTCATGCCGACTATCGCATCAAGCTCATTGATATGTGGCATTTTAACGACCAGGTGTACAACGAGCAGTTGAAATTAGAAGTAGAGGATTTCCAGAAGCCAATTGATGCTTCTATTTTTGAATACAACCAGACACTATCAAATTCGAAATTCTCGCTTTGCCCGATTGGCGCGGGCTATAACACTCTACGTCTTTGGGAATCTTTAGCCATTGGTAGTATTCCCGTGATTTTGTCTGATAGCTATGAATTGCCAAGCATACAAGATGAGAATGGCAGGTTGTTTGACTGGAGTAAAGCAGTCTTGCAAATTCCCGAAGCAGAGCTACCTAACTTAGATAGAATCTTGCGCGCAATCGACAGCAAAACATTACAAGCTATGTCGGATAAATGCCAACGCATCTATACCCAAGTAGCTAAAAAGACCTGTTTTGGCAGTCTAGATAAAGAGTTAGAAATCAGAACGCTTGATGCTATCGCTAGTCAGAAGATGAAAATCTTCATTCCCTATATTGGTGAGAATGATCGCTATTTCTGGAGAAATAGTAAGCACGGATTTTATGACCTCGTGATGGAGTGGCACAAGCGGGGCTGGTGCGATATCAAAGAGCACAAAGGGCCGTATTATTGGATTAATGCGATTGGATCGATCCTGTTTTTTGATAGAGATCAAGTCGCTGACCTCATTGATAAAAAGCGTGTTAGCCCTAGGTGGCAAGGTGAAGCGCCTTATCAATATGCATTTTTTACTAATGAGTACAACTTAGAAAACGATCGAAACTTTAAGTTTGAGTATTGGTCATATCACCCGGTGGAGCTGGAAGATAAATCCAAATCAATGGGCGTAAAAGCTTATCAAGAGCGCACCATTAGCTCAATCTTCTTGGCCTCGATCGAAAATGAAACCCAGGAGTATTTCCGGAATAAATTTCAGGGTTGGGAAACGGTCATTGAAGAATTCTATATTGCAGACAAACTCAATAAAAAAGAGGGTGCGAAATACAGCTTTGAAGAGTATCTAGATAAGATTAGTCATGCCAAATTTGGAGTTTGCATGAGGGGTAATGGCCCGAAGTGCTACCGCGAAGTGGAATACGCAGCATTTGGAACGCCGCTCATCATTACGGAAGGAGTGGATACCAACTACCCTGTACCACTCATTGAGGGTACACACTACTTCTTTGCGAAAAATAAAGCAGACATAGAAAAATACGTCAAAGAGACCGACGAAAAGACTTGGCAAAAAATGTCCTTAGCCGTCAGAAAATGGTATGAGGAGAATTTTACGACCGAGGCCATGTTTAATCGCCTCAAAGACAAAATTGAAACCCTTGACCTCAGCTTGAAAAAACCAAGCACTGTTTTTATTGAGCCAATCGATCATGAGCAATACCAGTTGACCTATGATTCATGCAAGATCTTTTGTCCCAATACCAATATAGTTAAAACAAAAGAAGAGAATATCTCAGGAGTCACCCTAAAAGCCGGGGATATTGTGATTAATGAATTGCCGTATCTGAAGGCCAAAGAAGGCTACAAGTACAAGGTAAGTAAAGAAGAGTTAGAAGGCCTTAGAGAGGATATTCTCAAGTCTAATTTGCAGAAGAATAAGGATTTAGCAGCTCTACTCAAGTGGAGGTTGAGAGATTTCAAAGTCAAGCTTAAAAAGCAGGGTAAGGAGTTGAAATCTGAAAACTACATTAATAATCATGGCATTTTAAATATTGTTGATCCAGACGTTGATTATGAAATTTCTATCGACTATAACTTTCAAAGAAAGCTATCGCTTAAATATAATGACAGGAATATCTTTGGCCGTGGAAATTTAATATTTCCAAAGCAGGGCATCTTAAGGGCCATTATTTATGTAAGAAATAGTCATGAAAAAGTTGCATTAGATATTACAGGCGAGTACTCAGAATATTTTTCTTCATATGAATCCCCCATTAAGGATGGAGATCTCTATAAAGTGTTGAAACTTTGGGAATATGAAGTTAGTAAATTTGATGGCATAGAAGTTTTATTTATAGATGCATTTCAAACTCTAAGTAGAATTAAACAAGATATTTTTATTTAAAATAAAGAGCAATAAATGATACTTATAGATCAATCAAATTATGAAAGTGTTTGGACAAATGCAGTAAAAACGCTTACCCCTAATAAATTAAATTTCACTAATGGGATAAATGAGCCTTATGCAATTAGCTTTGAAGTTTTGTTTAACTTTGAAAAGTGTAAGATAATTTCTCTTTCATGTAGCTTCCATAAAAATATCGCAATCTCATTGGTTGATTCTGAAAATTCTGAGACCGTTAGGGTGAATATAAATCCATTTTATGTAAACGATAGATATTTGATACCAATGGAAATTTTTTCGTTAGAAGAGACGAAAAATTATAAATTTATTAGAATGCATTTAACAGGCGATTTTGCTTTTGAAAAAATTGAGTTGTTAGATTGTGTAGAAGATATTACTTACGAATTTAAGGTAATGCTATTTAGTGGAATCGGAGATTGCTTAAAAACCATTGCTAGAAATACGTCTTTAATCGAGTTTTCCAAGAGATTTTCGATAATTGTATATTGGTCTTATGGAGGGAGAGGTCTCCATGATTCAGGCTGGAAAGATTTACTTGAGAAAAATGTTTTTCGAGATGTAGTTTTCAAATATATAGACAATGATAAATTTGAATCACTTGAAGTAAGTGAATTATTTAACGGGTACTCTGGCCAGTTTTTGTTATCAGGATATTTCGCTAATGAGAAGAGGGGAATTTCTGTACCGCTTAATGATGGTGAACTGCGTAAAGTAAAAGAAGTGCTTAAAAATTCATATGTAAGGGTTGGAATTCAATTGCAAGGTAATGATCCAAAAAAAACCTTTGGATATGATAAGACAATTTTATTATTTAAATTGTTGTTGGCGCATTATCCGTTGGCAACTATATTTATAATAGATGCTCCAAGTAGAGTTGTGCCACCCGAATTACTTTTCAATGAAAGGGTGGTAAATTTAGTTGGGGAAACAAATTTATCAGAAAATATTACCTTGATTCAAAGCATGGATCTTTGGATTGCTCCCGATAGTTTTAGTAAGTATGTTGCAAGCTGGGGCGATGTTAGGCAAATAATTTTATGCACCGAGCTTCCTTACGTTACTCCGGTGGAAATGTTAAAGCATGCATTTGATAACTCAGGGTTAATTGGAAATCCAAGGGTTAAATTGGTTGGCATTAAATATGATCCAGTCTCATTAGAAGTTTCCAGCATTGTTCATGACGTAAGCGAAATAAGCGTTGATGATGTGGCTGAATTTCTATGACTAATAATATTATTCTCAGCCAAAGTTCTGGATCAGGATTTTTGATCGACACTGAATATGTTCGCGCCTCAATTGCACAGGCGAATTTTATTGCGCCTGAATCTAATATTTTCTTTATCTCAGATCTAGGTTTAGACCTTAGCGAGCTTCAAAATTGTAATTATGTAAACTACGGCTCTTTCAATAGCGGCGCACGAAAATTATTTTCAGTGCTTAGGCATACACAGGAGTCATCCCCTTATTGGTATTTGCTTGGAATTTTTGGGAGGATACCCGTTATATCAGAATTTGTTAAAGAAAAACTTATAAAAGATTTTCTTTATATAGAGTCAGACGTTTTGCTCCTTCAACCACCTAATGATTTTTTGAAGATAGATTCTATTAATTTATGTATCAAGCAGGATTTATCGCTAATGAATATGGGGGCCATGTATTTCAATGAATCTCAAAAATACAATGATTTTTCTGAATTTATTCAATCAAATACTGATTTGCTCCATGGAAATGCGACTGAAATGTATTTAATGAAGTTGTACTTTGATTCAATAAATATTGATAGGCACAACCTATGTGACATATCAAAAAATTTAGACAAGTTTGATTTTAGTATTTCAGATGATGAAGGCTCATTTGAGATGAGTGAATATCAAAGATATGGTCGAACCTATAAAGAAATTACTAAAATTGGCGAATCATTTTATGGCGTGTCAAATGGAGCTCAAATCAAGTTAAACGGCATTCATCTTCATGCGGAGTTTAAATTTGATTGGTTAAAGTACTCATCTTTTTTAAATAGTTTATCTCACCGCAGATTCATGCGTTTGCCCGATTCTTGGGTCGTTACTGAAGAAGAGATGTATGCGCGATCACTTGTATATTCTGATTCAGAGGCTTTATTGGCTGCGTGGATCAAAGTTAATGATTTGTTTCAAGGTTACGGAAAGGCTAAATATGAGGTCTTAAAAATCCTTTCCGCAAAAGGGCGGTTCGATGAATTTCTCATCCTTTATAACGGGATGACTAAACTTGAGTTTTATGACAACGAGCATGCGCTTTTTTTTGTCAAGTTTTATTGCTTTCCAAACGGAAAATATCATGATGCAATTGAGCTGCTAGATCAGTACAGATTTTCCTCTCTCGAGCACGCAAGGTATTACTTGCATTGCGTGCTTTATATTGGTGTATATAGCGAAAAGATTATTGATGATCGAAAGGTGTATGAGAGTCTATTTGCACATCAACCTGGTTTTTACTGTGTCTTTTTGAGAGTCATATTTAAATATTCCCTGATGAACCAACAAGATTTAATGGAATTTCTACAAAGTATTGCACAAATTTTTCCAGATCATAAAGAAATTAATTCATTGTTTGAGGAATTTTCTTTGACAGAGCTTTGAAATAATTTCCTTGCGAGGCAATTTTAAAGGTTCCTTAAATATTCGTAAATTTGGTTTTTATGAGGAAATTCAGTGTATTTAATTTCCTTTTTAAATAGATTTCTTGCTAAGACTACGGCCCCACTACTAAAGCTACTTGGAGGCCCATAGATTTCGTCCATAAGCATTAATCGTACCAGTTCGCCTTCGAAGTTTCTATTCGCAATATGTGCTCCAGCCCTCTCTATTCGTTCTGCAAAACTTATGCTTAATTCGTTTGAGAAAATGTGAACAACCTTATTTTGATCTATTAGTTTTTTAATGAGTGAAATCCAAAATTCATCATCATAAAAATACCCCCCATTCGCATATAAGCTATAGTCTCCCCTTCTTATGTGGAGCCCGACATGATCTTTTTTGTTCGCCCCCATTGCCCTCATTAAAAAACTTTCCTCTTCGATTAGATTTAATTTTGGCTGTATTTCATGGTAGTCATGATCATCTTCTTCGTTAAATAAGAAATTAAATGGCTCATGGCAAATGCATAAATCATAATCTTTTATTAACTTTATAATTTCAAAATTTGAAATATCTAATTTTCCAGTTAGATAAAGAATTCCTTTTGTATTATCTTTTACTATTAATTTTTCCCATTTAAATGGTTCAAGCCCATGTTCTATTTCATAGTTATACTCAAAATTTCGAGTCACTGAACTTAGGTTTACTGCATTTAGTTGCTTAGAGAAGGTTTGCTTGAATTTTGAAGAGGCATCAGGGTTTGATCTCATCCAGAATGATTTTGGCTGCAGATAGTTTGCAAAATTTTCAATAGCCCAGGGAAACGAAGCATCTATTGAGTGTTTCTTAAGTATAGGAAGTGCTCTTGCCATCCATGAAAGACTATTTCCAATTCGGCTATGTAACGTAGGTTGTTGAGAGAAAAGTATCATAGATTAAAGTCCATTAAGCGATTACTAATTTTTTCCATGAAAATATTTATGCTTAAATATAGATATTATTTTGCAGATAATGGTCAATAAGTTATAATGATTTGGATTTTTTAGTAAATGATAAATTGTTATTTATTGCTATACCTATAGTATATTAGCGTTTTAATATTTAGAATAAGTTATGAAAATTATCCTTAATCAGAACATTATTGACTTTCTTACTGAAAAAAGAATCTACCTTCAATTTAGGGGGGAGAATAATACTCTCAGACCGGGGATGGATTTTCACTTTCCTGATGGCCTTGAGTTGGAGCCCTATTGTGGTTTTTATGGCGGAAATAATACTTTATGTAATATGGGTTCATTTTCCTATTCTTCAAGCGGCGTCCATGCTGGTGCAAGTATTGGAAGATATTGCTCAATAGCCTGGGCTGTTTTTTATCAATCTGAAAATCATCCATATAACTACGTAAGCACCAGTCCTTTTTCTTACCAGCACCATGATTTTATTAGATTTTTTGCGAGTGATACCAGCCATGATTTATCTGCGCAAACTAAATTATCTGGGGCTACTGAAAAACCTCTCCCTGTTATTGAAAATGATGTTTGGATAGGCTCGGATGTTTTCCTAAATAGAGGTATCACGATTGGAACTGGAGCAATAGTAGCCTCTAAAAGTGTTGTTACAAAAAATGTTAACCCATATGAAATTGTTGGGGGAAACCCTGCAAGGCTAATACGAATGAGATTTGATCCGGATATAGTCTCAATGTTACTTTTGAGTCAATGGTGGAGATATAGGTTTTCTGACTTTGCTAATTTACCGATAGACTCTCCTGGAGAATTTGTGCGTGAGTTTTTGAGTTTGAAATCTTCAATAGATCCATTTTTACCAAATAAAATTACAGCTCAGGACATTATCAATTTACTATAATATATACATCTTTAGACTAGATAGAATTTAGCTATCAACGTCCTTTAGGGCAAAGGAAAAAATGTATCACGGACAATGGTTACAGGATAAAGTATTAAACGAAGAAATTTTTTTTAATAAAAAAAATGGATCATTCATTGAAATCGGCTGCGCAAGTCCAGTTGATTGCTCCAATTCGTATTTTTTTGAAACTATCCTTGGGTGGCAGGGAATTTGTATTGATGCACGACAGTCAGCATGTGTAGAGTTTGCTAAATCTCGAAAAGCAAATGTTATTAATGCAGTGCTTGGAAAAGAGCGTGGACGCTCGATATTTTTTGATTATGGACTTTTAGCTGGCTTGGCTAAATTCATGTCTCAAAGAGAGCATGAGCAAATTGAACAGTATTACGGATCTAACGTAAATGTTAATGCAAATTGGGTTGATGTAATTCCATTTGCTGATGTGCTGCAGCGCTATTCGGGGACTTTTGATTTATTAATGATTGATACCGAAGGTGCCGAATTGGCAATACTGCAGAGTATCGACAATCAAATTGAAAGATTTAATGTCGCCTTAATTGAATCTAATACTGATCTTGCGCGAAAGGCGGTAGTCGAACACATGCATAATTTTAATTTTAGGTATTACAAAACGGTTGGTGCTGATGATATTTTCATAAAAAATGATCGAGCGGACTAAGCGTAAGTCCTATTTGAATTGCAATTTCTATTTAGATAATTATCTTATCTTTATGCACATACAATACGATCAGGGGTTTTCCTATGATCTCTATTCAACACCCTTTATTTTTAATCGCGTGATTTTCTAATTAAAACAGAGCCTGATTTATCAGGCATTAAAATTAACTGCTCTTTTGTCAATTCGCAAAATTCATCTATTGCTTTTTTAACTCCTGGCCACGAAAGACTTGAATAATCGTGCAGTGCAAATATAGAGCCATTCTTCATTAGTGGGTAGAAAAAGTTTAGCCCTGCTTTGGTTGGTTCATATAGATCGCAATCAATACTTACAAATGAGTAATTTCTAATTTTGCAGGCCTCAGTGATAGATTCTGGGAAATAGCCCTTTATAAAATGGCAGCATTCCGAGTCCTCATTTATTAACCCTTTAACAATATCTGTGGATGTATTTTCGAATAGTGACTCCTGACCTCTGCCAGTATCAATACCTTGCAAATCTTTTTCGTCAAAGCCTGAGTAGGTGTCAAATAGAAAAACCTCTCTGTTGAAGAGTTTTGCAAAATGAGCGAGTACGCTAGAAGTATTGCCTCTATAAACCCCAAGTTCAGCAAAATCTCCAGGTATTTCGTCCCCAATAATTTGCTTTAGATTTAGGATGAAAGACCACAGCCTTGCTATATCACCAGTGTTATTAATATGGTTATGGTTGATGTATTTTTCGAAGAGCTTATTAAACTCTTCATGTGTTCTATGGGTTGCATGTGAGTCTGGGTGATAGTCTATATAGATCTTAGACTTAGTTCTTTGCATACCAATACAAATCTCATGAAAATTATTTTCATTTATATCAACATTATCGCTAGACATTTTTAGGAGCCTCCAAGTTTTAAAGTGCTTCGTAACTATTTATAGGGCGTATTAAATTTTCTAGACCCAATCTAACTAGTTTTAAGTTAATATACCTTAATAGCTAAGGATTGATCTATGAATGAAAATGTTGTAGTAATTATACCAACTCATAATTCTATGTCGTTTATTGGCGAGGCGCTTGGTAGCATTAATTCTGTAATATCAAGGGGCAGTATTTTGTCCCTATTATGTGATAATAAATCAACGGATGGCACGATTGAGTTAGGCGTTAATTTAAATTCTAATAATGGTTACATCAATCTTATTTCAAATCGGGATGCTGGCCCCTCTCAAGCAATAAATGCTGGCTTAAATTTAATTAATAAAGCCAATATCATTGGGTGGCTAAATTCCGATGATGTCTATGCCTCTGGCGCCATTGATCGTGCTATCAAATTATTTGAATCTAATCCTAAGCTCAAGATTATCTACGGTCTTGGTCGTCATATGGATGCTGCTGGTAAAAATTTAGGTGCATACCCAACTTTGCCCCCATCTGTATCTATCAAGAAATTCGCTGATGGCAGCTTCATTTGCCAACCAACAGTTTTCTTTCGCCGAGAGGTATTCGATGAAGTTGGCCTATTAGATGAATCTTTGAAGACCGCTTTTGATCTTGATTTGTGGTTGCGTATCTTTAAGCGTTACCGCAAGAATCAAATTGGCTTCATTAATAGAGTGCAGGCTTATTCTCGCTTACATGATCAATGCTTGACTAAGCGTTTACGTCAGACTGTCGCTTTGGAAAGTATGCAAGTCATTGCTAAGCACTTAGGCTCTGCTCCAGGGCATTGGATTTTGACTTATTTTAATGAGTTGTGCGAGCGCTATCCATTCATCGAAGAAAAAGAATCTCTTGTTGAAATGATTAAAGGCGTGCTCCAAAAAGCCAAAGCGTTTATGAAGCCTGCAGAGTTTGCTAATTTAGTTAAGACTTTGCAAAACGATTCCCGTCTTAAATTGGCCAATGCCCAGGCTTTTGTCGATGTTCAGTCTGATGGTTGGGTGAGTAAAAAACTAATTGCTAAACTGCGTTATAAAAAAGGTGAGAAGCGCACTCTTATTCTCAAGTGTCAAGGTGGCTGGCCTACCGAATCGAGCATTCAATTAACCATTCGCTCGGCTACTGGTGAAGTTGAAAAAATCAAGCTAGGTTCCCAGGATGAATTCACGCTCACGCTTGAGGCTCCAGAGACCAATACCGAGGCATTTACTGCATGGGTAATAGAAACTCGGCAATTCTTTGTGCCTGCAAAGGTGCAAAAACGCTCAAAAGATACCCGCAAGCTTTCCTTTAGGGTTGATAGTCTGTCAGTTCAGTGATTTCTCTTTTCAGCCTAGTTATCCCTAACCTCCCTTGTCGACCTTTAATTTCCCATAGGTTTTTGTTGCTAGCATCCCCGCCACTTTGAGGCTCTTTCATATCAAATGCGAGCGTAAGACTTCGACTCTGCTTTGTGGGGCTAACTGACTTCGGTTCTTATTGCCTAGTCCCTGATCATCGCTAGTTTCGCTATGCAGATCATCTTTGAATCTATTGCCTATCTTAATGTCTTCTCTAGGATGTTCATTCAGATAACTGTCTTCATTGCATTGAGGATTGCCAATACCAAATGCCAGGCGTGCGCACTGGGTAAGGGCTCTATGCCTTAGCATTCTTCTGGGCATTTGTAGCCAGGTAGGGTGATCGGTTTTCACTTCCAGGTAGTATTCACGAGCTATGGTTGGAACACTTCGATCTTTGCGGTAAATGGAGCACTCAATCCACTTGGGGATATGGTTAATGCATTCAGGTGATTCGCTAAATTCTATACCGGCAAACTGAGGATGACCATTTAAGTATTTTGCCCAGCCATCGACGGTAATCATGATTTGCCAGGAACGCTCGGGATTTTGGGTCAGAATGATTTCTTGCGCCAAGGGGTTCATCCTGTGCTCTTCTATATATTTGAAGTACATCAAAAGGATCGATGCTGGCACTGTTTCATATTGACGGTGAAATCGCCGCCATATGAGTAATTCCATTTTTAGCACTTCACATGCCTTTGTTGACTGTTCTTCAATCGCTCCCATAATCGCAACTTCTTCGATCTTAGCTGTACCCGTTTTCTGTTCAATTTTTAGATTAGGTAATGATTGTCTTTTACGTAGACTCTGCGTATTGTTTTGTTGTTTCATCTGCTCTCCTATAATTGGCATATTTTTCATATCAATATCAATCCCTGATAGATTTAATTAGTAATCTGCGTGAGCTTTGACTGCTCACCATAAACTGGGCGACTAATTCAGGGTGCGCCAGCTCTATGGCCTTGGTATCTAGTCTGGTAGATGCTTTAGGTGTCTTCCAAGTAGCAATCGTTTTACCGGTATAGGTCAAGATTTGGGCATCTTGCATCGTTGCCATGACTTGTTGTTTTATGTGACTAAGCTCTCCCTCAGCCTCCTCAATCCGCTTTTGGATTTGACCTATCTTTTGGACCTCAACCACAATATCTTGTGGCGCTTCAACCGACTTTGCCCCATCTTCTTTTCTAAATAAGGTTTGATAGTCTGCCTCACATTGTGCTGGTGGCGGGGTATCAGTAAGTACGTATTGCTCCCAAAAATGAACTGCTTTTTCTAAGAGTGTTTGCTCAATTTGCAAATCTCGATGGATCTGATAAATCCGAAAATCACTATTACCAAAGAGCACTGCTAAATCTGTTTGATCAATTTGGGTAATGGCCATATACCAAAGGCATTGGCATAGATAAGGTAACGGCACCTGATCTGTTCCAATTTCACCCCAGTCTTGCTGACGAAAAGGGTTGGCCGTTTTGCATTCAAGTAGTCGATTGATTTTATGGTGGCCAATAGTCATAAGCTTGTTTTCAAGGCGGGTGATCTCTAGCGCTTTTAGCAGGCCTGGATCAGTGGCCTCAACAGTGCTTAATTCTTGCCCACTCGCTTGTGTCACAAAGCGATCAATATGCCCACCCAGATAGTCGTGCTCTGGGTGCCTGATTGCATAGGGGTAGTTGAGTAAAGTTAATTGTGTTTGACGCTCATACTCTTGCGCCACAAATTCCTCAGCAAAGCTACCAAAGCGCAGTGGCAAGGAATCAGCCCCATTGGTTTGCTTGCCAGTCTTTTCCATCCAGACGTCTACAGCAGTGCGATAGGGTGATAAACCCAAAATGGCGGCAATGTCCGATCCTCCTAGACTTTTGGCCCGAAATTGGGCAAAATCTTGATTTATAAGCATATTTATTCTCCTAAATTAATCAATAGATACCTTTTAATAGGTAACTATTACTCATTATAAGGTATCTGTTACTTGATTACAAGTGGTCAAATTCGTGCAGCTCGCGCCTTAATTAAGTGGACAGGTGCTGAGTTAGCGAAAGCATCTGGGGTAGCTTTTTCAACTTTGATGCGTCTCGAGACGGGGGAGGGCGTACCTGGGGCTCAAGCAAAAACCCTCGACGCCATTACAAAAGCCTTCGAATCTGCCGGTATCGAATTCATCGGTACGCCTGAGCAAGGCGCTGGTGTTCGTTGGAAAATAAGCGGTAATTAACTCGCCTTCTATATGGGCAGTAAACCAAAGCCCCTTCATCCCGCTTCGCACTGGGTGCGTGGCGATGAGGCGATAAGCCAGCGCTTAAATGAGCGTTTTATAGAGCACCCACTCACTCCTGATCAAATCACCGAGGTCGATGACGCCTTAATCTCAGCCAGTTTTGCCAGTAATCGCACGCGGCCCAAAAACCTCATCTTGGTAGCGCTTGCCAATGCGCTCGATTATCTTGCGACGCCGTATAAGCCTTATGTCTTTAAAAAACTCACGCGCGATACCTTTGGTGCCAATCGGCCCTATGGGCCGCATCAAAAATTGCGCGCTCGGCTCCTTTTAGGCGCCGCATTATTTCAAGCATGGCGCTTGGGCCATGGAACGGAACCTCGCATTAATCGCAAGATTGTGGAAAAGGACAAGCGCACCGTGCGCACTCCATTTGTCATCTTTGCTGCGCAAATTCTAGCGATCGCCAAAATTGGCAAAGTGGAAGATAGCCTGATGCTGTATCGCTCCTTTGAGAGGGCTACTCATGCTGGTATTCCTTACGATGATTGGGTCAAGACCCAAACCATTTTTAAAATATTAGAAAAATAAAAAAAGTTCCAAGACGGGCGAGATACCGGGTGAGTAAGTCTTAGGCTCATCTCCATATGGTTAATGTGACCCAGAAATTTGGGTGCACATCTCAACATTAACCGTAAGGAGCTGTAAATGTCACAAAAGACTGAAATTGCAAAACGAAATACCCCAGTGGTAATGCAAACTGGACCCACAACCCTGGCTGGCAAGCAGGTTTCCTCTAAAAACGCTCAAAAGGGAGCGATCTTTACGAAGGGCTATCTGCAAAGCGAAAACATTGAGCAAAAGCAAGCGGAGTATGAAGCGCTCACCGAGCAGTGGGGCGCTTATGATCCGACGCGCCAAATGATTTTGCGCACAATCGAGCAAGCCAATTTGGGGATCGAGCGCCAGATGCTCTTTGAAAAGCAAAAGATTGAAGCACTCATGCAATCGGCTGATGTGGCCCAGCAATTTGCTCGCCATGCCGGTTTAAGCGCCATGGCCGCAACAATGATGCCCGCTTGGTATTTTTCCGATGGCGGTGTGCGTGAAAAGAGGATCGCCGCCTCTATTCTCAAGGTCTTTGAGCAGGTAGAGCAATTGATCCATGAATACAGCGATCAAATTGCGCCGCACATCAAAACGCGCTATCCCGATTTGTATGCGTATCTGATGGAAGGGCAAGCGGTGACTGCACAGTTTTTAATTGTGCTGGGAATAACCTATAAGCAGACGACTGCCATTCTCAATTTACACAAGTTAATTGAGGGCTTAGAAAAGCACCACTACCACCATTTGGTCTGGGCAAAAGATGCTGATCGCTATCAGATTTTGGTGATGGGCCTGCGCGCGCAAAAAATAGAAGAGGCGATTGATTTGGACAAAAGCAATCGCTATGCCACCAATTTGCAAAGCCGCCTATTAAAAGGGGTGAACGCTTTGGTCACTTTAGATCAGATTGATGCGCACAAGATCAGTGCAGCTCAAACCACGGTCACGATTTCCGAGCAAGAGCAAGGGGGTGGCGCGGTCAGTCTAGAGGCGCCAAAAAATTCACTAGCAGCATCTAATACAGCTCGCTCGCAATCTATGGAGGGTAAACAATAGCGTTTTGCAAAACGAAATCCCCTGCCAATTTGCCCTGATGTGGGGTGGCAGGGGCTTTCTGAGCTGGCGGCTTAAAGGTCGGTAAAATGAATCATTACAAAATAAATGGGTATCACCTTGATTACTCCAGAACAAGTTACTTTGGCTTACCAGCTCTTTTTGGGTCGTGATCCTGAAAGCGCCGATATCATCAACAACCTTTGCCAGACAGTACATTCTGTGTCGGCATTGCGTGAGTCCTTTATGCGCTCTGCTGAGTTTCGCCAGCGTATGGGTGAGGCTTTAGATAAGCAGCAAAATGTGCAGTTGCGCCATCCCTTTCATTTGCCACATATTCCGGTGGAAGCGGAGATCTCGGAAGATTTACTGCGTAAGATGTTTGAGCGCATTAAGCATGAGTGGACGCATTTGGGCGAGACTGAACCGTATTGGTCCACCATTACTCAACCGCAATATCACCGCGATCAATTTGAAGAGCATCGCAAGCAGTTTTATGACTCTGGTAAGTATGTCGTTGATATTTTTATGGCCTCGATGCGTCGCAATAACATCAACCCCAATGTAATACAGTCAGTTTTAGATGTGGGTTGTGGAGTAGGGCGTTTGACCCAGTTCTTGGCTAAGTCATTTACTAATGTCATTGCTACCGATATCTCTATGCCCCATATCAATGTGGCTAAGGCTCAAATTAATATGCAAAATTTGACCAATGTGGAATTTATTCATTGGGATGATCCACGTGCTTTATATCGCATGCCAAACGTGGATGCAGTTCTATCGGTGATTACTTTGCAGCACAATCCACCGCCCATGATGGTATGGATTTTAAAGAATTTACTCGCTTGCTTAAATCCTCATGGCGTAGCGTATGTGCAGATTCCGACGTATCGCAATGGCTATTTATTTGAGACTGAGCGCTACTTGCAAACTGCACAGCCTAATACGCTCGAGATGCATTTTCTCCCTCAGCATGAAGTCTTTCGAATTATTGCTGATTCCGATTGCACTTGTTTAGAGATCCGAGAAGACGGTATGGTGGGTGATGAGAGCCAGATGTTATCGAACACCTTCTTGATTCAGCGCAACCCCTAAGTCATGCTAGTAATAAATGCTTGATCTATCTTTAGCCAAGCATTTTGCTTGGTTGCTTCGCTCTGATGTACGCCAAGACCTCAAGTCTTCTGATAAGCCAACGGAGCGTTTTGCCCAGTGGTGGTTAGTCAATGGCCGCTCTGAGTATCCCTATTGGGAATATCTCAATCCTGCCGAAATTACTTGGCTACAAGAGTCAGTAGGCAAAGCTCTATTTGAGGGAGTAGAGCTCTCCATTCCGAAAATGATGCGCTTGGTCCTATCTTGGCGCCCTGATGTGATTCAAAAGTTCACGGTGAATGATAAGGCTGACTCTGTTTCATTAATGGCATGGTTCTATTTGCTAGGGATGCATGAACATCGCTTGTTCGATGCCGCATCACTGGAGATGATTCGTGATTTAGATCGCCCCATCATCAACCCTAATGCCCAGTCCGGTTATGAAACCCCTTCAGCAACAGTGCTTATGGCACTAGCTTGGCGCTTACTCGGACCGGAATTACAAAAAGTCATGGGCCTATCTGATTCAGCTTCGCGTAATCGTTATTTAGCTTGGTTCTTTACGGTGGGGTTGGGGGTATTTAAGTGCCATGATCTGATTGCGAACCGTTGGCGCTCATGGTTATTACAACCGATTTCTTTAGGCAAAGATTTAGGTGACTTACCCCGCTTTGCGCTCTTGGAATACTCTTTAATGCCTGCTAAAAAGCGCCCGGATATTGCCACAGCTGGCGGCGCAGAAAAGTTGCGCACCTTAGCAGCTCATTCTGAGGTGCTTGGCGCTAACGGTATAGGTGGCAAGTGGGCTTGGTTAAGGCAACCTACTGAATTACCGAAAACCCAATTTTTAGCAAAACCTACTGTCAATTTGATCAGCGATGCAAGCTCTGCAACTCAACCTTTGATCGCTAAAAAACCTTTTGGTGTAAACCTCTTTGGTTTTGCTTATGGCGAGCTTGGAATTGGGGAAGACTTGCGCATGGCAGTCGCGTGTTGTGAAGCTGCTGGTGTTGCTTATCGGGTGATTAATATTGAACCTGGTACCGAGATTCGTCAAAACGATAAAGCAGTTCAGACCCAAGTAGAGCAGGGAGTTGCTTCTGCACCTTATGCCATTAATGTCTTTATATTGCCAGGCTTTGATATTGTCTCTAGAGTCTTTTTAAAGATGGGTAGTGAAGTGTTTAAAGACCACTACAACATTGGTTGGTGCCCTTGGGAATTAGGCATCTGGCCTGCTGCGTGGAGCCGTGCTTTTGAATTGGTTGATGAGATTTGGGCAGGTAGCCAATTTAGTCACGAGATGTATACCCGCTCAACTAAAAAACCTTGCACCCCCATGCCATTGGCAACGCAATTAGTAGGACTTCAGAAAAAGACTCGCAAGCACTTTGGTTTGCCTGCAAACGAGTTTTTGTTTCTGTATGTCTTTGACTTTAATTCTCACCTAGAGAGAAAAAACCCCACTGCTGTGTTAGAGGGTTTTGATAAAGCGTTTCCAAAGACCAAGACGGATTCTCAGGATGGCTCTCAGGAAGGCTCAAACGTAGGCTTAGTACTTAAAGTCATGAATGCCAAACCTGCCGATCCCGCTTGGCAGAAATTTGAAAAAAATTGCAAATCTGATAAACGCATACATTTAATAGATCAAACGATGGATCGCGGTGAGGTATTAGCACTCATCAATGTGTGCGATGCCTACGTTTCGCCACACCGCGCCGAAGGCTTTGGTAGGACCCTGACTGAGGCCATGCTCCTTGGAAAGCCTGTAGTGGCCACCAATTACTCTGGTAACGCCTTTTACATGAACCCAGAAGTCACTTTCCCCGTCGACTATGAGCTAGTACCCGTAAAACGGGGTGATTACCACTTTGTGGAAGATGAGGATGGGGCAGTCTGGGCGAACCCCTCGATTCCCCATTTGGCCAGCCAAATGCAAGCGGCTATGGCGGCTAGTAAAGACCCCCAATTTAAGGCCAATTTACTGGCCTATGCCCAGCAAACATTTGCCCCAGAGCGAACTGCCCATTTTATGAAGCTAAGGTTAGAATCTTTAAAAGAACGATTGATTGAAAGGGGCTTGGTATGAGTTTTTTCTCCTCCCTGTTTGGCAAAAAAGATTCTCAAACAACTGATGCAGATACTGCGCCAGCCAATACACCTGCGCCTATTCCTGAGCACATTCTCAATCCGCCCATCGTTGAGCGCAAACCATTTGAAGTGCCTGCTAGTGAAGCTGGCACCACCGCACAATCTTCAGTAGCTCCAGTGGTAAGTGATGCGCAAAATGTTGCTGAAAGTTTAGGCGGGGCAATTTCTGCGCAAACAGCATCAGAAGTATTGGCCTCTAGTGAATCTAATGAGCCAGAAGTATTAGCGCAGATGGATACTGATCTGATGACCTCTGAAGACATCATTGCGGCGTACAAGATTTTCTTGCGCCGCCGTCCTGAAAATATGGATGGAGTAACTCCACGCGTCGGTTTAACCGGCGATCGTATTTTGTTTGATTACCTGATGTCCGATGAATTTACTGGCAGACCTGAAGTAGCGCAATTGGTCTTTAATTGTGCCAAAAAGATTTTGGATGCCAAGAAAGTTAGTGAAGATGCTGCTAAAGCGCAAGAGCAGTCTCAAGAAAATCTTCCAGAGCAAGCAGATACCTCTTCCGCACCCTCTCAGCCTACACAGGCTACTTAGTCTACTTATCCTCAATTACGTCTGCACAGCCTACTTTATTAATCATATTCTCTGTTTGATATAGTTTTCATTTGGTAATGGAGTTAATTTTTGACTTAATTTATTCATCCAATACTCTAGTGAAGCCAGATTAATATCAGGTCGTAGACAAGTTCTGTAAGAAGACCCTAATTCGTTTCAAAACTCATCAACGCTGAGTTGTCGCTACTATCGGTGAGCTAAAGTAGTATTATATTTTTTCCAAATAAACCGAACTCAATCGCTTAACACTCTAAATTCAATATGAAGTTGCTTTACACCCTAGATCAGTGCGAAGACCTTATGGCAAAAGCAATTGAGCTACCCGATATTGCTTATGAGGGGCAAGTTACTTTTCATTGCTTTTGGCACGGTGAATTAAACGATAAGCATTTACTTAGTATTCGTTCTTGCTTTTATTTTAATGTGGGAAGTACTGAGGTATCGAATCGGAAAATTATTTTGTGGGTTGAAAATTGCCCACAAAATTTTTATTACTCTGAAATACAGAAGTATGCACAAATTATAGATTTTGACTTTGATGCAGAAAAAACAAAAATTCATGCCTTAAATATAGATTTTTACTATAGAAAAGATTTGTCGTTTTATTCAGATGTCGTTCGTTACATCCTGTTATTCAATTATGGTGGTGTTTGGTTTGATCTCGATGTCTTGTTTTTAAGAAGGTTTGACCCATTATTGACGAGTTATGGGGATTCGATTTGTGTTTATACCTGGGAACGAATGTCTTATCCAAACGGCGCCATTTTCATTTCTTTGATGCCACAGGATTCCAGATTACTGAATGCTATTAACTACATTGTGCAGAAGGGTCAGGGCTGGGGTTTTCAGGAAGCTAGCTTAACTTTTGATACAGAGCTCGATTTTTTAGTCTTGCCCTGCGCCTGGTTTGATGCTGGATGGTTGGCGAGCCCACTCGATTTCGACATATTTATCAGTAGCGGAAAAGAGCATTCATTTAAAAACTTCTATCCTGGATCATTTGCCTTTCATTGGCATAATCAATGGCATACACCAATAGCTGCTGATAGTATTGCAGCCCAACTAAGCCAACAGTTTAGTTGATTTACTAGCGCAAATAGCTCATTAAGATTGGGCGGTACTTTTCAGATAGTGCTTGCAAAGTAAATTGTTTGCCCGTCTCAATACCTGCTTGATTTCTCTTGGGTTTCTTATTCGCGCTCTGTTGATGCTGTTTGTAGAGTTTTTCTAATTGCTCTACCGTCTCTGTGACTGCTGGCTCTGCCCAAGTCGAATGGGTGTTGTGGGGGTAGTCACCCTTGTGAACCGTTTTTGCCTCCCAAGATACGAGGTGGGCATTTTGATCAGTGAGATAGTCTGCCGGCCCAGAGTAGTTTGAGCTAATGAGCCACAGACCATGTTGCAGGGCCTCTACTAGGGTTCTACCAAATCCTTCGCTGCGATGCAATGAGATATAGCAATTACTAGCCTGATACAAATCCGTAAGCTGGGCTGGAGTGAGCGTTTCTTTGACGATCTTGATGTATTTGCTCTTTGGTAACCATTGCAAGCTCTCATGGACATCGCGTTGCCAGCGATTAATTTTGAGAATGAGATAGGCATCCTTTTTGCCCTTGGCAAATTGGCTAAAGGCTTCCACCGTTGCTTGGGGATTCTTGCGATTGAGGGTTGATCGCATATCAAACATAAAGAGACTGACAAAAGCCTCTTTGGGAATATCGAGAGTTTTTCTAAAGTCGATAGTGTTGGCTTTATCTGCTTTTGCTTCTATCACTGGAAGCGGAATTGACAAAATCAATTGCTTAGACTTTGCAAAGAAAGCCTCTTGCACAAATTTAGTAGGGCACCAAATGTGATCAACCAGTTTTAAGGCTTGCACATACTCATCCGGAAAGTCAGGGAGCTCCCATAAGAAGTAACCCAGTTTTTTCTTAGGCTCAGTAAATAGGGTAGGGTGAACTTTGGCTAAGTTTTGGCATTCCATGGCTGACATAAAGAACATGGAGTTTTCATAGGTCTCCATCGTCATGCTCTTAAACTTGACCGCAACCTTTTTTGAGCTATCGGTTGGTAAATCAATAATCGAAAAGGGGATATCCAGGTAGTCGAGCATCGCCGCGAATGAGCGCAAATCCTCACCCAGACCAATAGGGGAGGTGGCATAACCAATCAGGTTAAAGCCCGGGTTGCTGGCGGTATTCATGTTAGTGTTGAGCGGTCAGTGAGTCATTATTTTGGCAATTATGGAACTGAGCTAATGACATTCCAGAAGTAAGGCTGAGATAGGTTTGGGTTATTTCTAATTTCTGGATTTAATGGTCTCCAACTCCTGCATTTCAAATTTAGCAAGTTAGTTTATTTAGAGTTTTTTGCAAACAGCAAAGTAGTAGCCATTGTGCCAATCTGAATTTTCAAAAGCAGCTTTATTGGGATGCTCATCATTCTGGGTGGTCCGAATTTCAATGCTAGAGATTATAGATAAGCTCTCTTGCATAGCTCGTTGCGTACCATTTCGTACGTTAGGCCAATTATAATCATCCACAATTAAAATAAATTGATCATCTAAAGCAGGCAAGGCAATATTTATACCGTCATATTGGTCTATTTCGGTGTGAGGCCCATCAAAAAGATAAATATTGTATTTTCCAATTTCAGCATAGTTTATTTTCCTAAAGTCATCCTCTAGAAATTGAAATTGGACTGAGTCATTGCTGTATTGGGAGATATTCTTTAAGAAAACATCTTTAGGGCCGCCAAACTCAGACCAGTTATCTATGCAGGTGATTTTTAGGGTGTTTGTATCAAGTGCGGAACATGCCGTTGATCCCGCATATGAACCAACCTCAAGGTAGCGTGGGTTAGGTACTAGTGATATGAGGTTATTAATGAAGTAGCGATATTTTTTCCCTGACATTCCACTCATTCCCACAATTTCATCACGTAGCTTATGATCTAGCGCTAACGCTTTGAACAGGCTAGCTTGGATAGCCATTGAGTACGAATTTGAATGAAAATTGCCGGAAAATTTCAACGAGGTTTGTTCGAAATCTATCATATGAGATGATCTGAGTAGTTTAATGAGTTTGGAATGGGTCGATAGATTGACTGTTGAGATAATTCTACATAGTTTAATGAGTATCTGCTATTTTGAATTAAAGAATGCAGCTAATGGCAGTTTTATAGAGTTTTTTCTCTTTTAGGGATAAACTAAAAAAGATGATTTATGCCGAAGCCATCCTATGGGTCCTGTTTTTCGGGTACTGGCTCTACAGGCTGTTCTTGCAATTTCGCTCTCAAGGTTTGGCTACCTTTTACCCCCGCTCATTACTCTTTTCTCTCTTAATGGGTGTGATGCTCGTTTCCTTTGGTAAAGGCATCCTTGACCGACTTCTCACTTCTGGTTAGCTCTGTGATGAATCTCGATTGGTCATCTGTTCGCATTCATTGGAAATACCCTGAGGGTAAATATCCTGATGATCGTCCTTACCCTGCAGTTGATGAATTACGCCCTATTGAATTACTCGATGCAGATTTACCCACTTTGTTTCCGTATACCGGTAATGGCGAGCTTATTCCAGGTCCAGAACGCCATCGCCCACAATTAGAAACGCGTGCGGCGATTGTGCTACGTTCTGTCTATAGCCCAAGCCCTTGGGAGGAAGATTGGGTCGCATTTTGGCGTGATCACTTTTCGATTAATGGAAACGAAGGTGCGGTGCGTGCTTTTGTTCCCCACTGGGAAAGAACAGTATTGCGCCAGCATTGTTGGGGAAACTTTCGACAGATGATCGAGGCTTCCTCCAAGCATCCTGCAATGCTGAGCTATTTGAATAATCGTAGCTCGCGTGCCGGCAGTGCGAATGAGAACTATGCCCGCGAACTATTTGAGCTGCATACCTTAGGGAAGGACGCCTATCTCAATAATCT
>Ga0316227_1001460_pt1 | contig 25338 bp, 21 predicted proteins | sample TBH18019metaG_FD_206012 | JGI IMG/M metagenome (GOLD analysis project Ga0316227, IMG submission 206012) | Freshwater microbial communities from Trout Bog Lake, Wisconsin, USA - TBH18019 | ecosystem: Environmental > Aquatic > Freshwater > Lake > Hypolimnion/Profundal zone | place: USA: Wisconsin... | reverse complement strand
GTTTTTGACGGCTTGAGCTTTGCGGATTTTCCTTGCTTCGATCATGCGCGCCTTCTCCGCTTCCCTTATCTTCACAACCAGGGGAATAAAGAGGGAGAGGCGCTCGTGGCAATAGCGGCAGCGCACGGGATAACGGAGCCCAAGCAGGAAGAAGGCATCCGAAAATCTTAATTTAGAGACACGCAGGTCGTATGACCCGCAATTGCGGCACTTGTAAGGCATCTATATCTCCATCTACGTCTGTAAATTAGAAGTTTGCTCAGCTGCGAGGAAGCAATCGTATGCCTGAGTTTAAACTAAAGTTATCTTCAGGGTATTAAGATCAGGCAAAAGGGTGAGAACTGTCTTAAAGAGAGTAGCTAAGGTTCATCCAGCCAATTGCCTAATCCGCTGCCAATTGCCGCCTGAATTACTGCTTCGACCGGTTCAACCTGTCTGTGACAATAGCCTCAGCCGCCTGAACGGTCTCCTCCAGCGTCAAATGGGTGGAATCCAGCAGTATGGCGTCCGGAGCCGCCTTCAACGGGGAATCTGCACGCGTGCGGTCCCTTTGATCGCGGGCGCGCAGATCCCGTATCACTTCATCAGCTTGTACTGACGGCTGGGGGCCAAGCTGGTCAAAACGCCTCAATCCGCGCACTTCAGGCGCAGCGTCAAGGAATATCTTTACTTCGGCGTCAGGAAAGACCACAGTGCCGATATCGCGGCCTTCCATCACCACTCCACCGGTAACACCCAGTTGCTGTTGCTGGCGCACCATCCAGGCGCGAATAGCCGGAAACACGCTTACCCGCGACGCAGCATCGGTCACAATCTGATTGCGGATCAAGCCGGTCACGTCTTCGCCGTCCAGCAGGACGCGGTTTCCTTCCTGTAAAGGCTCCAGACGGATAGATGTCTGGGTAGCCAGGCCTTCCAGGGGTTCACTGCTGTCCAGCGAAAGTTCAGAGCGCAGCGCTTTCAGGGCGAAGGCGCGGTACATCGCGCCCGACTCCAGGTTCATCAGCCCAAAATGACGCGCCAGATGCTGGGCAATAGTGCTCTTGCCCGCACCGGCAGGCCCGTCAATGGCCACAATCATCTTGTGGCCCGTCTCAGCGGAGCCTGAAGGCCTTTCCTCGGTACTCATCCGCGTTTCTTCGTGTTCTGCTTTGAGGTAGCAGCAAAGCCGTACCGCTTGCTTGCGCCAGCTTTGGCGCCGGATGCAAAAGCCGGCTTGCGCGTGCTGCGCGCTGCGGGCCGCGCATCCTTGCGAGGGGCGCTGCTGCTCCTTGCCATGCTCCCGCTGCGGGTGGGAGCGCCAGACTTTGCCGCTGGCTTGGCTCCGTTGCTGTGGGTTCCACGCACCGCTGCGGCAGGCTTTCCACTTCTTGCGCCTGAGGCCGTTTTGGCTGGACGCGCTGTGCTTCCGTTTCCGCTGGCGCGGGATGTGCTCCCGGTTCCATTGGAAGCATGCGCTCCGGGGCGCTTGCCTGCTGCGCTCTGAGTTGGATTGGGCGTCCAGCGTCCGCTTGACGCCGGGCGAGAGCCGGATGCTGGGCGCGCACTGCCGGTTGGCCGGGCGCCACTTGCCGGTCGCGCACTCGTGGGCCTGGCACTCGTAGGTCTGGCGCTCGCGCTGCGGGTATCAGTTCCAGGACGGCGAGTAGTGCGGCTGCTCGATGAGGAGGAGGTCGCGGGCTTGCGGTCGCGGGTGTGGGCAGCGGGCCGGCTGAAGTGCGGCCGTGCTGCTGCCGGCTTTGCCGCTGCGGCGGGCTTGTGAACTGCAGGTACGCGGGATGTTGGCGCTTCGCTCACCGCAGGCGCCGCAATCGGCGCCACTGCGGACATTGCTGATGTCAGCAAGCTGACAGGTGTGGCTACGGGAACCGGGTGGTGCACAACCGGCTCCGGCATCTCTTCCTCATGCGATCGCAGAAAGTAGGCTGAAGCGGGCATGGAAGAACTCGCGTACATGGTGGGCGCGATTGAAAACTCCGGCAGCGTGCCGGCAACATAAAAATGCGGAGCGTGCCCCAAAGAAATGGAATGAACCTGGCGGGTGGCAACCAGGCCGCGAAGCACTTCCCGTACCTTGCTGCGCGCGGTCAAGGGGGCCAGGAACATCTCCACCTCTTCCATGCTCGCGGCGATTACGGCCTGCAGATAGATGGATGCAAGCACTGAGATTGCCGTTACCTGCGACGTGCTCGCGCCTTCCGCAATGGCCTTCTGGAAGCGGGAGCGCAGTAGTTGCCATTGCGCCGTCTCTCCGGGAGCCGAGACAACCGGAATGATGCGCAACTGCTGCCAGAGCTCGGTGATGGCGCGCAGTACTGCGCCTTCCGTCACTTCTCGCCCAAGCGCATGCGTCAGGATCGGAATCGTGGAGTCGCCGGCCTCAAGCAGCTTGTAGGTCAGCACGGCCAGTTGAGAAACCTGTCGAGAACCAGTAAGTTGCGGGCTGCGGCGCCAGTCGCGGTCGCCTCGGAGCGCGTACACATAGGGAAGAACCCAGCCAGCTACCACAAAGTCGGGTTGCTCCCCGGCCTGTCCAAGCAAGTTGAGCCGCACCGCTACGCCATCCGTCTCAAGGCGGACAAGTAGCTCTTCAGCCAATGCAATATGTTTGGGATCGGGGGTCTGGCTTTGCTGACCCGCCACGGCCTCAACAAAAGTGGGCGCGATGGAAGATGCAAACTGCCGCTTGGGCAGGAAGAGACACAGTCCAGTCTCCTCAATCCACGTCCGGGCTTCTTCCAGTGTAAGTGCCCCGTGTCCGTTCAGGCGCATCCTTTCGGCGCGCGATGCTTCCAATTGCTCTGCTGTCAAAGAAAAACCTCACTTCCAGGCTGGCGTAGACGCCCGGCTGCCTACGCTCCTAGGAGTAAGGACAGCCACCTTCCTCTTTATTCTAGATGCAAATTAGATACGATGGAAGGCCCTTTGAATATCCTTCCAAGAATACAGCAAAGCTATTGGACGTCCATGAGGGCAACTAGTTGGGTGCTCGGTCTTGGCAAGCTCCTGCAGTAACCACTCCATGCGCATCGTATCCAGGGCAGTATTCACCTTGATGGCAGAGTGGCACGCAATGGAGGCGGCAATGCGCGTCTTGAGCGCTGTAAGATCATGATTCTGCGATGGTTGGTCAGAGTCAGCCAGCGACTGTTCAATCACCTCGGCCAGCATCCGCTCCAGTGCGGCCCCCTCCAGCCCTACCGGCGCGGCTTTTACTGCAAGTGTTTGTGGGCCAAAGGGTTCCGCCTCAAATCCGTTGCGGTCCAGCTCCTCGGCGATGCGCGCAAAAACCACCATCTGGTCAGGCTTCAGTTCCACCAGAAGGGGCATCAGTAACCTCTGCCGCTGCACGTGCTCCACCTGCCGGTCGCGCAAAATTTTCTCAAAAAGAACTCGTTCGTGGGCCACGTGCTGGTCAATAATCCACAAACCGTCCTCCCCTGAGGCCAGAATGAACGACTCCCGCAACTGGCCAATCGGCTTCAAAAAGCCCAGGTGGTTCAGGTTGGCAGCCGCCTGCTCGGCCTCAACAAGGCATGTTTCGTCGGTCGCAACCTGCCCGTAAGATGCTGCGCCGTCAATAGTTGAACTACATTGCCCCGCCCCAGAGGGCTGAAAAAGCGCCGTCGCCGCCTCGCCCCAGGCCTCGCGGTCAAATCCCCCAAGCCCAAAGCGGCCCGCCCCAAAGGGCAGATTGCCGGGAACCGCCGGCGGCAGGTGCGGAGTCAACTGGAAGGGCTCGGCGCCTGTCCGCTCGCCTTCAAACGCCTCCGGGTCAGAGTCTGGCAGGGGCGAACTTGCCGGGGGCATCAGCGAGGGGCTGGCGTTGGGCTGCGAGTCCAGCGCGGACAAAAAGCCGGCCGCAGGCCGGGCCTTGATGAGCGCCGTGCGCAAACTGTCCCGAACAAAGTCGTGAATCAAGCTGTTCTGGCGGAAGCGAACCTCCGTCTTCGCGGGGTGAACATTTACATCCACCTCCTCGGGCGGCATCTCAAGAAACAGCAGCACCACCGGAAAACTGGTGGGCGGAATCACGTTCCGATAGGCCTCGGTGATGGCGTGCATCAGCAGCCGATCGCGGATGAGCCGTTTGTTTACAAAAATGTAGATCGAGTTACGGTTCAGCTTTTGCAACTCCGGCTTTGAATAAAAACCGGTCAAGCGCAGGGTGCCGGGATCGCGGGCCGGCTCATCGGGGTCCTTCTTCCAGGGGGGTGGCTCCGGCAGGCCGGCGCGGGCGAGCGGAATCTCAGCGGCCACCGGCAGCAGTTGCCCCAGCGTCTCCTTGCCAAAAATCTGGTAGATGCGCTCAGCGGTGCGCGTTACCGGCGGCGCAGAGACCACCGTATGCGATGCCGAAACCAATTCGAAGTGCATCTCCGGGTGGACCAGAGCGTAATGCGTAACCAGCGCCGTCACATGCGAAAGCTCGGTGGACTCAGCGCGCAGAAATTTGCGCCGGGCCGGGGTGTTGAAAAATAGATCGGCTACGGCGATAGTGGTTCCGCGGGGCAGTGCAGCGTCGTCCACATGCAGAATCTTGCCGCCGGCAATCTCCAGGCGGGTTCCGGCGGCATCCTCGCCTGTGGCCGTCTCCAGCGTCACGCGGGCCACTGAAGCGATGGAGGGCAGCGCTTCCCCCCTGAAACCCAGCGTGGCAATCGAGAGCAGGTCATCCGCGGTCCGCAGCTTTGATGTGGCATGGCGCTCAAAGGCCAGCAAAGCATCGTCGCGGTTCATGCCGTGGCCGTCGTCGGCAATCCGGATCAGCTTTCGGCCACCCGCCTCAACCTCGACGCGTATGCGGGTCGCCCCCGCGTCCAGGGCGTTCTCCAGCAACTCCTTTACAACGGAGGCAGGCCTGTCCACCACCTCGCCCGCGGCAATCTGATTGGCAACCTGGTCGGGAAGTATGCGGATGCGGCCCATAGTTCCTTAGGGTAACGCAGGCGAGCGCAGGCGCGAAGCCGTTGAAAAAGAGGCACAAATGCAAAGATGCCGCCCGCGGGCGGCATCTCTTGAAATCGGATGAACTACTGCGCTTACACGCCCACGCCAAACTCATTGGCCTGCTGTTCGCCGGCGTTTGCATAAAAATCGTAGGGGGTGCGCTTCTTGAACTTTGAGCGGCTGCGCAGCTCGGCGCCAACATAGATGCTGAGCGCTGCCACGGCCATGCCAATCGAAAACCAGCCAATCACTTGCAGGGCTTTCGAGTCCCTCTTCTCTTCGATTGTTGCCTCATCGAGGGGCATCAGGGTTTGGGTTTCGGTCGACATACGAGAGCAGCCTCCTGCACTTCCATGATACCTCAGTTTTAGACGGGCGAACCGAGGTATGGGATGCAGGCGGCAGGCCTCGTTTATCGAGTTGAGTCAATTCGGAAGAGCCACTCAACTTTTTCCAGTTCGGGCAGAAAACTGGCACGGATGGAGTTCGAGGCGAGCGTGCGCAGCTCTTCGCGGCCAAACCCTTGCTCGGTGTGCGCAAGCAGGTATTCGTTGGCCAGGTCTGAGCCAAAAAAGGCCGGGTCGTCGGAGTTCAAGGTCACGAGGAGTCCCCGGTCGAAGAGGAAGCGCAGCGGGTGTTCGGCAAAAGAGGGGCAGATTCCGGTGCGGACGTTCGAGGTGGGGTTTAACTCCAGCGGGATGTGCCGCTCCTTCAGATCCTGGAGCAGGTTGAAATCCTTCACCGCGGAGTAGGCATGTCCAATGCGCTCCGTGCCGATGGCAAGAGCCTCGCGAATGGCCTCGGGGCCGGTCGTCTCCCCGGCATGGTTGGTAAGGCGGAGGCCGGCTTCGCGCGCTTGAGCATACAGGTCATGGAAGGGCTTGGAGCCGGCTCGGCGCTCGTCGCCGCCAAGGCCGATGCCCACAATAGACGGGTGTCGGCGGCGCATCTCGGCAGCCTTGAGAAACACGCGCCTCGCCTCATCCACCGGGAAGTGGCGCACGGCGTCGAAGATCCAGAGAAGAGTGATGCCCAGTTCCCTGGCAGCCCGTTCGCGGGCGCGTTCCAGTCCGGCAAAAATGGGCTCGAAGGCCACTGTCTCGCTGCCCCAGTGGTATATGACGCCAACCGAGACGTAGACCTCGGCGTGGACCACTCCCTGCTCGGCCAGGTGTTGCATCATGCGCCAGGCGGCCAGCTCGTAGTCGTCCGGGCCAATCAGCTGCCCGCAGACCGCCTTGAAGGCCAGCAGAAAGCCGGTGAAATCCGTGAAGCGGTAGAGCGCCTCGGCCTCGGCCAGCGGAATCGGCTGGGCATCGTGGCGCGCGCTCAGTTCCACCAGGGTGGCGGGCGTAATTGCTCCCTCAAGGTGCAAGTGCAACTCGGCCTTCGGCAGGCGGCGGATAAAGGCTTGTATCTCTTGTGTCATTGGAACCTACCGCCTTGGCGCGAACTCTGATCTGTGACGGCTATAGGAAAAATAAATGACCAACCCGATTACCAGCCATCCGAAAAAAGCCATCCAGGTAAGCACTTCAAGACCCATCATCAGCACAATGCAGAAGATGATGCTCAGCACCGGAAACAGCGGTCCCAGCGGAGCGCGGAAGCCCCGGCGACGTTCAGGCTCGCGATAGCGCAAAATCAGCACCGCAATCGACACCAGCACAAAGGCAAACAGCGTGCCGATATTGGAGAGATTTGACACGGTGCCAATGTCCAGCAGGCCGCCGGGAATGCCGACGACGAATCCCGCAACCCAGGTGGAAACCGCCGGAGTCCGGAACTGCGCATGAATGCGGCTGAAGATGGCAGGCAGCAGGCCATCGCGGGACATCGCGAACCACACCCGCGCCTGGCCAAGCTGAAAGACAAGGATGGATGAAATCATTCCCATCAGAGCGCCGATGAGAACAAAGAGGCGGACCCAGACCAGGCCCGTGCCGCCCGGCATCAGCGATAGCTTCTTCAGCGCGTTGACAACCGGGGCCGCGTCGCCCATGACGGACTGCCACGGAACAATGCCGCTGAGCACAATGGCTACTCCGCCGTAGAGCACCGTGCAGGCCACCAGCGTAGCCAGAATTCCGATGGGCATGTCGCGCTGGGGATTCTTGCACTCCTCGGCAGCCGTCGAGACGGAGTCAAAGCCGATGTAAGTGAAGAAGATGATGGAGCCGCCAGTGAGCACGCCGGTCCAGCCGTTAGGCATGAAAGGGTGCCAGTAGTGCGGCTTGATAAAGCTGGCGCCCGCAAAAACAAACACCAGAATGGCTGCCATCTTCACCAGCACCATCACGTTGTTGGCGCGGGCGGACTCACGGATACCTCGTACCAGGATCACGGTGAGGATCATGACGACAAGGAAGGCAGGCACGTTGAAGCCAAAGTGCCAGCCGGCCTTGTAAAGGTCGTTGCCCGCCAGGTCTTGTAGCCCCGTAGGCAGGTACGCGGGTGAGATCCACATCAACGGCGGATGAAAGCCAAACCAGTCCAATAGGTCAACAATATGCGCGGCAAAGCCCACGCTCACGCTCATGTTGCTGAAGGCGTATTCCAGAATCAGATCCCAGCCAATAATCCATGCCGCCAGCTCGCCCAGCGTGGCATAGGTATAGGTGTACGCAGACCCGGCGATGGGAATCATCGACGAGAGCTCTGCATAACAGAGGCCCGTGAAGGCGCACACAATGGCTACCAGTACCAGCGAGAGCGCCAGCGCGGGACCGGCGCCGGGCCGCCCCGCCATCGCGGAGTGGTTCAGCATCCAGTGCAGCAGCGGCGTCGCGCCGATAGACGGTTGGTCGAAATGCTGCCCGGCCATCGCCGTTCCAATAACGGTGAAGATGCCTGACCCAATCACAGCGCCTATGCCAAGCGCGGTCAGAGACCACGGGCCAAGGCTCTTCTTCAACGAGCGCCCGGGCTCTTCCGAGTCCCGGATTAGCTTGTCGATCGACTTGCGGGCAAGCAGTTGGCTGAGCAGGACAGTTCTCCTCATTCCCTCTTGAGCGGGATTCAGCGCGCAGAGTTTAGGTCCGCGTACTTCTGTCCCTGAGGTCTTGTCGCAGGATACAGGCCATCTGAATAGGGAAGGAGAGGGTTCCGGAGCAGGCTATGCCCAGCCGGAACCCTGGTAGGTGTCTCGATGGGCCTAGCGCTTCGAAACGCCGCGAGCCAGCTTCTTGACCTTCTTTTTGGCGGAACCGCGCGGCTCAGTGCGCTTTGCTTTGGGAGCGGCCTTCTTGCGTGCGGCGCGCTTCAGCTTCTTGCGTTCCAGCTTATCTTCTACTTTGGTGGTGTCTGCCACGTGTAACCTCTTTCGCTGCAATCTTTTCGGGGTGTCCCGTAAATGGTGCCGTAAAACCTATATGTTAACAGGGAATTCGTTCCGGTGAAAGCGCCGCATCGGCTCTTTATCTCACTCCTCGCCTGCTTTGTCTGCGGCGATCATGCGTTTCCAGCGTACAATGAACATAGATACGAATGCGATATAACCTGCTCGGCTCCGGCCGTTTCTCTGCTTCAGACGAGCCATGTAACTCACGTAATTATCAATCTGTTCGGCCGGAGTTCGTCATGCGTTCCAACCAGATTCACCGCGCCCTCGCGCAGGGAATGAACCGCTTTGAAGTTTGCCAGCTTGTCGCCAAGGGCGTAAAAGCTACACATAAAACAGGTTCCCGCTTTGAGGATTCCATCAACGACGTGCTCCAGTACCTTGGCACTCACGACAAGCCCAAAGAAGGCATCCACCCCGCCACTCCCCAGGTCAGCGTAAAGAGCCTCAAGCCCGCGGCATAAATTCCGCCTTCCGCCGGCAGCTTTGGGTTGCCGGCCGCTGAGATTCAAGCAGACAAAACTGGAACTTCAGTCAACTACGCTTTTTCCGCAACAAATCAAAATTTGCATCCAGACGCAAAAAGAGGGACGGCAGCTTCGCCATCCCTCTTTTAATTGCTTCCGAACTGGTTGTTCGGCGCTTAGCTCTTAGACAACCTGAACGTTCTCAGCCTGCCAGCCCTTGGGGCCCTTGGTGACGTTGAACTGAACGCGCTGGCCTTCCTGAAGTGAACGGAAACCGTTCGACTGGATGGCGGTGTGATGAACGAATACATCTTCGCCGTTTTCGCGGCTCAAAAATCCAAAACCCTTAGCGTCGTTGAACCACTTAACTGTGCCTTGCTCCATGATGTTGCTCCTCTTTACTGATTTACCGCGAACGCAATGTGGAAGTGTTGCGTGCAGGCGGTAACCGGAACAGGCAAGAACTTCAGATCGAATTCTACGATTCAATTGAGTATAGCACGGTTCTGGCAAATTACCCTCATTTCTCCTTTCACGGCCGTAAGGGGGGTGGCGGAGTTGGTTCCCGCGCTGGTTAACTCCAGTCTCATCCAGTGCTGCAAACCAAAGCCGACAATGTGCAGCGCACAAGCCGGCCAAAAGGGTAAACTCGATTGCGCTGCGAGGTGAGTCTTGTCGGATGGGTCTGAAATGCCGGTGGGCGGAGCCCAGAGGAACAACCGGGTCCTCGCCATCAATCCAGGGTCCACTTCCACCAAGTTCGGCATCTACACCCGCCAGGGGGCAGAGTGGCTGCGCACCATCCGCCACGGAGACGAGGAACTGGCCCGCTATGGCGGGCGGCCCATGGTGGCACGCCTCGAATACAGATGGGCTCTTATCGGCAAGGAACTCGAAGAGGCCGGCTACAGCATCCGCTCGGTTGCAGCCGTTGCCGGGCGGGGCGGGCTCCTGCCTCCCATGACATGCGGCACCTACCTCGTAGACGACGCCATGGTCAACGAGCTCCGCCTGGCCCGACGCGGCGAGCACGCTTCCAACCTTGGCGCGCTGCTGGCGCTCAAGTTCGCGCAGGCTGCTGGGGTCAACGCCTACATCGTGGACCCGACCACCGCGGACGAGTGGCAGCCCTGTGCGCGCCTCTCCGGCTCGCCGCTCATTCAACGTTCCGCCATTGGCCACGTGCTCAACACCAAGGCGGTGGCGCGGCGCTTTGCGCGCCTATTGGGGCGGCCCTACGAGGCCCTCAACCTGGTGGTTGCCCACATGGGCAGCGGCATCACGGTCTCGGCTCACCGCGGAGGTCGCATGATTGATAACAACACCCCCGAAGAAGGCCCCTTCGGCCCTGACCGCACCGGTAGCCTCCCTGAGCGAGAGCTCGTGAAGCTCTGCTTCAGTGGCAGGTTTGCGCAAAAGGAACTCGACCGCAAGGTATTCGGAGATGGCGGCCTCTTTGCCTACCTCGGCACGCGCGATCTGCTGGAGGTAGAGCGGCGCATCGATGACGGCGATACCCAGGCAGCCCAGGTATTTGAAGCCATGGTCTACCAGATCGCCAAAGAGGCTGGCGCCATGGCCGCGGTGCTTGCCGGTAAAGTGGACGCGCTCCTGTTAACCGGCGGAATGGCGCACTCTGAAAGGCTGGTAGGCAGCCTCCGCGGCTTTCTCCAGTGGATTGCGCCCATCACCGTCTTTCCCGGCGAGGATGAGCTGCAGGCCCTGGCCGAGGGTGTCTTTCGCGTGCTCGATGGCGAGGAGCAACCAAAGCGGCTATGGGATGAAGGGCGCAATCCGCCAAAGGACAGGGATGCCAGGGAGCCTTTGGTCATAGGCCTCGAATAATCTCATCCTTGGATCGACACACATTAGGGAGCCACGCCCTGCTCCACGGCTACAGACCCCGCAATAAGCCTGCCAATGGCCTTTCCCTGCCGCCTGCCCCAGTTATGCGCTGGCATCTCGATCAACCGGAAGATCGCATAAGACAAGCCAAGGCTGCACGCCAGACTCACTGCCATGCAAAGCCAGATTGAGTTTGTGCGCGGATATAACAATGAAGCCACCGTAAGCAGTATGGGCAGGTGGGTCAAATAAAAGCTGTAAGATACATTCCCGAGAAAGCGAACCGGCTCCCACCTCCCCACCTTCTTGAGAATGCCGTCATAAAGAAAGAGAACGATGAAAATACACCCGCCTATGGCAATCGTTATCTCCAGATACGGATCGCGCAGCGGAGGGAAAAACGAAGCGGCTCCATACAGGCAATACCCGCAAATCCCCAGCCCGATACGCAGCCAGATTGAGGCTCCGAGCAAGCCTGTGATTGCTCCCCGGTACTTGGCCACATAAGCGCCGAACAGGAAAATCGCCAGATGCCCAAAAATATGGAAATATGCGTCGCAAAAAATCGCAAGACCCAGTGCCACCAGGGCAAACCAGGGTTTCTTTGTTTGCTGGATCAGCACCAGCACGGCTGGAAATACCAAGGAAACCTTCATCTCCGCTACCAGGCTCCAAATCACCGGATCAATCTGATCCGTGTTGAGATTGGGCGCAATCAGCAGCAGGTGCCTCAGCAGCGATCCAAGGGTTATCGGCAAATGCCACAGGGAGTTGATCCATGGACTCAGGCCAAAAAGCCCCGGCGGTGAAAACACCATAAACCGCAGCCCCAGGGAAAGCAGGATGGCCACCCAATAGGCAGGGTAAAGCCGCGCAATCCGGCGGATAACAAAGGGCAGTGGGTCAATCTTCCTGCCAGAGCTTCCCGCATAAGGCAATGCAAGAACAAATCCGCTCAGGACAAAGAAAAGATAAACTGCGGCAGATCCATCCCAAAGCGGCCGCAGCACATTCCAGGACGATATATCCCTTGCATTCGGCTCCCGCGCAACAAGCTCGATGGTATGGAACAGGAATACTGAAAGTGCCGCCAGGCCCCGCAGTCCGTCCAATTGATCGAGTCGATTCGCGTCTTTATCCATCGGTTAAGCTACCCTCCTGAATTTGAAAAATACAGGCGTCTGGATGGCCCGGAGCGCGCTCAAGCTGCACCGGGGTTGCCCCTCAGTCCAACTCAATTTTTTGAAGGGGACGCTCACGCAGGGAAGCCGAATTTGTGGCATGGCAATTCAACAAACTGCCATGGGGCCAAATTCGCATCTGGTGAATTCAAGAAATTGATATTAAGCCAAAGCCGATTTCACAAATCACCAAATTTAACCACAGCGAGCCGTTCAATGGGAATCTGCGCAACCACACCCATCTCAACACAGTAGCCTACATCTTCTGTAGGTTGGCGAACTTCTCGATCAGCTTCTTCATGCCGTGACGGTTAAACATCACAGTGAGTTTGGCGTCTTCGCCGTCGCCCTCGCGCATCAGCACGGTGCCTTCTCCATATTTCGCATGGCGCACCCGCTGTCCCTTCTTCAGCCCCGAGGCTCCGCGCGGCGCAGGCGCATCCAAAATCGGTCGTGGCAACGAGCCGGGGCTGCCTATTCCTGCCTTGCCGCCAAAAAACCGCGCAATGTTGTCGATTGAGTCCACTTTGCCCGGAAGCGTCCCCGGGGAGTCCGCGCTCTTGGCTCCAGTTGCGGGCTCAACGCTCGCAGCCGGAGCCTTGGCTGTCATCCATGATGCGACAAAAGGCTTCGACACCGAGTCCCTCCCGCTCGCTCCCAATCCTTTGCCGGCAGAAGCCGCAGGATTGTAGGCTTCCTGGCTCTCATCTTCGTAGTTGTAGTGCTGGTCGAAATCGCCAGTGTGGCCCCGCTTGCGCCCCGCTCCATACCCTGAGCCGTAGGCAGGCGTCGCCCATCCAGGGCTGCGTCCGCCAAGATTCTCAATCAACTGGCTGGGAACCTCTTCCAGAAAGCGCGAGGGAATGCTCATCTCTGGCGCGTCGTTTCCATACCGGCGTCGGTAGTGCGCGCGGGTCAGTATCAGCGAATTCATGGCGCGAGTCATCCCTACGTAACAAAGCCGCCGCTCCTCCTCAAGCTCCTCAGGGTTCGAGAGTGTGCGCGAGTGCGGAAAGAGCCCTTCCTCCAGCCCGGCCAGAAAAACCAGCGGAAACTCCAGCCCTTTGGCCGCATGCAGCGTCATCAGTGTCACGCGGGAATCAGGGTCAAACTGGTCTGTGTCTGAGGCCAGCGCGGCGTGATCAAGAAACTCGGCCAGCGTCTCGCCTCGCACTTCAGCATCGTGCGCGGCGTTGGCCAGTTCCTTCAGGTTTTCAATGCGGCTGAAGGCCTCCGGCGATCCCTCAACCTCCAGCGCCTTGATGTAGCCGGTGCGGTCAATGAGGAAGCGGATCAACTCAGGCAGCGTCGCTGCATCGCCGGGAGCCCTGAAAGCAGGCCGCTCTTCGGCTTTCTCTTCAGGCTTCGACTCAGCGCTCGTCTTCTTCGGCATCACCAGGAAAGGCCGCTTCGACTGAGCCGCGAAAGGCGAAAAGCTCGACGAGTCCAGCAGCGGAAGCTGATGCTCGCCGCCACCAAAGTCAAAACTCGTGGCTGAGTCGGCACTGGCGGCGTCCGCGCTGGTCGAATCCGCACCTCCGGCGCCAAACTCGAAGCCTGTGTCGGCTTCCTCGCTCTGCGGCTCTTCCCCTGAAAGCTTGCCCGCAAAGTCCGGATCCATCATTGCCTGCGCGTCCAGGATGATCTGCCTGAATGACTCCACCGCCATTAGTGCGCGGTTGGGAATCAGCCGGTTGGCTATCGCTGCGCTGAGCCCATCCCAAGTTGAACTGCCGGTCTCAAGCGCCAGCCTTTCCAGCGTCTCCAGCGTTGTCTTGCCAATGCCGCGCGTCGGGGTATTGATCACCCGCTGCAGCGCCATTGAGTCATGGGGATTGCGCACCAGCCGCAGGTAGCCCAGCAGGTCCTTGATCTCGGCGCGTTCATAAAAGCTGAAGCCGCCCACCATCGTGTAGCTGATGTTGTACCGGCGCAGCGCTTCCTCAACCAGCCTCGACTGCGAGTTGGTGCGGTATAGCACCGCGCAGTGTGCGTCGCGGCCAGCGCTCTCGCTTTCAGACGAGTTGGCGTCGCGCAAAAACTTCTGAATCTTGTCGGCGATGAACAGGGCCTCATTCTCGCCGTCGGGAGCCTCGTAGTAGCCAATCAGCGAGCCGCCCTGCCGGTCAGTCCACAGCTTCTTGCCCTTGCGGCGCAGGTTGTTGGCCACCACAGCCCCGGCCGCCTCCAGAATAATCTGGGTAGAGCGGTAGTTCTGCTCCAGCCGGACGATCTTGGCGTTGGGAAAATCCTTCTCAAACTCCAGAATGTTGCGGATATCCGCGCCCCGCCAGGAATAAATACTCTGGTCCTCGTCGCCCACCGCGCACACGTTCTTCCGCTCCCCGGCCAGCAGCTTCATCAGTTCGTACTGGGGCCGGTTCGTGTCCTGATACTCATCCACCAGCAGGTAGCGGTAGCGCCTCTGGTAGCGTTCTCTCACTTCGCTTGACACCTTCAGCAGCCGCACAGCCTCCAGCAGCAGATCATCAAAATCCAGCGCATTGTTCTTGCGCAGCTCTGCCTTGTAGCTCTGGTAAATGTGCGCAATCCGCTCGCTGTTTGGGTCCTTTGACGCCAGGTAGTACTCCTGCGGGTCCACCATGTGGTTCTTGGCCCAGGAGATGCGCCCCAAAACGGTCCGCGGTGTCAGTTGCTTGGTGTCAAGCCCCATGCGTCGCATCACCTGCTTCACTATCCCCTGCTGGTCGTTCTCGTCGTAGATGGCAAAGGAGCGCGTCAGCCCCTCGCCGCCCACCTTCAACGCCTCAATGTCGCGCCGCAGCATCCGCACGCACATCGAGTGGAATGTGGCAATCAGCGGCTTGGCCAGCGAAGAGTGACCCAGCAGCTTGTCTACGCGCTCGCCCATCTCCTTGGCGGCCTTGTTGGTAAAGGTCACAGCCAAAATCGAGTCCGGCGCAACGCCCTTCTCCCGGATAAGCCACGCAATGCGGCTGGTGATCACGCGCGTCTTGCCTGATCCGGCCCCAGCCAGGATCAGCAGCGGGCCCTCGCTGGTTTCAACGGCCGCGCGCTGTTCGGGATTCAGTTTGTCGAGGAGCGGCTGCAAGGCAAAAGTCCAGAAGGGAAGAGTCCTCTTCCAGTGTACCTTTACTGACTCTGAAATATGCTGGCCGGTGCAGGCCCCCTCAGTGCCACCCATCGAATAATTCAGATATGCTTGCCTCTACGTAAAAAGGCCTGCCGGCAGACGCGCTCTTATTCGCGGGGCCGCGCAGGCAGTTCCAGCAAAATATGGAGGAGTGGAATGAGCAACTCGTTCAACAGGCGCGACCTTCTCAAGGGCTCCGTGGCCCTCTCTGCCGGTTCTCTCGTAGCACCGCTGGCCCTCGCCGATAAAACATCCGGCCCGGCATCGCCGCAAACTGGCGCATCGCGCCTCTACAAGCCCGCATGGAACTCGCTGCGTTCCATTCCGATTCCAGCATGGCTTCAGAGCGGAAAGTTCGGTATCTATACACATTGGGGCATCTATTCCGTCCCAGCCTACGGAAAAAATGGAACCTGGTATGCCCATAACATGTATACAAACCCTGACTCGGAAGACAGAAAGCATCACGAAGCTACCTATGGAGCCCTGGACAAGTTTGGCTACAAGGACTTCATCCCCATGTTTACCGCTGCCAAATTTGACCCGGACGAGTGGGCGGAGCTATTCAGAAAATCGGGCGCGCGCTTTGCCGGCCCCGTCGCTGAGCACCACGACGGCTTTGCCATGTGGAATACAAAATACTCCCCGTGGAATGCAGCCAAAATGGGGCCCAAACGCGACGTGGTGGGAGAGTTGTCCAAGTCCATCAAGCAGCAGGGCATGAAGTTCCTTACGGCATTCCACCACGCCGAGCACTGGTTCTACTTCCCCACGTGGGACAAACGCTATGACATTTCCGATCCCCGCTTCGAAGGTCTTTATGGCGTCAGTCACGATCCGGCGGCGCTCCCTGACAAGAAGTTCCTTGATACGTGGATGGGGAAGATGGATGAAGTTGTAGATAACTACGGGCCAGACATCATCTGGTTTGACTTCGGCCTGCGCCTCATCCAGCAGTCTTACAAGAAAAGGTTCTTTGCCTCCTACTTCAACAAGGCCATGGCGGCGGGCAAGCAAGTTACAGTCACTTACAAGTATCACGACCTCACTCCCGGAGTCGGCATCAATGACCTGGAACTCGGCCAGGAACTTGATATGACCTACAACCAATGGATTACAGACACAACCATCGACGCAGGCAGCGGCTGGGGATATATCGAGGGCCTCGGATTCAAGTCCGCTGACCTCCTGGTAACCGGCCTGGTAGATCGCGTCAGCAAAAATGGATTCCTGCTGTTGAATGTTGGCCCCAAGCCCGACGGAACCATTCCGGAGCCCGCAAAGCAGCGGCTCCTGCAACTCGGCGAGTGGCTGCGTGTAAATGGCGAAGCCATCTATGACAGTAGCCCCTGGCTCATAGCGGGCGAGGGCCCAACACAACTCAAGAAGGGCGGCGCATTCAATGAAGATAATGAGCTTCATTACACGCCGCAAGACATCCGTTTCACCTGCAAAGATAATTACCTGTATGTCACCATCCTGGCGTGGCCCGGCGACCGCGCATTTGTAAAAAGCCTCGTTCCCAAAGGCGATACCTGGGCGGGTTTGTATCCCTCTGAGATCGCATCTATCAAAATGCTCGGCAGTGACGAGCCAATTCACTGGGAGTTCACAAAAGAAGCGCTGGTGCTCACTGCGCCCAAAACAAAGCCATGCGATCACGCGTATGTTTATCGCATCACATTGAAAGAGCCCTTCTAACAGCATCGCCAAATCAAATCGAACCAGAGTCTCGACCTTGCCACGATTATGGGGCAAGGTTGAGATTCAAACTCGCATAACCTCCCATCCGTCGCGTTATCCTTGAGTCACAATGATGCCTTCAAATCAATCTCTGCGCCGCGCAGCCGTCTACTGCGGATCGGCCGATGGAAATAATCCCGCATTTCGTCGTGAAGCCACGGCACTGGGGGCCGCCATCGCCGCTGCTGGATGGGGCCTGGTATACGGCGGCGCAAACATCGGCCTCATGGGCGCGGTGGCTGATGCGGCCCTCGCTGGCGGCGCTGAAGTTATCGGCGTGCTCCCTGAGGTGTTGACCGGAAAAGAAATTGCCCATGAAGGCCTCACCAGCCTCGAACTGGTCCCCACCATGCACGAGCGCAAGGCGCGCATGGCTGCCCTGGCCGACGCGTTCCTCATCCTTCCCGGCGGTTACGGCACACTTGACGAACTTATGGAAGCAGTTACATGGGCGCAGTTGGGCCTGCATGACAAGCCCTGCATCCTCATAAATACGGCAAATTACTGGGATGGGCTCATGGCATTTCTCGACACCACCGTGGCAGCGGGATTTCTCAAGGCAGGGAACCGCAAGTTGCTGCTCATGGAGGCTAACGCGACAGATGCCATGCGCGTCGCGTCTGAACTGCTCTAACCCGCTTCTCCCGGCATCGCGCTCCGGTTGTATCATTCCCCTATGTCTAACAAGCTCCGCTGGGGAGTTCTCAGCACCGCCAATATCGGCCTAAAGAAAGTTCTCCCTGCCATGCAGCAGGGGCCCAACACCACCATCGCCGCAATTGCCTCTCGCGATTTCACCAAGGCCAGCCAGGCGGCCGCTGCTCTTGGCATTCCCACGGCCTACGGTTCGTATGAAGAACTGCTCGCCGACCCCAATATCGACGCCATTTACAACCCGCTTCCCAACCAGCTTCACGTCCCCTGGACCATCAAGGCGGCGGAAGCCGGAAAGCATGTGCTCTGTGAGAAGCCTCTCAGCCTCACCGTGGCAGAAGCCAAAACGCTGCTAGCCGTGCGCGCCCGCACGGGCGTAAAAATAGGCGAAGCCTTCATGATCCGTAGTTACCACCAGTGGCTCCGCCTGCGCGAGTTGCTCCATGAAGGCCGAATTGGCGAACTGCGCTCTATCACCGGATTCTTCAGCTACTACAACGTGAATCCTGCAAACATCCGTAACAATGTCGAGTCTGGAGGCGGAGCCATCTATGACATTGGCTGCTATCTCATCCACGCCTCGCGTTACGCATTCAAGCAGCAGCCCACGCGCGTCGTATCCTGCATTGAGCGCGATCCTCAGATGCATACTGACCGGCTCTCCTCCGCGATTCTTGAGTTTTCCGGCGGGCAGTCCATCTTCACTTGCAGCACACAATTGATCCCCTACCAGCGCATCCATTTTCTCGGTACACATGGGCGCATCGAACTCGAGATTCCCTTCAACGCTCCCCCGGATCGCCCCACGCGCCTTTTCATTGATAGCAGCGGTGACCCTTCCGGAAGTGGCATAACTACTGAGCTCTTCCCGGTAGCAGACCAGTACACCATGCAAGGGGAAGCATTCGCCAAGGCAGTCCGCGAGGACTCTGAGGTGCCCGTCCCGCTGGAAGACTCCATCGCTAACATGGCCGTGATTGAGGCAATTTTCAACTCAGCCAAATCAGGGCAATGGGAAACACCGCAAAGCTAAGCGTTCTCTAAATTCGCTGGAATAATGAAAGTGTGCGTCCCGCCGCCGCAAACGGGCATCAGACCCAGGCCCCCAGTCAGCGGAGGGTGTTGATGTCTGGCAAAAAATCCACACAAAAAATCCGGGCCTGCATCGGCGGCTAAGCCAGTGCAGGCCCGGATTTTTTGATCTTGTTCAGTGTCTACTTTGAGCTTGAAGTAGATTTCCTCTGCAATTCCCAGCGGCGCTTTACGGCCTCTGCGATGCGCTTGCGGCCTTCAGGAGAGAGATTCCTCTTCTTCTTCCGCGCAACCTTCTTGGCTGGCTTGGCAGCGGCGGGTGTAACTGCCGCAACTACCTTCTTGGGGCGGCCGGCCTTCTTCTTCGGTGTCGGCGCGGCAGTTCCGCTCAGCAGAGCGCGAGCCTGTTGAAGCTGAGCAATCTCACGATCAATTGTTGCCAGTATCTCTGAAACTCCCATATATCCTCCATTGCCCGGCGAACGGTCCAAAATATCTGGATCTAAGTAGCATGGCTCGAACCACAAACTACTCGTCAGCCTAGCTTACGATAGTCGTTAATTGAAACGATTGCAAATACCAAGTCGAAAATATTAGCTCAATTGCCACTAATTAACCGTAATTCCTTATAACTTTCAAAAATAGGAAGGCCCAATAAATCCCCGCTCAAGCAACAATATTTGGGTTCCTTGTCGATAACCACGTCAGCCGCAAAGGCAGGTTGTCTCGCCTGTATTTGCCCTGTCTTTGTCAGTTTTGTGATCTCTGCAATAAATTGAACCTAACAAAACCGGTTGATGGCAGCCTGTGACTGCATCAGTGTGCAATGGCCTGAAGATAGTCCCGCCCTCCGGGCCGGCTTCCACTTGCACACGGAGTATTCCTGCTGTGTCGATTACCAATACATGCGGACGATGTACCGGAAGTCTCCCCAGTTTTTCTTACAGTAAATATCTACGCGGGGCTTGGCGAATGAAGGCCATATCGCAGGCTATTCATCGCCAATAGCTGCCACTTCCCATGGAACAGCTAAGCCCGTTCTGGCTCTGTCGCGCAGTCTTTCAGATCCAGGCAGAAAGCATCAACGCGCGCTAGGTCGGTATCCCAGGAGAACATGAATCGAGCTGCGCCGCCGATGAACGTATAGAACTTCCAGCCCCGCTCTCGAAGCCGGTTCAGAACATACTCCGGCGCTTCGATAAACGCCGCATTGGCCTCGACAGGACCAGTTAGCCGCACGCCCGGAATGTCGCTGATCTGCGCGGCAAAACGCTGTGCGCATTTGTTCGCATGTCTAGCATTCCGCAGCCAGGCGCCGCTTTCAAGCATGCCCACCCACGGTGCTGAAAGAAAGCGCATCTTGGATGCGAGTTGCCCGGCCTGCTTGCACCGGTAGTCGAAATCCACGGCCAGTTTGCGATCGAAAAACAGTACAGCCTCTCCCACCGCCATGCCATTCTTCGTGCCGCCAAAACAGAGCACGTCCACGCCTGCCTTCCAAGTTACCTCAGCAGGTCGGCAGCCCAGGCTGGCGCAGGCATTCGCAAACCGCGCCCCGTCCATATGCAATGAGAGTCCGTGCGCCTTGCACTCATCTGAGATAGCCCCGAGTTCGGCTAGAGAGTAGACACGGCCCGTCTCCGTCGATTGCGTAATAGTAACTGCGCGCGGCTTGGGATAGTGAATATCCTGGCGCTTGGTGGCGAGTTCGCGAATCGATGCCGGGCACAGCTTTCCATCGTCGCTGGGAGCCACCAGTAACTTTGAGCCGTTGGAGAAAAACTCCGGCGCGCCACATTCATCCGTCTCTACATGCGATTGGTCGCAGCAGATAACTCCGTGGTAAGACTGGCAAAGCGATGCCAGTGCAAGTGAGTTGGCGGCGGTGCCGTTGAATACAAAATAAACTTCGCAGTCGGTCTCAAACAGCTCACGAAATGCGTCAGAGGCTCTAGCCGTCCACGGGTCGTCGCCATATGAAGTTACATGGCCGTGATTGGCGTCTTCAATTGCTTGCCGGGCCTCGGGGCAAATACCGGCATAGTTATCGCTGGCGAACTGCTGCAACAGGTCTTTGGGATCAATCTCAGTCATCTTATAGTCCTTCTCTTCATCACACAAAGGGGGATAAAACAGAAAACCGCATCAGGCTGAATAAATATCTTTATCTAAGGGGAACCATCGGAGAAGTTGGAGGCGCGGGCCGGGATCGAACCGGCGCATAAAGGTTTTGCAGACCTCTCCCTTACCACTTGGGTACCGCGCCTTGGCAGGGCTGCCTCTATCAACTTATGCGTAACGCTCCTAACCACCGTAGCCAGCCCGGCAAGGGCCGGAGGGCGGTTTGGAGCGGGAGACGAGATTTGAACTCGCGACCCTCGCCTTGGCAAGGCGATGCTCTACCACTGAGCTACTCCCGCTTGTTGCAAGTTCGAGTATACCGGGCGACCTAAATGAGGTCAAACTGCGGCCGGCGTCGGATCGGCAGAAAACCACGCCGACCCACCCGCTGGCAGTGCTTCACCCGCCCGCGAACCCTTTTCTTCCCTTACAATTTCCCCGTCCCGCATGTAAAGAATGCGGCTGGCAATGGCCGCTGCTTCAGGGTTGTGCGTAATCATCAGCGTTGTCTGGCCAAGCTCCCGGTTTGAGCGCAGCAGCATGTTCAGCACCGCGTCGGAGTTCTTGGTGTCCAGGTTGCCCGTCGGCTCGTCAGCCAGAACTATCGCCGGCCGCGTTACCAGCGCACGCGCAATCGCCACCCGCTGCTGTTCGCCCCCGCTCAGTTCTGACGGCCTGTGCTTGAGCCGCCCTTGAATCGACAGCATATCGCTCAGGTGGTCAAGGTATTTCAAATCCAGCGGCTCTTTGCGCCCGCTTACCGTATAAGCAATTTCAATATTGCCCATGGCTGAGAGCGTTGGCAGAAGGTTGAACTTCTGGAAGACAAACCCAATGCGGTGCTTGCGCAACCGCGTGCGTTCGCCGTCGCCGAGCGTGGCAAAATCCACGCCGTCGATCACCACGCGCCCCGAGGTGGCGCGTGTAAGCCCCCCCAGCAGGTAAAAAAGCGTGGACTTGCCTGAACCCGACGGGCCCACAATCGCCACAAACTCGCCCGGTTCCACTGAGAGTGAAACCTCGCGAACTGCGGTTACTAGAAATCTGCCCGCCTCATAAACCTTGGTGAGCTTTTCGGCGAGGATGATATGCGAAGTCGATTCAGGCTGCACATTTACATTGTAAATGGGGCGTCTTGCCCGGTTGCTCCCGTAAAATGGTTCTGCATCGATTTCGAACCCAGGATTCCCCTCTTATGAGCGCTGAATTGAAGTCCTCAATCGTCACTTCTGTTGAATCGGCAGCCACGCAGGCTGGCCTTGTTTTGGTCTCCACCACCCAGGGAACCGACTTCCACGGCAAGCCCACCGCGGTTTTCTTGCTTGGTCTGCCCGGCGTCGCCGATGGCGGCACACTCCGGTTGGAGTTGAGTGAGGCCTTCAACTTCAACAAGCCGGACCTGCTGCCGACAATGACGGCCCATCTGGCCGCCCAGGCCAAGCGCCTCCGCAATCCCCGCCCAGAGTGCTACGTCACCCTCGGTGGCCTGCCAATCGCCTTTGGCCAGTTCCAGTGGCCCTTCCACAGCTCCACCTCTGGCGCAGACACCCATGTCGTCCATGGTGAAATGCACCTGGCCGATGGCGGAGCCCACAATCTCCACGCCAAGGTCGCAGCCTCCGTCACGCTCACCTTTGCTGACATTGTGCCCTCCTTGGAACAGCCCTACGCTGAAACCTTCGTCTACAACGCCGTCCGCAAGACCGTGGACCTGGGCCAGCTTGAGTTTTTGAAGTCCGGAAACCGCCAGCCCGTGCCCGTTACCACCCGCTTCTACAGCCGCTGGCAAAAAAAGTTCGTGTTCACTGAGACCACCGATGCCGAGCGCCTGGCCTATCTGCTGAGCAAGGTTTACTGGCTCTCTGGCGTACTCGGCGAGGGCAAGCCCGTGTGGATCGCCGACCCCAGAGACGCGCAGTACCTCAACACTACCGATCAGGACCTGCTGCGTATGGCCGGTGCTGAGGCCGCCGAAGGGCTCATGGTGCTCGACGGGGAATTTGCTGCCGCCACACCCGCTCTGATGGCCCGCGCCCCGGAGTACCAGGCCGCGCTTGAAGCAGCGCTCAACTTCACCAAGCCGCAGTTCAATGAGTCCATGCGCTCAGGCCACGCAAATATGTAGCAATTGCAACCCAAAACCCCAGGTCTGGATTCTCAGATCTGGGGTTTTGGAAATTAATTCTCAGAGAATCCAAACCAGCCTCACTCCACCCGCCCCAGCCATACCCCAAACCACCGACGCTCATCCGTCCAGTTGCCAACCACAGCAAAGCCCGCAGTTGCAATCATCTGCTCGGCCAGCGCTGCTGTGTACTTGTAGCTATTCTCGGTGTGGATCGTCTCGCCCTCAGCGAAATCGACCTCGAAATCCAGCGCTGCCACCCTTACCCTCTGCGGGCAAACGCTCTCCAGGTGCATCTCAATCCGCGACTCCATCCCGTTCCACACCGCTCGATGCCTGAACGCAGCCGGGTTGAAGTCTGCTCCCAGTTCCCGGTTGAGCCTAGCCAGCATGTTCAGGTTGAACCGGGCCGTCACTCCCGCCGCATCGTCATAGGCTGCCAGCAGCTTTGCCTCATCCTTCACCAGGTCCACGCCCAGCAGCAGGCCATCGCCCGCCTTGAGTCCCGCGCGCACTCGCCGCAGCAGCGCCGCCGCTTCGTGCGGGTCAAAGTTGCCTATACTTGACCCGATATATAGCACCAGCCGCCGCTCGTCGTGTCCGGCCGCTTCCAACTCCAGCCCGTGCGTATAGTCCATCACGCGCGGCGCTACAGTAATCCCCGCAATCTCCCGCTCAATCCGCTCCCTGGCCGCATCCAACGCGCTCGCAGACACATCAATCGGCTCATAGACAGCCGTCCCCTGCCGCTCTACTGCTGCCTTCAGCAGCAGTCTCGACTTGTCTGCCGATCCCGCGCCAAGTTCCGCAATGCGCAGCCGCATCCCATCGGCGGCCCGCTCCACCATCGCCCCCGCGTGCGCCGCCAGAATCCCGCGTTCCGTCCGCGTCAGGTAGTACTCAGGCAACTCCGTTATCTCCTCGAACAGTCGCGACCCCGCCTCGTCGTAAAACAGCCACGGTGGCAGTTGCCGAGGCAGGGAACGGAGTCCCGTCAGTACTGCTGCGGCTACTTGCTCTTCGGCGCGTGTACTCTCTTCAATCGGAGTTGTAGTATGCATACGATGGGTTGGATGCGGGCCGGGCGCTGGCTGGTCCAGCAACCATGCCCCCCAACGTGAATAGTCAGCGAAATTATTCACAGCACGCAAAATGCGAAGCATTTATCGTGATTTCAGATCAACAAACGAGGTGTACTATCCATGAAGGCAATCGGCTCGCTCGCTTTGGCTGCAACACTTGCTCTCTCAGCGCAGGCCCAGCCGCCCTCAAACACCTCTGCACCCACGCCAAAAATGTACTTTGCTGACTCCTCGCGCCTCGGCGTCCCCTTCGCAAAAGACCCCTCGGTCATTCGCTTTCAGGGCGCTTACTGGATGTATTACTCGCTGCCCGCACCCCGGCCCACCTCGGAAGCGGCAGGGCAGGGGCAGACGGGCTGGGGCATCGGCATTGCCCGATCAACAGACCGCATCCACTGGGCAAAGGCTGGCGAGGTTCAGCCCGTGCAGGAGGTTGAAAAGGCCGGCATCGCCGCCCCCGGAGCCCGTGTCATTGACGGCAAGGTGCACCTCTTCTATCAGACCTACGGCAAGGGCGCGCTTGACTCCATCTGCCACGCCGTATCCTCTGACGCTATTCACTTTGACCGCGACCCTACCAATCCCGTCTATCGACCCACGCAGATGCCGTGGTCGGTTGGCCGCGCCATTGATGCCGAGGTCTATCCCCACGGCAAAGAGCTATGGCTCTTCTTCGCTACCCGCGACCCGGCAATGAAGATTCAACAGATTGGCATGGCCTCTGCGCCAATCGGCTCCGGATTTGGCCGCGGAACGTGGCGCGATCTCTCCACCACTGAGCCTGTAATCAAGCCTGAGCTGCCTTGGGAAAAAACCTGCGCTGAAGCGCCCACCGTCCTGCGCCATGGTGGACTCTACTATCTCTTTTATGCGGGCGCGTACAACAACACGCCGCAGCAGATTGGCGTAGCCACCAGCCGCGACGGCCGCAAGTGGACCCGCATCGGCGACCAGCCGCTGCTGGCCAACGGCGCTCACGGTAGCTGGAACTCCTCTGAGTCAGGCCACCCCGGCGTCTTCACGGATGACGATGGTCGCACCTACCTCTACTTCCAGGGCAACAACGACAACGGAAAAACCTGGTTTCTCTCCATGAAAGAGATTCGCTGGCACGGCTCCAAACCCTATCTCGTAGAGCCATGAGGGAGCGAGGCAACTCTCAGTCCTGCCGCGCCAGCCGAATGCCGGAGAACTGCCACCGCGTCTCCGGCGGGAAGAAATTCCGGTAGCTCGCCCGGATGTGTGCAGCAGGCGTCACGCACGACCCGCCCCGCAGCACCATCTGCCCGCTCATGAACTTTCCGTTGTACTCGCCCAGCGTCCCGGGCAGCGCCTTGAATCCCGGATAACCAAGGTAAGCGCTCGCCGTCCACTCCCAGCAGTCGCCCAACAACTGCTGCGCAGCGCACTCGCCAGCATCTGGGGCGGCGCAAGGCATCAACCGGCCTGAATCCAGCAGATTGCCGTCTGTCTTCAGCCCCTCCGCCGCGGCCTCCCACTCAAATTCGGTAGCCAGCCGGTGCCCCGCCCAGCGCGCATAAGCGTCAGCCTCATAAAAGCTCACATGGCTCACCGGAGCAGCCGCCAACCCCCTCATCGGCATCTCGCCTCGCAGTGTAAACACGCTCCAGCTTCCGTCCGTCTCCGTCCAGTAGAGGGGAGCGCGCCAGCCGCGGCTCTTCA
>Ga0316227_1001459_pt1 | contig 25354 bp, 24 predicted proteins | sample TBH18019metaG_FD_206012 | JGI IMG/M metagenome (GOLD analysis project Ga0316227, IMG submission 206012) | Freshwater microbial communities from Trout Bog Lake, Wisconsin, USA - TBH18019 | ecosystem: Environmental > Aquatic > Freshwater > Lake > Hypolimnion/Profundal zone | place: USA: Wisconsin... | reverse complement strand
TTGTTTAGTAGAAATAATGGATATGGAATTTTCCATTGATAATATATTTGCGGCAGTTGCTTTTACTCCTAATATAGTTCTAATAATATTAGGTGTATTTATAGGTATGTTTATAATGAGATTTGTGGCTCAATGGTTTGTTAAATTAATGGAAAAGTATGCTTTTCTTGAAAAATCTGCATTTGTAGTAATAGGATTTTTAGGTATAAAATTAATATTATCAGTAGCTGATCATTTTTTTCCACAAAGTAAATTCGTAGAAATATTAAATAGTCAAATAACAGAAATAATTAGTTCGGTGGTAACAATTGGTATATTTTTTATACCTATATTGTATAATACAATTATTAAAAAAATTAAAAATGCTAATAACAAATCTTAAAGAAGCAGTAGAGCTTCAAAAAGTAATAAAAAATGAAGGAGATTTAATAGAGTTTGTGTATAAGGATATTCCATGTATCTTAAAAAGAAATCAATTAGGGGCTCTTTGTGGGTATTGTAAAATACCTACTTATGTAGGTGTCAAAATAGATAATACAGATATTATTGAAGTTCATGGTGGAATAACTTATACAGGAGTTTGGGATGATTATGATGTATTTGGTTTTGATTGTGCTCATAGTCATGATTTTACACCAACATATCCTATGTATCATTCTATATATAGAACAAAAGAATATTGTATTAAAGAATGTCAAAATATGGTTGATCAAATAATAGAATTAGATCCGAATATTAATATCTATCTTAGAGATAAAAAGCTAGAAAAAATAATTAATATATAGATTCATGATATTAAGAAAATTTTCACTATTTAAAGAAAATCAAAAATATAATTCTATCGGTGAATACATAGAAGAATTAGTAGGTGATGATGAATACTTATTAATGTTAGTATCTAATTATTTAGACAATAAAGATACAGATATAAGATTAGCAAATGCTATAAATACCTTAGATCATTTTGAAGCTAACCAATTATTGGATAGAATCTTAAAAGTTAAATCAAAAGGAGAAGATGAGAAAGATGCAGAAGTAGCAGGTCTTGTTGAAATATCAGAAAAAATAAATTCTGAAGTTGTTGTGGGTGGTAAAAACATATTCAAATCATTTTTAAAATTAATTACATCACTTGGGTTAAAAGAAATTGAAGTTGATTGGAATAAATGTCCTAAAAACTATTTATTTTATATTCATTATGAAAATGTTGATAGTATTATATTAAAATCAGTTATTAATAGTCGTTTTAAATCATTAGAACATATATCAGATAAATTAGATTATACTAAAAATGAGTGTCATTTGTATTACGGGCTTAATACAGACATGAATTTTGAGTATGGTATAATTTCAGAGACTAATAAAAATTTAGGAGTATTTAAAGTTAATAAGTCTAATTTTGATTGGTTATTAACAGTAGATTCATTATCTTTTTTAAATTTCAAAAAACATTTAATTCATTTTACATATGACCATATTCTATTATTTGCTAAATTAAAAAAAGATATAGAAAAGTTTTTAGGTAAAGATCCTGAAATTAAGTTTGATAATAATCATTTTGTAGCTAAATATAAATCACATGGTAAATGGTCAGATGGTGTAGTAGATAGTGATTACTTACTTAAGTTTAAGGAAGATTTTAAAAATTGGTTTAAACACTATAAATGGTCTACTAGCTTTCTATATAGAGTTGAAGCTATAAATAATGAAATAACAATTTATTTAAAAATAAAATAACCTCTTTTTAAGAGGTTATTTTATTTTAGACAAGTCCTAATTTTTGTAATCTTAATAATAATTCTTTCCATTCTTTATTTTGTAAATCATCAGAATAAAGACTAAACACTTTTCTTAAAATATCTTTCTTTTTAAGAATATCATTATCATTTGCTGTATCTAAATATACTTCAAATAAATCAAGATCAACTTCAACACCAATTGTTTTTAACTTAACTAACACATTAAAAAACTTTTCAGAAAAATACGGGTCATTTAGTAATTTACTATACTGACTAGAATAACATAAATCACCTTTCTTATCTAAATAAGAAGTATATGTATTTGGTTTATCAGATAATCCTGTTCCTTCACAAGTAGGGCATTTATTTTCTTTTACTACACCATATCCATTACATGTTGGGCAACTTTCTTTATAAATAATTTTCTCAGTAATAAATGAATTTAATATATTATCCAAATTATCTTTATATTTGTTATTATCTTTATAATTTGAATATATTTTTGTAAAATTAAATAAACAAGTAGAATCTTGATAATTTATAGGATATCCATTTAAAATAAATAAATGATACACATCTATATTAATTGGAAATATATTATAAGGATTATTAGACGAATATTTTGGAAGGACTTTATCAAATAAAAATTTAATTACAGGATAATTATCTTGATTATTATCAATAAATTTAGTAGTTCTTAACTTTCCTGGAGTATCTACTCCAATAGCTTTTTTAAAATCATAACCTTTATTATAAAGTAAAAATAGTATTCTTATATCTGTAATATTATTAAATATATCATCAGATATATTTTCTGAAGTAAAATCATGTTTCCAACTATCTGTTATTATTTTAAATATATCATAGTCTTTAACTATATCAGATGATATTTTATAATTACTAAAGTCAAGTCCATTATTAATTAAAAACTTTAATAATTCAAAGTTTTTAACTTTAATAATATTATCTACTTCATCAAATAAATATTGAACAGACGCTCCTTTTGATATTAAATATTTAATTCTTTCTAAATCATTAATAGATTTTCTTATTAAAACACCGCTATAAGCATTAACATCACCTCCCTCTGCTAAAACTTCTTCAATTTCTTTAATAGTAAGATTGCCAGATTTAATTTTTTGATTAGTTTCTATTTGTTTTTGTTTAATAGCTATATGTTTTTCAAATAAAGTCATACCTTCATATTTAGTACCTTCATCATTTGGATCTACTTTATCTAAAACTTCAAAAAAGGGTATATTCTCTTGTCTAAAGAAATCTTTTAATTCATCTTCATCAATAAAAACATTTTTAGAATCTTGACAAGCACCATCTATAATTCTTTTTGATAAACCTAAACTGATACCAATAGTCCAGTTATTACTTCTTCTCGCTTCACGAGTGAAGTCATAAATATAAAATTGTAATATATATTCCCCTCCCCTAGCAGGTCCTTCTGTTCCAATATAACTATTCCAATATCCTTGACCATTAAACCAAGCTATACAGTGGTCAGATCTTTTTTGATCCGGATATTTAGTTCCTGCTCCATTTAGAATATAATTAGCATCATAAGAATTAACTTGAGTTATTAATTTATCTTCATCTTGCCATAAAATTTCAACTCCTTGTGATTTACCAAATTTTCTATTAATATCATCAATTTCTTCTAAAGTAGTATCTGGTGTAGTAGGTACAATAGACCCAAGAACATCTTCAGAATCTTCTAAAATTTTTTCTATATTTCTATTTCTAAGAGCTTTTCTAGTTATATCTTTACTTTTTTCAGAATTACCTTTTCTATAATTTGTTTCTGCTACTTGTGCTGTTTCATTTTGTAAATCTTTATTTTTTAAGTTATAGAATAAAGATTTTAAATTAACTTCTTCCCCAACTACTCCATTAGCTTTATTTTTATTTATAAATACAGGCATTAGTCTAACAAATCTTGCTATTTTAAATAAAGGACTTAATTCTGTTAATTTATCTCCTATTATTTCAGTTAGATGGTGCATATCATCGTCTGTTAAATTATTAGATTCTTTAAATAAATTAAATTTATTTAAAATATTAATTACAAAATCTGATAAATTATATTCTTTTGAAGCTGGTTTAAAAGGTGCTGAAGATTCAAAAGGCCACCAAGAAGGACAATTTTCTTTAGTTTCTTTACCGATATAATCTACTAAAGAATAAGATAATATACTACCGCTTTTGGTTTTAAAATCATAATTATCATTTCTAACACCATCTCCTTTAACTCTTGAAATAAAAAAATCATATAACTCTTTAAATAATTTATATGATACATTCTTAAATCTATTAAAATCTAAAAATCTAAAATAGTCTGATTTATAATCTAATGTTTTTAATGATTCAAAAAATGATTGTAATTCATCTTTTGAGATATTATCAGTAAGATAAAATTTAATAAAAAAAGGAGCTAAAGTAATAGCTGTTGCAGAATCAATATCACTTAATACTTCATCTTTTCTTTTTCTAATAGTAAGTATTTTTAATATATTATTATAAATAAATTCACTTATAGATTTATTAACTATTTCTTTAGAAGCAGTTTTTATATTTTCTGCAATATTTTCAGAACTTGTTGAATCAACTATTTTCTTAAGTTCTTGATTAAATCCTTCTTTATCTAAAACTCCATTTTTAGTGTATTTTTTTATTAAAGAACTTTCTAATATATTTTTAAAAATATATTTATTAACTATCGTTTTAATTTCATCACTAAATGAACCATATTTATCATAATATGTTTCAATTAGCGAATCAATACTTTTTTTGCTTATAGCAAAAGCTTCATTTATTAATTGAAGCTTATATTCTTCTATTTTTTTAATAAATCTCATTTTATATTAATTTTTTAAAAATTTTAAAATTTGTATAAACATTCTCATACATTTTTTTACTTCTCATCTCATTTGATAATAAAGTTAGTCTTGGAATATCATCATTTTCTAATGCTATATTAATAGCATCATTATAATCATTTTTAGTCCAATTAGTTCTATCTTCTTCTTCAACTTCTTCTACTTCTATTTTAGAAGTAGAAGAAGTTTTTTTATTTTTTTCATATTCTTCCCATTCTTTTAATTGTCTTTGATATTCATCCCATTCTCTTTTTCTATTCTCTTTTTCTTGTTTTTTATTTTCTTTATTTATTAATTTACTAATAACTTGATTAACTATATTATCAACTTTGTTTTCAGAATATAAAATATAATCTTCTGTATCTTCACTAATAACAAAATCTTTATTTTTATGTCTTTTCTCTAATCTAAGTTTAGTAGCTTTATATAATATACCTTTAAAAACTTTTAAAAATTCTTCTGATTCTAATTCACATAAAAATCTATATGTATAAAGACGAATACTAGCATATTTTTCAATTTCAATATTGTTTTTATTTTTATCTATAGAATCATTAACAAAATTCATTAAATCTTCTGCTATTATAGGACCATATTTAAAATCTTGAGTTTCATCCGCAATACCACCTGTAGCAATAGCTAATTTTTTAACCAAATCCTCATCTTTAAAAGCGTTAGAATAAGCTAAACTATAAACACCTTTTACTGTTTCATGTAATAACATAGCAAAATCTATTCCTCTAGATTTTATAGTTATTTGTGGTTTATTAGATTCAAGAATCAAACTTTCAAATACTATATCATCTTCATCTTGTGTAGAAGATGGATTATTATCACCCAATTTAGGTTTATCTTGTCCTATATCAACCGCACATGCCCCATAAGCAGAACCAAAAGGAATTGAGTTTGGTCTAGCAATATCTCCTCTTTCCCAATCAACTCTTTTCATATGATTAGCAAAGTCATTCCATATTTGTATAAGTGATATTACTCTATTAGTTGCGGAAGTTTCGGATTCATATTTTTTATAAAGATTAATTAATTTATCTTTTGTAGATGGTAGATTAATTAATGCTTTTGTGTTTAACCCTTCTCCTTGAACTATGTTATTAATAAGTTTCATTTTATGAATAGCTAATTTAGTTAACTTATTTTCATTAACTAAACTTTCATCAAATTTAATATCATCATCGTCAAATTCTTCATCATCAATTACTTCATCATTGTAATCATCAACTTGTTCTATATCATTTATTTCATCAATATCTTCAATATCATCGTCTTTTAAATTTTTTATATAATCAAAATCTGCTTCTTTAACTGTTTTATTTTGGTCATAAAAATTTTGTATATCTACACCTGAAGAAATTTTAACATCTAATGAAATATTTTTTTGAGTAAAGAAATCACTATAGTATTCTTTAATTACTTCTTTAGCAACTTCTTCTAAAGAAGTATTTATTTCATCTTTTTTATTTTCTAAACCTTTATATGTTAATTCACTTGCTGCATAACCACTAACTGATTTACTTTTAGAAGGTTCATTTAAAGAACTAAAAAATTCTTTAGGTAATCCTGGATTAGAAGGTTCACCACCTGTGTATGAAGTTAAATCAACTTCTTCTAAAAATTTTTTAAATTTTTTGTATATCATTTTTAATTATTTTTTTATAATTTTATACACATTTGATATAAATCCTCCAAAGTCATTCCTTTCTCTTTAAGAACTTCTTTTAATTTATCTATTATTAAATTCTCATCTTCTAATTTTGGTTGAGGTTTAAAATCTGGGGTTATATCAAGATCATCATCTTCATCATCTTCATATGGATTTGGAAATGAGGGAGCTATAGGTTTAGTTATTGGTCTAGTTATTGGCTCTTCTACTTCCGTGTCAGGACCGCTTCTGAACTCATAAAATTTTTTTATCATATTATTAATTTTTTTTAGTATATTTGTATATATTAAAAACATAAATATAAAAAACATGAACAGACAAAATGATTTTGTAAAGTACGCCATGTCTAATGGCATTAGTTCTCTAAACTTAGATTACTATGAAAAAGGTATAGAGAGCAGTATGACACCTTATATCTTAGAAGAAAGAGAAATGAGGGTAACTCAAATGGATATCTTCTCAAGATTAATGAGAGACAGAATGCTTTGGTTAGCAGGACCGGTAAATGATCACATGAGCACAATTGTTCAAGCACAATTAATGTATCTTGATTCGGTAGATAAAAAAGATATTATCATGCATATTGATAGTCCTGGTGGTTCAGTAAAATCAGGTTTATCTATTGTAGATGTAATGCAATATATCAAATCTGATATTAATACAATTAATACAGGTTTGTGTGCTTCTATGGGTGCTGTACTTTTAGGTGCAGGTACAAAAGGTAAAAGATCTTCTTTAAGATTTTCAAGATCAATGATACACCAATCATCAGGTGGCGCAGGTGGACATATCTTAGATGCTAAAATCACTTGGCAAGAATGGGAAAAAGTAAATGAATTACTTTTCGTCTTATTAGGTGAATTTTGTGATAAAGATCCTGAAGTAATTAAGAAAGATGCTGACCGTGATTTATGGTTATCTGCTGATGAAGCTGTAAGTTATGGATTGATAGATGAAGTAATTAAAACACAAAAATCCTAATTTATTTATTTTAATATATACATTAAAATAAATTCATAAAATGAATACTTTTACAAAGTTAGTAGAACAAAACGAAAGTTTAAAAAAATATAAGGTATCTTCATATTTAGTATTAAAAATTGATGCTAAAAATGAAGGAGAAGCAGGATATAAATCAGATTCTATAATAGAGGGAATAGATGATTATGATAGTCATATCATAAATAATATTGAAGAAATTAACGAATTTGATGATAATCTTAATGAGAATAAATTAATAGATATTCCTGAGATGTTCAGAAAAATGCCTAAAGAACTTTCTCCTGAAGAAAGAATTCAACGAGCTTGGAAAGAAAAGTTTGGTGATAAAGAAGTCTCAGAAGATGATAAATTTGAATTTTATCATCAAGCAAGAAAAACTTATGAAGGAGATACTATATTCAAAGCTTTAAAAGGAAAGTTTTAAAATAAAAAAACCCGATACTAAGTATCGGGTTTTTTTATTATCTATTGTATTTTAATTTATATAATGTTCTATATAAAAGAGCAACAATCTCATCAATTATATTATGTAAATGTGTATCTTCTTGAGGAATACATACTCTAGTTTCACGAATAAATGCTACTGATTCTTGGAAATACGCAATTCTTTCTTTTGTTTGAGTTATACTTGTATCAATTATATCATATCCTTCAACTATTTCATATTGTCCTTGATAAACTTCTACTAAAGTATCCACCAAATCTTGAATACCTTCATAATAAGCTCCTAATGCAACATGTGCTGCATAAGAACCCATATCACCTTTAACTTGTAAATGATATTTGTGGCTCATTTCACGAGTTTCAAAAATCTTTGAAAGGAATTTAACAACATCTGTTTTTTCAGCAGCTGCTGGTTCTTCTATTAAGTTACTTGGTTTTATAGCACCAAGTTTTTTATAAAGTTCATTAGGGTTAAATGCAGGTATAATTTCATTATCCTCATTTACTTTTTTTAAATTTGAAAATTTTTCCATTTTTATTTTTATTTTTTATTAGTACATATAAGAACTACCTTTATCAATATAATTATCTAAATTAGATATTGATTTATCAATAGAATTAATTATATCTTTTAATTTACTTTTTACTGACTTTAATTCCAAATAAGAATCATCAATTTGATTATTTTTATCGCTCTTATCATCTACAAAAGATTCAATATCATTAATTACATTAACAATAGTATCCATATTAGTATGAAAATCACTTGATAGATTAGATAATTTTTCTGTCAATTCTCTAACTTTATCATTAGATATTAATGCAGTATTTAATTCATTAAATTTTTTAATTCTCATTTTTGAAAATTTTATTTTAATATATATATTAAATAATAATTATGGCAAAAAATAGATTAATTTTAGAGTTTACAGAATTTAATGCACAAAGAATGAATCCTGATTCATCTCAAATGGCAGTTTCAGTTGATAATCCTCAATTAAGTATAAACGCATTTGATAAACACTTAGATAAAGTTAGAACTGCTATATCTAATTTAGAAGGTATTGTTAAAAATTTAACTACATCATCTACATTTAGATCATTGAGATCTATGCTTTCTCTTGAAGAACAAAATGTAGATAAATTAAAAATACTAAGAATTACTTCAAATGATAGGGTTAATTATGATGCTTATGTATCATTTTTAGTTCATGATAAAGAATATTTTGGAGTTGTTAAAAATCTATTAAATCCTTTACCAAGATTAGTATCTGAGGTATTTAAAGATAATGACCTTGTCCAAAGTAAAGAATGGAGAGTTAAGGTTGAGGGTTTAATAATTAAGACTATAAAGGCTTGGTTAAAACCTGAGATAGGAGAATATACTTTATTAAAGTCTCAAATTTTATGTACTAATAATATAACAGGGGAAGATCTTTTATTAAAAGAAGGTTCGGATGTTAAGGTTATACGTTCTATGGAAAGTTCAATTACAATTGAATATGATAATAAATTTTATAATTTAACAGGAGATAATTTTATTTATTTTAATTATTGGTTTAAGAATAAGAAATAAAAAAAGGAGCTTTAAGCTCCTTTTTTTATTTTAATCCATTTCTTTCTATTATATCATAAAGTTCTTTTACTTTATTTTCTAAGTAAGCTACTTTTGCTACTAAAACTTCATTATAGTTTAGGGCTAAATAACCATCTTCTTTTTTTATTATAGAACTTGGTACAATATCTTCTACATCTTGTGCTATATAACCTATATGAGAATTACCACCAATTACATAAGATGCAGATTTAATAGAATCAATTCCTTCTATTACTGGGTTGTAAACTATATTTGACTTTAATCTTAAATCAGAATCAAATCCACCTGTTTGCGCAGTTATAGAACCACTAGCTGATATATTTCCTGAAAAATAAGCATTACCACTAACTTGAAGTATCGCAGATCCTTGACTTTGTGTAAATCCAATTAATACATTACCTGTATTATTATTAAAAATATCATTTATATTATTTGACCAATTTGGAGAAAGTGCTCCACTTGGATTAATTAATAATGAACCATCATTACTAAAAGTTCCAGTTCCTATATTTCCAACAACACCTATACATTGAGCTGGATAACCAATCGGAAGAGAAGATGTTAAACCTCCATTATAATCTATATATAGTTTTGTACCAAGACCATAATTCCATGTATTAATATTACGAAATACCCCCATTGCTACATATCTTCCATAACCACCAATAGGAATAGTATCAACTGTTATCCCTAATAATTGATTTTGATATTTATCAGGAGATGCACGAACAATACGTCCGCTACTGTCCATAGATATCACAGTATTTGGTGGTAAACTATAACTACCGTAATTTAAAACTGTTATAAAAACAGAATTACCTATATTAAATGTTATACCATCACGTCCAGTGTATGTTAATGTATCATAAGTTAAAGCAGAAGATTGTAAAGCATACAATTGTAAAGAACTAGTTCCAGTAGTAGGAACTGTATTTGATGGCATTTGAATATATCCTGTAATTTTAGCATTTCCTTGAATATAAGCATTTCCATTAACTTGTAAACTATATGTTCCATAAAAGAAACTTGTTCCGATTGACAAATTACCTGCAAAGTAATTACTACTTGGATCTGAATTATATATACTCCAAGTTCCAGATGGAATTGTACCTCCAATTAATAAAGATGACCAATTAGAAGTATATGTTGATATATTATTAATTGGTATTATTTGTACTCCAATTGTATTTGAAAAAAATCCACTTCCTGATATCTGAGGATTAACTACTATTCCAATATTATTAGCAGTTAGTCCTAAATTAGAATAAGTTCCTGATGTATATATACTTAAGCCAGTAATAGATGATGTACCAAATGCAGTTGTTTGTATAGTATTACTTCTAAAAAATCCATTTTGAAAACCATTAAAAATACCAATCCCTCCAGCCCCTTCTATAAAATTTTGAGCATAAATACCTCCATTTGTAGAAATTGCAGATGCTGAAAGTCCATTATTTCCTGATAAAGAAGAGGCTACAAATATTTTACCACCTATATATGTATCATTACTTACTTGTAAGCTATAAGATCCTGATAAACTTGTATAACTATTAGTCCCAATTAATAATCCAAATGGATTACCTTTATTCCAAGAAATAGAAGAATCATATCCTATACTAGTTGTTCCAGTCCATAATGTAACATATCCAAGTGAAGCTGAACCAGTTATATTACCAACTCCACCACCTGATTGTTTTAAGACTAATTGTGAATCAGAAGTCCCATTTTGCCACCAATATTCTTGTGGATATGGTTGTGTGCTTGATGTTCCAATTAGTACTGTTAATCCTATATGTCTATTAGACGCTGATATTCCTGAACATGCAGATGCAGTTGTAGCCCATGGTATAGAAAATCCACTTCCGGAAAAATTTGCATATTTATAATCTAAAGGTCTACCTGTTCCTAAAAATATACTATCTGATACTTGTACTGACATTTTTATTGTTTATTTTTTATTATTAATAATTATGAAAAGGCATAATTATTAGTAGATTGATCAAATGTTAGTGGTGTTCCAATATTATAATATATATTATAAGCTATATTACAATAACCATCATTAATTGATGTTGTAGTATATGACTGAAACGTTCCATTACCCCCTATAGGTCCTCCATTACTAGCAGAAGATCTCCAGTTTGTTTTTGGATATATTGTAGGCACAACCAAAAACAAATACCCAGTAACTCCCATTGTATTAACATTTATAGTATCATTATTAATGTATAAATGTTTAGTTAAAAAAGCACAAGTACTTGAAGTCACATCATTAATTATTTGAGTCATATTATAATTTGTAGTAGAAACCACAACAAAATATGGATAATAAAAATTAATTACTGATGTAACAAATCTACTACTTGATTGTTTAGCATCATTAAGAATTATACCAAAATAACCAATAGTAGTACTTGTACTTAATGCACTACTAAAAGTTGGTGATATAGCTCCTGATGTAATAGAAATTGTAGAACCAATATTATAGTAATTTGTTCCATCATTACTATAAGATAATTGATAATATCTTAAAGGAACTAATGGTGAATTTATTGAAATCGAAGTAGATGATAATGTAGTTCCTACATTACCGATTTCTCTAACAAAACTTGATTCAATTGATTGAGGGTTAGATATTGATTGGGTTAAAGTAATAGTTGGTTGTGCATACGGAGTCATATTTATTACACCAATTGAGTTTGCTTCTGCTCCTTGAGTATCTGTTACATCATATTTATAGAAATAATTAATAGGAGTTACAGGTAAGGCAGTATAATTAACAGATTGTGTAAAAGTATTAGTATATGTTGCAGTAGGACCTACTTTATTAGTTAAAAAAGTATTAGGTGTAGAAGTTCCATAAGAAACTGTTCCAACAGCAGCAGTTGCTCCTGCTGAGTTAATAGTATATGATACACTAATAGTTGCTATAATACTTGAGGTATTATAAGGTATTGTTGTTGGTATAACAGATATATTAGCAGTTGGTGTTAATGGTTGTTGTATAGCATCTAATATAACTTGTTGAGGAGTTTTTCCTATTGCTGGTATTACCGAACCATTAGTATATCTACCAAAACTATAACTAGGTCCTAAATATACAGTTGGGTTATAAGTAAAAATATCAACAGTACAAGAATATGTTGAAGATTGAGTTGACCAATAGTAAGACAAATTAGAAGTTTGATCTACATATAATATATTTGGAGATGCATTAGAAGCAGTTGGAAAAGCGGATATACTACTATATTGTAAAACTCCTCCACCATTATCTTCATCCCAAGAAGTAGATACTGCTGATTGTGTTCCACCACTAGATAAAAATTTGGCTCCATTAAAAACATAAGTTTTTCTAATATCAGTTTGGAAAACTTTTAAACCATCATAAACAACTAAATAGTTCATATTTATTCTAACACTAGAACTTGTTGCTATAATTCTAGTATCTATTGGCTGTGGTGCTGATACATTAAATCCTGATATTTTAGGTATTGACATTTTATTTTATTTTTTTTATGAAAATGTATATTTTCCAGTTGGGTTAGTTTGATAATTTGTATAATATATATAATATAATACACCATTCCAATAATGAGTTGATGGTGTAATACTATTAGTCGCTATTTGGAAATTAGCAATAACAGAATCTCCACCTTGATCTGACATAGTACTTAGAAATTTTCCATAGGTACTTGGGTATATATAATACATATACCCAAAAACAGTTCCAGTAAAATCTAATTGAGATTGATAGCCAATATTTTTTGATAGACCAAAACTACTTAAATTAAAGTTACCAAAACTACTAACCATAGTTGAATATGGTATAGTTGATGTTCCATAATAATACGGATAATCGGTATTTATACCAAAAGTATAAGTTGCTTGCAAATTAGCTATATCTGTTATAGTTAATACATAACTATAACTAGTTTTTGTAGAATTATTAATTGAGTATGTAAATACTGAACCACTATATGTTCCTGAAAATCCAGGACCAGTTGCTATTACTAGATTAGAAGTAAGACTACCACTAATTATAGCAGATACTACAGTAGTAGTACCTGGATAAATAGTATAATTATATGTTATTCCACTAGAACTTGTCAATGATCCTACCTCGTATAAATTACCACTTCCTAAAGGAGTAGTAACTCCTAATGTACAACTTGGGCCTAAATCTGGATAAAACATCTTAGTTAATATATCTGACATACTAAGATTACTAAAAGTAAATGGTTTTTTAATACCACCTACTTCTACAGTTATTGATTTAGGATTATTATAAGCAAAATTACTACTTATATCTCGCCAACTTACTACATTATTAGAACCTAATATTAAAGCTTGTCCAATTGAACCAGTAGAACTAATTGAAGGGAATTGATATCCGTTTAAATAAATATTACTAGTTGATGCTGACATCAAATTAATATTACCATTTGGATTAATAACACTAATATCTAATCCTGAGTTTGTAGCTGCTGTTATAATATATGGAGCATTATTAAATAAAGTTGGATTTCCTGCTAAAAATGTAACTATAGTACTTTGAGTAATAGAATCAGGTTTATTATTAAAAAAGAATACATCTGTACCATTATTTAATAAAGTAGAGTTCATTACATTACTACCTAAATAATTTCTTTTACCAAAATAAAATGGGTTAGTTAATATACTTCCAGCACTATCAGAATCTAAACCAATATAATAACTACCTGATGCAGTCGTTTGTTTAAAAACGTTATTTATCCATGTGGTATAAATAGCATCCCTTAAATTTTGAGGTGTTATTAAATTATGTGTATTATCAGGCAATCCTTGAATAGCATCAGATATACCTGATAAATTATTAGATGTATATGGATAACTAAAATTACTAAATGTAAGCATTAATTTATTTTTATTTTATATATTATATATTATATATTAAAAACAATTAGGCACAAAAAAAAAGTTTCTACTTTCGTAGAAACTTTTTTATTAATTAAATAAGAAGTCAATTTTAAGTAAATCCTTAACTTTAACATTTGAATTAAGATTTAAATCGTCAAAATTTAATTTCTCATGACTTAATGTATTCTCTACACTCATTAATTCCTCCATTTCTTTATTAAAAGAAAAAGTATCAGTTATTTTAACCGCATTTGGAATAACCTTACCTTCATTATCCACTGCTTCAACTGGATTTCCTGTAGAATCTCTTTCAACATATTTTTCAAAGATTCTTTTTTCTAATTTTGTTTTATCTTCAATAATAGAAGATAAGTCTTTTAACATTCTCATTAATTTAAAAGCTTCTCCTGCTTTTATATCTAAATCAATAATAGCATTTAAAGCAGTTACTGTGTCTTGACTTAACTGACTGTTTTTGATAGTTATCATATTTTTGTTTTTTTTTATTATATAATTGTTTTATATTTTGTTTAGTCTAATATTACATAAATTATAATATTCCAATTCCTTTTCTATTAAAATATAATCTCTATTTATTATTTTAGCCGCTTCTCCCGTTGTCCCTGAACCAGCAAAAGGATCCAAAATAACATCACCTTCTTTTGAATGTTTTTCTACTAAATCTAAAATTAATTTTAATGGCTTTTGAGTAGGATGAACTCTTTCTTTTCCATGACAAAGAGGATATGTATAAATACCATTATCATATTTAGAATTAAAAGTAGGATTACTTCCTTTTGTAAAAGTAAAAAAATATTCTACCGCATTAGATAAATAATTAATTTTTGAATTAATTGGGGTTGGATTAGTTTTTACCCAACTACATACTCTAGGTTGTTTAAATCCTAATTTATCAGCACTTACTTTTATATCATTACATTTCCATATATCATAAAATATAATTAAATACCCTCCTTTTTTTAATACTCTAAAACATTCTTTTAATAAAGTATTTATATCAAAAAATTCTTTATCCCATTCACCAAAGTCTATATCATGTTTATTAAACTTTTTGTTATCACTGTTTTTAAAATTGGATTTTTTAGATATTATATAAGGAGGATCTGTTAAGATTAGATCAATAGAATTATCTTTAATTTTCTTCAATTCTTTAAAGCAATCCCCATTTATTATTTGATTAAGCATAATCTATATATCTTAATCAAATAAGTTCCTTAAGTCTAAATTATATTTTAAATCAACTTCAAATCCTTTATGAAAAAGTTTAATATCATTCCATGTTTTAAATGTATTAACTATTTCTTCAATTTTATCATATTCTTCTTTATTCATATCTTCATTGAATAAACTCATTAAATTGTCTATCTCATTAAAACTTAAATAGTTTTTATTACCTAAAAAATAAACAAAGTAAAATGTATATTCTTTTTTAATTTCCTTTTTCTCAAAAATATAACGAGCTAAACAATCTTCTATCCCCATAGAAGGTAATGAAAATCTATAACCATTCATTAAAAATTCTCTTGTATCATAATCAAATTCATATTTTGAATAATCAAAGTAAGAATAATTATCATCAATAGGAATTTGTATATCACCTAAATTTACATATATATCTTTCTCTAATGTAAATTTAACTATTTCTAAAAATATGTAATATAAGTCAAGTGCTTTTATATCAGCAAAAGAACCATTTTTAATAATAGTATTATTATTAACTATTTTTATCATACAATTAATAATACTTAGAATGTTATTGGGTTGAAAATTCTTTTTATAATAAGCAATATCAATTTCAGATGCTTTTTTAATTTTTAATGTAAAATCTTTAGGATAAAAAATACCATTTGTTGTAGATTTTGATAAGTCGATAAGTTTTGTTTTATCTTTTAATGATGATAATATAGAAAATATACTCATATTAGTATGAAAATTTTTATATTATATATTATATTATATATAAGTTCATAAAAAAATCCCTCTTAAAGAGGGATTTTTTAAATTATGCAGAACATACTTCACAATCTTCATCATCATTTGGTTTTGAAAAATTAATCGGAGTTTTATTCTCTTCTTTATCTTGTGTCGTGAACTTAATAGCACTTGCAGCACCTTTCAATCTTAGGTAATAAATACCAGTTTTTAAGTTAGTTTTATCTTCTCTATAAAACTTAGGATTACCCAATTTGTCATAAACTACATCAACACCTTCTGGTATTATTGGATTACCTGTTTTATCTAAATTGAAACTTCTTCTACCCCATCCATAAAAATGCATAGATGTTAATTTAGCAAAATTAGGTGCTTCCATAAAGATATTTAAAGATTGAGTTTGATCTATAAATGCTCCTCTATCCGCAGACATATCTATAATATCTCTTTGTTTAATTTCCCAAACTGTTTTATAAATTTCTTTAATTTCAGTTGGAATTTCTGGTATATTTTGAATAGAACCATCTTCATTAATAATTTTAGTTCTGATTTTATCAGACCATATACCCAATTTAACTAATTCTTTTACTAAATATTTATTTACTATAATGAATTCTCCTGAAAGAACTCTTCTAACATATAAATTAGAATTTTGAGCCTCATATGATGCCCCATTTCCTAATATGGAACTTGTTGATGCAGTTGGCATCACCGCAGTTGTTAATGAGTTTCTAACACCATATTTTACAACTTCTGTTCTTAACTTATTCCAATCATATCTATCAGATGGTTTAGTATTCCATAAATCAAACTGAAATTTACCTTCTGATAATGGAGAACCCTTAAATGTAGCATATGCTCCTTGTTCTTTAGCTAAATCATTTGATGCTTTAATAGCAGCATAATAAATAGTTTCAAATATTTCTTTGTTAATTTTTTTAGCTTCAGGACTATCATAAGGTATATTCATTAAGAAAAATACATCTGCTAAACCTTGAATACCTAATCCAATTGGTCTGTGTAAGAAGTTAGAAAACTTCGCACTTTCTGATGGATAATAGTTTGTTTCAATAACATTATTTAAGTTAATAGTTGCTTGATAAGATACTTCGTATAATTTCTTATGATTTAATGTCCTGTTTTTATTAACAAATTTTGAAAGAGCAATTGATGCTAAATTACAAACCGCAGTTTCATTAACACTTTCTCTATTATAGAACTCACCCAATTTAAGACTTTCTAACAATTCTTTATTTTGTAATATCTCCCCTTGAGCTTTAGTAATTCCTGTACATTCCACGATCTCAGCACAGTTATGTACTAATATATTATTTGCATAAAAGTTATGGTTTTTTTTTACCGTAATATCATAAACCGGTCTATTCTTTACTTTTTCTATTTTAATCATAATATTTTTTATTTTTTATGAAAATTGATTTTTATTCTTCTTAAATATTCTAAGAAATTCTCTAATCTCATTTTCTTTTTCTTTAAATTTATTTTCCCAATCATCCTTATAAATTACGAAATAACCTTTTGTTGTGTGATATGGTATTTCTTTTTTAGAGTTTTTTCTTACAGTAGCACCAATTGCAGATTTTGTAGAACCTATATAGTCAATAATATACATACAACATTCAAACTCTTTTATAAAATTAAAATCTTTATCAAATAATAACGTATATTTAGATTTGTTGTTATTGTGTCCATTTTTCTTTTCTGCTAATTTTACTCTAGTTTCCTCACTTATTACACGACCTTTATTCCAATGAACACCATTTATTTTGGCAATATGTGAAGGTCTTTTTTCTAGTGGTAATCCATACATATTATTTTTTTCACCAATGGCATTTAGTCTATGTTTTTCTCTTATTTCTTCTTTTCTTGGGTTATTTGTAAAAGTATCTCCACCATCACCTCCTTTTGAAATATTTGATAATGGTCCACTTTTATCAATTTTAGTACCAATTAACTCTATTAATTCAATTTCATTTTTACATGCTAATTCTCTCGTTATATTTTCTATTATTCTAATAGAAATAGGTTCTTTATCACTCTTCAATATTTTTTTAATTATTGAATTTTTAATTTTATTTTTTGCATATGTGGACTCATTCTTAACAAAGTTTGTGTGCATATCCTCTCTTATATAATAAGATTCTGTATTTGATATACCAACATAGAATGGTTCATAATTAAAAATATAATTATTATATTCATATTTTCCTTCTTTTAGTGGATTTAAAAGAACATATACATAATTATTTCTTTTTTCTTTTGTATAAAATTGACCAATAACCTCCATAATATAAATTTTTACTTTTATTTATATATTAAATAGTTGAGGTTACCTTTTACTATTATGGAAACTACTTTTTTATTTAATTATTTTTAATTCATCATCTTCTCTTAAATCTTTAGCCATAACGTATCCTCTATTTTCAGTCCAAACTTCATGCTCTTCGGTACATATAATAAAATTACCATTTTCATCTGAAATTTTTATAGTTTCTGCATTTAGATTAGTAATACCTGAATTTTCTATTAAACACCATTCATCAACTCCTTTATCAGTATCTCTACTTAATACTTCTATTTTTTCTCCATTTTTGAATAAAACATCAATTGTTATTAAATCAAATTCTTTTTCTTTACCATCTATTCTACACTTAACCTTAGTATCTCCATCTAAACATAAATTAGAACTTCTAATAACTCCTATATTAGATTGATTAGATTTTTTATTAATAGCATCTTTATAAAGGATATAAGGGGTTCCTGTTTCAATTTGAGATTCAAGAATTTTATTCCAGATTTCTCTTGCTTTTAAAGTTTTCTTACCTCTACCTTCTGTTTCATATTTGATATAAAGTTCTTCAAACTCTTTACCATATGTTTCAGTTAATCCTGGACACTCATGAGGATCCATTAAAGTCCAATCTTCATCTAAGTCAACTCTAATCATAAATAAGTCATTCATCCACATAGCTAAGAATAAATCTCTAGCACGAATTTCTTCTTTACCTTGATTCTTTCTTAAATCTAAGAAGTCTAAAATATCTGGATGCCAAGGCTCTAAATACATTGCTATACTTCCTTTTCTTTTACCACCACCTTGATCAACTGCTCTTGCTACTTCATTATAGATTTTTAAGAAAGGTATGATACCATTAGATGTACCGTTAGTTCCTGAAATATAAGTTCCTTTACTTCTTATTTTAGAAAAATCTATACCAATTCCACCTGCATTTTTAGATATTTGTGCACTTTCTTTAATGTTATCAAATATACCTTCAATGCTATCATTTACAGATAATAAGAAACATGAACTTAACTGAGTTCTTGTTGTACCTGAATTAAATAGAGTTGGAGTTGCATGAGTATATAATCCTTCTGAAAGAAGATTATAAGTTTCAATAACTTTAGGTATATTATTTCCCCATATTTGTAAAGCAGTTCTCATATACATATATTGAGGTCTTTCTGCTACTTTACCATTGATTTTTAATAAATAAGATTTTTCTAAAGTCTTATATCCAAAATAATCAAAGTTATGATCTCTTGAATGTATAATAGCAGAATCTAATTCATCTTTATTAGCCATTACCAATTCATAAAAATCTTTTGCAACTATTGGTTTGTGGTCATTTTTTATATCATAAAAATGATATAAATCATAAACTGTTTCTGAGAAACCTTTTTTAGTTTCTTTATGTAATGCAGTAATAGCTAATCTAGCAGCTAAAATCGCGTAATCAGGGTGTTTTGTAGTTAATGATGCTGCTGTTTCCATAGCAAATACATCTAATACTCTTGTCTCAATATCAGGAGTTATACCCTCGATCACCTTTTGAGCTATCTCAAAAGGCATTATCCATTTTTGGTCTAAGCCGTATGTTTGTTGATTGATTCTATCAAGAATCTTATCTAAGACGACTGGCTCTCGTTTACCATTTCTTTTTGTTACTTTTATCATGTTCATAATTATAGTTTTGTATTTTATATATTGTTCTAAAAATATTTCATTTAGAAGAAAGATTATTTTTTTATGGTTTTTTATGTTAAATAAAATCTAAGTTATTTAATTTATTTAGATTAAATCTAAACTTAGAATTATTAAGAATTTTAGTAATTTTATCTATTGTTATAGTATATTTTTTTTCAAATGAGTCTACTAAATATGTATGCTCATCTTTATCAATTTCAATTACAATCCCTGTTATCAACTTATCATTGTATTCTTCATCAATCCAAACAAATTCTAATTCAGTTCCTAAACTTATATTTTTATGAGCAACATCTTTAGAAATTTCTTGTTTCCCTATATGAACTTGTAACTCAGCAATTATAACATTTCTCCACTTATTATCCAATAACTTAAACATATTAAATAAATTATCAGAAAAATACACTGCTAATTCATTAAATATTTCCACATTTGAAAACTTTTCCTGATATAATCTAGTTTTTAATAACTGAAAATAATTATTAAAATCAGATTTAGCAGGTTTTCTTCTATTATTAAAGAAGTTTATATCTGTATTATCCAATAATACTTCATAAACTTTTTCTTTAATTCTTTTATTTCTAATAAAGTTTTCATTATTTTGAGATTCATCCCAATATTGAGTAGATCTTTCTACATCAAATTTTTCCTCTAATTGAATTAAATCAAAATCATCTTCACTTATATTTTCTTCCTTCTTACCCTTAAAAATAGAATCATATTTAAGAGAGTGTTTACCTTCTATTGTATGCTTAGATACTAAAATATCTTCTATATACTCTTCGGGTCCTTCTATTTTTTCTACATCTAAATCAAGTTCTATATCTAAATCTTCTTCTAAGTCAGGAGTTTCTTCTTCTAAATTAATAATATCTTCTTCATCAATTTCAATGACTTCATCACACTTATCATCTAAGATTTCTTCATTATATGAAGATTCGTCTAAATTATCGGATAAGTTTTCATCTACTATAGTAGTTTCTTTTTTACTCATTTTTTATTATTTATTTTGTCTTTTTATATAAAAAAATTAATTATAGTTTAATTAAGAATCTAAAAATGTTTCATTTTCTAATGTCAAGTATTTAGAATTAAGATTAATTCTCATTTGACTTTTTGAAAAATCACCATCTCTTTGTTTTAATAATTTACATCTATATAAATTAATTTTTTTCATTTCATCCGTTCTTATTATTGCCCAGAATACATCTGCTGTTTCAGCTATAGCCTTACTTTCAGGTACTGATTCTAATGTTATATCAGATGCATTCCAAGCATCTTTCGCTACTTGAACTGCTGTTAATACAGGGCAATCATATTTAGCCGCAATTGCTCTTAAACCTTCAGCTATAGATTTTCCTTTAGAATATAAATTATCACCAGAAACACCTTTAACAGGGGCGATAAGTGTAATATAATCAATGATAATAAAATCTATTTTTATATTAGCTTTATCTTTTAATTTTTGAATAAAGAAATCAAAGTCATTTACAGTTGCTGTACCTGCTGCCCAAAACTTAGTAATAATTTTACCTATTTTTTTCTCAAATAAATCATCCGAATTACTTTTCAGAGCATTTATCTTTTTCATCATAAACTCCTTATCTTTAGATATTTCATCATAATCATTAATAGGAATATTTAACCTCATTGCTCCTAATCTTTTAAGAACCTTTTTTTCAGACATTTCTAATGTAATGTACAGAACATTATTACCTAAATTAGCAGCTCTTACTGCAAAGTTTTGCATCCATAAAGAATTATGGCTTAATATATCATTTGTATAATATTGCTTATTAGAACCTTCTGAAATTTGCAAATCATACATATTTGATTTCTTACCATTTTTATACATTTCCATTATCATTTCAGGACCTGTTTTAGTCATAATAAAATCACCAATTGATAAATTATCACAATAAATTTCAGTTAAATCACATTTTTTAGTAATAAAATCCATGTTATCACACCGATATAATATATGTTTGTCCGCACATATTATATCGTCCCCGTTATCCAATAATATATACCATTCCTCAAACTCTATTGTTTTACCAATACCTTCTATATTTATCCAACCATTAGGAGTTAATACTTCGTAATTTTTAACTTCATAGCCCTCAATAAATTTTTCATATAATATTTTTTCTTCCATTTTATTTTTCTTTTTTTAAAAAATCTAAACATTTATTTAATGTTTCTATAGGATTTTTTCTATACTCTGATTCCCATATAACTAAAACTTTATATCCTAGTTCTTCTATTGTTTTTATTTTTAACTTTTCTTCGTCCCATATTTGTTTATTAGACTTATTTTTTACTCTATGTATACTACTTTCTAAGTTATTATCAGGATTAGCATGCCAAAAATCCCCGTTAAATTCAATACATTTTTTTAAATGGGTTGATACAAAATCATAAGCATTCCATTTTTTATTTTTATCCAAAAGAAAAAACTCTCTATTATATTCCTTAAAATATAATTTTTCCTTAAAGAAAAAATTATAACTATTAAATATATCCCAAAATAATTTCTGTGATATTTTAGAATAACCTGAGCAATTGTCTAATTTTTTTCTATTAATTTCTATTTTTTCTTCGTCAGTTTTAGAATCTAAAGTATTTAACCACTTAATTTGTCTATCTTGCCAAATCTTTAATCCTAATTCTTCTCCATATTTTTTAATACATATTTCTTTAGAAAAAGTAGTTTGTCTTTCGATTAACATTTGACTTGCTTCTTCTTCACTAAATCCTTTTTTGATAAAATATTCAATTCTCATAGGAGTAGTTTCATAATAATAAGTAGAATCTTTCTCTTTATTATTTTTCTTTATTTCTGAAGTTTTTTCATGAATTTCTTTCATAACTTCTTTAGATTTAATTAAAGATTCTTCTTCTGAAGCCCCTTTTTTTATCCAAAACTCTTTACAATTTCTTGACCTTTCTTTATCAAAATCAGGATTTATTTCTCTAATTTTAGAAAAAGTTTTCATTCTTGAATCTAATTGTATATTTTTTTGATTTTCAAATTCAATAATTGCTTCTTCTTTTGTTAAGAATTTTCTATACATTAACCCTTCTACACTATGGGATTTTTTAGATTTTTTTAAACACTCTTCTTTTTCACATAAATTTCTATACCCCTTACCAACAGAAATAAATTTTCCTTTACTACCACAAAAGAAACAAGAATCGTCTCTATGATAAATATATTTATCATAGTATTCTTGATGGTTTTGTTTTAATGTTTTTGTTATATAAGTGGCTAATCCTTGAGTAGAATTAAACTCCCTTTTTGTTAGAGGGCATATAAATGGTAAATTAATATCTTTATACCTTTTTGCTGCATTCATAAATATTATTTTTATTTATATATTAGATTGACCTATGTCCCTGACTAATAATGGTAAAGAATGTTCCTATTTCAATTTTTTCTTCCTTACCAGTCAAGGTATTTCTTATATCTATAACAGTAGAAAAGAAAGAGCATTTACCGTTATTAGTTTCACTCATTAAACAATTTAATGTTCCTCTATCCCATCCCCCACCTAACATAGTGTTAATAGTATTAAATCCTGAATTAATTTTTAATACAGAACTATCTTGTGAGTGAGCTTCGGCATCATCAAAATCAGAACCTAAATCATCTTCTTTTATAAAGTTAGCGTTCATAGAATCTTCTACAATAACTCTAATTTTATTAGCAATATCTGTTGTTTCTTCTATATTGGAAAGAGATTCTAAATTTCTTGTTTGTTCAATAATGTCGGTAGTTCCATCTTTTATACGATTAGAAAGAATCCATGAATTTATTTTTGGAAGAATAAAGTTCTTTTCATCATAATCTTCTATTTTAAGAGTTAACATTGACTTTAATATTTCTTTAGTAATTAATCCTTCATGATCTACTAAAGCCACCATTTCCCAAATTTGTTTAGGAGAAGGTATTTCTGCGTCTTTATTATTTAATACATATTCTCTAATTATCTCATATACGAATTTTAACTCATTATTCTTAAAAAAGTGTGTTTTAACTATGTGAAAAAATCTTTTATTTCCTAATATATACGAAAAGAATATTTTTTCTAATGAAATTGTCATAATTTTTTTTATTTTTTTACTACATTTTTAGTATATAGTTTTTTTAATATATACATAAAATGTAATACATAATATGCAAGTATTAAAATTTAAGCAGTATAAAAACTCTATTGATCTAGCAACAGATTTTTTAGATTTGCTTGGATCTAAAATTAATGAAGATAACGTTGTGAATGATATCTTAAATAAAGTAACAAATGATTTAAAGTTAAATTTTACTCTTATCACTTCTTTTGGTACGGGTATAAGTTTTATATATCCTATTGTTGATAATTTAATCAAAAATTCAAAACTAAATATAGATATGTCAATTGAAAATATAGTTTTATTAACTATAACTTCTATTAGTATATTCTATCTTGAGTCAAGAAAAGGAAAAGTAAATGAAAAACTTGAAAAAGAAGTTAAAAACTTACTTGAAGAATTAAAACTTAGAGGTATCGGAAATGGTATTGTTAAAAAATTAACAGAATGTCTAAAAGCTCTAAATAATATCTTCATAATCCTACTTAAGAACACATATAAAACCATCGAATCTTTTGTTGATATGTTTAGTTATACTTCAATTTTAGTGCCTATTTTGAGTGCTATAACAACACTAGTATCTAAAAATAACTATAACCTAGATACTTTTAGTAATAGTTTTATTTCTTTAGGTATAGGTATTACTACATTAACTGCTAAACACGGTTTAAATTGGTTAATACAGAAGTTAAAAAATAAAATCTATTTAAATAACGATATTAATAAAAATATCGCTACTCAAATAGATGATACTCCTAATCCTAATTCTATGATAAACGAATCATAGTTTAACATTTACTCTTTTAATAGATTCTTGAAACCAAATAGGTAAATATTCTGAACTATATTTAATAATATCTCCAAAAGATCCATCTATAATTATAGTATCAGCAAAGTCTGTTTTTGAACGAATACTTCTACCACACATTTGTTGTAAAATAGCACATGTTTTCCATGCATACCATTCAGGATTATTCTTCTGTCTTAGTTTATTTTTTTGTGAAGCTAAACTAGGATAAGGTA
>Ga0316227_1001458_pt1 | contig 25368 bp, 13 predicted proteins | sample TBH18019metaG_FD_206012 | JGI IMG/M metagenome (GOLD analysis project Ga0316227, IMG submission 206012) | Freshwater microbial communities from Trout Bog Lake, Wisconsin, USA - TBH18019 | ecosystem: Environmental > Aquatic > Freshwater > Lake > Hypolimnion/Profundal zone | place: USA: Wisconsin... | reverse complement strand
CCCCGCCTCACGGCGACGCAGTTGGCACGGTCTGCGGTGCTGAACAGCCTAATTGCACCGGCGGGACTTTCACCCGCGCTGACGCCCGCTTCACGGGCGCACCAAGCGTCAAGCGTTGACCCTAATGCCAGATTGCTGTCTCGTTAGGGGCGTCCCGTTAAAAAGCCGCCGAGGAAAAAGCCGAAGCCCAGAACGCACTCGCAATGGGGGCAGGAATACATCACTTCCTTTTTCAGAATTCCAACCGTCTCTTTTCGGACCGGCCGTGTTTCTGGTGAGTTTGCTGACTTGTTGCTCAAACTCACCGGTTTCTTACAGTGTGGGCATTTTGGCATACGTTGTTCTCCATTCAGTTTCGATCGATGAACGTCTTATTCCCGCTTCTCTTGCAGCTTCGCAACCCGCTCGCGCAACTCACGAACTTCTCGATGTAAGTTGGATGTCACGCACGTCACGAAGAAAAAGCACATCGGCAGGAAGTACAGAACCGGGATCAAGCCCGTCCCGCGTTTACAGCACCGCCGCGAACCGATCCTCCGGCGTCACGGAGAGCACGAACGCGGTCAACAGCTCGATCACCTTTTCCACGTCGCGCAGGTCCGCCATCTCGACGACGGAATGCATGTAGCGCAGCGGCAGGGAGATTAGCGCGCTGGGGATGCCGTCGCGCGTGTCGAAAATGACGTCGGTGTCCGTGCCGCTGTACCGCGACGACGACTCGTGCTGGATCGGAATTTCCAGCCGCGCGGCGGTTTCCAGCAACCGGCGAATGACCGCCGGATGATTGCAGGTGCCGTGTGTCACGCTCGGGCCGCCGCCCAGCTTCACGTCGCCATGCTGCGCCTGGTCGATGCCGGGCGTATCGGTGGCGTGGGTCACGTCCAGCACGATGCAAAGGTCCGGGGCCAGTCGGTGCGCCACCATTCTTGCGCCGTGTCCGCCGATTTCCTCCTGCACGGCATTCACGGCGTGAACCGTGGAACGAAGCTCGTTGCGTTTGACGCTCAAGCGGGCCAGCACCTGCGAGAGGATGAAACCGCCCGCGCGATTGTCCAGCGCCCGGCTGACCAGGTAATTTGCGCCGAGTTCCTCAGCCGTATCACTGTAAACCGCCGGGTGACCGACCCGCAATCCCAGCGCCTTGACTTCCTCCGGATTGGACGCGCCCACGTCCACATAAAGCTCGTGAATCTTGGGCGTTTTCTCGTCGTGGGCGTCCTTGCGCAGGTGAATGGCCGTGTTGCCGATCAGACCGCGCACCGGGCCGTTGTCCCCGAGAATTTGCAGGCGCCGGCCGCGCGCGGTGGCAGTGTCCGACCCGCCGATCCGATCGATGCGCAGGAAACCCTCCTTGGTGATCTGCTTGACGATGTAGCCGATTTCGTCGGCGTGCGCCTCCAACATGATGCGTTTTGCTCCGGCACCGGCGTCGAGGGTGGCCCAGGTGGTGCCGTAGGCGTCGTTTTCGACGCGGTCAACGAGCGGGCGAACGTATGCCGCCCAGGCGCGCTGGCCCGGCAGTTCGAATCCGGTGGGAGATGGCGTGTTGAGAAGATCGATGAGGAATGATTTTGCGGCGTCGTCCATAAAGGCAGTTTGTACAGAAAACGGCGGAAACCAATGAAAAAAGGGTGAGGGATGAATCGCAACGCCAAACCGCACGCGTTTCCAAAAGCGGATTCGAAAACGGTTGGGGCCTTGATGGTCGCGTCAGCGTCTTGGAGTGCGGCAGTCTTGTGCCGCCTTCGGATGCCGGACCGTCGAACTTCCCACCGCAAAGCTTGCTCGCCACGACCAGCCAGGTCATTCTTTCTAATGGCAAACTCGGATACCCCACGGACGCATGCCGACGGAAATAAATGGCAAAGGAGTGGTGAGCGCCTGCCTGGGACTTGGCAGACAGGCGAGCCGGAAAGCAACCTTCGGTACCGACGTGCCATCCCAAGGCGGCACAGGACTGCCGCACTCCAAGACGCTGGCGCGTTTCTCGGAACTCCCAACGCAATCCGTTGCGAGTTGAAACGAACCGTATTGGGCATCTTGCCCGCTGCCGATGAACCGTCAGCCTACTTTATCTGCGGCGTGGCGTCGCCGGGGGCAAGGCCCAGCGCCCACTTGATGCCGCCGAGAATGTGCGCCTGGTAGGCTTTGCTGATATCGACCGAATTCTTGCGATCCTTGATGGCCGGATCGGCGTCCCAGATGTCCTCGCGGTGGCCGAGCGACGTGTAGAACACGCGGCCCTGTCCGTAAGCATGACACCAGGAAACGGGAAAATGCCCCGCCGTGGCGATCCTGGGATCGGGATGCTTGCTGAGCGTGAGCAATTCATGCACGCGATTGGATTCGTAGTTCTTGAACTGGTAAATTTCCTCCTGCGTCAGCGTCCAGCTCTTGTCCAGATGGACGTTCGCGGCGTGCTGGCGATCCTCGTTCATGCACTCCACGCAGACCTGCGGGCCGTGCGTTTTGAATTCGCCGCCGAGCATGTCGATGAACGCCGGCCAGCCGTGGAAGGTGTCGCTGCACGAGTGCATCCCGATAAACGCCTTGCCCGACTTGATCCATGCGAGGAAGCCGTCCTTGTCAGGGATGGGCAGGTCGCCGGTGGTGTTGGCGAAGATGACGCCGTCGTAGTTCTTGAGATTCTCCGGGCTGAGCTTCGTCAACGCTTCCTTAAGCTTCTCGTTCCATGCGGCAAACGCGGCGGAATACGTGGCAGACTCCTCCTTGAATTTCGCTTCGGTGGCGGCAAACGCGGCCTTGTCCTTGTCCGAGGCGTCCGGTTTCAGCGGCGTCGCGTGGCGCGGTTGATTGGGCTTGTCCGGCGGTTGCTGGACGAGGTCGATGGTGAACGCGCCGCTTTCGGCCGCGAGCTTGGCGATGATTTTCTCCGCCGTCGCAATCGAACTGTGGCGGAAGCCGAGCGTGGTGGTCACGAGCAGCAGTTTCTTGGGAGCATCCGCCGCAAAGGAGGGAAGCAATGGGAACGACGCCAGCGCGGCGCCGAGAAGGAGTGGCAGTTTGAGTTTCATAATGATTGGAAATCGATGTGGAAATTAGCTTTCGGGTTGCAGCGGCCGGACCCAGACATTGCGGAACCGCACGGCGTTGTGGTGATCCTGCAGTCTTAGCGGGCCGACGGGCGGTCCCGGGACGTATTTCGGCAGGTTGCGGTGACCGGAACGGCCAAGGATCTCCGCGTGGTTTTGGACGAGGACGCCATTGTGAACGACGGTGGCGAAGCCGGGCTCGAGCACCTTGCCGTCCTTGTCAAAACGCGGGTGGGTGAAAAAGATGTCGTAGGTTTGCCATTCGCCGGGTTTGCGGCAGGCGTTGACGAGCGGGGGATGCATTCCGTAAAGGCTCGCTGTCTGACCGTCCGGATAGGTCTTGTTGTCGTAACAGTCGAGCACCTGAACTTCATACTGGCCTCCCAGGAAGACGCCGCTGTTGCCGCGGCCCTGTCCGTGACCGACCGCCGGAACCGGCTCGCTGAACTCGACGTGAATCTGGACATCGCCGAACTTTTCTTTTGTAAAAATGTCGCCCGATTTCGGCGTGACCACCATCTCTCCCTTTTCGACAACCCACTTGCTCGGTTCGCCCTTAACGTCGCACCAGTTCGAGAGGTCCTTTCCGTCAAACAGCACGACGGCGTCCGATGGCGGCTTGCCGGGAGCCTCTTGCGTGCTGCATGTACCGGGGGTGACGATGGCCGGTTGCGGGCGATTTGGATCATGCACGTGCCATTTCCCGCCGGGGAGCAAGGGGGTGTCTGTGTAGCCCTCGATTTTGTCGGGAGCATTATCCGCGGCAAAGAGCGGCAGAGTGCCGGCAAAGGCGGCGACGAGCATTAGAACGGTTTTTTTCATAGGAAATGAAGTGGCGGAACGTTGTTGAAACCCGCCCTCTCGCCAATTGTTGCGGGATTTTTGATTTCGGAGCGAGGAATTTCTGTGGCGGCTTCCGTCATCTGCGTCCATCCACAATATCTTGTGGTCTAAAAAACGCCGCATACCGCAAATTGTGCTTGCCGCGTTTTCGCGGTTCGCATAAAAAAGCCCTCGAAAGCGTTATTTTTTCCAAGCCATGTACCTCCAGTCGCTAGAGATTCTCGGGTTCAAATCCTTCGCAGCCAAGACGGTCCTGACGTTCCACCGGGGCGTCACGGTCATTGTCGGCCCCAACGGGTGCGGCAAGTCCAACGTCCTGGACGCGGTGCGTTGGGTGCTCGGCGAGCAATCGGCCAAGGCGCTCCGCGGCGGGGAAATGGCCGACGTTATTTTTTCGGGAACCGATTCGAGGGCGGCGCTGGGGATGGCCGAGGTCTCGATGACGTTCGCCGACTGCGAAAAAGACCTTGGCGTGGCGTGGAACGAGGTCACCATCACCCGGCGCGTATTCCGGGACGGCCAGGGCGAGTATTTCCTGAATCGCACCCCGTGCCGACTGAAGGACATCCACCAGCTTTTCATGGACACGGGGGTGGGCCGCAGCGCCTACTCGATCATGGAACAGGGAAAGATCGATCAGATTCTCTCGTCCCGCCCGGAAGATCGGCGCGCGGTGTTTGAGGAGGCCGCGGGCATCACCCGGTTCAAGTCGCAACGGAAGGAAGCGCTGCGGAAGCTGGAGGCGACCGAGGCGAATCTGCTGCGCCTGACCGACGTCATCCGCGAGGTGAAGCGCCAGATCGGTTCCCTGCAACGCCAGGCCGCCAAGGCGCGCCGCTACCAGGCGCTCTTGAACGATCTCCGCGTGCTGGAAACCCACAATTGCCGGCGTATTTTCGACGATTTGGAAGTCCAGCGCGCGAGTGTGACCGAGGAATCCGCCCGGCGGACCGCCACGCAGGAGTTGAGGGAAGCGGAGCTGCGCGAGCAAGAGAACGTCGTAGGCGAACACCGCCGGGAGCTGGAGCTGATGGAAGAGGGGCTGACCGAGGCCCGCCAGGCGGTCAACGAGCTTAAGAACCGCGTGGTCCAAGGCGAAAGCCGCATCGGATTCAACAATGAAAGGATCGCCGAATTCGCGTCGCTGGGGGATCGCTATAGCCGGGACATCGCCGGGGCGGAGGAAAAGCTGAGCGTCCAGCAAACCCAGCTTGAAAACACGGATACGGAACTGGAGACGATCAAGGAGAGCCTGGCCGCCGAGCAGGCCACGTTGGAGGATCGGCAGCGTTCCGCCGCGGAATTGACCGGCGAACGCATCGAGACCGAGCGCCAATACCAGGCAATCTTTTCGCAGATCACACGCATCGAGAGCCGGCTTTCGGCGCTGCGGAGCGAGATTTCCGGCTGCATCAGTACCCGCGACGGAGCGCAGGCGCGCATGGCGATCATGGCCGAGGAAATACAGAAGCTGCAAGGGGCTTCCGAGGCGCTGGAGGCGAGGCAGCGTGAATTGAGCGCCCAGGTGGAACAGAACCAGGGCGAACTGGAAACGCGCCGGGTCCAGGTGACCGAAGCCGAGACCATCGTCCGCGGCACCCAGGCGGAACTCTCCGAGATCGACAAGAACATCCATACGGAGAGCCGGCGGTTGCAGGAGCGCGAATCGAAGCTGGAAGTGCTTCGGCAGCTCAATGCGGACGGCGAAGGCTTTTCCCGTGGAACACAGGCTGTCTTGAAGGGGCTGGACAACCCGGCGCTCTTCAAGCCGTCGATTCTCGGCGCGCTGGCGCAGTTCATCGAAGTGGAAACCGCGTTCATCGCGCCGATCGAAACGGTGCTCGGGCAGAACCTGCAAGCGGTTGTCGTCAAGGACACGGCTGTGGCGGAGGCGGTGGTGAAGTCGCTCGTGGAAAAGAAGATGGGCCGGGCCTCGCTGGCGTTGCGCGAACTTTGGCAGCACGATGCCGCCGCCGCGCCGGACACGCAGTTCCAGAAACTGCCCGAGGGCGCCATCGGTTGGGCGATCGACCGTGTGAAATGCCAGCCCGATGTCGCGCCGATCATCCGCCAACTGCTCGCGGATACCGTGATCGTGAAAGATCTCGAAACTGCTGTGCGTCTGGCGCTTGAGGCGGCAACCGGGCCGGTTCATCACCCGTTTGTCACGCTGAGCGGCGAGATGGTCACGCGGGAAGGCATTCTTCAGGGCGGCGCCAGCAAGGAAGGCGCCGGTTCCTCTGTCCTCCAGCGGAAATCGCAGATCAACGATTTGCAGGCCGAGGTTCACACGATCCATGCGGGTGTTGCGGAACTGACTGGGCGGCGCGCCGACGCATTCACGCGGCTGGAAGCTGCGCAGCGGCGGCATCAGGACGCGCGCGACGAATCGCAGACACTGGGGCTGGTGCTCTCGCACCTGCGCGGCCAGCTTTCGATGGTCGAACAGGAGGTAAGGGACACGCAGAAGAAGAACCAGACGTTCTCGTGGGAGCGCGAGAGCATCGAACGCCGGCACGACGAGGCGATCGCCCGCCTCGGCCAGTTGGAGGAGGAAGCCTACGAGGCATCCTCGCAGGTTGCCGAGCTGCAAACCCGCCAAGGCGAGTTCAACCAAAACCTTATCGGATTGCGAGAAGGCGAAGCGACGCTGACTTCCGAGCTGAACGAAATGCGCGTGCGCGTCGCGACCGAAAAACAGCGCTTTGCATCCCTGCAAAATCAGCGCCAGCCAATGAACACCCGCATGGCGGAACTGCGCGAGATGATCGAGCAGCGCCGCCGGGACATCGACGCCTACAGCGTCAAGACGGCCCAGCTTGCCGAGGACAACGAGAACGTCCAGGCGGGCATCTCGCAGGCGCAGGGCCGGTTGGGCGAAGCCGAGGAGCGCGTGCAAACGATGCTCTCCCAACGCGCGCAGGTGGCCGGCCAGGTCGAGGCGAAGGAAACCCTTCTGCGCCAGACCCGCCATGACCTGGACAAGTGCCACGAATTACGCACGCAACTGGAGGTGCGTTCCTCGCAGATTCAGTCCCGCACCGAGCACCTGTGCGAGCACGTGCAACGGCGGTATCAGCTGGATATCCGCGAATTTCAGGCGGACGGTTATTTGCTGCTCACGACGATTCGCGAGCACAAGAAGCGGCTGAAGGTCGGCGCGGCGCAAGCGCAGGTGAACGCGGAAGCTGGCGCCGGGGAAGCCGCTGAGGCAAGCGCGGCCGCCGAAACTGCGGAAGCCGGGGAACCCGTGGAGACGCCCGTTGTCGAGGCGCCGCGGGAGGAAGCGCCGGAGCAGGAAGCGGCTCCTGTTGACCCTGTAGCTGCCGAAGCCCCGGAATGGAAGCCGTCGCCGCAGTCAGCCGACGAACAAATCGACTGGGCGTTCATCGAGAGCCTCGTGAAGGATCTGGACGGCAAGCTGGAATCGATGGGACCGGTCAACGTCGAGGCGATCCAGGAATTCGACGAGCTCGAACAGCGACACACGTTCCTGGACCAGCAGAACACCGACCTTAACAACTCGAAGACCGAGTTGCTGCAAGTCATCGCGAAGATCAATAGCACTACCAAGACGCTCTTTGCGGACACCTTCGAACAAATCCGCCTCAATTTTCAGGAAATGTTCACCGAGCTTTTCGGCGGCGGCAAAGCCAATCTGGTGCTGCAGGACGAGTCCGATCCGCTCGAAAGCGGCATCGACATCATTGCGCGCCCGCCCGGCAAACAGCTCACTTCCATCACGCTGCTCTCCGGCGGTGAAAAGACGATGACCGCCGTCGCGCTGCTCTTCTCCATCTACATGGTGAAACCGTCCCCGTTCTGCATTCTGGACGAAATGGACGCGCCGCTGGATGAATCCAACATCAACCGGTTCATCAAGATTCTCGACCGGTTCTCCAAGCAGAGCCAGTTCGTGGTCATCTCCCACAACAAACGCACCATTGCCCGCGCCGATATTATCTATGGCGTCACCATGGAAGAGCACGGCATCTCGAAGCTGGTCGGTGTGAAGTTCACCAAGCGCGAAGATTCCGCCGCGTCCTCCGACCTCATGGGCACCAATAACGCCACTCCGGTGCCGAGCGTGGCCGAGAGCTTTGGCAAGCACGGGGACTTGCACAGCGAGCGCGTGGGGGCCGAGGCCGTCGCGGGGGAGGGGGAAGAGGCGTCAGCGTAGGGAGCTAATCCTGCTTTCAAGAAAATCGACACGGAGGAATCCAAGACCCGCGCATGAACAAGAAAATCCAAATGCGCGATGGAGATGCCGTCCTTGTAATGGTCAAGGATGGCAAGGTGGTTCATTATTCGTGGAACATGGGGCTGCCACACGTTGAGTTTGTTCGCCGGTCCACGGGAACGTTGCCTGAGGGTGCCTGGGTTGGTACTGTCTCCAAGCTCCATGGCGAAGTCATGGGAATTACGTCCAAATACTTTTTCGATTGCCAGCTCCCGGCGCCACCTGACGTGAACGCCGCAATTAGGGAGGTATTTCAATGAAAAATTGGGCGTAATATTTGGAGGGACATTGTAGTCGCGCCAGCGTCTTGGAGCGGCGGCCCTCCCTTTTCATTACCCACAAATCGGAAGCCGAGCACAGAAGCAGGAGCGGCCCTTATTCCTTGTCATCCTGAGCTTGCGAAGGATCTCACGAGGCGATCGCGACGTTCGTTTCAGTCGGCACGTAATCGGAACTGATGGCTCATCGGGCGGTGCCGTCAGCTTCGAGAACGGTGAATGGTGACCTAACGCCGGCTGGCCTGCTGTGAGATCCTTCGCAAGCTCAGGATGACAAATAATAAGGGCCGATTTGGTCTCTCTGCTCGGCGGCGGACTTGTGGGTAATGGAGATCGCAATCACCGGGCGGTCCGTGTCTAACGGGGTATCTATACGGAGCAAGAAAACGGCGCCGGCCTGCAACTCTGAGGAGCACACGCGCCCTCGCGTGTTGGCGTCGGCGCCCTCGCCGACGCGAACTTTTTTGCGCTGCCGACGCGATCAGCCGCGAAGATGCCTTTGGCGAGGGCGCCAAAGGCCACACGCGAGGGCGCGTGCGCTCCCCGGAAGCTGGCGCGACGCAGGTTCATGCCCAACAATCACGCTTTGGCGAGGTTAGCTCCTCAGGATGACAGCGTTCGGGGCTTCGTGCTTACTCGTGCATCCGGTTGGCAAACCTGTGGGTAATGGAAAAGGCCCACCGCCGCTTTGGGGTTGCGCCCAGCGAACACTGCCCGCTCCCCAATCCGGCAGAACCGTGATCGAAAGCACTTTCCGAAGAGAGAAGCGTTGTCGTGTGAGCAAAGCGCAATGCCAAAGCGGCGGAGGACCGCACGCACTCCAAAGCGCTTCGCGCCCCGCCTTCGAGCGCACGTCAGACATCTCACGTCCGACGTGCCTGTGTCGCCCTCGTTATTACTATTTTCCGCCCTACTCGGCGTGCATGCGCAGCACCACCACCGAATACGGCTTTAGCGTGAACGGAAAGCTGGCCGAGATGCCTTGTACCTGGCAGGTGACCGGCGCAATCTTGTTCGGTTCGGTAATGGAATTGGTATCTTCCGGATTCCCACCGGAGAGCTTGATCGCTTCGCCTTGCGCCGCGATGTTCGAAGCGCCCTTGGTGTCGATCCGCACGGTCTGCTCGGCGGCGCCGGGGTTGACCAGCTTCACGAAGAGCGTGTGCGTCTTGCTGTCCACGGTCGCCGAATACGGCAAGCGCACTTCGGGAGCCGCCTTCAACTCCATCTTGGGAATCGAGTCGCCGATGTTGTTGTTGAACATGACTTGCGCGTAATACGAGGGCGAACCGTAGCTGTTGAGCGCGTCGTACCCGATCAGGTTGCTTTTCCACTGCATGCCGCCCGGATTCACGTTCACGAAGAGCGGCGCGTAGGAATGCAGGACAATCAGGTCGGCATTGCGTTCCATGCCGGTCATCCAAGCGGCGTCCCCGATGGCGGCGTTGAGGTTGGTCGTCGGGCTGCCCTCCCGCGAGGCCCATTCGCCGACAAAGATTTTGGGCCCTTTGCGGTCGTGGTTGTCGTAGTGGTGGATGTCTTTGATGAATCCCTCGGCCGAGCGATAGAAGTGGTCGTCAATCACATCCGGTTGGCGGCTTTTGATCGGTGCGGTGGCGATGAGTTGCAATTCGGGGTGTTTGGCCTTGATGGCGTCGTAGAACTGCGTGAAACGGGCGTCATAGCTGTAGGTGTGGTCGAACTGGTCTTCGTTGCCGATCTCGATGTACTTCAGCGTGAACGGCGCCGGGTGGCCGTCCTTCGCGCGCAACGAGCCCCAGTAACTGGTCTTGGCGTCAGCCGTCAGATACTCGATTTCGTCGAGCGCGTCCTGCACGTAGGGTTCCAGCAGCGGACCCGCTTCGACTGCTTGGTGCCGTAGCGAATAGCCCGCATAGACCGCGAGCACCGGCTTCATGTTCAGGTCCTCACACCATCCCATGAACTCCAGCAGGCCCATGCCGTCTGTGGACCGGTAATTCCAACACGAACGGTGTCCGGGACGGAACGGCAGCGGACCGTGCATCGCTTTCCAGTCGAAGCGCTCCCAAAGCGTGTCCCCTTCGACGTAATTGCCGCCGGGAAACCGGAGAAATTTCGGCTTCATGGCCGCGAGTTTCTCCATGATGTCGATGCGGGTTCCGTTCGCCCGGTCCTTGTAGGTGGGCGGGAACAACGAGACGAGACTGAGCCAGAGGGTGCCGGGATTCTCCGCCGAGATGACGAATTTGTTGGCGGCTGAAGGGGTCACGTCCGCGCCGGTCTTCAAGGTGACCTCGAACTTCTGCCAGTGTGCGTTGACCGGGGCGGTCTCCGCCTGGGCGAGCACTTTGCCGCCGTCCGCGCTTTCCAGGCTGACATGGAGGGGCGACGAGAACCGTTCCTGCATCACCTTTCCGGCCTTGTTCATCTCCGTCACGGCGCCGCGGACGTAAAAGGTGGCTTGGTAGGCGGTGTTCGGGCGAACCGGGATTCCCCAGTAACCCTCGTTTGCGAGGGCCACGCGCTGGCCCGGCGATGCGGAGGCGATTGTCAGTTCCAGGCTGTTCGGCAGCTTGTCGGTGAGCGGGTGCGTGTCGATGACCTTCATCTCCGCCTTTGCGCCGGGCGCTTCGATCAGCGACCAGTGCTCGGGCGTTCCCTCCTTGTCGAGAAACGCGCGGTTGCGGATTAGTTCGGCGTACAGCCCGCCGTCGTAGGAGAAGTTGATCTCTTCGGTCATCAACCCGTGGAAGGTTGGGCTGACCGGCTTGGTGGGCGCGGAAAGGTCGATTTCGAGAACCGGATTCTCCGCCCAGGCAGCGGCGGAGACGGCGAGGGAAACGATGGAAGAGAGGAACAACGAGGTTTTCATCGGGGAACAGACTACCGCGGCGAAGCGGCGAGGCAACCGTGGCGTTGCTTGACAGTAAAGAAGAGGAGGGTTCTTGGAAGTTTAGCCGTTCAAGCGCGTTGTCCGCGCCGTTCCCGATATTCTGGCGAAGGACCTTTTCTATGTGGATCGTCCGCCTCGCGTTGCGCCGGCCCTACACCTTTACGGTGATGGCGATCCTCATTGTCCTGCTGGGCTTCGTAACGATCTCCCGGATGGCAACGGACATTTTTCCATCGATCGACATTCCCGTCGTCAGCGTGATCTGGAGTTACGCGGGCGTTGCCCCGGAGGAAATGGAAACGCGCTTCGTGAGCGTCTGCGAGCGGGCCATGACTACCACGGTCAACGACATCGAGCATATCGAGTCGCAATCGTACACCGGGGTGGCGGTCATCAAGGTCTTCTTCCACGAAGGCGCCAGGGTGGAAGCGGGCGTGGCGCAGGTCACCTCGATTTGCCAGACGCTGTTGCGCATCATGCCGCCGGGGACCACTCCGCCGCTCATCATTCAGTACAGCGCGTCGAATGTGCCGATCTTGCAACTCGGGATCGGCAGCAAGGTGCTTTCCGAGCAGCAGCTTTACGATCTCGGGCTTAACTTCATCCGCACCCAGCTCGCGACGGTCCAGGGGGCACAAATTCCATTACCCTATGGCGGCAAAGCCCGGCAGGTGATGGTCGATCTCGACTTGCCGAAGCTCTTTGCAAAGGGCCTTTCTCCGAACGACGTCAGCGTCGCGCTGAGCGCGCAGAACGTGATTTTACCGGCGGGAACGCAAAAAATCGGCGATCGCGAATACAACGTGCGCCTGAACAGCAGTCCGGTGATCCTGCAACACCTGAACGATCTGCCGATCAAACAAGTCAATGGCGCAACGATCTACATGCGCGACGTGGCGTTCGTTCACGATGGATTTGCGGTGCAGACGAACATTGTCTCGCAGAACCGGGTCCGGTCCGCGCTGCTCACGGTGCTCAAGGCGGCGAACGCTTCCACCATCGACATCATCAAGCGGGTGAAAGCGGCGTTGCCTGCCATCAAGTCCACCCTGCCGCGGACGCTGGATCTTACGCAGCTTTTTGACCAGTCCATCTTTGTGCGCGCCTCCATTAACGGTGTGTTGAAGGAGGCGGTGATCGCCGCGTTTCTAACCGCGTTGATGATCCTCCTCTTTTTGGGGAACTGGCGCAGCACGCTGGTGGTGGTGACCTCCATCCCGCTCTCCATTCTTTGCTCCATCATCGTGCTGGGCGCGCTCGGCCAGACGCTCAACATCATGACGCTGGGCGGGCTTGCGCTGGCGGTCGGCATCCTGGTGGACGATGCCACGGTTGAAATCGAGAACATCCACCGCAACCTCGGTCAAAAGAAACCGATGGTGCGGGCAATCCTCGACGGCGCGCAGCAGATTGCCGTGCCGGCTTTTGTCTCGACGCTCTCCATTTGCATCGTGTTCGTGCCAGTCTTTTTCCTGAGCGGCACGGCTCGTTTTCTCTTTCAGCCGCTGGCGATGGCGGTGATGTTTGCAATGCTGGCGTCCTACCTTCTCTCGCGCACGGTGGTGCCGACGATGGTGCGGTTCCTGTTAAAGGATCCCGCGCACGCCGAGGAGAGCGATCCGCGAACGTTCTTCGGGCGGGTGCATGCGGCCTTTAACCGGCGCTTCGAACAGATGCGAAACCGCTATGCCGCTGCGCTCGACTGGGCGTTGCATCACCGGAAGCCTGTGTTTATCGCCATGGGCGCGTTGACGCTGGTTTCCGGGGTGATGTTTGTTTTTCTGGGGCAGGATTTCTTTCCCGCGGTCGATGCCGGCCAGTTCCGGTTGCACGCGCGCGCGCCCGCCGGGACGCGCCTTGAGGCCACCGAGCAACGCTTCTACCAGGTCGGGCGCGTGATTCGCGAGGTGATTCCCGCCAACGAAATCGACACGGTGCTCGACAACATCGGATTGCCCGTCAGCGGCATTAATCTTGCCTTCAGCGACAACGCGACGATCAGCGAGGCCGACGGCGAGATCCTCGTGGCGCTCAACCCGAAGAATCACGCGCCCACCGCGGGGTACATGCGGATCCTGCGCGAACGGCTGCACCGCGAGTTTCCCGACATGGAATTCTACTTCGCCGCTCCGGATATCGTCAGCCAGATTCTGAACTTTGGACTTCCCGCGCCGATCGATGTCCAGATTGCCGGGCACGATCCGGCGAACTACGAAATCGCCAAAGAGCTCGAGGCGCGCGTTGCGAAAATCCCCGGGGCGGTCGATGTCCATCTCCATCAACGCATTCACGGCCCCGACCTTCGCGTGAACGTGGATCGGACACGGGCCGGGCAGATTGGCCTGACGCAGCGCGACGTCGCCGGCACCGTGCTCATCTCGCTGAGTTCGAGCGGACAGACCGCACCGAATTTCTGGCTCAATTTCGCGACCGGTGTCAACTATCAGGTCGCCGTACAGACGCCGCAATACCGGATGGAGACCATCGACGCGTTGCGCAACACTCCCGTGACGGCGCCGGGTCTCGTGCAACCGCAATTGCTTGGCAACCTCGCCGGCCTGCAACGGGCGGAATCGCCGGTGATTATCAACCACTACAACGTGCAGCCGACCTTCAACGTCTTTGCCAGTCCGCAGGGACGCGATCTCGGCGGCCTCGCGCGGGACATCCAGCGTGTGGTGGACGAGTTTCGCGGGAAACTCCCGCGGGGTTCGTTCATTACCGTGCGCGGACAGGTGGAGAGCATGAACCGGTCGTTCCTCGGGCTCGGCCTGGGGGTCCTCTTTGCCATCGTGCTCGTCTATTTCCTGATGGTCGTCAATTTCCAGTCGTGGACCGATCCGTTCATTATCATTATGGCGTTGCCGGGGGCGTTGTGCGGGATTCTTTGGATGCTTTTCATTACCGGAACAACCGTCAACGTGCCGTCGCTAATGGGAACGATCATGGCCATCGGCGTGGCGACATCCAACAGCATTCTGCTGGTGACTTTCGCCAACGATGAGCGATGCGAAGGCAAGGACGCGGTTGCCGCCGCCGCCTCCGCCGGTTTCACCCGGCTGCGTCCGGTCATCATGACGGCCCTGGCGATGATCGTCGGCATGCTGCCCATGGCGCTGGGATTTGGCGAGGGCGGCGAACAAAACGCACCGTTAGGGCGCGCGGTCATCGGCGGCTTGATCGTCGCCACAGTTGCGACATTGTTCTTCGTCCCGGTGGTTTACAGCATCCTGCGAAAGAAGGCGTTCACGGTGGACCGGGACGAAGAGTTTGAGCGCGAGGCGGCCCGCGGCATCGGGGAGGAACGGCAATGAACGGCGAACCCACACCGGAGGGCGGCGCGATTCCACGCGGACCGCAGGATTTGCCGAGACCGCATCCGCCCGTGCGCCGGATGGCCATCTGCGGGCCGCTGCTGGCCGTAGCGTTCATTGCGTCGCTGATCGTTCTCGGGGTGTGGCGGCACGTGAGCATGGAACGCGGGCAGCGGGAGTTTGCGACGGCAATGAGCCGGGTTGTTGTCAGCACCGTTACCGTCAAGCGCGACGACAAGGCGCAGGAGTTGATTCTTCCCGGCAATATTCAGGCTTTTGAGCAAGCCACCCTGTATGCGCGCGCCACCGGGTATATCAAGCGCTGGCTGGTGGACATTGGCGATCCGGTGAAAGAGGGGCAGTTGCTCGCCGAGATTGAGACCCCCGACATCGACCAGCAACTGGCGCAAGCGCAGGCTCAACTTCGCCAGCAACAATCGAGCGCGAACCTGGCGCGGATCACCGCGCAACGCTGGCAGGAACTGGCCAACCGCCTGGTCGTCTCGAAGCAGGAAAACGATCAGAACCAATTCGCCAACAAACAGGCGCAGGCATCCCTTGCCGCGGCCCAGGCCAACGTTGCGCTGTTGCTGAACCTGCAGGGGTTCAACCGCGTCACCGCTCCGTTCGACGGAAAAATCACCCGGCGACAAATTGACGTGGGCACATTGGTGACGGCGGGAAGCGGTTCGACTGGAACGCCGCTCTTCGATCTGGCGAAGACGAATCCGCTCCGGATTTACATCGACGTTCCTCAAACCAACGCTGCTGCGATGGAGGAGGGGGTGCTCGCGCGAATCCTCGTACCGGAGTATCCCGGACGCGAGTTTGACGGCAAGGTAAAGCGAACAGCCGGAGCGATCGATCCCACCTCGCGCACGCTGTTAACCGAGGTGCAAATCCCAAATCCCGAAGGAACGTTGTTCGCCGGGATGTACGGCCAGGTGAAATTCGCGTTGCACCCCAGAAACGCGCCGCTGCTCGCCCCTGCGAACACGATATTGTTCGGTCCGACCGGCCCGCAGGTTGCCGTTGTGACGCAGGAGAACCAAATCCACTGGCAATCGATCCGGATCGGGCGCGATCTCGGCACCCATCTGGAAGTCGTAGCGGGATTGGATGAAAACATGCGCGTCGTAAGCAACCCGTCCGACGATCTGCAGGACGGGATGACCGTGGAGGTGTCATCCGGCTCCACTGCCCATTAATCAGTAGGTCTCACGCCAGGCGCCACTGTAAAACAACGGTATTTTTGCATGCCGCCGCGCTTTTTTCTGCTTTACCATCGCGTGGTTGCCGTAAGCTGCCGTTCTTGTCCAACGCGCCTGTCATCATCTCCTACCCGCCCGAACTGCCCGTCTCCGCCAAACGCGATGAGATCGTCGCGGCATTGCGCGCGCATCGGGTGCTGATTGTTGCGGGCGAAACCGGCTCGGGCAAGACGACCCAGCTTCCGAAGATGTGCCTTGAGGCGGGGCTGGGGCAGCGCGGGCGCATCGGTTGCACGCAGCCCCGGCGGGTGGCGGCCATGAGCGTCTCACGCCGGGTGGCCGAAGAACTGGGCGTGACCTGGGGGCGCGAAGTGGGCTGCAAGATTCGCTTCAACGACGACACCAGCCGGGATACGCAGATCAAGTTCATGACCGACGGCGTGCTCCTGGCGGAAATCCAGTCCGACCCGTTGTTGCGCGCTTATTCGGCCCTGATCGTCGACGAAGCGCACGAACGTTCGCTCAATATCGACTTCCTGCTCGGCTACCTTCAGGAACTACTCAAGCGCCGCCCGCATTTCAACGTGCTCATTACATCGGCGACGATCGACACCCACGCATTTTCCGAAGCGTTCGGCGGGGCGCCCATCATCGAGGTCTCCGGGCGGATGTTTCCGGTCGATATCCGCTACGCGCCGCTTTCGGGCGGCGGAACGCAGAGTGAGGAGGGAGACCCGACCGATGGCGGAGCGGACGATCCGCCGCCGTTGCCGGGGGACGCCGGATTCGTCGAGGCGGCGGCGCGCGCGGTGGAAGACGCACTAATCGAGACCGATTCCGGCGACGTACTCGTCTTCATGCCGACGGAACGGGATATCCGCGAAGCGCGCGAATTGCTGGAGGAGAGCCTCGGGTCCGAGATCGAGGTGCTGGCGTTGTTCGGGCGGATGCCGGGCGCGGAACAGCAGCGGATCTTTGCGCCGGGCGGACGGCGCCGCGTGGTCATCGCCACCAACGTAGCGGAAACGTCGATCACCATCCCGCGTATCGGCGTGGTCATCGATACGGGCCTGGCGCGCATGAGCCGCTACAATCCGCGCACTCGCACCAAGCGGCTGCCGGTCGAGCCGATTTCCCAAAGCAGCGCCAATCAGCGGGCGGGCCGGGCCGGACGCGTGCGGGACGGTCTCTGCATCCGGCTTTACGATCGCGACGATTTCGAGAAGCGCCCGCGCTTCACGCAGCCGGAAATCCAGCGGGCGAACCTGGCGGAAGTGATCCTGCGAATGAAGGCGTTCGGCCTGGGCGATATCGAAACGTTCCCGTTTCTGAACCCGCCGTCGCCGCAGGCCATTCGCGCCGGATACAAGCTGCTCGAAGAACTCGGCGCGGTGTTGGAGGGTGAATCGGACGGGGGACAGCAGACTTTCGTTCTTACCGGACTCGGGAACGAATTGGCGCGCTTGCCGGTGGATCCAACGCTCGGCCGGATGCTGCTGCAGGCCGCTTCCGAAGGCGTGCTGGCCGAAGTGCTGGCAATCGCGTCGGGATTGAGTATTCCCGATCCACGCGAACGCCCCGACGACGCCAGAGAAGCCGCGGCGGCGGCACACCAGGCGTTTGTCGATCCGCGCTCGGATTTCCTCACGCTGCTCAATATCTGGAACGCCGCGCCGGCGTCGGAGGGCGGTTCGGTCCACGTCAGCCGCAATGCGCTACGGCGTTTTTGCAAGGCCAATTACCTCTCGCTGACCCGGATGCGCGAATGGCGCGATCTATACCGGCAGCTCAAGGAGACGGTGGAATCCGAGCATCGCCGGTGGTTGCATGCGGCACAGGCCCCCCGCGCGGTGGCTGCGACGCGCACTCCCGAGGTTTTTGGCGAGGGCGCCAAAGGCGGCCCGCGAGGCGCGACCCATCCCCGAAAATCGCTATCGCCGGCCGATCTGGCCCGAGAGCAAGCCGACACCGCCATTCACCGATCCATTCTCACCGGATTGCTCGGGCAGGTGGCACACCGGGAAGCGCGCAATGTTTACAAGGCGTCGTCGAATCGAGAGCCGATGCTGTTCCCCGGCTCCGGCCTCTACGAGCGCGGACAAAAGAAACCGAAGCCCGCCGCTCCGGGACGCGGCCCAATCCGCATCGAAGCCCCGAGCCAGCCGGAGTGGATCATGGCCGCCGAAGTGGTGCAGACCTCGCAGCTCTTCGCGCGGACGGTCGCCGGGGTCGATCCGCAGTGGGTGGTCGAACTCGGGGCGCATTTGTGCAAGTTCAGCTACGTCCACCCGGCGTGGAGCACGAAGGCGGGCCGGGTGCTGGTATGGGAGCGGGTGCTGATCTACGGGCTGGAGCTTTCCCGGCGGCAGATCGATTACGGCCGTGTGAACCCGAAGGAAGCAACCGAACTGTTCATCCGTAGCGCGCTGGTTTCCCCGGATGAGGAGGTTCGCATTCAGCACCGGTTCTTTGCCGAGAACGCGAAGCTGCGCGACCGCATCGAAAACGCGCTAACGAAAGTCCGCAGCCACCGGGTTCACGATTTGAACGAGGCGTTCTATGCGTTCTACGCCGAGCGCATCGAGAGCGTCTCCAGCGTTCACGATCTGGACAAGCTGATCCGCTCGCGCATCACGCGGGAGCCCGCATTTCTCTGCGCCACCGAGGCCGATGTGCTGGGCGGCGACGACATCGCCTATGACCGCGCCGCGTTTCCGGATCGGGTTGCAATGGGGAACACCGTGCTGCCGTTGAGTTACGCCTACAATCCCGGCGAGGAGGCGGACGGCGTCACCGTACGCGTGCCGTTGCCGCTGGCCGAACGCCTTTCCTCCGCGCAACTGCAATGGATGGTGCCCGGTCTTCGCGAAGAACAGACCGGGGCGTTGTTGCGGGCTCTGCCGAAGACCGTCCGCAAGCAGTTGATGCCGTTGGAACCGAAGATTCGCGAAATCGCCGCCGAGTTCGAACCCGGCGACGGCGACTTGCTGGCGGCGCTTGCGAAATTCATCGATCGCAAATACCGCGTGGCAGTGCGACCGGAGGAGTGGCGCGCGCTGCCCGATTACCTGCGCCCGCGCATTGAAGTAGTGGACCGCAAGAACCAGACCGTCAGCGCCGGGCGCGACCTCGACGCCGTGCGCGCCGCGCTGGAAACCAAAGGCGTGCAGTCCGACGCATGGGAGCGCGCCGCGCAACGCTGGGAGAAACACGCAATTACCGGATGGTCGGTCGGCGACTTGCCGGAATCCGTCGTCGTCGAAAACATCGGAGGCGCTCCGCTGCTGGCCTATCCGGGGTTGGTAATGGAAGGGGGCAACATTCATCTCCGGTTGTTCCGCAAACGGGAGGATGCCGCGATCGCCTCGCCTGCCGCAGTGCGCCAACTGGCCGAATGGGCGCTTGCGCGGGACCTGGCGTGGCTCGCCAAAGAGATGCGCGTCATCGCCAGGCCGAAATCGAACCCGGGCGGCACGCGCCCGTCGGGGCCGTCCAGCTTGGGAAGCGCTTTCGCCGCGCTGGAGCACGTTCCCGGGTTCGGCAGTTCAAGCGGCGGGTTTGGTTTGCCCGGCAAGCCTCAGGCAAACACACATCCGCCGATCATGACCGTCAAACCTGCCAAGCAAACCGCTCCCACTCCGGCGCGACCGACCGCCGATTCCCTGGCGGAGACCGCGTGCCGGCACATCGGCGAACAGCTCTTCCGGCTCGATCCCCTGTTTCCCCTCACCGAACGCCGCTTTCAGGACATGCTGCAAGCCGCGCGGCGCGAAATGCCGATGCTTGCCCGGCGCGTTGCCGAACTTGCCGGCCAAATCCTCGCCATGCGCGAAGCCATCTGCACCTCGCCAAAACGATACCCCGGTTTGGAACAGGATCTCGAACGGCTCGTCCCAGCCGATTTCCTTGTGCATACCCCGAACCCCCGCCTCACCGACCTGCTTCGATACCTGCGCGGCGTTCAAATCCGCGCCGAACGCGCAGCAGTCAGTCCTCTTGCCCAGTCCCGGGACGCCGAAAAGGCCGCGAAGCTTGCCCCGTTCATTTCCGGCGGCGAAGTCGCCCGCGGCATTCCTCTCGCCAACCGGGAGGCGTTTCGCTGGCTGCTGGAGGAATTTCGCATCTCCATCTTCGCCCAGGAGCTGGGCACCAGTCAGCCGGTCTCCGCAGAACGCCTGCGGGCGCTGGCGGAGTGAGCGACAGGTCTCCTGATTTTATAGGATCGCGTGAAGCCTGAAACCATAACCGGAGGAACCGTATGCGGAAAATCCGCCGGTACGGGTACGTGGGGGAGGCTGCGGCTCTATCCGGAAGACTGCTGCATCCGAAAAGACCTCCTGCTTCGATTGGCTTCCGATGGAATCTCCCTTTGTTTCCTCCGTTGCCGGGTTGTCTGAAGAAAATCCTCCGTCTCCTCCGGCGCCAACGCCTGCCGACCCGCTTCCGGCGCGGTTGCTGAATGAGTTCGTCTACTGTCCGCGGCTCTTCTATTACGAGCACGTGGAGGGGGTGTTTGTCGAAAACGCCGATACAGCGCGCGGGGCGGCGATTCACCGGAAGGTGGATAGCGGGTCCGGGGCGATGGCGGCGCCGGCGTCCGAACCGGGGGGCGATGCGGAGGCCAAAGTGCATACCGGCGGGAGTGGACCTGCAAGACGGGGAAAAGGGCGCCCTGCGGACGGCGACGGCGGGCCTGAGGAAGGCGCGACGATTCACTCGCGCTCGGTGACGCTGGGCTCGGAGCGGTTGGGTGCCATCGCCAAGCTGGATTTAGTGGAGGTGCAGACCGCCCCGGCGAACGAGGACGCCCCGGACGTTGCTTCTGCGCTGGAAGTGTGCCCGGTGGATTACAAGGCGGGGTCGCCGCGCGAGGGGGATGGCGGGGCGGAACTCTGGGACACCGACCGGATGCAACTGGGTCTGCAAGTGCTGATCCTGCAGGACAACGGGTATCGGTGCGACCGGGGGATCATCTATTACCGGGGAACCAAGCAGCGTGTGCCGCTGGAGATGACGGCAGAGCTGGAAGCGTGGATTATCGAGCAAATTGCCGGGGCGCGGGCAACCGCGCGGGGTGCGATTCCGCCGCCGCTGGCGGTGTCGCCAAAGTGCGGGCGCTGTTCGCTGAACTGCGTTTGTTTGCCGGACGAGACACGACTGCTGAAGGAACTGGAGGAGTTGCCGCCGCAGTGCGATGCGGGAAGCCGCAGTCGAGCGGCGGAGCGGCACGCCGCCGCCGTTCCACGACGCTTGATGGCCGCCCGGGATGAAAGGCGCGTTCTGCATCTCAACACGCCGGGGCTGCGGATCGGCTGCTCCGATGAACAGCTCGTGGTCAAGGAGTCGGACAAGGTTGTCGAAAAAGTGCGCGCAGGGGATGTGTCGCACGTGGCGTTATTTGGTAATATTCAGATTTCGACGCAGGCAGTCCAGATGCTCTGCGAGAAAGAAATCCCGGTCAGCTATTTTTCGATGGGCGGCTGGTTCTATGGGATTACGAGGGGGCACGAACTCAAGAACGTCTTTACGCGGATGGAACAGTTTCGCCGGAGCCGCGATGCGATGGTGTGCCTGGAGTTGGCCCGGCGGTTTGTCCACGGGAAGATTCGAAACCATCGTACGCTGCTGATGCGGAATCACATCGAGGCGCCGGCACCGGTCCTGGCCAAACTGAAGGTGCTCGCCGAGTCAGCCCTCGAAACGGAGTCGATCGAGTCGCTCCTGGGAACGGAGGGCGCGGCGGCGAACTTTTATTTCGGTCAATTTGGCGGGATGCTGAAGGCGGATGACGATCCGGGCTGCGAGGGGGCGCCTGCGGCTCCGTTCTGTTTTGAATTTGCCGGGCGCAATCGACGACCGCCCACCGATCCGGTCAACGCGATGCTCTCGCTGGCATACAGCCTTCTTTCCAAGGATTGCGCGCTGGCGGCGCTGGCTGTGGGGCTCGATCCCTATGTCGGCTTTTACCATCAACCGCGCTATGGGCGCCCGGCATTGGCATTGGATGTGATGGAAGAGTTTCGACCGTTGATTGCAGAATCGGTGGTCATCACGGCAATTAACAACCGGCAGATTCTGCCCAAGCACTTTGTGCGGGCCGGGCGGGCGGTAAATCTGAGCCCGGCAGGCAGAAAGCTTTTCTTTCAAGTTTATGAACAGCGGATGGGAGCGCTGATTACGCATCCCGTGTTCGAATACAAGGTGAGTTACCGGCGGGTGCTGGAGTTGCAGTTTCGCATCCTGGCGCGCTATCTCACGGGTGAAACCCCGCAATACGTCCCGTTCGTTACACGGTAATGAGAAACACTTATCTGGTCTGCTACGACATTGCGGACGAAAAGCGACTGCGACAGGTTTTCAAAATCTGCTGTAACTTCGGGGATCATCTTCAGTACTCGATTTTCGAGTGCGATCTGGGATCCCAGGAAAAGATCGCCATGGAGAGGGAACTGACGGGGGCGATTAATGCGGACGAGGATCAAGTGCTTTTCGTCTCGTTGGGGCCGACGGAGGGAAGGGGAGACCGGGTGATCACGGCGCTCGGGCTGCCTTATGCACGTTTTGACTCGCCCTGCTACGTGCTTTGATGGAAGATTCCCGGCAGTCGCGCGGGAGAGGTTGATGACCGACGCGGAGTGTTCTTCCGCACGAGACACAGGTCTTTGACAATACCAGATTCGGGTTCAAGAATGGCAGTCCTTGGCCCTAAACGGGACTAACCCGACAGCGAGATTTCTGCCGGGCGTGCTGCATGGCCGTCGCGAGAGGGTGGGTGCGCGCCGGAATGGAACAGGGCGCTCGCGCGCTGAGGCTCAAGGCAATACGCTGAAGCGTGCCTGTCCGAAGCATTGCCGCGACAGAAGAAAAAGGAACCGCTTGCAAACCAGCAAACAAGCTGCTGATATTCAAGGAGTTACGTGAGCGCAATTTCCACGGGTTCATTCCCGTGGCCCCATTGAAGCGTTCCTCACCGAGGACCGCTTCCGACACTAGCTTTAATTTCCACGGGTTCATTCCCGTGGCCCCATTGAAGCTGGGTGCTAGGCGGGGCGAAATGCCCAAGGCCTGATGATTTCCACGGGTTCATTCCCGTGGCCCCATTGAAGCCCCTGTTTATGCCTGCGGCGTCCGCAAACTCCGCGACATTTCCACGGGTTCATTCCCGTGGCCCCATTGAAGCAGAAACCAGCGAAACATAGTATTACTCCCTGGTTGCAATTTCCACGGGTTCATTCCCGTGGCCCCATTGAAGCGAAGGTGGCTCACCGAGCCTTCGTTCCTCACCGAGGACATTTCCACGGGTTCATTCCCGTGGCCCCATTGAAGCCGCCAGTGTTCGGGTAAAAAGGAAATCAAATCGGGATTTCCACGGGTTCATTCCCGTGGCCCCATTGAAGCCGCCATCATACTGAGCGAAACAGACCCCGCCGAAGCCAATTTCCACGGGTTCATTCCCGTGGCCCCATTGAAGCATATCTATCTTTGTGGTTGTGCGCCGGGACTCGTCATTTCCACGGGTTCATTCCCGTGGCCCCATTGAAGCGATGGTGCAGCAGGAGGTGGCAGTTGTCCAGCATTATCATTTCCACGGGTTCATTCCCGTGGCCCCATTGAAGCAACACCGACGAGGGCAACCCATTTTCGAACGTGGAGAATTTCCACGGGTTCATTCCCGTGGCCCCATTGAAGCCTGCCCAACTTGCTTGCCTTCCACATAGGCGTCGCGATTTCCACGGGTTCATTCCCGTGGCCCCATTGAAGCTTTAATCCGGTCGGGCTATTGGTTAGGCCCCGACGAATTTCCACGGGTTCATTCCCGTGGCCCCATTGAAGCGAAACGATGATCTGCGCAATGCACGGGATTGTCCCGGATTTCCACGGGTTCATTCCCGTGGCCCCATTGAAGCCTGGCCTTGTCTGTCGTGTTAATCGGATTGGTCCCAATTTCCACGGGTTCATTCCCGTGGCCCCATTGAAGCATGAACCAGCGCTACAGGAACAACAGTATCAGCAGGAATTTCCACGGGTTCATTCCCGTGGCCCCATTGAAGCAAACCAGCGTTGCAACTGGCATCCCTGCTGCTACAGATTTCCACGGGTTCATTCCCGTGGCCCCATTGAAGCAGTTCGTCACAAGCTCCGTGCCCTTCAAGTCATTGATTTCCACGGGTTCATTCCCGTGGCCCCATTGAAGCAATCTTGGCGAGAGGCCATGCCCCGCCAACCCCGTAATTTCCACGGGTTCATTCCCGTGGCCCCATTGAAGCCAGCTTGTCCGACAGGATGGCCGTCCAGATCGCCGTGATTTCCACGGGTTCATTCCCGTGGCCCCATTGAAGCCCGAACTGGGCGTTGGTTTCGCTCACAGCTTGACGTGATTTCCACGGGTTCATTCCCGTGGCCCCATTGAAGCCATGCGGTGAATCACGGCACCCGTGCATAGCTCTCATTTCCACGGGTTCATTCCCGTGGCCCCATTGAAGCGTCTGCTGCATTGATAGCGCAGTCGCCACCACTATGATTTCCACGGGTTCATTCCCGTGGCCCCATTGAAGCTGGCTCACTAGTCCAAAATCGCGATGAAGCCATTTCTCATTTCCACGGGTTCATTCCCGTGGCCCCATTGAAGCAGGAACTGTCGCGGTAGGGACCTACGAAATAAACGTGATTTCCACGGGTTCATTCCCGTGGCCCCATTGAAGCTCGGCTGAAAACATATTCAGCCATCGTCCAAAGCCAAATTTCCACGGGTTCATTCCCGTGGCCCCATTGAAGCCACGGGCTACTCGCAAGCCGAGCGGCAAGTCCCATCGATTTCCACGGGTTCATTCCCGTGGCCCCATTGAAGCCGGCTCAACGATCTTGTAGCCCTTCCCGTAGCCGTAGGATTTCCACGGGTTCATTCCCGTGGCCCCATTGAAGCAGGTCCGATGTCGTGAACGTGTTTAACGGGTCGAACACATTTCCACGGGTTCATTCCCGTGGCCCCATTGAAGCCAGTCATTCAGACATGGTGGACACGATGGCGGTCGTATTTCCACGGGTTCATTCCCGTGGCCCCATTGAAGCATGTCATTGGCGATGCGATCGCCCAAGGCCTGCTTCATTTCCACGGGTTCATTCCCGTGGCCCCATTGAAGCATGCAATCTGCTACGCCACCGGTGTAGCAGCGCTCGAAGGATTTCCACGGGTTCATTCCCGTGGCCCCATTGAAGCGGATTGGTCGAGTTGGCTCATTATCTTGTCCATAGCATTTCCACGGGTTCATTCCCGTGGCCCCATTGAAGCCCGGATGAAGGGACTTAATCGCCTCTCCGCAAGCATGATTTCCACGGGTTCATTCCCGTGGCCCCATTGAAGCGCTTCTCGCTCTTGAACCCGGAGAGCGAAGGAACGAATTTCCACGGGTTCATTCCCGTGGCCCCATTGAAGCTAATGAAACTGAATCTCAAGGAGCTATTTAAGGTCATATTTCCACGGGTTCATTCCCGTGGCCCCATTGAAGCCACGATTTCAAGTGCCGCTATTGCGGGACTCGCCAACAAATTTCCAT
>Ga0316227_1001441_pt1 | contig 25643 bp, 11 predicted proteins | sample TBH18019metaG_FD_206012 | JGI IMG/M metagenome (GOLD analysis project Ga0316227, IMG submission 206012) | Freshwater microbial communities from Trout Bog Lake, Wisconsin, USA - TBH18019 | ecosystem: Environmental > Aquatic > Freshwater > Lake > Hypolimnion/Profundal zone | place: USA: Wisconsin... | reverse complement strand
CGGAGGATTACCGCCGAGCCGGCACGCAGGCGGTGACGGCCTTCGCGGCGGGGAACGCCGAGTTGGTCGGCTATCATGCCTGGCTGCAATATCTGGCCGACCAGCAGCTCGCGGCGGCTTCCGCGGCAGCGCTGGGTGCCGGCATGCGGGTCGGGCTCTACCGCGACCTCGCGGTCGGCGCCGACCGGGGCGGCTCCGAGATCTGGTCGCATCCCGAGCGCTTCGCCGACAAGGTCTCGATCGGCGCGCCGCCGGACCTGCTGGCGCCGAAGGGCCAGAACTGGGGCCTGCCGGCCTTCGACCCGCTGGCGATGGAGCGCGACGGGCTCGCGGCCTTCCACGCCCTGGTCCAGGCCAACATGCGCCACGCCGGCGCGATCCGGATCGACCACGCCTTCCAGCTCGCCCGCCTGTTCCTGATCCCGCTGGGCGCGGGCGCCCAGGCCGGCGCCTACGTGGCCATGCCGTTCGAGCCGATGCTGGCGGTTCTGCGGCTGGAGAGCCACCGCAACAAGTGCCTCGTGATTGCGGAAGACCTCGGCACCGCGCCCGAGGGTTTCTCCGACGCGCTGATGCGCGCCGGGGTGCTGAGCTACCGGATCCTCGCCTTCGAGCGCGAGGCCGACGGCCGGTTCAAGCCGCCCTCGGCCTATCCGCGGGACGCGCTCACCGCCATCACCACCCATGACCTGCCGACCTTTGTCGGCTGGTGGCGCGGGGTCGACACCGACACCCGCCAGTCGCTGGGCCTCTACGATCACGAGCGGGCCGAGGCCGAGCGCGCCGAGCGCGTCGTCGAGCGCCGCCGCCTCGCCGAGGCGCTGGCCGGGGAGCAGCTTCTCCCCTCCGCCGAGCCGCCGGATGCCGCGCCCTTCGAGGCCGCCGCCCGCTACCTCGCTCGGGCGCCCTCGATGCTCACCGCGGTCCAGTACGAGGACGTGGTCTCCGAACTCGCCCAGGCCAACGTGCCGGGCTCGACCGAGGGCTATCCGAACTGGCGGCGCAAGCTCGACCGGGAGCTCGCCGACATCGCCGCCCCCGGCGGGCCGCTGGCGAAGCTCGCGGCCTCCCTCTCGGCGGAGGCGCGGGGCCCGCGCTCGGGCGCCGCGCGGCTCGCCGCGCCGCCGCCGCGCTCGACCTACCGGTTGCAGTTCCACAAGGACTTCACCTTTGCGGATGCGGGTCGGATCGTCCCCTACCTGCAGCGGCTCGGGATCAGCCACGTCTACGCCTCGCCGCTCCAGAAGGCGCGGCCCGGCTCGACCCACGGCTACGACATCGTCGACCACGGCGCGATCAACCCGGAACTCGGCGGCGAAGAGGGCTTCATCCGGCTCTCCGAGACGCTCCACGCCCACGGGATCAAGCTCCTCCTCGACATCGTCCCGAACCACATGGGCGTCGGCGGCTCCGACAACCCGTGGTGGCTCTCGGTGCTCGAATGGGGCTCGCTCTCGCCCTTCGCCGACGCGTTCGACATCGACTGGCAGCGGCTCGGGGCCGGGCGCAACCTCGTGATCCCGTTCCTGGGCGACCGCTACGGCGAGGCCCTGGAGAAGGGCACGCTGGAGCTGAAATTCGACCCCGACAAGGGCGCCTTCAGCGTCTGGCACTACGAGCACCAGCTCCCGATCCGACCTTTAAGCTACCCGACCATCCTCAACCGGGTGATCGCCGCCATCGGGGCGGTGGACGACGACACCACCGCGGAATTGCTCGCCATCTCCGAGCGGCTGCGGGCCATGTCGATCGACGCCGACGAGACCCGCAGAAAAACCTTCCCCGAGGAGGCCGAGGGGCTGAAGCGCCGGCTCGCCGAGATCTACGGCGTGTCGCCGCTGATCCAGGAGGCCACCGCCAGCACGCTGGCGCTGCTCAACGGCTTCAAGGGCCGCCCGGACAGCTTCGGGCCGCTGCACCGGCTGCTGGAGGCCCAGGCTTACCGGCTGGCCCATTGGCGGGTGGCGTCGAGCGACATCAACTACCGCCGCTTCTTCGACGTGAATTCCCTGGCGGGGCTGCGGGTCGAGCTCTCCGACATCTTCCACCGCTCGCACGAGACCGTGTTCCGGCACGTCCGCGAGGGCCGGATCGACGGCTTGCGCATCGACCACATCGACGGCCTCGCCGACCCGCTGGGCTACGCGCGGGCGCTCCAGGCGGCGGTCGGCCCCGGCTTCTACGTGGTGGTGGAAAAGATCCTGGAGCCCGGCGAGCGGCTGCGGCCCTGGCCGGTGGCCGGGACCACGGGCTACGACGTGCTCAACCAGCTCGACGGCATCCTGGTCGACAAGGGACGGCGCAGCAAGGTCGAGCGGCTCTACACCTGGGCCACGGGCTTCGACGAGCCCTACGGGTTCCAGCTCCGCGCCGCCAAGGCCGAGATCCTGGAAATCAGCTTCGCGAGCGAATTGGAGGTGCTGACCACCGACCTCAAGGAGGTCGCCGATGCCGACCGGCGCACCCGCGACTTCACCGTCAACGCGCTCCGCCGGGCGCTGATCGAGGTCATCGCGCGCTTCCCGACCTACCGGAGCTACCTGCCGCCGGAGCTGGAGGAGGGCGAGGTCGAGCCCGAGGACGTGCGCCTGATCGAGGGGGCGGTCGCCAAGGCCAAGCGCTGGTCGAGCCTGCCGGACCGCTCGGTCCACGATTTCGCCGCCGAAGTCCTGCTCGGGCGGATCGAGACCACGGGTCCGGGCCGGCCGGACCCCCGGGTGGTCCTGCGCTTCCGCCGCCGGTTCCAGCAGCTCACCGGCCCGGTCATGGCCAAGAGCCTGGAGGACACGCTGTTCTATCGCTACGCGTGCCTGCTGGGCCTCAACGAGGTCGGCGGCGATCCGGGCGAGTACGGGATCGACGCGGAGCACTTCCACGATCTGCAGATCGCCCGCGCCCGGGACTGGCCGAGCGCCATGATCGCCACGGCGACCCACGACACCAAGCGGGGCGAGGATGCCCGTACCCGGCTGCTCGCCCTGTCGGAGATCCCGGAGGAATGGGCCAAGGCCTGGGACCTGTGGCAGCGGACCGCCGGGCCGCACCTCGCCCGCATCGACGGCGAGCCGGCTCCCGACGCCAACGACCAGTGGATGTTCTTCCAGGCGATCCTGGGCGCGTGGCCGCTGGAGTTGCTGGAGCAGGACGAACCCAGGGCGATCGAGGATTTCCGCAACCGGCTCATCGCCTACGGCGAGAAGGCCATGCGGGAGGGCAAGCGCCGGTCGAGCTGGGTCAACGTCGACGAGGTCTACGAAGGCGCGGTCAAGAAGCTGTTCACGGCGTTGATCGCACCGGGCTCGGACTTCCTGCGGGAGCTCCGGCCCTTCGCCCGGCGGCTCGCCCATCTCGGCATGCTGGCGAGCCTCGGTCGGACGGTCCTGAAATGCACTCTGCCGGGCCTGCCCGACACCTACCAGGGCACGGAGATCTGGGATTTCTCCTTCGTCGATCCCGACAACCGCCGCCCGGTGGATTATCCGGCCCTGGAACGGATGCTCGAACAGGGCGGCGAACCGGTGGCGTTGCTGGCGCATTGGCCGGATGGGCGGATCAAGCAGGCGACGCTGACGCGGTTGCTGGCCGAGCGGGCCGAGCGCCCGGATTTCTACGCCATCGCCGCCTACGAGCCCGTCGATGCGGCGGGGCCGCGGGCCGACCATGTCATCGCCTATCGGCGGGCCGATCCCGTCCAGGAGGGCGGCGACCTGTTCGTGGCGGTACCGCGGTTGGTGGCGAGCCTCGTCGGCGAGGCGGTCTGGTCGGGTGAGGCTTTTGCCGGCACCCGGGTGGATCTCGGGGCGGGCACACGCTGGCGGGACCTCGTCTCGGGGCGGATCGTTGAGAGTGAGGGGGAGGGGGCCGATCTCGGCGACCTCCTGCGCGACCTGCCCTACGCGGTGCTGCGGCGGGAGGCGTGATCCCTCCGTCATCGCGGGCGCAGCGCAGCGACCCAAGGCAGCGCGACCGCAAGAGGCACGGCGCCATCGGGATTGCTTCGCTTCGCCCGCAAAGATGACGGCGTTCCGGATGTTTCTACCGGCATCCTCTCCGCAGACCTGTCACGCAAGTCTGCTGAGAGAAGACCAGCCGAATCCATGAGGCACGCCCGGGCGGTTCGGGCGTTACGACACAGGAACGGGAGCCAGAAGCCAGCATGAACGCACCGACCAAAGCCGCTGCGACGTCCGGGGCCGAGGCCGTCCTGCCGGCCGCGCTGGCGCCCCGGGCCGAGGGGCCGCGGATCTACAATCTGTTCCCGCTCCTGGTCGGGCGCGTCTCGGACTGGACCGCCGAATTGCCGCGGATCGCCGCGCTCGGCTTCGACTGGATCTACCTCAACCCGTTCCATCAGACCGGCGGCTCGAAGAGCCTCTACGCGGTGGCCGACCCGGACCGCCTCGACGAGCGGTTCCGCGACCAGGACGGGACGCCCGACGACGAGCAGATCCGCCGCTTCTGCGCCGCCGCCAAGGCGGCCGGCCTGTCGGTGATGACCGACCTCGTCATCAACCACACCGCCGACAACGCGCGGCTCGCCACCGAGCGGCCCGACCTGTTCATGAAGGAGCCGGACGGCTCGATCATGCACCCGGCCGCCGTCGATCCGGACGATCCGTCGATCCGCACGGTCTGGGGCGATCTCGCCGAGCTCGACTACCACACCCCCGCCGCCCGGGACGAGTTGACCCGGATCTGGGGGGCCTACGTCGCCCGGCTCCAGGGGCTCGGCGTGGCGGGTTTTCGCTGTGACGCGGCCTACAAGGTGCCGCCGGAGACCTGGCGCGCCCTGATCGGGGAGGCCAAGGGCCGCGATCCTGCCTGCCTGTTCGCCGCCGAGACCCTCGGCTGCACCTTCGAGGAGGCCCGCGCCACGGCGGGCGCCGGCTTCGACTACCTGTTCAACTCCTTCGCGTGGTGGGACCTGAAGAAGCCCTGGGCGCTCGAGCAGTACGAGCGCCTGCGGGTGCTGGCGCCGTCCATCGCCTTCCCGGAGAACCACGACATGAAGCGGCTCGCCGCCGAGATCGGCGGCGGCCCGGAGGCGGTGGCGGCCCACCTGCGCACCCGCTACGCGCTCGCCGCCTTCTTCTCGGCGGGCGTGCTGATGCCGATCGGCTACGAGTGGGGCTACCGCCGGGCGCTGCACGTGGTCGAGACCACCCCCCGCGACCGCGAGAACGAGACCGGCATCGACATCTCCGGCTATATCCGGGCGATCAACGCCCTGCGGGCGGAGCTGCCGGCCGCCAATGTCGAGGGCGCGCAGATCCGGATCTCGTCGCCCGACAGCGATTGCGTGGCGCTCGCCCGCTTCGACACCGGCCACCCGGCCTCGGCGCAGCACGGGCTGATCGTGCTCTACAACCCGACCGACCGGCCGGTGCCGGTCGAGGCCGGCGCGCTCATCGCCCGCACCGGCGGGATGCTCGGCACCTTCGTCGACCGGACCCCGGAGGCCGAGCCGATCGCCTTCCATCCCGGCAGCGCCATCGACCTGATGCCGGGCGAGCTGCGCATCCTCGCCGCCAGCGCGCAGGAGGTCGCCCGTCAGCCGACGCGCGGCACCCCGGACGGGGAGGGCCGCGTGGTGATCGAGGCCGTCAGCCCTGAGATCGACGGCGGCCGCTCGGCGGTGAAGCGGATCGTCGGCGAATCCCTGCGGGTCGAGGCCGACATCTTCTCCGACGGCCACGAGATCATCGACGCCGCGATCCTGTCGCGGGTCGCCGGCAGCGACACGTGGCGCGAGGACCCGATGGTCTTCGTCGACAACGACCGCTGGGCCGGGCAATTCCCCCTGGAGCGCAATGCCCGCTACGAATTCACCCTGATCGCGTGGCGCGACGCCTTCTCGTCCTGGGTGCGCGACACGCTGAAGAAGCGCGCGGCCGGCGTCGACGTACGCCTGGAGACGATCGAGGGCGTGGCCCTGGTCGGGACCGCCGCCTCGCTCGCCCGCACCCGGGGCGGCCGCGACGCCGACCGGCTCGCCGCCCTGGTGGCCGCGCTCGCCGCCGAGGAGACCGGCTCGGCCGCCCAGCTCGACCGGATCCTCGCGCCCGACGCGGCGAGCCTCGTGCGCCGCAACGCCGAGCGGGTGAACCTCACCCGCTATCCCGTGACGCTGCCGGTGATCGCCGACCGCCTCGCCGCCCGGTTCTCCGCCTGGTACGAGATTTTTCCGCGCTCGCAGTCGATGGATGTCAACCGCCACGGCACCTTCGACGACGTGATCCGGCGCCTGCCCGAGATCCGCGAACTCGGCTTCGACGTCCTCTACTTCACGCCGATCCACCCGGTGGGCCGGACCAACCGCAAGGGGAAGAACAACACCCTGAAGGCCGAGCCCGGCGATGTCGGCTCGGTCTACGCGGTGGGCGCGGAGGAGGGCGGCCACGAGGCCGTGCACCCGGACCTCGGCACGCTCGCCGATTTCGAGCGGCTGGTCGCGGCGAGCCACGCCTACGGGATGGAGATCGCCCTCGACTTCGCGATCCAGTGCTCGCCGGACCATCCCTGGATCAAGAACCATCCGGAATGGTTCGAGTGGCGTCCGGACGGCACGCTCAAATTCGCCGAGAACCCGCCGAAGAAGTACGAGGACATCTCGAACGTCCACTTCTACGGGGGCGCCCTGCCCTCGCTCTGGATCGAATTGCGCGACATCCTGCTCGGCTGGTGCGCCCGGGGCGTGCGCATCTTCCGGGTCGACAACCCGCACACCAAGCCGATCCCGTTCTGGGAATGGGTGATCGGCGAGGTCAACGGCCAGTATCCGGACGCGATCTTCCTCGCCGAGGCCTTCACCCGGCCGAAGATGATGATGAAGCTCGCCAAGGCCGGCTACCAGCAGAGCTACACCTACTTCACGTGGCGCAACACCAAGCAGGAGCTGACCGACTACGCCCTGGAGCTGGCCGGCCCGATGGGCGAGTATTACCGCCCCAACTTCTTCGCCAACACGCCCGACATCAACCCGTACTTCCTCCAGACCAGCGGGCGCGCCGGGTTCGTCATCCGGGGCACGCTCGCCGCGACCCTGTCGTCGGTCTACGGCATCTACAACGGCTTCGAGCTGTGCGAGGCCGCGCCGTATCCCGGCAAAGAGGAGTATCTGAACTCGGAAAAGTACGAGCTGAAGGCCTGGGACTACGACCGGCCCGGCAACATCCGCGAGCACATCGTCAAGCTGAACAGGATCCGGCGCGAGAACCCGGCGCTCTGGGACTTCCGCAACGTCACCTTCACGGGCGCCTGGAACGACAACATCATCGCCTACGCGAAGGCGACGCCGGAGCGCGACAATTGCATCTTCACCATGGTCAACCTCGATCCCAAGAGCCGGCAGGAATGCACCTACGAGGTGCCGCTCTGGCTGTTCGGCCTGCCCGATGACGGCGCCGTCGAGGTCGAGGACCTGCTCCAGGGCTACCGGTTCGAGTTGCGCGGCAGAACCCACCGCATCGCCCTCGATCCGGCCGAGCGATCCTGCGTGATCTGGCGCCTCCGGGCGCCGCGGCGGGTTGCGGGTTGAGGCCACCCGTGGCACTCGGCCATGGCCGTTGAATCCGGCGGCGGGCATGCCCGTCGCCGCCCCTTGCACCCGTGCGGCGGCCCCCCGCCCGCGCACCGGCCGGTTCCCCCGCCGGTCCCGTCAGATCCGACCGATGAGGCAGCGACGCGATGATCGATCGCAGCGACCCGCAATGGTACCGTGACGCCATCATCTACCAGATCCACGTCAAGTCGTTCTTCGACTCGAACAACGATGGGATCGGGGATTTCACGGGCCTGACCCAGCGTCTCGACTACGTCCGGGACCTTGGGGTCACCGCGATCTGGCTGATGCCGTTCTATCCCTCGCCGTTGCGCGACGACGGGTACGACATCGCCGATTACCGGGACATCAACCCGTCCTACGGGACCATGGAGGACTTCAAGGCCTTCGTGGAGGCGGCGCACGAGCGGGGCCTGCGGGTCATCACCGAGCTCGTCATCAACCACACCAGCGACCAGCACCCCTGGTTCCAGGCCGCCCGCGAGGCGCCCCCCGGCTCGCCGGAGCGCAACTTCTACGTCTGGTCGGACACCGACGAGCCGTACAAGGATACGCGGATCATCTTTCTCGACACCGAGGCGTCGAACTGGACCTGGGACCCGGTCGCCAAGCAGTATTTCTGGCACCGGTTCTACAGCCACCAGCCGGACCTGAACTTCGACAACCCGGCCGTGCTGGAGGCCGTCATCGAGGTGATGCGCTACTGGCTCGACATGGGCGTCGACGGCCTGCGCCTCGACGCGATCCCCTACCTGATCGAGCGCGACGGCACGAATTGCGAGAACCTCGCCGAGACGCATGACGTCATCAAGAAGATCCGCGCCGCGCTGGATGCCAGCTACCCCGACCGGATGCTGCTGGCCGAGGCCAACCAATGGCCCGAGGAGACCGCCCAGTATTTCGGCGACGGCGACGAATGCCACATGGCGTTCCACTTTCCGCTGATGCCGCGGATGTACATGGCGATCGCCCGGGAGGACCGGCACCCGATCACCGACATCATGCGCCAGACCCCCGAGATCCCGGACGGGTGCCAGTGGGCCATCTTCCTGCGCAACCACGACGAGCTGACGCTCGAGATGGTGACGGCCGAAGAGCGTGACTATCTCTGGTCGTTCTACGCCGCCGAGCGGCGGGCCCGGATCAATCTCGGCATCCGCCGCCGCCTCGCGCCGCTCCTGGAGAACGACCGGCGCAAGATCGAATTGATGAAGTCCCTTGTCCTGTCGATGCCCGGCACGCCGGTGCTCTATTACGGCGACGAGATCGGCATGGGCGACAACATCTATCTCGGCGACCGCGACGGCGTGCGCACGCCGATGCAATGGTCGCCCGACCGCAACGGCGGCTTCTCCCGGTCGAACCCGCAACGGCTGTTCCTGCCGGCGATCCAGGACCCGATCTACGGCTTCGACGCGATCAACGTCGAGGCCCAGACCCAGGCGCAGACCAGCCTGTTGAACTGGACGCGGCGGATGATCGCGATCCGCAACAACAGCGTCGCCCTGGGGCGGGGCACGATCCAGTTCCTGTACCCGTCGAACCGGAAGGTGCTCGCCTGGATCCGCGAGCACGAGGACGAGCGGGTGCTGTGCGTGGCGAATCTGTCCCGCGCGCCGCAGGCGGTGCAGCTCGACCTGTCGGAGCTGCGCACGGCGGTGCCGATCGAATTGACCGGCGGCACCGAGTTCCCGCCGATCGGCGACCTGCCCTACCTGCTGACCCTGCCGTCCTACGGCTTCTACTGGTTCAGCTTGAGCGCCGCGCGGTCCGGGGTGATCGGCCCGCAGCAGGAGCCGCCGGAGCTGTTCACCCTGGTGCTCACCGGCGGCATCGAGAGCCTGATGAGCGGACGCGAGCGTGTCGCCTTCGAGCGCACGGTCGTGCCGCCCTTCCTGATGAGCCGCCGCTGGTTCGGCGCCAAGGGCTCGCGGATCAAGGGCGTGAAGGTCATCGACTGCGCCGCCCTGAAGGACGTCGACGGGAGTGCACGCTTCCTGCTGCCGCGGCTGCAGGTGCAGCTCGCCAACGGCGAAGCCCAGGAATACTTCATGCCCGTGGGCGTCGAGGAGGGCCGAGAAGACGAGACGCTGCTGCCCTTTGCGGTGGCGCGCGTGCGCCGGGGACCGCGCACCGGGCTGCTCTACGGCGCAGCCGGCTCCAACGACTTCGCTGCCTGCCTGATCGACGACATGCGGCAGGCCCGCGAGATCCCCACGGAGAACGGGCGCCTCGTCTTCGCCGTCACCTCGGCCTTCGACCCGGACGTCACGGTGGACGTGGCCGATATCCGCCGGCTCTCGGCGGAGCAGAGCAACACATCGATCGCCGTCGGATCGAAAATGATGCTCAAGCTGCTGCGCCGCCTGCAGCCGGGGCTGCATCCCGAGATCGAGGTCGGGCGCTTCCTCACCGAGAAGGCAGGCTTCGCCAACACCCCGGCGCTGCTCGGCACCCTGGAGCACGTGGCCGAGGACGGCACCCGTACGGCGCTGGCCGTGCTGCAGAAGTTCGTCATGAACCAGGGCGACGCCTGGACCCTGATGCTGGAGGGCCTGCGCCGGGACTTCGAGACCGTGGTTCTCACCCCCGAGAGCGAGGCCGCCAGCCCTGAGGAGGCGTTCCAGGCCCACGGGCCTTGGGCCGACCTCCTCGGACGGCGCACCGCCGAGCTGCACGCGGCGCTCGCCATCGAGACCGACGACCCGGCCTTCGCGGCCGAGCCGTTCACGGCGGACGACCTCGCGGTGCTGGCACGCGACGCCCGCCACCAGGCCGAGCGCGCCTTCCGGGCGCTCAAGGGCTTGGCCGAGCGGGGACTCGATTCCGGCAAGCCGGCCTGCGCCGAACTCGGCCAGCGTCGCGGCGCGGTCGAAGCCCTGATCGAGGCGCTCACCGCCGAACCGGTCCGCGGCGCCCACAAGACCCGTATCCACGGCGACTACCACCTCGGTCAGGTGCTGGTCTCCGAGAACGACCTGATCATTGTCGACTTCGAGGGCGAGCCCTCGCGCCCGGCCGACGAGCGCCGGGCCAAGTCGATGCCGCTGCGCGACGTCGCCGGCCTGATGCGCTCCTTCGCGTACGGCGCCGAGACGGTGATCCGCGAGATCGCCGCCCGGTTCGGGGATTCCGAGGAGCGGGCGCGAGGTGCTGCCACGGCATGGCGGGGCATGATCGAGGCGGCGTTCCTGACCGGCTACGAGACCGCGGTTGCGGGCTCCCGGGCGGCCGTGACCGACGCAGGAAGCCGGGCCCGGCTGCTGCGCCTCTGCCTGCTGACCAAGGCCCTGTACGAGGTCGATTACGAGGCCAACAACCGGCCGGATTGGATCGAAATCCCCGCGCGGGGGGTTCTCACCATTCTGGACACGGACGGACACGAGCCCGGAGCATCTGAATGACGGCGATCGACGAGACCTTCGCAATGCGGGCCGACCCGGAAGCGGCGACGGCGCGGAACGCGGATGTCCCGGGCTCCGGCGTCGCGCAGCCGCCGAGCGTCCATCCGGACGCGATCGCGGCCCTGATGGCGGCCAATCACGGCGATCCGTTCTCGGTGCTCGGTCCCCATCGGGTCGGGCCCCAGGCCTGGGAGGTCCGCGCCGTACTGCCCGAGGCACGGGCCGCCACCCTGGTGATGGACGGCCGCACCGTGCCGTTCGAGAAGCGCCATGCGGACGGGTTCTTCGTCGCCCGGGTCGAGGGTGAGCACCGGCCCCTCTACGAGATCGAGGTCGAGTCCTGGGACGGCACGAAGCGCCGCCGCTACGATCCCTACGGGTTCGGCTCCTCGATCGAGCAGTACGACGTGGCCTCGCTCCGCGAGGTCGGCACCAATCTGGTCTACCGGATGCTGGGCGCCCAGTCGGGCCAGCTCGACGGCATCGACGGCTTCCGCTTCGCGGTCTGGGCCCCGAACGCCCGCAAGGTCAGCGTCGTCGGCGACTTCAACGACTGGGACGGCCGGCGCCACCCGATGCGCCTCTGGCAGGATGGCGGGATCTGGGAACTGTTCGTGCCCGGCCTCAAGGCCGGCGCGCGCTACAAGTTCGAGATCCGCGGGCCCGACGGGTCCCTGGTCCCGCTCAAGGCCGACCCGGTCGCCTTCGCGGCCCAGCACCCGCCGGAGACCGCCTCGGTCACCCACGGGTCGGGCGAGTTCGACTGGCGCGATTCCGGCTGGATGAGCACCCGCGGCGCCAAGGACCCGCGCCACGCGGCGATCTCGGTCTATGAGGTGCATCTCGGCTCCTGGGCGCGGGTGCCCGAGGAGGGGAACCGCTATCTCACCTACCGGGAGCTGGCCGAGCGGCTGATCCCCTACGTCAAGGATCTGGGCTTCACCCATATCGAGATGCTGCCGATCACCGAGTTCCCGTTCGACGGGTCCTGGGGCTACCAGCCGGTTTCGCTGTTCGCGCCGACGAGCCGCTTCGGCACGCCGGAGGAGTTCGCCGCCTTCGTGGACGCCGCGCACGAGGCCGGCATCGGCGTGCTGCTCGACTGGGTGCCGGGCCACTTCCCGCTGGATGCCCACGGGCTCGGCCTGTTCGACGGCACGCACCTCTACGAGCACGCCGACCCGCGCCAGGGCTTCCACCAGGATTGGGGCACCTACATCTACAATTTCGGCCGCACGGAGGTCGCGACCTTCCTGGCCGCCAACGCCCGGTTCTGGCTGGAGCACTACCATCTCGACGGCCTGCGCGTGGATGCCGTCGCGTCGATGCTCTATCTCGACTATTCCCGCCGCCAGGGCGAGTGGATCCCCAACCGCTACGGCGGCAACGAGAACCTCGACGCCATCGACTTCCTGCGCAAGACCAACGAGGCGACCTACAGCCACGCCCCGGGGACGATCACGGTGGCCGAGGAATCGACCTCCTGGCCCGGCGTCTCGCACCCGACCTATACCGGGGGCCTGGGCTTCGGCTTCAAGTGGAACATGGGCTGGATGCACGACACCCTGCATTTCATGCAGGAGGATCCGATCCACCGCCGCTACCACCACCACAACCTGACCTTCGGGCTGCTCTACGCCTTCTCGGAGAATTTCATCCTGCCGCTCTCCCACGACGAGGTCGTGCACGGGAAGGGCTCGCTGCTCGGCAAGATGCCGGGCGACCGCTGGCAGAAATTCGCGAATCTCCGGGCCTATTACGGCTTCATGTGGGGGCATCCCGGCAAGAAGCTCCTGTTCATGGGCGGCGAGTTCGGCCAGGAGCGGGAGTGGAACCACGACAACAGCCTGGATTGGCACCTGCTGGAGGATCCCCTGCACAAGGGCGTCCAGAGCGTGATCCGCGACCTCAACCGGCTCTACGTCTCGACGCCGGCCCTCTACAGCCGTGACGTCGAGCATACCGGCTTCCAGTGGCTGGTGGCGGACGACCAGGACAACAGCGTCATCGCCTGGGCCCGCAAGGGCGCCAAGCCCGGCGAAATCGCCATCGTGGTGTCGAACTTCACCCCGGTGCCACGCGAGGGCTACCGGATCGGCGTGCCGCAGGCGGGCTTCTACCGGGAGGCGTTCAACTCGGATGCCGGCGTGTATGGCGGCTCCAATTTGGGCAACCAGGGCGGCCGCCACGCCGAGGAGCAGGCCAGCCACGGCCAGAAGCAGAGCCTGTCGCTGACCCTGCCGCCGCTGGCCACGATGATCTTTCTGCTGGAGGGGTGAGGGGGCAAGGAGACGTCCTCCCCCGCTTCAGGAGCCACCGCGTCATCCCGGGGCCGCACAGCGGAGCCCGGGATCACACCCACCGACGCGCCAAGTCTCGGCACCCGATAGTGTCCCTGGCTTCGGGGGTCGCCTGCGGCGCCCCGGAAGGACGGTGCGCTGCGCCGTCATAGGTGTGGCCCCACCGAGCGCTACGGAGACGATCCTACCCTGGGCAACCGCCCCGTCGGCCAGGGGATGACACGCAATCCGCCGCGCGACCGTCCTACGCCGCCCGCCAGCGCAGGGCCGTGCTGTTGCCGATGGCCCGGCCGTAGAGCCCGGCGTAGTTGTCAGCGGCTTGGTCCCAGCCGAAGCGGGCCACCATGGCGCGCCGCCGCATGGCGTGCAGGCGCTTCTTCTGGCCGAAGGCCTCCAGGGCCCGCCGGACCGCCGCCCCGAAGGACGCGGCCGAGGCCTCCGCGAAGGTGAAGCCCGTCACGCCGTCCTCGACGGTGTCGGCCAAGCCTCCGGTCCGGCGCACGATCGGCAGGGAGCCGAAGCGCTGCGCGTACATCTGCGCCAGCCCGCAGGGCTCGAAGCGCGAGGGCATCAGCAGGAAGTCGCTGCCCGCGAACATCCGCCGGGCCTGCGCCTCCTCGAAGCCGACATGCACGCCGACCGCCTCGGGATGGCGCTTGGCGAGGCCGCGGAGCGCCTGCTCGAACCGGCCCTCGCCCTGGCCGATCACCACGAGCTGGCCGCCCTCGGCCACGATGGCCTCGGCCGCCTGCAGGCTCAGGTCGATGCCCTTCTGGTGCACGAGGCGCGAGACGATGGCGAAGAGCGGTCCGCGGGAGACCGCCAGCCCGAACTGCTGGCGCACCGCCTCGGCATTGGCGCGCTTGCCCTTCCAGTCGTCGACCTCGAAGCGCGTGGCGAGATGCGGGTCGGTGCTCGGGTCCCAGGTCTCGTCGATGCCGTTGAGGATGCCGGCAAGCCGGCCCTGACCGGCGCGGGTGCGCAGGAGCCCGTCGAGGCCGCAGCCCATCTCGGGGGTCTGGATCTCCCGCGCGTAGGTCTCGCTCACCGTGGTGACCTGGGAGGCGTAGAAGATGCCGGCCTTGAGGAAGGAGAGCTGCCCGTAGAACTCGGCGCCATCCACCTGGAAGGCCGAGTCCGGCACGCCGAGGCGGGGCAGGGCGTCCCGGGGAAACAGGCCCTGGTAGGCGAGGTTGTGGATCGTCAGCACGCTCGGCACCCGCCGGCCGCGCCAGGCCAGGTAGGCCGGGGCCAGGGCCGCCTGCCAGTCGTTGAGGTGCAGGAGATCGGCCGCCCAGTCGGGATCGGCGCCGGCGGCGAGCTCCGCCGCCGCGAGGCTGAGGCGGGCGAAGCGCAGGTCGTTGTCGCCGAAATCGCCGTGCTGGTCGCCGTAGGGGGTGCCGTCGCGCTCGTAGAGCTCGGGGCTGAGCAAGACGTAGATCCGCAGGCCGTCGGCCGCCTCGACCAGGCCGAGGTCGCAGGCCGGGACACCCGCGAAGCCCTCGAGCCGGCCGATGACCGGGATCTCGGGGAAGGCCGCGCGGATCTGCCGGTAGCCCGGAATCAGGACGCGAATATCGTAGTGCGGGACCAGGGCCCGCGGCAGGGCGGCCGAGACCTCGCCGAGGCCGCCGGTCTTCACGAAATCGGCCATCTCAGGCGTGGCGTAGAGGATGCGGCGGCGCAGAGAGGCCGGCCGGGCCGGAACGGATACGACGCCGTCCTCTTCGCCGGACGAATACTCGGCGAAGGAACCACCACGGCGCGCATCGAGCATCAACATTGATCCTGGCCGGGCGGATTGCCCCGGTCTGGCAGACGATCGGCCAGGCATGGCTGTCGCGATCTCAACCACGGCTAATGCTCCCTCGCCGCGACGGTTCCGTTGCGATGCACAAAATAAGCCACCGGGCGCATTAAGCTTCACTTACCTATGTCGCATCGCAGCAGGAAATCGCGCCGGAGCGGCGGATTTCGGCCCCTGAAGACGCCTCTTGGGCCGGGCAAAGTGCCGCCGGACACGCCCGCGGGCGTGTCCGGCCAACGATCCTCGCCCGACGGTCAGCGCGCCCCGGACACCTGATTCGGTCTCCGGCCTGACGGGCGCCGGAGCCGGGAGCGGGCTGCGCTCACCCGTCACGGCGCAGGATCACTCCCTCGGCGGGCTCCAGCGCCAGGGTGAGGCCGGCCGCCTCGCCCGTGCGCCCCGCGCGGGTCGAGAGCAGCACGGTCCAGCCGCCCTCGGGCAGCGGCAGATCCTGCGACGCTGCGCCGAAGTTCAGGAACACGCGCAGAACGGCCTCATCGGCGAAGCGCTCGTAGGCGAAAACTTCCCCGCTCCCCAGCGGCACCGCCCGGTAGCCGCCTACGGCGAGCGCCGCATGGTCGCGGCGCAGGGCGAGCAGCCGCCGATACAGGGTGAGCATCGAGGCGGGGTCCGCGCGCTGGCTCTCGACGTTGCGGGTCGCCCAATCCTCCGCCAGAGGCAGCCAGGGTTCGGCCGTGGAGAAGCCGGCCTGCGGGCTGTCATCCCACTGCATCGGCGTGCGCTCCGGATCGCGGCCGTGCCCGGGCTCGTTGTGCTCCCAGGGGTCGCGGGCGCGCTCAGGCGGGATCGGCACGTGGCCGAGCCCGATCTCGTCGGCGTAATAGAGGGTCGGCGTGCCACGCAGGGTCAGGAGCAGCATCGCGGCGATGCGGGCCTGGGCCTCGCCCACCCGGGCGGCGATGCGCGGCTGGTCGTGGTTGCCCAGCACCCAGTTCGGCCAGCCGCCCTCGGGCAGGGCCGCCTCGTACTGCGCCACGAGGTCGGCTACCGCATCGGCCCGCCACGGGGTCTGGATCAGCTGGAAGTTGAACGGCAGGTCGGCGCCCGTGAGGTCCGGTCCGTAATAGGCGACCAGCCGCTCCACCGGCAGGTAGATCTCGCCGATCAGCACCCGCTCGCCGTAGTCGCGCAGCACCGCCCGCATGCCGGCAATCACGTCGAAGATCTCGGGCCGGTCGGCGGAGTAGACCTGGGTGAATCGGTTGATCTCGGGCGCGCCCGGCGCGTAATCGGGATTGGCCGGATTGTCGCGGAAACCGGCATCCTTCATCAGGTGCCAGATCACGTCGACCCGGAAGCCGTCGACCCCGCGCTCCAGCCAGAAGCGGAGCACGTCGTGCATGGCCGCCCGCACCGCGGGGTTGCGCCAGTTCAGGTCCGGCTGCTCGGCCAGGAAGGCGTGGTAATAATACTGGCCGGTAGCCGCATCCAGCGTCCAGGCCGGGCCGCCGAAATTCGACAGCCAGTTGTTGGGGGGACCGCCATCGGGCGCCGGGTCGCGCCAGATGTACCAGTCCCGCTTCGGGCTGGCGCGCGACGACCGGCTCTCGGAGAACCAGGGATGCGCGATCGAGGAGTGGTTCGGCACGAAGTCGAGGATCACCTTCAGCCGGCGCCGATGGGCCTCGGCCACCAGGGCGTCGAAATCGGCCAGCGTGCCGAACAGCGGGTCGATCCCGCAGTAATCCGCCACGTCGTAGCCGAAATCCGCCATGGGCGACGGGTAGACCGGCGAGATCCAAACGGCGTCGACCCCCAGCCATGCGAGGTAGTCCAGCCGCGCCGTGATCCCCGGCAGGTCGCCGACCCCGTCGCCGTTCGTGTCCTGAAAGGAACGGGGATAGACCTGATAGACGGTCCCGCGCTTCCACCAGACGGTGTCGGTCATGCTGCGCCCTTCGCGTTGGCGGCCCAGGCTTAACCGCTGACCCACGCGCTGGCGACCGGCAACGGATGCGCTCCGAGCGCGCGCCGGGCGCGGACGAATCGGCCCGCCGCCGCGCAACCCCCTTGACGGCCTCGTTCAGGGAATGGCTGCGGCCCATTTGCGCGGCCGGCATGCCCCTCGTGCAGCGCCGCCGCGCGATGCTGTGTCTGGAATGTCACGATGCCGTGCCATATCTCCTCCGCCGTGCCCGTGCGTTCCGCCGGAACGGCGCTGCCACGACTTCGCCGGAAGCCGACCGCATCGTCGGACGCTTCGGGGCACGGATCGCTCGCCCGTTCATGCGGCGGCAATCCATCAAAAGAGATAATCCGCCCACGATACCCCCGGCGCTAGAATCCGGGGCGACGACTTTGGGGGACCCGCACGTGTTGAACGATGTTCTGACCCGGCCTGTGCCACAAGATGTCCCGCGCGACGAGCGCGAACCCGAGGTTCCGGCCGCGGCCGCCTGGACCGCCCCGGCGCTGTCCGTGAGCGGGGACGCGGTGGTCGACCTGCGGGAATCGATCCGCGCCAAGCTCGCCTTCGCCCTGGGCCGCACGCCCGAGACCGCCCGCCCGCGCGACTGGTTCGCGGCGACCGCGCTGGCCCTGCGCGAGCGGATCGTGGCCGCGGCTCTGGCCTCGGAGCGCAGCGTCCCGAACAAGCGCGTCTACTACCTGTCGCTGGAATTCCTGATCGGCCGGCTGATGTCGGACGCCCTGAACAATCTCGGCCTCACCGAGGCGACCCGCAGCGCGCTCCGGGAACTCGGGGCCGATCTCGACGCCGTGCAGGAGGCCGAGCCCGACGCGGCTCTGGGCAACGGTGGCCTCGGGCGGCTCGCCGCCTGCTTCATGGAGAGCATGGCCAGCATCGGCATCCCGGCCATGGGCTACGGCATCCGCTACGACCACGGCCTGTTCCGCCAGTCCATCGAGGATGGCTGGCAGCGCGAGGCGCCGGAGACCTGGCTGGCCGAGGGCAATCCCTGGGAATTCGCCCGGCCCGAGGCGACCTACCCGATCGGCTTCGGCGGCACCGTCACGCTGTCCTCGCCGGAGGAGGGGGTGATCCGGCGGCACTGGCAGCCGGCCGAGACCGTGCGGGCGGTGGCCCACGACGTGCCGGTGGTCGGCTGGCGCGGGCGCCACGTCAACGGCCTGCGCCTCTGGAAGGCCGAGGTCGGCGAGCCCATCGATCTCGCCCGCTTCAACGGCGGCGACCATGTCGGCGCGGTCGCGGCGCGGATGCGCGCCGAGGCGATCTCGCGGGTGCTCTATCCAAGCGATTCCTCGGCCGAGGGCCAGGAGCTGCGCCTGCGCCAGGAATACTTCTTCACCGCGGCCTCGATCCAGGATCTCGTGGCGCGCCACGTGGCCGAGCGCGGCGACGTCCGGTCCCTGCCGGACCACGCGGCGATCCAGCTCAACGACACCCATCCGGCGATCGCGGTGCCGGAGCTGATGCGCGTCCTGCTCGACGTGTACGGCCTCTCCTGGGAGGATGCGTGGCACGTCACCACCCACACGCTGCACTATACGAACCACACGCTCCTGCCCGAGGCGCTCGAGACCTGGCCGGTGGACCTGATGGAGCGGCTGCTGCCGCGCCACATGCAGATCATCTACCTGATCAACTGGATGCACCTGGAGGAACAGGCCAAGCACGGCCGCCAGGATGCGGCCTACCTCGCGTCGATCTCGCTGATCGACGAGTCGCACGGACGGCGGGTGCGCATGGGGCACCTCGCCTTCCACGGCGCGCGCCGGGTCAACGGCGTCTCTGCGCTGCACACCGACCTGATGCGCTCGACGGTCTTCTCGGACCTGCACGCCCTCGATCCGGACAAGATCGTCAACAAGACCAACGGCATCACCTTCCGCCGCTGGTTCCACAACGCCAATCCCGGCCTCACCCGGCTCGCCGTGGAGACGGTGGGCGCGGGCGTGCTGGACAATCCTGATCTGCTCCGGGGCCTGGAGGCCCATGCCGAGGATCCGGCCTTCGTGGCGCGCTACGCGGCGGTGCGCCGGGAGCGCAAGGAAGCCCTGGCGGCGATCATCGCCGAGCGCACCGGCATCGACGTCGATCCGGCCGCGCTGTTCGACGTGCAGGTCAAGCGCATCCACGAGTACAAGCGCCAGCTCCTCAACGTGGTCGAGACCGTGGCGCTCTACCAGGCGATCAAGGCCGAGCCGCACCGGGACTGGACGCCCCGGGTGAAGATCTTCGCCGGCAAGGCAGCACCGAGCTATGTCCAGGCCAAGCTGATCATCAAGCTCGCCTGCGACGTCGCCAAGGCGGTCAACGACGATCCCGAGGTCGCCGACCGGCTGAAGGTGGTGTTCCTGCCGAACTACTCGGTGAGCCTCGCCGAATCGATCATCCCGGCCGCGGATCTCTCCGAGCAGATCTCCACCGCCGGCATGGAGGCGTCGGGCACCGGCAACATGAAGTTCGCCCTCAACGGCGCGCTCACGGTGGGCACCCTCGACGGCGCCAACATCGAGATTCGCGACCATGTCGGGGCGGATAACATCTTCATCTTCGGCCTGGAGGCCGACGAAATCCGCGCCCGGCAGGCCGAGCCGGACTACGCGGCCAAGGCGATCCAGGCCTCGCCGCGCCTGGCGGCGGCGCTCGACATGATCGCCTCCGGGCGGTTCTCGCCGGAGGAGCCGGGCCGGTTCCGGCCGCTCACCGACGACCTGCGCCGGCGCGACCAGTACCTGCTCACCGCCGATTTCGACGATTACTGGCGGGTACAGCGCGCCATCGACGCCGCGTGGCGCGACCCGCGCGGCTGGTGGGCGAAAGCGATCCGCAACACCGCCCGCATGGCGTGGTTCTCCTCCGACCGGGCGATGCGCGAATACGCCGAGGAGATCTGGCGGGTCCGCCTGGGCTGAATGCCGGTCGGGCCGAGAATCGGGGTCGCGGATCGCGCCGATCCGCGACCCCGCCCGCGCGGGTCGGTGCCCGGCGCGGGCGGGGGCCTCAGGCGGCGCGGACGCCGCCCAGGAAGCGGCCCACCTCCGCCGAGAGATGCTCCGACTGGCGTGACAGGGCCGTCGCGGCTCTGAGCACATGGTCGGCCGCGACGCCGGTCCGCTCCGAAGCCTCGGCCACCCCCACGATGGTGCCGGTCACCGCCGTGGCGCCCCGCGTCGCCTCGCCGATGGTGCGCACGATCTCCTGCGTGGCGGTCCCCTGCTCGTCCACGGCCGCCGCGATCGCGATCGCCACGCCGTTGATCTCGCGGATCCGGTCGATGATCACGCCGATCGCGCCGACCGCGGAACCGGTCACGCCCTGGATCCGGCCGACCTGCGCGGCGATCCCGTCAGTCGCCCTAGCGGTCTTCTCGGCCAGGGCCTTCACCTCCCCCGCCACCACCGCGAAGCCGCGCCCGGCCTCGCCGGCCCGCGCCGCCTCGATGGTCGCGTTCAGCGCCAGCAGGTTGGTCTGCCCGGCGATGGACGCGATCAGCCGCACCACGTCGCCGATCTCGGAGGCCGCCTGCCGCAGCTCGGCCACGAGGCCGGCGGTCTGGTCGGCCTCACCGACCGCCTGCTGCGCGAGGTCGGACGAGCCGCTCGCCTGACGGCCGATCGCCTGGATGGCGCTGCCGAGCCGTTCGGTCGAGGCCGCCACGGCGTTGATGTTGGCCGCGGCTTCCTCGGCCGCCGTCGCTACCGCGCCGGACTGGCTGGCCGTCTCCTGGGCTGTTGCGGTCATCTGGTGGGCGGTGCCTTCCAGTTCACCCGCCGAGGCCGAGACCCGGTCCACGATTTCGGCCACGGCCTCCTCGAAGGTCCGGGCGAGGTCCATCATCGCATCTCTGCGCATTGCGGCGGCTTCGGCATCCGCGCGCTGGCGGCGCTCGGCTTCCGCGGCGGCGTTGCGGGCGACCATGCTCCGGATCGCCTCGACCGCCCGCCCGACCATCCCGATCTCGTCGCCGCGCTGCGCCTCGACGATCGTGGCCTCGATATCGCCCCGCGCCATGCGCTGCAGCACGGCAACGAGGCGGTGGAGCGGCCGCGTTACGCCGAACCCGACGATCGCGGCCGAGAGGCCGAGGGCGGCGAACAGCCCCGCGACGGCCGCGCCGATCAGCACCGTCCGCGCCCGTTCGGCCTCCTGATGCGCCGCGATCTTGGCTTCGCCGAGGCGGGCCGCCGCCTCCGCCTCGTAGGCCTGGGCCGCCTGGTCGAACCGCGCCCGGACCTCACGGCTCGCGACGACGCCGACCTGGATCGCCGCAGGGCGGTCGTTCCGGAGAGCGAGATAGTTGGAGCGGTCGAGCAGATCGAAATAGTCCCGGGCGATCGCCCCGATCCGGTGGTGCAGCGCCGCGATTTCCTGACGTCGCGACTCCTCGGCCAGCGTCTCGACGCTGTCGGCCACAGCCTTGACGTCCTCGTCGTAGCGCCTGCGAAAGAGCGGAAGGTCCGCCTCCGGCCGGCCGATGATGAGGTTGCGATTCATGAGTGCGGCATCGACGAATTTCTCGCGGATGCGCGCGAACATCTCCAATCTTGCGAAGTAATAATCGACCAGATACTTGTTTCTATCCTCCATATTTTTTATTCCTGCGAGCGCATAAAAGACCGAACCCGCAGTGACAATCACCATGATGACGATAGGCACGGACATTTTGACATGCAGCCTCGTGTTTCTCAGAATCCGCATGTCGCCCGATCTCCTTCCGCACGCGGAAAGCTTTTTATCACACAGGCTCTATCGAGAGCCATGCGCGTTCAAGATGATTCCAAGGATGCCGAAGACAATATCGATATACAATATTTAGCGTTCCGATGTAATAATTGGAATACAGAAGCAAATACGTCGAAACTTTCGAACCGATACAGCCGCGCAGGCGTGGGATCCCGAAGCCGAGCCGGATGCGCGATGGGCCGGTCGCCGCGGGCCGCCGGCCGGGCTCCGTAAGGCCCGATGCCCCGTTCGCTCCGGGACCGGGCTCTCAGGCCCCGCGGACGAGGCCGATCCGCAGCCCGATGCGGCGCAGGCCGCGCCGCAGCCGGTGATGCAGGCGCACCGCGCGCTGGGCGAGGCTCAGCCTGCGCCGGCAGATGATGTGCGACACCCGTCCGAGCCGCGGGCCCGGATCCGGCGTCCCCTTGCGCAGGGCGATGTCGGGACGCTCCGCCGATTGCGCGATCGTCAGCGCGCACGCCGCCGGGAGGGTGACGCTGCGGAACATCGAGCGCGTGTAGTAGGAGAACTCGTCGTAGGCGACGAGGGCGTGCGCCCGCCCGGTCGCGCAATCCTCGATTGTCAGCGTGCCCGCCTGCGGCCCGTAGGTCACGAGGAGGCCGATCACGTCGCGGGGTCGCCCGAGGGAAACGGCGACGCGCGTGCCCTCCGGGATCTCCAGGAAGTCCAGCGGGATGCCGTTGCGGCGCAGGGCGAACGCGCAGGACAGGCCGGGGAGGGTGCGGAGCGGCAGGGCCTCGAACCGGCCCGGCAGAGTCCGGAACCGGTCGATATAGGCGTGGCCCGGCGGCGGTGCGCGCAGGAAGCTGTAGACCAGGAGGCCGTAGAGGTCGGCGCCCGCCGGCGTGACGTGGGTGGCGTCCGTCAGCAGATAGGTGATGTCACCCGCTCCCGCCGCCGCCACCGGGGCGGCGATGTCGAGAGAGGGGATCCCGTAGAGGGCGCGGTATTCCGCCAGCAGGCCGGCGACGGGCTCGGCCGCGTAGTCGACGCCGCCCTGGTGCAGGTTGAGAAAGGCGACGGGCAGGTTCCGCCGGGCGGTCGCCGCGAGGATGTCGTCGAGATAGGCCCGCATCGTCGCGCCGTCGAAGTAGCGGACGTTGCCGGTGAACAGCTCCAGGAGCACGCGGTCGCAGGGGATCGCGTCCAGGATCTCGTCGATCAGGGCGGCGATGGAGGGCAGGGAATGGCCGCCCCAGCCGCTGCGGAGGACCGTGACCGGGCGCCCCTCGGCCTCGGCCAGGGCGTTGGCCCGCTCCACATAGCCCAGCAATTCCGTGACGCTGTAGCCGAGGCAGAGGACGCGGGTCATCGAGGTTCGGATCGGGCACGGGGCCGGCCCCGTGCGGCCGCCCCGGCGCGGGTATCAGCCGCACGCCGCCGCGTCGAGGCGGCCGCGGTCAGTCGAGGACGATCGGGTAGCAGCGGGCGCCCACTGAGGCGGCGAGCACCTGCACGGCGCCGACCGTCGAGACGTCGCCCGCCACATGGACCACGTCGGTGGCGCGCAGGCTCGGCAGGTGGGCGCTGAGCGGGCCGGAGCGCACGTCCGGGGGCCGCTGGCGGCCGCGATCGGCGCAGAGGACGATCCGGGAAACGCCGGTGCGGCGCAGCCAGTCCAGGCTCTCGCGCATGTAAAGGTCGAGGGCGTCGCGGGCCCCCACCGCCAGGGTCAGCTCGCGGGCGGGCTCCACGTAGCGGGCTGCCCGGGCGATCGCCCAGATCGCGCCGAAGCCGGCGCCGGCCGCCACCAGGACGAGGCGGCCGCCCCCGGGGCGGTACTGCCCCCGGCCGACGGGCCCCTTGAGGCGCACCGGCTGGTCGAGCCGGAGCGCGTCGAGGGGATCGCCCTCGGGGTCGCGGGCGACATGGAACACCACGTCGTTGATCTCGGTCGTGCCGTCGACCCGCAGCGTCGGGGACAGCGTCCGCGTCGGCAGCCCCGCGAAGGTCACCAGCGCCTGGTGGCCGGGCTCGCCGGTGGGGCGCCGGGTCAGGGTCGCGACGATCTCGAGGATGCCGGGGCTGAGCCGGCGGATCTCCGTGACCGTACCCTTGCGGACGGCGACGGGCGGGGGCGGCGCCTCCTCCTGGCCCAGGATCGGGGCGCCGGGGAGGGCCGGGCGCAGGGCCTCGGCCCGGGCCCGGCGGGCGGGGTGGCGGCGGCTGGACGGCGCGGCGCTTCCCTGGGCGAGCCCCTGGCCGGCGAGCAGGTTGCCGGACTGTGCCTGAAGCGGCGCGATCATGCCCTCGGCCAGCGCCGCCTCCAGCGGCGTGTCGCCGGTCGAGACGCGCACCGACCGACCGTTGACGACGAGCGAGCAGCGCGCCCCCATGGCTCTCCCCCGCATGCCCTGGTGACGGATCAGCGGGCGCGGATCAGGAGCGAGTCGACCAGGGCCGCCCAGCGCTCGCGGGTCGCGCGGACATCGTCGGTCGGCGCCGATTCGGTGAGGAGCTGGCGCTGCGCCCGCAGCGACTCGACCTCCTGCCGCTGAGCCCGGAGCACCGCCTTCATCACCTGCAATTCGGTCTCGAGGCGGGCGATCTCATCGGCCTCGTCCTGCACGTCCACGGCATCGTCGGCGAACGCGTCCGTGAGCGCATCGGCGTGGCGTGGGTCGCGGAGGGGCAGGCGGGTCCGGGCCTGCTGCTCCAGCCGGACCGGGCGGGCCATCAGGCGGCGCACGAGGTCCGAGCCGCCTGCCTGCTGGTAACGCCGTGCCGCCTCGGCCATTCGACCCATCCCCATCGCGGGCGCTGAAGGGCCCGCCTATCAACAGGAGCTTGATCGGACATGGTTAAGGCGGACTTAAACCGATCCGCGCCATTCGCCGCTTCGGCCTCTCAGGCCGCGTCTGCAGCCGCCTGCTGCATCACGCCGGCGACGAGCCTGTAAGTCTCGGCCCAGGCCTCCCGGACCTCCGGCGTGAAGTCCGAGCCCAGGCCCTGCTCCAGGGTCCACAGCAGGGCCGCCCCCACCGGAGCATAATGGGCGGCCTGCGTGCCGTAGGCCACGTGCTTGCGCCCGAGATCCTGGAGCGCCGGAACCACGGTCTCCGGGTGGTTCAGATTGGCCACCGCCAGACCGAGCATCGCCATCAGCTTCTGCTTCTGCTCGGTCATGTCCTCGGGGAAGAGGGCGCGCACCTGCGGAGCGATCTCGAACAGACGACCGTAGAACAGGTCAGCCGCCGTCCCGGCGATGGGTCGCACCTTCGCGAAGCTGTCCTGCACGCACTTGACCTGTTCTGGCGTCATCGGATCCCTGCCACCGCGTTATCGTTGGCCGGCAGGATGCCTGATTGGCCGGTCAGGTGGAATCTCAGGCCGCCTCCGGCGCCGCTCCGACGATCTGGCGGGCCTGCAGCAGGGTCATCGGCTCGCCGAAGGCGGGGCCCAGCGCGTATTCACAGCCGAGTCCGGCGAGCGCCTGGGCGTCGGCCTCGGACTCGCAGCCCTCCGCCACGATGGCGAGGTTCAACTCGCTCGCCATCCGGACGATGGAGCGCAGGATCGCGGTCTGACCGGTGCCGATCTGGCGCACGAAGGTCGCATCGACCTTGATCGTGTCGAACGGGAACCGCTGCAGGTAGGAGAGGGCCGAGTAGCCGGTGCCGAAATCCGACAGGCACAGGCCGGCTCCGAGGTCGTGGATCCGCGCCAGCATCTGGGCGGCGTATTCCGGGTTCTCCATCACGAGGCTCTCGCTGAATTCCAGCTTAAGCGAGCCGGGGAGGGCGCCGGAGCGGGCCAGCACGGTCTTCACGTCGTGCAGGAGATCGTGGCGCAGGAGCTGGCGCGAGGACAGGTTGCAGGCCGCGAAGATCGGCGGCTCGACCTCCAGGGAGCGCTGCCACGCCGCGAGTTCCAGCGCCGT
>Ga0316227_1001436_pt1 | contig 25724 bp, 26 predicted proteins | sample TBH18019metaG_FD_206012 | JGI IMG/M metagenome (GOLD analysis project Ga0316227, IMG submission 206012) | Freshwater microbial communities from Trout Bog Lake, Wisconsin, USA - TBH18019 | ecosystem: Environmental > Aquatic > Freshwater > Lake > Hypolimnion/Profundal zone | place: USA: Wisconsin... | reverse complement strand
TGCTGCACCCTTAACTCTTGATCAGCTATTGCAGGAAGGCAATGCAGGGGGATTTGAGAAGGTGGTAGCTAGCGCTGATCGTTCCGGCGTTCCTTATTTGGACGAGTCAAAAATTACCTATGGACGCCTTTTTAAGAATCCTGGAAAAATTGTTTGCGTTGGCTTAAATTATCGCCAACATGCTGATGAAATCGGGATGGCTCGTCCCAGCGTTCCGCCACTCTTCAATAAATACAACAATAGCCTGGCGGCTCATAACTGCGTGCTGGAAATTCCGCCACCACAAATTTCGTATAAATTGGATTACGAGACTGAGCTTTTAATTGTGGTTGGCAAACATATGCGTAATGTCCCAGAATCTGAGGCCTTAAATTATGTGGCCGGATATTGCACCTCGAATGATTTCTCATCACGCGATTTGCAGCTCGAACTGCCTAGTGGTCAGTGGATGATTGGGAAGACGTTGGATCAGTATGCGCCAATCGGACCGTATTTTGTCACCGCCGATTTAGTGGGCGATCCAAATAATCTGAAGATCCAAACATTTGTGAATGGAGAAATGCGCCAAAACTCCAATACTTCTGATTTCATTCACAATACCCAAAAGATGCTGTCATACATTAGCCGCTACTGGGCTTTAGAGCCGGGTGATATTGTTTTCACTGGCACTCCGCAGGGCGTTATTTTAGGCATGCCAAAAGATAAGCAAGTATGGCTTAAAAAAGGCGACACAGTAGTTAGCTCAATCGAGAAGCTAGGGGACTTGAAGTTCACGTTGGGCTAATTTCCCCCTCGTTTTGCAAGCCGCCTACGGGCGGCTTTTTGATGTCGGCATAAGGTTGCTCAAGCAAGGCTGGAAACTTCCGCGTCACGAATCATTGTTAAACTCTGGCATCATGCAAAAACCCATTTTTTTCGTTCTGAAGATACTACTGATGGCTTCATTGGTGCTGGCACCATCCATCAGTAGGGCGGTCTTGCAGGATGAGATTCAGGTGTATGACGATGAAATTAATTCCAAGGGCGAGCAAAGCCTGGAATTGCATGTGAACAATACGCCCCGGGGGGTTATTACACCAAGCTATCCTGGTGAAGTGATGAACAATAGCAATACTCGCATTACCCCAGAATATGCATATGGCTTGGGCCATGATCTTGAGGCTGGGCTGTATGTCAATACGGTGGTTAATAACAGCACCTGGAATTATGCTGGTGCAAAAGTGCGCCTCAAGTGGCTTCCCTATCAAGAGGAGCAGGGCGACCCCATTTTTGCTGGGGTGAATATTGAGCTCTCCAATACTTTGCCGCAATATGAGCAATCTCGTTATAACTCTGAAGCGCGATTTATTTTAGGTAAACATATTGATGAGTGGTTGTTTGTGATCAACCCTATTTTTGATCAGCAACTTTCCCAGCCCTATGTTCATCAGGCGCCAGACTTTAATACAGCCATTCGAATTTCTCGTGAAGTGGCGCCTGATTGGGCTGTGGGGACCGAGTTTTATTCCAATTACAACCAAATTGGTACAGGACCAATTGCCTTGCCCAATACGCAGCAATTGGTTTTTCTAAAAGTGTATTGCGATGCTGGTCCTCTGCCTTTTCAGGCGGGTATTGGAAAGGGTTTTACGAATAGCAGTGATACCTTGACGGTGATGGCCATTTTCTCCATTCCCTTGCCGTAATGATTGACGCTAGCTGGTATACCGAATGATTATCGAACCGCAATATGCAGAGTTCATTGGCTATAGCGCTGCATTTTTAACGACAGTCGCATTTTTGCCCCAAGCAATTCAATCTTGGCGTAGCCGCGATCTCTCTGGTATTTCACTGAGCATGTATAGTTTATTTACGTTGGGCGTGGGGCTATGGCTTGCGTATGGCTTGCTGCTTCAGAAGTGGCCATTGATTCTGGCAAATGCAGTTACTTTTTTATTAGCTTTCAGTATATTGATGCTGAAGGTCCAAACATTATTGCAAAAACCCCCGTTAAAGGATAATTTATGAATTCCCAATATGTTATTGCTCCACCAACAATTGTTTCTTTGCCGGTGATTGGAGAAACTAGGCGTTTTGCAGTGAACCGCATTTTTTGCGTGGGACGTAATTATGCTGATCATGCTCGTGAAATGGGTCATGATCCCGATCGTGAGCCACCATTTTTCTTTATGAAGCCGGCGAATGCGATTGTGACGGATGGCAAGAATATGGCATACCCAAGCTTATCGGAAGATGTGCATCATGAAATCGAAATGGTGGTAGCGATTGCAAAAGGCGGCTCAAATATCCCATCGGAAAAAGCTTTGGAGCATGTCTATGGTTATGCGGTTGGCTTAGATATGACACGTCGTGATTTGCAGGGTGAGGCGAAGAAGTTGGGGCGACCATGGGATACCGGTAAGGCATTTGATCAATCAGCCCCTTGTGCTGCAATCACGCCAGCCCAGTCAATCGGTCATCTGAATCACGGAGCCATTGAATTATGGGTGAACGGTGAGCGACGTCAATCAGGCGATTTGAATCAATTGATTTGGAACGTTCCAGATACCATCGCATATTTATCCACTTTATTTACATTAGAGCCTGGCGATTTAATTTTTTCAGGAACCCCAGCTGGGGTTGGTCCGGTGCAGAAGGGGGATGTGCTGGAAGGCCGTGTCGATGGCTTAACCCCTCTAAAGTTATCGATTGTTTAATCGCTTGCTGAAAATTTATTTTCCTTGCCACTGCGGCGTTCTGCCTTCAAGGAATGCATTTACCCCTTCCTTGAAGTCGGCACTATTGTAGGTTTCGCGCATTAAGTGGGTGCAGTCTGGAAGATTGTGTTCCATGAGTTGGGCTAATACGATTTTGGTGGATTTTTGGGTGAGGGGGGCCAGTCTGGCCATTTTTTCCGCTAGGACGTTTCCTGCTTGAGTGATGTTGTCAGGTGTGGCAAGTTCATAGAGAAAGCCGGCGGCAAATAATTCTGGTGCCTTGATCAATTCCGCAGTCAGTAGCATTTTCTTTACCATTGGAATACCCAGGTGGGCACTAATCCAGGAGAGATTGCTGGGGGACAGGCAATTACCTAATGTTTTTGCTACCGGAATGCCAAAGCGGGCATCTGGGGTGGCAATCCTAAGGTCGCAGGCTGTTGCAATGAGTAGGCCACTACCAACTGCTAAGCCTTCAATGAGTGCAATCGTTGGAAAAGGCAGTTGCTGTAAAGAGGTAAAGATGTGGTCAACCGCCACTTCATACGCCTCATTTTCTTGAAGGGCGATGAATTGCTGAATATCACTCCCTGATACAAATGCCTTATCCCCTGCGCCCCTAAATATGGCAACCCGAATTTCTGGATTGCCAGCCAAGCTATCGCAAATGGATTTGAGTTGCTCATACATGGGCCACGTTAATGCATTGCGTGCTGCTGGATTATTGAAGGTAATCCGGGCAATTGCTCCGGTAATTTCTAGGTTAAGGCTGGGTGTGGTATTCATTGGAGCATTCTAAACAAAAGACCCTGCAGATCACCCCTATTTGGGTCGTCAGCAAGGATCCTGATATAGAATTCAGATATGTATATGTTTCTACCCTTCCTAACAGCTTTTTTAGGTCTGATTCTGGTTTGGTTTGAGAAGCGTCTAGCCGCTTTGACCTTATTGGCGATTACCGTGGGAATTCTGGTGGTTTGGTTCTACTTTCATGCGACCGATCATTTAAATATCAGCTTGTGAGTAAACATTCTTTTCCCTCTTTGGCGGCTCTAGGCAATCAATTTGCATTATTTGCTGTGGTTGGCGTGCTTTCCTATGCATTCGTCGATCAGATCTATTTTGGTGAATTGCCATGCCCATTGTGTTTGATGCAGCGCATAGGGTTTGTGGCGATTGGTTTTGCCCTAGCGCTCAATATTCGGTGCGGCGCTCACTCTGCACATTATGGTTGGGGTATTTTAGGCGGCTTAGTGGGCATGATGGTGTCATTGCGTCAAGTGCTCTTGCATATCCTGCCTGGTGACAAGGGATTTGGCGCAACCTTTTTAGAGCTGCATTTTTACACTTGGGCTTTTGTTGGCTACATGGGCTTGTTAATTGCCCAGGCGATTTTATTAATGCTCCCCAATCGGGATGTGCGCTCCCGCTCTTGGTTTGCAAATGCGCTGATCATCCTCTTTATTCTCTTGGTGTTGGCCAACCTCATATCGACACTTTTTGAGTGCGGTATTGGACCTTGTGCAGACGACCCCATAAAGTACGATGGGCTCCTTTGGTTGCGTGCTCATTTCGGTATTTAATTTTAGTCGGCGCTTTATAAATACTCGAAAGATCAAGATGGGATATGCTTTTCTTTGATTGCAGATTTCCGTAAGTTTTGATGGTTAGCAAGCGTCTAACAAGCGTCCGCATGATCCAATGTTTTGCCGAGAATTCTTGGGGCGGGTAAGGAGTCACACATGAAAAGCTATCAAAAAATCATCCCTTTCTTTTTTGCCACCCTTGGTGTTTTTATCTGCTCGCCCATGCATTTGGCATTGGCTGGTGCCTATGTGGGGTGGAATGTTTCAGTAGGTGGCGGTGGATGGTACCCAGCCCCTTATGGTCCGGCATGGCGCCCGATGGGTTATGGCTATGGTTATGGCGGATACCCTTATCCTATGCCTGTCTACGCACCACCGGTAGCGTACGCCGCGCCTCCGGTCTATATAGCACCCCCTCAACCGGTAGTGCTTGCCGCACAACCTCAGCCAAGTGTTTGGTATTTTTGCGCCGAAAGTGGCAAGTATTATCCTTATGTGCAATCGTGTGCTGGTACTTGGAAAGTTCAGCCGGCTTTGCCACCAGTCAATAATGGGGCTGGTTCAGCAACCAGTAATTGATTTTTTGTGACTTAATAGGAATTGAAAATGAAACGTGTCATTCTGTCTGTAGTATTGCTAAGCTCCCTAGTAGCATGTGTCTCGGCGCCAACTGGTCCAACGGTAGCAGTGATGCCGCGTCAAGGCAAACCTTTTGAGGTATTTCAGCAGGAAGATCAGCAGTGCCGTGAGTTTGCTGCAAATGCTGTGAAAGACACCTCAAATGCTGCGTTGAAGGATGGTGCTACCAGTGCATTGGTGGGGGCGGCATTAGGCGCAGCCGCGGGCGCAGTGATCGGTGGCGGTAGCCATGCCAATGTGGGAACGGGTGCCGGGGTTGGAATGCTAGGGGGTGCAGGCCTAGGGGCAATGAATGCCGCCGGGAAAGAGAACCAAGCTCAAGCCCAGTACAACATTGCATATGAACAATGCATGTATGCCAAGGGGAATCAGGTCCCTAGTTACAAGGCAAATTAACGCCTTTGCGTGATTAAACCGTAACCGGTGGCGGCGCTTTTTCAAAGCGCGCCGCCGTTCTTCTGAAGAGGTAGAGTAGCAAGGTGGCCGCGAGCCCTAGGCTGACGCTGTTGGCAGCCCAAAATCCATTAGCCCCCTGTAGCAAGCCGGGAGTGTTGCCAAACACATTAAATCCCAATAGATAGCCACCACCCAGACCAATTCCCCAAAGTGATCCAGCATAAATGAGCATTGGCCAAAAGGCGATCCGATAGGCTCGCAAAATAAAAGCTGCCGTCACCTGTAAAGCATCAAACACTTGGTAGAAAGCGATGAAGAAAAAGAGCGGGATAGAGAAAACCTTCACCGCTGCTGGTGGGTTATATAGTTCCAGCAGTGTCATTTTGGAGAACCATACCGCCAGCCCAATCAAAACACATACGCATGTGGTAAAGCACACGGCAGACCAGCCAATCTCTTCTGCGCGCTTTTGTTGATTGGCGCCAATAGCTTGCGATACCAATGTCATCGTGGCAATGGATAAAGAGAGTGGCACCATATAGATTACCGTCCCCATATTGGCAATGATTTGATGGCCTGCTAGCGCAGTCGTTCCGAGTCGAGCGATAAACAGTGACATGAATGTAAAGGAGGTAACCTCAATCAGATAGCTAAATCCAATTGGGGTGCCTAACTTGAGAAGCGTCCAAATACGATGCCAGTCTGGTGGGCTAAAGCGACTAAATATCTTGAAGGGTTTATAAAAGCGGTCGAGCAAGACAAAGCTTAGAGTGATGATGACCCAGAACCAATTCACGATGACAGTGGCTACGGCGCAGCCTGGCCCACCCATTGCCGCAATGCCAAAACCGCCGTAGATGAATAAGAGGTTAAGGGGGAGTTTTAAGGCGAGACCTGTTAATTGCACCACCGTAATCACTGCAGGACGGGAAACGGCATTATGAAGCGCCATTAATACACGCATTCCCATGCTGGCTGGCAAGCCTATTGCAAGAATGCTGAGATACAGTTTGGCCTTGCCCTCGATGATGGCATTCATGTGCGAGATTTGTAAGAGGTAATCTGCGTTCATGAGTATTAGGCAGCCCAATAGAGTCAATCCCAATGCCAACCATGTTGCCTGGCGGACTTCTTCCCCGATTTCATGAAAACGCTTGGCGCCGAATAATTGGCCGGCAATTGGTGCAAGTGCTGAAACAACGCCAGTGAGGCCAACATAAATGCTAATGAAAATAGCAGACGCCATAGCCAGCGCGGCAAGATCTTCTGCTGAATACCGGGCAGTCATCGCGGTATCTAAAACCCCAAAGGCAATCACGGCAAGTTGACCAACGAGCAATGGGCCAGCTAATTTTAGGAGGGAGGGGATATCCTCGCGTAGGCGCGATAGTTTAAAGTGCACCATCGTTATTCAGGTGTGACTTGGTAAAGTCTCAGGCGCTCATCTCGGTCTGATACGCGCCGATCTTCCCAGAGAAGAATCAGTCTTTTGTTGTTGAGGGTTGCGTAAGCCTTCGCTTCCGAAGGGCTGTGCGTAAGCATCCACGGGCAGCTCGGGTCATCTCGTAGTGGCAGGTGGGTGAAGTAATCAAAAGAGGCGAGCTGTGCCAAACCTAAATTGGTGGTGTCAATGCAGCCCGCCTCGCTGGAGGTAACTTGAGCAAGCCTAGCGGCTACATAGCGATATGTTTTGGCGTAATTGATGGTGGGCAACCAGAGCGTCATCAATAAGACCCACATCAAGGTAGTTCCCGAGGCTGAAATAATTAAGCAGCGCCAAATCTCTTTGGGGGCACGCGAAGTCCGCCAGCGCACAATCGCTAACCACACACTGGTTAGGATGACGGCGGCGATAAATCCGCGCCAATGAAACTGCCCCTGGAAGCCGGGTATGAGACGCTCCATGTTGGCAGCAGTCGACTCTGGGAAACCTGTGACTTTGGCAAGCCAGATAACCCAAATGGCAATTGCAATGATGGTGAAACTAAACATTGCGAACCAATCAATAAAGCTAATCAAGTCTCGTTTGAGGATGGGCAGGCTAAAAGCCGCAACGATAGAGAGACTGGGAATCAGAATGATTAAATCATGCTCATTTGCCTCTAGGCGGAACAGAACATAAATCAAGCAAGCCATAAATAGGCTGAGAGGAATGCAAAGATGGGGCGCACGCCATGCTCCGGAGGATTTCACTCTACCCCAGTGTGCTAGCGAGATGGCAGCCAGCGGCCAAACGGGCCATGCGTAAGCCCAGAAGTTGATGCTAAAAAAACTCAGCGACTTTAAGGAGGGGCGTGCTTGCATTTCTGGCATATTGCGCCAGCCTTCCTCGGCGATATGCCGCCAATCCGGCGAAAGATTGGAGAGGTACCAGAGTGCCGGCCAAAGGGCGAAGCCGATCAACCCTAGAACGGTGCTGGCAAGTGTCCAGCGAAACCGTAATTTGGCATTACTAGCAATTACTGCAATGATGGTTGAGCTCACCACTAGGAGCGCTAAAGCCAGGTTGCTGGAGAGTGCCACAATCAGTATTCCTAGCCCCGTCCAAAGGCCGCCTTGCCATGGTTTATCTAGGCCGCGAACGGTCCCATATAGAACAATGCCGATACCCATAAGCTGGGCCATCATTGGTGTTGTCTCATGGGCGCGTTGCGCAAGGCCAACGCATGCCAAGAAGATGAGTAGAGCGCCATCTGCTAGCGTCATGCCGTAACTCTTACGATCAGGCTGGCCGCCAACTGCCAATGCCATTGGCTGAACCTCTTGACGACGCCCTAGAAGGTAGCTGGCATACCAAATTGCTAAAGCAGAGGCAAAAAAGCAAATTGCCGAATAGAGTCGCGCCGCATTTGCATCGCCAATATAAGGCCCGAATGCATTCATTAATGTGGCGCCGAGCCAATAGGGCAGAGGGGGGCCCAGAGACAGATTGCGGCCGGCTAAGTGCGGCACAATCCAGTCGACTAGATCACCGTGATGCATAGTCCACATGGCGCCAAATCCAATGGCATCCTCATTTTTCCAAGGATCGCGCAGGAAGAGGCCGGCAAAACCATACACCAAAGTCAGCGCAAAAATAATTATGCGCGGAATCGATTTGGTGGCGGCGGCAGTGAGTTTAACCATACGGTAGCGGAGGTAATAAAAAAGGCAGCAAACGCTGCCTTGATTATCTCGCAGGGAATAGGTTTCCCAAACCCTGCAATGGATTGCTTACATTAAGCCTTTTTCTTGGCTGGCTTTTCAGCAGCTTTAGCTTCTGCAGCAGCAGCTTTTTTCTCGGCAGTCTTAGCGGCACCATCACCAGTGGCTTTGGCCACTGCTTTGCTACCGAATTTCTGACGGAATTTCTCAACACGACCAGCGGTATCCATAATTTTTTGGGTACCAGTGTAAAAAGGATGGGATTCAGAGGAAGTCTCGATTTTGGCCAATGGGTATTCATTGCCGTCTTCCCACTTAATGGTTTCTTTGGTAGCCATTGTGGAGCGAGTTTTAAAGCTGAAGTTGTTGGAAACGTCTACAAAGACGATTTCGCGATATTCGGGGTGAATGCCAGGTTTCATGATTAGTCCTATTAGCGGGCAGCCGTTTAAGTTAATGGTTGATTAAGCTAAATACTTACCCAAGTTAAAAGCAAATAAGTGAAGCGATAAAGGCGAAATTATGCCATGAAATCAACGGGAAAGCGCAGTTTTGCTGCCTTCCCTGACCTAAATTAGCCGCCTTTGCGCATTAAATCGAAGAATTCCCCGTTATTTTTCGTTGATTTAAGCTTGTCAACGATGAAGTTCATCGCCTCAATATCGTCCATATCGGCCAATAATTTGCGTAAAACCCAGATTTTCTGAAGGTTTTCGGCTTTAACCAGCAACTCTTCACGACGGGTGCCTGATTTGTTGAGGTTGATTGCTGGGTAGACGCGACGTTCTGCTAAGCGACGCTCTAAGTGAACTTCCATATTGCCGGTACCCTTGAACTCTTCATAAATCAAGTCATCCATGCGGCTGCCAGTCTCAATCAGGGCGGTAGCAAGAATAGTTAAGGAGCCACCCTCTTCGATATTGCGGGCTGCGCCAAAGAAGCGTTTTGGGCGTTGCAATGCATTCGAGTCGACGCCACCTGACAATACTTTTCCGGATGATGGCACAACTGTGTTGTAAGCGCGTGCCAGGCGGGTAATGGAGTCGAGCAGGATGATCACATCCTTACCCATTTCGACTAGGCGTTTTGCTTTTTCAATCACCATTTCTGCAACTTGTACGTGACGAACGGCAGGCTCATCAAAAGTAGAGGCAACCACTTCACCGCGCACAGAGCGCTGCATTTCAGTAACTTCTTCAGGGCGCTCATCGACCAAAAGGACGATCAAGATTGCATCGGGGAAGTTGGTAGAGATGGCATGCGCAATGTGCTGCATCATCACTGTCTTACCGGATTTTGGAGAGGAGACAATCAGTCCTCGTTGGCCAAAACCAATCGGGGAGATCATGTCGATGATGCGACCGGTTAAATTTTCTTCCGCCTTAATGTCGCGCTCCAGATGGATGGTGCGATTAGGGTGCAAAGGAGTTAAGTTTTCGAACATGATGCGGTTCTTTAGGGCCTCTGGAGCCAAACCGTTGATTTTGTCGACTTTTACAAGAGCGAAATACCGTTCACCGTCTTTAGGTGTTCGCACCTCACCTTCCACGCTATCGCCAGTATGAAGGTTGAAGCGACGAATTTGTGCTGGAGAGATATAGATGTCATCTGGTGAAGCCATGTATGAGGCTTCAGGCGAGCGCAAGAAGCCAAATCCGTCAGGCAATACCTCAAGCGTGCCATCACCAAAAACAGTTTCACCTGCCTTGGCACGTTTCTTCAAAATGGCAAACATTAGCTCTTGTTTACGCATCCGCTGAGTGTTTTCAATTTCCAGGCTGGCCGCCATTTCGAGTAGGGCGGATACGTGGAGGCCTTTGAGTTCGGTTAATTGCATTTGTTTCTCGACTATTTATGAATGAGGATGTGGGTGTGCTGAAAGTGTATTTAGGAAGATCGCTGTCGTGATTTCAATCAGACAGATTCGGAAATGCAGAATTTTGGGAGTTTGCTAAAAGAGGGGGTAAATTGCAGCACTGACTAGTGCGGTGAATTGCTCAATATCACCATAGTACACCAAAAATCACGGGCTCAGCTGGTGAACCCGTGATCTGGGATTATTTACAGGTGACTGTCAATAAAGGCTGTCAACTGCGACTTGGCAAGGGCGCCTACTTTTTGAGCAGCAACGGTGCCGTTTTTAAATAGGATGAGGGTTGGAATGCCGCGAATATTGAATTGGGCTGGGACTCCTTGATTTTCATCCACATTCATTTTGGCGATTTGCAGCTTATCGCCATACTCAGCAGAGAGCTCTTCCAAGATTGGACCAATCATCTTGCAGGGGCCACACCATTCAGCCCAAAAGTCGAGCAATACGGGTTTGTCGGACTTGAGAACATCTTGATCAAAAGAAGCGTCAGTTACATGTTTAATGCCGGCACTCATGAAAATTCCTTATTTAGGCTTATTTAGTTATAACGTTACAGCGCTTATATTAGCAATAAGCCAAACTTTCTGCCTAAAAATCAAAATTCACCCTTTATTAACAAATGGAACGTCACTAAAACCCCACATTCTCATGCCGCACTCCTTTCCCAGAATTTCTACTCAAACCACTCCCTTGCATTGGTCAATTACGCCCAATGCATCAGGGCTTGAGCAGTTGGCAAGGGGGATTTGGGACGGCGCATGCCAGACTGGAGAGCGTCCGCTAGTTGTTTTGAGCACTGCTGGCCCGGTGATGGGTGTACGAGCAGCGCTAGAGCGGTATCGGCCTGATGCGAGTCAGTTGAATGCAAAAACAGCTTTTCTACCGCAGGTGATGAGTTTGAGTGATTGGGTTGAAGCTGCCCCTGGAGCATGGAATTTCCCGAGGGAGCAATCTGATCTAGAGCGTTGGCTGACCGTTTATGCCGCTCTGAAAAGACACCCCCTTCTGCAATCTTGGTTTAAAGCCGAAAGTGAAGTGGGTGCGTGGGGGTTGGCTCAAGCGATTATTCAAGCCTGCGATTATTTATCCAGTGCAGTCGCTCCTCGGATTCAATATGAATTGAATCAGGCCATTTATCAGCAAGATGGCAGTGCTGTACAGGATTGGTCGACTACCTTGGGTGCTTTGGTGAGCAAGGCAATTGAACAAGCATATCCAGGCCTTGCTCGAAAAGTGGTAGACCAAGAGGCGCAAGTGCTCCTGACATTTTGGCGCTATATCAGCCATGCCGGTGATCCAGTATTTCGTAAGCACTATGCGATGGCCGCCTATCTTGAGGTCGTCAAGCAAACGGTTGAGCAGCAGTGCGCACCAAGGCCATTCATCTGGGTGGAAACCGCTGACCCTACGCCTACTGATGCGGAAATCATTCGGAATTTTCTAGGGTCATATGCAAAATATGCCCCCGTCATTCAGGTTGGAATGCATTGGGAGTCAGTGGCGCTATGGGCGGAAGCATGCAACCATGAAGTCAGGCCTTTTGACTCTGAGCACACTCAAGCGGATGCTCTCAGCATTCGTCGGAATATTCAAGAAGCGCCATCAGAGCATTGGCATTTGCTTTCTGCTCAACGTTTTGAAGAACTGGCATGGGCTGCTACGAAGACGCTTGAACAGCACTTGATCGACGGCAAAACAAAGCTCGCATTGGTTGCGCAAGACCGATTACTGGCAAGAAGGGTGCGAGCCTTGTTGGCAAGGCTTGGGCCAGCATTGCAGATTCAAGATGAAACAGGTTGGAAGCTGTCAACGACTCGAGCCGCTGCCGCTTTAAATGCTTGGTTGGAGTTATTGCGCGCGCCCACAGAGGGACCAAGCGCCAGAGTTCTTTTGGAGTTTTTGCAAAATCCGTTCTTGGACTTGAGTCAGTGCATCCATCAACCAACAGAGGTGTGTGCTGGCATCGTTGCGGAATTGGAGGATCGATTTAGAGCGAGTCAAGCTCGCTCTGGTTGGGAAACCTTCCATCTGGCTGTTGAGGGCGGTGGATCAAGCAGTGCTTGCGCACCAAATCCCTTGCTTTTGGAGTTATTGCAATGGGTTCGCGGTCGCCTGAATCGTTGGCGTGGTGCAAGGATAAATTGTGCATTGGCCCAACAGTATTTGCATGATGACTTGGTATCAATGGGAATGACGCAGAATTTAGAGCGTGATGCTGCAGGCAAACAACTGCTTGAAGTTCTAAAGGGTTTTGATCTTGGATCGAACCCACTCGCTCAAACTGCGATGCGTTTGGGCGAGTGGATTAGTTTGGTGAAAACCATGATGGAGAATGCTTCCTATCAGGAGGAAGGTGGCAAGGCAAAGGCGATATTAAGCATTTTGCCTTTAAGCTCTACGCGCTTGCGAGAATTTGATGCTGTAGTGATGGTGGGGTGTGATGAGCTGCAGTTGCCTGCATTTTCAGAGCCCCCCTTATTTTTTTCAGACACCTTAAGCCGCTTGTTGCAAGGGTCAACTATTGAGGCCCAATTTATACAGCAAGCCCGCGATTTATCTCAGTTATTAGCGGCCTGTCCGAGCGTGAATTTACTTTGGCAGAGTAAAGGTAAAAGCGGTGAACCATTAAGACCATCCGCCTGGATTGCGCGTTTGCAAATGGATTTGCCTGATTGGCAGCCCGTTTTAATTGATAGCCTTCAGCGTGAAGGAAAGTCATCCCCTCTGGGTATGGCTATTGCAACATTAGAAGCAGACTTGCCAATGCCCGTTTCGATGAGTCCGAGTGCCTATAAGGCATTGCGTGATTGTCCATACCGATATTACGTCCGTAGTTTGCTAGGCTTGCGCAAACTGAAAGGTTTTGAGGAGGGTTTCGATGCTTCATTGGCTGGTCAAACCCTACATAAAGTCTTGCGAAACTTTTACCATGCACTTAAAAGTCAGGAACAACAGCCCGAGTTCAGCATGGAGGCTCATAACGAGCAGCGACGCCTCTGGATGAATCGGCAATTGTCTGCTATTTCTGAGTCGGTATTTCAGCGCTTAATTGAAGGTGACGCTCGTGTCTTGGGAGTCTTAAGAGATTGGCAAAAACAAATTCCAAGCTTTATTGAGTGGCAGCTTGAGCGAGAACGTCAGGGTTGGCGATTTTACGACGCGGAGTTAAAGGTGGGCTTTGAGCTACCCTTTGTTGATCGGTACGGTATAGAACGTCTTATACGAATTGAGGGGTATGCAGATCGTTACGATGTGAATATTGAAGATATCAATGCAGCCGAAGTGATTGATTACAAGAATCAGAGCCTTGCAAGGGTTGAGGCGCGCGCAGAGTCTGTACTCGATGATCCACAGCTATTGATCTATGCGCGCGCTATGAATGAGGGTCAGAAGTTAGCTGGCCGTCAGGTTAATCATGCTCAGTGGGTTGCGCTAAAGACCGACATTAAAAAAGAGGGTGATGGTGCGACAAGATCTGTTGCTATTGAGGGGTTGCCTCAAGCCTTAATCGAATTTAATGAGCAAATAGTGGGTGATATTGAGATGCTGTGGTCTGGCAATCCTTTGAAGGCATTTGCGCCCGATGGGGTTTGTCAATATTGCGAGGCCAGGGGAATTTGCAGAAAGGGCATGTGGTGAGCACCCATTCTGCTTCCTCGTTTAGTGTAGAGCTCGCTTGCGATCCCCGGAGATCGGTGATTGTTTCTGCTTGTGCTGGCAGCGGTAAAACGTGGTTATTGGTGGCGCGAATGGTGCGCTTACTTTTATCGGGAGCTAAACCTCAGGAAATTTTGGCGCTTACTTTTACGCGCAAAGCCGCACAAGAAATGCGCGATCGTCTTTATGGTGTGTTGGAAGAATTCTCGAAGAGTTCGGATGCGCAATTGATGCTGAGTCTGAGAGAGCGTGGACTTAGTGAGGTAGAGGCTCGGCAATTGCTTCCTATTGCTAAAGCTTTATATGCCAAAGTATTGTCTAGCCCACAAGGGGTTGTGATTGATACTTTTCATGGTTGGTTTGGCAGGCTGCTGGCCGCAGCGCCTGTATCTTCTGATATTCAGCCTGGATTTGGTTTGCGTGAAGATGCCAAGCGCCTTCAGGAAGAATGTCTAGAAGATTGGTGGAGCAATCTACCTGCTGATATACGACCCCATTATGATTTTTTGCTAAATCGCCTGGGCGCTAGTGAGACGCAAAAATTTGTTATGGGAAATTACAGCCTCTTTAAGCAAAGGGGGGCATGGGCCTTCTTTGTCAAAAATTGCCAAGCTCACGGAATTACGCCAATTGAGCAATTAAAAAAGTGCCTCCCCAGGCTCAGCGAAGCCAATCCTTTGGAGGCAGTTTGGAATGCTGCTAATGCGAAAAATGATTTGGAGTTCCTGTATCAATGCTTTATTAGTGGCAATGCTACTGAGAGTACATATGCCCCGATTATTCAACGCGCAATCTTGCACAAAGCTGGTGGTGGAGAGGTGCTACAGATTGCCCCAATCTTGGAGAGCGTATTTTTAACGCAGAGCCAGAGTAATCGTTCCTCAAACGATAAGGCATCAGGAGATCTAAAGGCCTATCTGAAAAAATCCGGGCTACTAGCGCGCGAGGCAGAGCATATTGCCTACAAGCAGACGTGGGCGGCAGCATTCTTGGCATACGTGGAGTGGCAAAAGGAGCAAGAGGCATACGCCTTAAATGAAGCGTGGTTTGTGATGAGCGCAGCCATGATGAATCATTTGAATGCTAGCAAGGACGCGATGCGGGTGCGCGATTTTGATGACTTGGAAATTGGCGTCGCAAATCTCATGGCGGATTCAGCTCATGCAGCCTACTTGCAAGCTCGCTTGGATGCTAAATATAAACACATCTTAGTCGACGAGTTTCAAGACACGAATCCATTGCAATGGCAAATTTTGCGGGCTTGGTTAGAAGGTTATGGAGGTGACGAGTCAAGGCCGACGGTTTTTATTGTTGGCGATCCAAAGCAGTCAATTTATCGTTTTCGTCGGGCTGACCCTAGGTTGTTTGTCAGCGCTCAAACTTTCCTGTGCGATGAGTTGGACGCAGTTTCTTTAAATCAGAATACAACGCGCCGCAATTCGCAGGCGGTTAATGCTGCTGTCAATGCTGTATTTGGTTTGGATGCCTTGCCATTGGGCTATCCATTTACCCCTCAAAAAACCATTTGGCAGGCACCCGCTTCGGCGGGATTGCCAGTGGATGGAGTCGCGAGTCAGGCTGAGGTGGCGTATCTCAATCATGGAGAAGCCTATTTGCTGCCCTTAATTGCGCGGAATGAGCAGGGGCGAGAACCTCGCATTGGAAATGCATTTGAGCAATCGATTGTAGATGTACAAGAGACAGTGGATGTTAGTCAGCGTTATTTTGAGGCTCAGCAAGTAGCGTCTCTGATTCATTATCTGATGCGGAATCGCCAAGTGGTAGATCGCGAGAATGGCAGCGCCATCTGGCGCAATGCGCGCGCGAGTGATTTTTTATTGCTTGTTAAGCGTCGTAAATATCTCCCTCAATATGAGCGTGCTTTGCGGGAGGCTGGATTGGCTTTTGAGAGTTCCCGCTTAGGAGGGTTGCTACATACGCTTGAGGTGGATGACTTAATAGCGCTACTGACCGTTTTATTGACTCCGCATCATGATCTGCCGCTGGCGCAAGTATTGAGAAGTCCCCTCTTTGGGCTTGCTGAATATCACATGCAGGGTTTGGCTAAAGCGGTAAGTGTTCATCAGCTTGTTTCTTGGTGGGATGCTTTGCAGTTAAGCGAGGATCCTCATTTGCTTCGGGCGGCTCGCTATCTGGAGCATTGGCGTCTGTTGTCGCAACGTTTGCCTGTGCATGATTTGCTTGATTGCATCTATCAAGAAAGCGACCTCCGCATGAAATATGCAAGGTCTGCGCAATCGCTTGCGCGCGCACAAGTCCTTGCAAATTTGGATGCATTTTTGGAATTGGCTTTAAATCAAGACGGGGGGCGCTATCCGAGTCTAGGCCGTTTTATCGATGACATTAACGCCATTCGCTTAGGGTTCGATGATGAGACCCCGGATGAAGGGGATGTGGATATAGAGGTCGATATTGCTGGGCTTGATCACGACAGTGAGATGTCTGATGAAGATAGGAGCAAGCGTATACGCTTGATGACAGTTCATGGTGCCAAAGGCTTAGAAGCTCCGTTCGTCATCATGCTTGATGCAAACCATACCGAAGGGAAGATGGAGCATCGCGGAGTATTGCTTGATTGGCCTCCCGAGCAAATGAGCCCTACGCACTTGTCAATGTATACCTCGGGAACTCTTGGTTCAGTGAGGAATGCTATTCGAGAGAGCGAGATCAATATTGCTCAAAAGGAGAATTGGAATCTATTGTATGTGGCGATGACCAGGGCGCAGCAGGGCTTATGGATCAGCGGCGTAGCAAAGGCGCCCGCCAAGAATAATCCAATGGGGTTGGATGAGAAATCTTGGTACGGCAAAGCAGTGCTTGCGCAGTTGCCGTTGCTAGATATCAAGGCTGAGCAGATGAGTGTCTCGCCTCAGTCTTTATTGGCCGATGCAGATTCTGAGTGGGGCGATGGCTCTGTTTTTGTGATGAATGATTTTCAGTTATCCTGGGACGAAGCAAGACAAAGTCATCAAGATAAAGTGGTGGCCATTGAGGATGGTGTTTCTAGTCTCATAAATGAGGCGGATGCTTTGTTGATGCCGAATCCTGAATTGCTGGAGGCGGGCGTGCATTTTCATTTACTGCTTGAGCGCTTGACTCCGCAAATCAACAGCGCGGGGGGAACCTGTGGTGTTGATAGTGCACTAGCGCTTCCTAATTGTGATGCGCTTGCTCAATGGCTAAAGATTGATACCGTAAAGGCTCAGGCGACTCTAGATCGAGTCAAGGCCGTCATGAATGCAGAGGTTTTAAGGCCATATTTAAGTAATGGCGGCTGGGTTCAGGCTTGGAATGAGTTGGATATTGTGAGTCAAAGCGGTAAAAGCTTCCGTTTGGATCGCCTAGTGGAGTTCTCGGACCGTTTGGTGGTGCTCGATTTCAAATTGACAATACCAGGTGAAGGGAGCCCCAATGAGCGTCAGTATCGCGAGCAACTTAAACACTATGCGCAGGAGTTGGCTCGCATTCGGCCAGACAAGCCTGTTGAGGCCTATTTAATTTCCGCCAAGGGTGAGATCGAGGCGATCCGCTAGTTTTACCCTCTTGAATTGACCATTTGCAGTCCCCATATGCTTAGTGCTGGATTCAATCCTGCGTTTCCTAAAGTGGGGATAATAGACATTCATCGTTAAAGGAGTGGCAATGAAAATGCATCATTTAACTAAGTCGGTTTTTAATATAGTGTTTCTTGGTGCAGTGCTATGTGGCGGTATGGCAATGGCTGAACCCACCTTGCCTGAGGTGTACCAGGTGATTGAATCGGGGCAACTGGCGAAAGCCGACGCCATGATGAAAGAGGTTTTGCAAAACCATCCCAATAGCGCTAAAGCTTATTACATTGCTTCTGAGCTTTATCTAAAGGAAGGTAAGTTGGATGAGGCGAGAAGCGCCTTTGTGCGCGCAGAAAATATTGCACCAGGCTTGCCATTTGCACAGCCTGAGTCTGTGCAGCGATTAAAGGCGCAACTTACTGCCAATGCTATTTCTCCTGCCGGCCCGGCGGGCGCACGCTCTATTTTTGGTAGCCCATTATTTTGGATTTTGATTGCCATTTTGGTGGCGGGCATTACTTTCTTTTTGCGCAAACGTCCCCAACCGGTGCAGGTCTATAACGCGCCAAGTGCTGGTGCACCAGGCGCATATCCTGGGGCAGGCTATCCCAATGGCCCTTACCCCGGTAATCCCGGAATGGGTGGGGGTGGTTTAATGGGTAGCTTAGCAACGGGCGCGGCATTAGGCGCCGGCATGGTGGCTGGCGAAGCATTGGCTAGCCATTTGATGGGTGGTGGTCACCCGAATGCTGGTGGCATGAATTCTGATTTCAATCAAGTTGGTGGTCAAATGCCCGATCAAACGAACTTCGGCATTAATGACGCCAGCTCTTGGGATGATGGCGGATCTAGCTCTTGGGATGATGGCGGCGGCAGTGATTTTATGAGTGACATCTAATGCTCCCCTAGGCATCCATATTATTTTTTTATTCCATTACTTATATTTACAAAGGTCACTATGTCACTATCCATGTATCAAGCATCTGCCCCTCAATTTAAGAAGATGCTTGGCAATCTCGCGGCTCTTCTGAGAAAAGGTGAGGAGTTTGCTGTCAGTAAAAACATGAATGAAAATGTACTGGTAGAGGGACGCTTGTTTCCCGATATGTTTCCCTTGGGAAAGCAAGTGCAAATCGCGTGCGATCAAGTAAAGGGTGGTATGGCACGATTGGCTGGCCTTGAGCCGCCGAAGTTTGACGATAACGAAACTACATTTGCGCAGTTGCAAGAGCGCATTGCGAAAACAATCGCCTTTTTAGATACCATCAAGCCAGAACAGATTGATGGTTCGGAGGCCAAAGAAATTACATTTTCAATTAAAGAATGGAATTTTGAGTTTGTGGGTCAACAATACTTGCTGACGTGGATTATTCCGAATTTCTATTTCCACGTGACGACTGCTTATGATATTTTGCGGCATAACGGTGTTGAGGTTGGTAAAGCTGATTTCCTGGGGGCTTAAAATACTGCTATGGAACGTTTGATTGAGCTAATTGACATGATGAGCCCCTGGTTTTACCGGGCAACCATCTATTTGTCAGATAGTTTTTTGGATGACCCCGCCATTTTGGCATTTGCCTTTTGCTAAAAACCACCTGCGGGTGGTTTTTTCTTGGATCTAATGGTATTTCTCTATAAAAAGGCGTGGCAATTAAGAGTAGATTGAACTACTGCCGTTCTTCCTCCCGCATTGAAACTCACCGAGTGCGGTTTAGTGTTTTACTCACTCCAGAAGGGAAGTTTGATGAAAGCCAACCCATTGAATGTAAACGCCGTAGCTCAGCAAGGTCGGATGATTGAGGCATCAAAAGCGATGGGTGCGGTAGCCGCTAGCAAGGCCGAAGAGATTGTGCGACTCAATCAACAAGCCGCTCAAAGAATGACGGCACTGCTGCAAGAGAGGGTTGCCGACCTTCTAAAAATGTCGAATCCAAAATCAGTATTTGATTTGGTGCATGCGCAAATTTTGCAAGATGCCGCTAAAGAGGTGGTGCAGTATCAAACTGCCGTTTTAAAGACGCTGGGTAGTGGTAATCAAGAGTTGGTGCGGATTGCCCAAGCGATGGTTGCACAATCCAAAGAGGATTTGATTCATTTTGTGAATGAAGCCACGGAAAATGCTCCCATTGGGGCGGAGCAATTTAGTTCGGCATTTAAGGACCCATTTAAGGCAGTTTTGCAAAATGTGGAGCTGATGCGCGCAGCAATGGCCGACTCCTTTGGTGCTTTCGAGAGGAATGTGCAGAATGTGAATGCGCGAGACAAGGCCTCTGCCGCGACCCCTGTCAAACCCCCTGTTCGAAAGCGTGCCGCCAAAAAGGGCTAAAAACCACACTTTAAGGATTTACGGCGGGGGTGATGTAATAGGGCTTGATATACTGTATGGATATACAGTATATTGGCACTTATGGTACTTATTTCTTCTTCGCAGCTTGTTTCAGAGGGCGCTCTCAGCCAGACTCCACAGGCATTGGATGGTTATTTCGAGACCTTTGAGCTGACCCTACTCAGTCACCGTATTTCAGCTGGATTCCCGAGTCCAGCAGCAGATTACGCGGAAGAAGGGTTGGATCTTAATCGTTACCTGATTGAAAACAAGCCCGCCACCTTTATGTTTACTGTAAAGGGTGACTCGATGATGGGCGCGGGGATTTGCGATGGCGATAAGGTGGTGGTTGACAAAGCTCTTGAGCCAAAACACAACGATATTGTTGTGGCAGTGGTTGATGATGAGTACACCATTAAGCGTTTGTATCAGCTTCGCGGTCGCGTTGAGCTGCGACCTGAAAACCCCGAATATCAAGCCATTACTTTTGGTGAAGATGCTCAATTGCAGGTCTGGGGCGTAGTGGTTGGTGTGGTACGCAAATACAGCCATTCCAGTTCCCGGGGTGCTAAAGCATGATGCAGACCCGATCCCGCCACCTTTTTGCTCTTGTGGACGTGAATAATTTCTATGTTTCGTGTGAGCGGGTATTTTCACCCAGGCTGGAGAATGTTCCTGTGGTGGTGCTTTCAAACAACGATGGTTGTGCGGTGGCACGCAGCGCTGAAGTAAAGGCGTTAGGTATTCAGACGGGCGCACCCTGGTTTCAGATAGAGGAATTGGCCAAAAAACATGGCATCCAAGCCTGTTCATCCAATTACACCCTCTATGGGGATATGAGTCGTCGTGTAGTGGAGGTGCTCAAGCAATTTACACCCCGCTTGGAGGCCTACAGTATTGACGAAAGCTTTCTTCGGATTGAGACGGTTCTCAAGCGGTATGGGAGCGCTATTGATCTAGGGTTGGCAATGAAGCAAGCCGTTAAGGGATCCACTGGGTTGCCTGTTTGTGTGGGGATTGGTGCCAGCAAGACCCTAGCCAAGTTGGCCAATCATCTTGCTAAGAAACACCCTCAATTTGCGGGCGTATGCGATATTGAAGTCATGCCCAAGTCCATCCTGTACCAGTGGATGGCTGAGACAGCGGTTGGGGAGGTTTGGGGTATTGGCAGGCAAACCATTAGGAAACTGAAAGCGCTGCACATCAATACCGTGCTGGATCTGGTGCAAGCCTCACCCCAAATAATGCGCCAACAATTTGGCATCGTCATGGAGCGTATTTGCCATGAACTGCGGGGGATCTCGTGCTTGAGTTTGAAAGAGGTGGCGCCCGCCAAACAGCAGATGATTTCTTCTCGTAGTTTTGGCAGGCCTGTAACGTCTTTGGACGACTTGAGTGAGTCAGTTGCAATGCATACTGCCCGCAGTGCAGAGAAATTGAGGGCTCAAAACTCGGTAGCAGGGGAGCTCATTGTTTTTATTCAGACCAATCCGTTTAAACAAAGCGAGCAGCAACATCATCAAAGCATTTCTGTTCCGCTCACTGACCCTAGCGACAACACCTTAACTCTGACCGCCGCTGCAATTGCTGGCTTAAAACAAATCTACAAGAAAGAGTTTCGCTATAAAAAAGCGGGCGTGATATTGACTTTATTGGTGGATAAACCGGTTGTACAGCAATCGTTATTTGATGATTTGCAGTTAAAGGGAAAGTCGGCTGGATTAATGAGGGCGATGGACACGATTAATCGCCGTTTTGGCGACATAGTGCTTCGCTCGGCAGCGGTTGGTACGAAGCATGACTGGCAAATGCGGTCGGGCAACCGATCACCCCATTACACCACCCGGTGGGACGAGCTACCGGTGGCGCAATAGTAAATACACCCCATCACATCTATTGATTAGGAGAAAAAAATGAATGTACTCAACAACTTTAATGGCATCTCACTGGCAGTGATCATGATTTTGTCTTATTGCGCGGTATTGAAAAATACGAGTCGCCATGAGCGTTCGCGCAAATCATTTTTTGTTAAAAAATATTCGCAATAAAGAGCGGGTAAGGCAGAATGCCAAGAAGGGGAATAAGGAAATCACGGATTCCTTATTCCCTGGAAGGCTCTATTGAGCTTCTAGGGCTTTGCGTAAATAGATTGAAACAGTCTCTTGGCGCAGCATCCATTGCTTGTAATCAGCCGGAACTTGGCTAATGGGCTCACCCTTATGTTTGCCGAAGGGCATGATCGTTGGAATACGTGCTTTCTCTGACATCTCCCAAAGAGCCTCCAAAGAGGCGGGCTGTAATTTTTCAATGATCTTAGCTACAACCTTTGAGCAAATCCAGACGTCAGCCAAGGCGCTGTGTGCATTGCGCAATTGATCTCTAGCGGTTTCCCGTTCAATGTAGTACAGCAGGGCGCTTTGAGTGTGGCTATCTAATTCCGGCCAGAGGCTTCTGGATAGTGCCAAAGTACAGATGCGCTTGACATCAGGGCGGCCAATCGCCTCCCAGTCAAAATCAATGTTATGACCAATCAGGTATTTGGTGTCGGCAGGAAGTGCAAAAGAGCTGCTGGGTGGGCAATGCACCAATTCCTCGTCGAGGATGTGGTGGGTTGATAGAGCTCCTAAGCTAATTGGTTTGCCGGGGTTATAGCGCTGCACCCAGGGGTTGTTCACCTCAAACGGGGAGAGTGAGACAACGTTCAGTGAGGCTGCTTCAATAATGACGGCGTCATTTTTGTCCGTTGCTTCAACATCAAAAATAATGGCTTGGGACATGAATACTTTTCAGAAAGGTCAAGAAGTAGACATTGTGCCTCTAGTTTGGGGCAGCAGCAGGGGTATTGTTGGGGTTGAGGTGACCGGGAGGCGGAAAGAAGGGGTGGATGAGCCAAACCCCCGGCACTGGCAGAAATTGGGTTTGGCTGCTTCGTTCCCGACCTGACCAGGTTATCCAACCCACCATGCGGGGAGGCCCATCCGCTTTCATTTTAGCTTGTTAGAATGTAATACATGACAGCATTGGCTTTAGCCCGTTCGTGGCGCCCGAAAACCTTCTCCCAATTGGTAGGACAAGACCATGTGGTTAAGGCCTTGACGCATGCTTTAGACCAGGGTCGACTACATCATGCTTGGTTGTTTACTGGCACCCGCGGGGTGGGTAAGACCACGATTGCCCGCATTATGGCTAAAGCGCTGAACTGTACTGGGGAGGATGGTCAAGGAAGAATGACCTCCGAACCCTGTGGCAAGTGCCCAGCCTGCTTGGAAATTGATGCCGGGCGATTTGTGGATTACATCGAGATGGATGCCGCCAGTAATCGCGGCGTTGATGAGATGGCGCAGTTATTAGAGAAGGCGGCTTACGCACCGAGTAATGCGCGCTATAAGGTCTACATGATTGATGAGGTACATATGCTCACCAATCATGCTTTTAATGCCATGCTAAAGACATTAGAAGAGCCTCCTGAGCACGTTAAATTTATTTTGGCAACAACGGACCCTCAAAAAATCCCCGTCACGATTTTGTCGCGTTGCTTGCAGTTCAATCTAAAGCAAATGCCTGTTCCGTTGATTGTTGAGCATTTAGAGAAAGTGTTGGCTGCCGAAAAGGTTGACTATCAGGCAAATGCCTTGCGCGTATTGGCCAAGGCAGCACAAGGCTCAATGCGAGATGCCTTGTCTTTAACCGATCAAGCAATTGCATATGCGGCTGGTACGGTTTCAGAGGAGGCGGTACGTGGCATGCTGGGCACTTTAGATGATGCGTATCTTGTGCGCATTTTGGATTCGTTGATTGCCAAAGATGGCGCTGCATTGTTAGCCATCTCCAATGAAATGGGTGAGCGCAGCATGTCGTTTTCATTGGCATTGGCAGACCTTTCCAGTCTATTGCAAAAAATTGCGGCCGCTCAAGTGGTCCCAGAATCTGTTCTGGAGGATTGGCCAGAGGCAGGAGAAATTCGTCGTCTAGCGCAATCCTTTAGCAAGGAAGAGGTACAACTTTTCTATCAAATTAGCATTACGAGTCGCGCAGATCTATCGCTTGCCCCCGATGAGCAAACTGGCTTTGCAATGACACTCTTGCGGATGTTGGCGTTTCGTCCGGGCTCTGAGTTAGTAAAGGCAGGTGGAAATACCCCTCCTCCTTCGCCTAAGTCGGGCCCAACCCCGCCTCTTTCAACTAAGCCCGTCACGCCGGTAGTGGCCCCAACCGCTAAGCCGGCCGCAGTGTCAGCGCCTACCCAGGCAGCACAAGCTACTTCGAGCAGTAGTACCGAGCGTCCAGATTGGCATGCATTGATGCGTCAATTGCCTGTAAGGGGATTGGTGCAGCAACTGGCATTCCAGACAGAGTTGCAGGACTGGGCTGATTCGCCTGCAGGTATTCGCGCTACCGTGGTGACACCGATGCCACAATTAGCATCAGAAGCCTCTGTAGCGCGCCTGGCAGATGCCCTCACTGCCCACTTTGGTAAATCGGTAAAAGTGCTGATTGAAAAGGGTGAAGTAGAAGGTAAGACAGTGGCTAAAGTCGATGCGCAGATTCATCAAGAGAAGCGCCAAAATGCTGAACAGCAGATTGCTACTGATCCTTTTATTCAGCAGCTTGAAAAAGAATTCGGTGCCAAGGTAGTGGGCGGCTCCGTGAAAGCATTGACATAAAAATCAGAACAAAGGAAATGAAGCGATGATGAAAGGTGGACTTGCTGGCTTGATGAAACAAGCGCAGCAGATGCAAGAGAAGATGAAGCTTGCACAAGAGCAATTAGCAGCCCTTGAGGTCGTTGGCCAAGCTGCCGGCGGCCTTGTTAAGGTGAGTATTTCAGGTAAATACGAAATGAAACGCGTTCAAATTGATGCGGCTGCTATGGATGACCGCGAGATGTTAGAGGATTTGATTGTGACGGCCTATACCGATGCGTTTAAACAAGTTGAGGCTGCCAGCGCGCAAGTGATGTCTGGTGCAACTGCTGGTATGCCGATGCCCCCTGGATTTAAGTTGCCCTTCTAATGGCGCGGCATGAAGCACCTCAAGATGCGCTAGGTCGACTCATTGAGGCTTTAAGAGTATTGCCCGGAGTGGGGCCAAAATCGGCGCAGCGCATGGCCTTTTACCTGTTGCAACATGATCGCAATGGTGCGGCAGTATTGGCTAAATCTTTGGGCGAAGCGGTTGAGACAGTGGGGCACTGCGCGCGTTGCAATACCTTCTCCGAAACAGAAATTTGTGGCACCTGCTCTGATGATCGTCGCGATCCATCGTTGCTATGTATCGTAGAAACACCTGCTGACCAAGTGATGGTGGAGCAAACATTGAGCTTCAAGGGAAATTATTTTGTCCTCATGGGAAGAATTTCTCCGCTTGATGGTATGGGGCCCAATGAGATTCATTTTGATCGATTGCTAAATCGTATTGAATCCCCTGATACCGGCGTGCCAGTTCGAGAGGTGGTATTGGCGACCAACTTTACTAGCGAAGGCGAGGCTACTGCCCACTACATTGGCGAGGTATTGAAAGTCAAAGGGGTTAAGGTTACTCGTATTGCACGAGGTATCCCAGTGGGGGGTGAGTTGGAATATGTGGATGCTGGCACTCTGGCGCGCGCTTTGATGGATCGGCGGTCTGTAGGCTAAATGCCGGAATGATGGAACTTTGCGAAGCCAATGTCATCTTACTGACATAATTTGCTTTTATTTTGCAGTATCGCCCACTGACGGCAGTTATTCTGCTTGATCCGCAATTAGAAGATCTCAATTGACCTTTTTTTCAAAATATCACTTTCTATCGAGTTCTATTGCTGCGTGTTTCATGGTGCTTGGGTCGACTGTCGTC
>Ga0316227_1001432_pt1 | contig 25800 bp, 23 predicted proteins | sample TBH18019metaG_FD_206012 | JGI IMG/M metagenome (GOLD analysis project Ga0316227, IMG submission 206012) | Freshwater microbial communities from Trout Bog Lake, Wisconsin, USA - TBH18019 | ecosystem: Environmental > Aquatic > Freshwater > Lake > Hypolimnion/Profundal zone | place: USA: Wisconsin... | reverse complement strand
CCCCACTTGAAGAACAGCAGCGCCAGGCCGCACAGCACGGCCACCGCGCAGACGCCCAGCGCCAGGGAACGGCGGAACAGCAGGACCCCCCGGTCCAGGCCCAGGGAGTTCACCACCACCATCCGGTCCTCCTCGGCCTCCATGCCGGCCAGCAGATCCAGGATCCCGGCGGTCTGGCGCGTCCCCTCGGCGTTGCCCACCTCCCGCGCCGCGGCCGCGAGCCCGCCCTCCCGGCGCAGCTGGATCAGCCCGGTCAGGCTGCCGACCCTGGCCTGCAGCAGAGGTGCCACATCCGCCAGCCGCCGCGCCTGGACCGGGTTGTCCGCCGTGAGCCGGGCCAGGGCCCGCATGCTCCGGTCCAGGTCCACCTGGGCGACGGGGAAATGGTCCAGGCCCCGTTCGTCGCCGGTCAGCAGGAAGCCGCGCGCCGCGGATTCCATTTCCAGCACCCGGCGCTCCACGGTGCCCAGCTCGTTCAGCGCCAGCAGGGTGCGGACCTCCCAGAGGGAATTGCGCTGCACCCGCCCGGCGCTGGAGGCCAGCGCCCACAGCCCGACGAACGGCAGCGCCAGCGCCAGCGCGAAAGTGGCCACCGCCAAGGCCCTCCAGGGGACGGCAAGGGTCTTCGGCCGTGCCATGGGGCCTCCGGAACTTGCAAAATTCAATTGTACTCCCGACATCAATCAGCGTACCGGCGGTAGAACCAGGTCTTCAGCAGCTGGGTGAGCAGCACGTAGGCCGCCAGGATCCCCGCCAGCAGCAGCCAGAACAGGCCCGGCAGCGGCACGAAGCCCAGCGCCCCGGCCAGGGGCGAGACCGTCAGCCAGGCGCCTCCGGCCACGACGATCAGCGAGGTGAGGATCAGCGGCCAGCTGGCCCAGCTCTGGAAGAACGGGATCCGGTTGGTGCGGATGATGTGGATGATCAGGGTCTGGGTGAACAGCGACTCCACGAACCAGCCGGTGTGGAACAGGGCCGGGTTGTTCCAGCAGTGGAACACGTGCAGCATCACGTAGAAGGTCACGTAGTCGAAGATCGAGCTGATCGGCCCGATCAGCAGGATGAAGCGCAGGATCTTGCCGATCTCCCACTTGCGCGGCCGGGTCAGCCATTCCTGGTCCACCTGGTCGGTGGGGATGGGCGTCTGGGAGAAGTCGTAGAGCAGGTTGTTGGTCAGCACCTGGATCGGCAGCATGGGCAGGAACGGCAGGAAGGCGCTGGCGCCCACCACGCTGAACATGTTGCCGAAGTTGGAGCTGGCGGCCATCTTGATGTACTTGGTGATGTTGCCGAACACCCGGCGGCCCTCCAGCACGCCCTGCTCCAGGATCAGCAGGCTGTTCTCCAGCAGGATGATGTCCGAGGACTCCTTGGCGATGTCCACCGCGCTGTCCACCGAGATGCCCACGTCGGCCTTCTTCAGGGCCGGAGCGTCGTTGATGCCGTCGCCCATGAAGCCCACCACGTGCTCTTTGCTCTGCAGGGCGCGGATGATGTGCTCCTTGTGCGCGGGCGCCAGCCGGGCGAACACGCTGGTCTTGCCCACCGCCTCGGCCAGCTCGGCTTCGCTCATGGCCTCGATCTGCGGGCCCAGCAGCATCCCCTCCACCGGCACGCCCACCTCCTTGCAGATGTAGGCGGTGATGATCTCGTTGTCGCCGGTGAGGATCTTGACGTCCACGGACAGGCCGTGGAGCCGCTTCAGGGCCTCGATGGCGGTGTCCTTGGGCGGGTCCAGGAAGGCCAGGAAGCCCAGCAGGATCAGGTCGGACTCGTCCTTGACCGCGTAGACCGGCTCGTCGCTGGCGCCGGGCATCTGCTTGAAGGCCAGGGCGATCACCCGGAAGCCCTGGCCGTTCAGGTCGTCCGCCAGCTTTCGGCGCATGGCGTCGTGCTCGGGCAGGACCTTGATGATTTCGCCCTTCACCTCCACCCGGGTGCACTGGTCCAGCACCTCCTCCACGGCGCCCTTGCAGATCAGGGTGTTCAGGCCGTCCTTGTCCTCGACGATCACCGACATGCGCCGGCGCACGAAATCGAACGGTATCTCGTCGATCTTGCGGAACTTCTCCTTGGCCTTGGTGCTTTCCTCCAGGTCCTCGTGGGCCAGGATGGCCTCGTCCATCAGGTTCTTCAGCCCGGTGTGGTGGTAGCTGTTCAGGTAGCCGAACTCCAGCACCCGGTCGCTGGGCTCGCCTTCGGCGTCCAGGTATTTCTCCAGGACGATCTTGCCCTGGGTGAGGGTGCCGGTCTTGTCGGTGCAGAGCACGTCCATCGCCCCGAAGTTCTGGATGGCGTTGAGCCGCTTGACGATCACTTGCTTGCGCGCCATCGCCAGGGCGCCCTTGGACAGGTTCACCGTGACGATCATGGGCAGCATCTCCGGGGTCAGCCCCACCGCCACCGCCATGGCGAACAGGAACGCCTCCATCCAGTTGTGCCGGCTCAGCCCGTTGATCAGGAACACCGCCGGCACCATCACGGCGATGAAGCGGATCATCAGCCAGGTGAACTTGTTGACGCCGAGGTCGAAGCTGGTGGACTGGCGCTGGCCGGCGATGCTGGTGGCCAGGGAGCCGAAGTAGGTGCGGTCGCCGGTGTGGATCACCACCGCCGTGGCCGAACCGCTCTCCACGTTCGAGCCCAGGTAGCAGATGTTGGGCAGGTCCAGGGGGTTGTCCAGGTCCGCCCCGGCCGGCTCGGCCTTGCGCTCCACCGGCAGGGCCTCGCCGGTGAGGGCCGACTGGTTGAGGAACAGGTCCTTGGCGGAAAGCACGCGCACGTCGGCCGGGACCATGTCGCCCGCGGCCAGCTTGATGATGTCGCCCGGCACCAGCTGCCCGAGCGGGACCTCGGATTCGCCGCCCGCGCGTACCAGGGTGGCGGTGTTGCTGACCATCTCCTTGAGCTTCTCGGCCGCGTGGTCGGCCCGCATTTCCTGGAAGTAGCGCAGCACCACGCCCAGCACCACCATGACCAGGATGACGATGGCCGCGCGCAGGTCCCCGGTCAGGTAGGACAGCAGGCTGAGCGCCGACAGCAGCAGCACCAGGGGATTCTTGACGTTGTTCAGCAGGCGCCGCAGCGGCGATGGCGGCTTTTCCCGGGCGATCTCGTTCGGCCCGTACTGCTTGAGGCGCGCCGCGGCTTCCGCCTGGCTCAGGCCCTCGGGCCGGGTCTTCAGCTGGTCCAGGACCGCCGGGCAGTCGGCCTTGGACCGCTCGATCAATTCCGCCGCGTTTTCCATGCTCACCTCTTGAATCCGCAGACCCTTGGCCAGGGTAACGCGGAATCGCCCGGTGCCGCTGGATGGCGGCAGTTAAATACCTGGCCCGGACCTTGGGCCCTCAGGTAAGGTACGGCCATGGTCAACCGCCCTCCCGCCCCACCCGCCGCCATGCTCGCGCCCTGGAAGGGCCCATTCGGCGGTGTGCCGCCCTGGGACAAGGTGGTGCCCGGGGCCTTCCCCGAGGCCTTCGAGCGGGCCATGGCGGACCAGCGGGAGCGCATCCGGCGCATCACCGGCAACCCCCGCCCGGCCACCTTCGCCAACACCCTGGCCGCCCTGGAGCGCTCGGGCCGCATGCTGGAGCGGGTGCACGCCCTGTTCGACGTGCATGCCGGCACCCTCAAGCTGGGCGAGATGCCCCGGATCGAGGAGGAGGTGATGCCCAGGCTGGCCGCCTTCGCCGACGAGATCATCCAGGACCCGCTGCTGTTCGAGCGCATCGAGGCGGTCTACCAGGGCCGCGCCGGCCTGGACCCGGAGCAGCGGCGCCTCGCCTGGCAGGTCCACACCCAGTTCGTGCGCGGCGGGGCCCGGCTGGACGGTCCCGGCAAGGCGCGGATCAAGGCCATCAACCAGCGCCTGGCCACGCTGTTCACCCGGTTCAGCCAGAACGTCCTGGACGAGGAGGCCGGCCAGTTCACGGTGGTGGAGCGGGAAGCGGACCTGGCCGGCCTGCCCGGCGAATTCCGGGACGCCGCCGCCCGGGCCGGCACGGCCCTGGGCCTGGAGGGGCGATGGGTGGTCGCCAACACGCGTTCCGCCGTGGAGCCGTTCCTCGCCCAGGCCGAGCACCGGGGTCTGCGCGAACAGGTGTGGCGCCGGTTCATCAAGCGCGGCGACAACGGCGGCGCCACCGACAACAACGCCCTGATCCCGGAGATCCTCGCGCTGCGCCTCGAGCGGGCCCGGCTGCTGGGCTACCCCAGCCATGCCCACTGGTCCATGGAACCGACCATGGCCGGCAGCCCCGAGCGGGCCGCTGCGCTCATGGAGGCCGTGTGGCGCCCGGCCGCGGCCCGGGTCCAGGCCGAAGTGGCGGAAATGCAATTGATCGCCGAACAGGAGGGCGCGGGCTTCCGGATCGCCCCCTGGGACTACCGCTTCTACATGGAAAAGGTCAAGCGGGCCAAGTACCAGCTGGACCAGATGGAACTGCGGCCGTACCTGCAGCTGGACCGGCTGCGCGAGGGCATGTTCTGGGCCGCCGGCCAGCTCTACGGCCTGGTCTTCACGCCGGAGCGGCTGCCGGTGCAGCACCCGGATGTCTCGGTCTGGTCGGTCACGGACGCCGCCGGCCGGCCGGCGGGACTCTGGTACTTCGACCCGTTCGCCCGGGCCGGCAAGAATTCCGGCGCCTGGATGAACAACTACCGGCGCCAGGAGCGGCTGGACCGCCCGGTCACGCCGATCGTCTCCAACAACGCCAACTTCGTGCCGGGGGCGCCCCTTGAACCTGTGCTGATCTCCTGGGACGACGCGGTCACCCTGTTTCACGAGTTCGGCCACGCCCTGCATGGACTGCTGTCGGAGGTGAAGCATCCCGAGCTGTCCGGCACCGCCGTGCCCTGCGACTTCGTGGAGTTCCCGTCCCAGCTCAACGAGCACTGGCTGCTGACCCCGGAACTGCTGGACCGGTTCGCGCTGCACCACCTGACCGGAGAACCCATGCCCAGGGAGCTGGTGGCCCGGATCCAGCGGGCGGCGACCTTCAACCAGGGCTTCCAGACCATGGAGTACCTGGCTTCGGCCATGCTCGACCTGAAGTTCCACCTGGCCGGGGACCAGGCCGTCGACCCCGGCGCCTTCGAACGCGCGGAACTGGAGCGGCTGGGCATGCCCGAGCAGATCGTCATGCGCCACCGGCCCACCCAGTTCAACCACATCTTCTCCTGCGACGACTATGCGGCCGGCTACTATGCCTACCTCTGGGCCGACGCCCTGACGGCCGACGCCTGGGAAGCCTTCCAGCAGGCCGGGGGGCCATGGGACCGGACGGTGGCCGAGCGGCTGCGCCGGCACGTCCTCGCCGTGGGCAACACAGTGGACCAGGCCGCGGCCTTCCGGGCCTTCCGGGGCCGGGACGTGGATACCGGCGCGCTCATGCGCAAGCGCGGGTTCCTTGAATAATCCGCGGGCGGTCCTATGCTTGCGGGACCGGAAGCCTTTCCTCCTGGTGCACCCATGACCTGGCGCCCCCCCGAACCCGTAGACCCCGCCGACTGGCGCCGCCGGGCCGAAGCCCAGCTGGACAGCGAGGAGCCCGTGGCACCCGAAGGCGTTGAGACCGTGCGGGTTTTGCATGAATTGCGCGTGCACCAGCTTGAACTGGAGATGCAGAACGAAGCCCTGCGCGAGGCCCGGCTGACCGCGGAGGCCGGATGGGAGCGCTTCCAGGAACTCTACGATTCGGCACCGGCGGCCTTCTTCTCGGTGGACGCCCAGGGCACGATCCTGGAGCTGAACCAGGCCGGGGCGCGCCTGCTGGGGGGCGACCGGGGCGATCTGGTGTTCCGGCGCTTCGACCAGTTCCTGAGCGGAACCGACCAGGCCGCCTTCGCCGGCTTCGTCCGGCGCGGGCTGGAGCGGCGCGAGAACCCGCCCAGCGATGTGCTCCTGCTGGGATCCGGCCCGGCCGTCCGGGTGCGCCTGCACGCCGCGACCTCCGCCGACGGCAAGGTGCTCCAGCTGGCGGCCATGGAAACCAGCCAATGGCGAGAGGGCAAGGCGGATCGGCTGGAAGAGCCGCTGGCCCGCCTGGAGGACTGCGGGCGCAGGCTGGCCGGGAATCTCGAAGCGGAACCCGAACGCCTGGTCCAGCTTGCCCGGGAGATCGAAACCGCCAGCCGGCGGATCCGGGAGTTGCTCTAGGCGCGCATCAACAATCCCACCAGCCGCCAGGCTTCGGCCAGGTAGCGGCCCGCCAGGGCATGCTGGATGGCCCGCTCCAGTCCCGGCGCGTCCGGCGGGTCCCCGTCCCGGCGCTCGGCCCGGTCCAGGTCGGGCCGTTCGGCGCAGTTGGCCAGCCGGCCAAGATCGTTGCCGGTGAGGATCGCGCTGGAGCGGATCCGTTCCGGCAGGGCGTCGAGGCCGATGGGGTGGCCCACCGGCTTGGGCAGCTCGAACAGGGCCGAACCCGAAGCCCGGGTATAGAACGAGCCGCCGTTGCGGCCCACCAGGTCCAGCTTCCCGGGGTGCAGGGCGTCGCCTTCGAAGCAGTCCTCCCGGGCGTGGAAGGCCAGCACTTCGCCCACCAGCAGCAGCCCGCTGCCGGGGCCGTCGCCCAGTTCCACCACCTGGTGCAGGCGGCACTCCATCTGGAACGCCGCCTCCGCCACCAGGTCCGGCTTCACCCGCAGGGCCGGCATCCCGGTGAACCCGGCCTTTTCGAATTCGTCCACCCCGCCCGGGTACTCGGCGCTGGCGATGTTCATCTGCTCGACCATGGCGTGGCTCACGGTGGCGATGACGAACTCCCGGGTGGCGACGGCGTTCAGGTAGGTGTGCTTGACCGTGCCATCCCGGCCCCGGCGGTTGGGGGCGAAGGCGACCATGGGCGGGTTGCTGCCGAACGCGTTGAAGAAGCTGAACGGGGCCAGGTTGCGCACACCCGACGGAGAGCGGGTGCTGGCCAGGGCAATGGGCCTGGGCCCGACCCCGCCGGTGAGCAGGGCCCCGGTCTGCAGCGGGTCGAGGTTTTCCGGCAGCAGTGTCCTGAATGCCATGGCCGCTCTCCTAGTGATGGTCCATGAGCCGCGGCCCCTGGGCCACTAGGGTGAACGGCAGTTCGATGCCCTGACCCTGGACCACGGTGTTCTCCAGCCGGCCCAGACCCTCCACCTCCATGACCACCCGATCGCCCACCTTGAGCCAGAGGTCGTCGGTGACCTTGGAACCGTTGAGCTCCATCAGGCAGCCGGTGCCCACCGTGCCGCTGCCCAGGACCTCGCCGATGCTCACCCGGGTGCCGTAGGCGGTGCGCTGCAGGATCTGGGCGAAGGTCCAGTTCATGCTGGCGGCGTCGCCGTCGCTCAGCTGCCGGCCGTTCACCGCGCAGGTCATACGGGCCTTGAGCACCTGGCCCTGGGGCGAGGCCTCCAGGTTCAGCTCGTCCCTGGTGACCAGCCAGGGCCCCAGCGAGGTGGCGAAATCCTTGCCCTTGCAGGGCCCCAGGGAAAGCTTCATCTCCTCGGTCTGGAGCGCCCGGGCGCTCCAGTCGTTCATGATCATGTAGCCGAAGATGGCCGCGTCGGCCTCTTCCAGGGTGCAGTTGCAGAGCGGCCGGCCGGTGACCACGGCCACTTCCAGTTCGTAGTCGAGCCGGCGCAGGTGGTGCTCCAGCACCTCCATGGGGCCGGGGCCGATGACCGCCTGGTGGTTGGTGAAATAGGTGACCGGGAAGAGATCGAACTCCGGGACCATCTCCATGCCCCGGTTGCGCCGGGCGGTGGCCACGTGCTGGCGGAAGGCGTAGCCGTCGCGCATGGCCACCGGGCGCGGCACCGGCGCCAGCAGGGTGACGCCGGCCGGATCCAGCAGCGGGCCGGTGGCAGCCCGGGCCAGGGGCATCAGCTGGTCCTGCTCGCGGATGAGGGTGAGCATGTCCACCGCCAGGCGCGGGTCAGAGGCCCCCAGGTCGAGGATCCGGCCGTCGGCCATGACCGCGCCGACGCCCTCCCGGTCGTTGCTTCGAAAGGTCACCAGCTTCATCGGGAATCCCCCTGGGCGCGGTCCGGTTCCTGCCGCGCCGCGTGGGAGTGATGGTACTGCGGCGCTTTCCCGCTGGCCAGCGCGGGCAGACGATCAAATTGGATTTTTTGGACAGTTGCCCGTCACCAGGGCAGTTTTTCCAGATCCACGTTGCCGCCGGACAGGATCACCCCCACCCGCAGCCCGGTGAGGTCGATCCTGCGTTCCCACAGCAGCGCCACCGGCACGGCGGCGGAGGGTTCGATCACCAGCTTGGCCCGCTCCCAGACGAACTTCATGGCGGCGACGATGCCGGCTTCGCTCACCGGCACGATCCGCTCCACCCGCTCCCGGATGATCGGGAAGGTCAGCTCGCCCAGGGAGGTCAGCAGGCCGTCGGCGATGGTCTTCGGGTCGAGCGAGGGGATGATCCGGCCCGCCGCCATGGACCGGCAGGCGTCGTCGGCCGCTTCCGGTTCGGCGGCGATGATCCGGATCGCCGGCGCCAGACCCTGGGCGGCGATGGCGGTGCCGCTCAGCAGGCCGCCGCCGCCCACCGGCGCCAGGATCACGTCCAGGTCGGGATAGTCCTCCAGCAGTTCCAGCGCCGCGGTGCCCTGCCCGGCGATGACCCGGAGATCGTTGTAGGGGTGGACGATGGTCGCCCCGGTCTGCGCCACCACGGCCGCCTGGGCCGTTTCCCGGGCCTCCAGGGTCGGCTCGCAGAAGGTGATCCGGCCGCCGTAGCCGGCCACCGCCGCCTTCTTCACGGCGGGGGCGTTGCTGGGCATGATGATGTGCGCCGGCACCCCGCGCAGCCGCGCCGCCAGGGCCAGGGCCTGGGCATGGTTGCCCGAGGAGTGGCACACCACGCCGCGCGCCGCTTCCTGTTCGGTCAAGGAGAACACCGCGTTGCAGGCGCCGCGGAACTTGAAGGCGCCGACCCGCTGCAGGTTCTCGCACTTGAGGAAGACCTGGGCGCCCACGGCCCGGTCCAGGCTGGCGCAGGTCCACACCGGCGTGCGGTGCGCGAAGGGCCGGATCCGTTCAGCCGCCATGCGGATGTCTGCCAGCGTCGGAGCCATGGGCCCTCCTGGAACCAGTGTAACCAGCGGGCATGCGATAATGGGGGCAAGGAGCCGTCATGGAGGTCACCTCGCACGCCGATGGCGCAGCCGCGGAAATCGCCAACAGCATCACCCACGGCCTGGGCGCGGTGCTCAGCGTCGTGGCCCTGGTGCTGCTGACCGTTTCCAGCGCCGCGCACGGCAGCGCCCGCACCGTCGTGGGCGCCGTCATCTTCGGCTTCACCCTGGTGCTGCTCTACACCATGTCCACCCTCTACCACGCCCTGCGCAACCCGCGCGCCAAGCGGGTCTTCCACATCCTCGACCATTCCGCCATCTACCTGCTCATCGCCGGCACCTACACCCCCTTCTGCCTGTCCACCCTGCGCGGCGGCTGGGGCTGGAGCCTGTTCGGGGTGGTCTGGGGCCTGGCCGCCCTGGGGGTCGCCTTCAAGTCGGTGTTCACCGGCCGGTTCGAGATCCTCTCCACCGGCGTCTACCTGGCCATGAGCTGGATGGTGCTGATCGCGGCCCAGCCCCTGTGGCGCGCCCTGCACCGGGACGGACTGGCCTGGCTGCTGGCCGGAGGCTTCTGCTATACCCTGGGGGTGGTGTTCTATTCCTGGCACCGCCTGAAGTTCCACCATGCCGTATGGCACCTGTTCGTGCTGGCCGGCAGCCTGTGCCATGTGGTCGCCGTTCTGGGATTCGTCATCCCCCGCTAGGAGCCGCCGTGATTCCCATGGATTGCCTGCCCGGTTCGGCCCGTTGGAGCGCCTCGCTGGGCGCCCTGGCGCGGCACCCGGGGCCCCTGTGGGTGCATGGCGAGCCCGGGACCGGAGTCAGCACGGTCGCCGGCTGGATGGCCGCCCAGCGCGCCGCCGCCCTGCTGGAGGATGCCGAGCAGCTGGACCCCGCCGCCCTGGAGGCCTGGATCGCGGCCCATCCGGACGGGGTGCTGGCCTCCCACCAGGAACCCGGGGACGCCGCCGCCCGCTGCCTGCCGTTCCACCTGCTGGCCCTGCGGGACGACCCGGCCAGCGTGCCGCGCTGCCTGGCCGCCATGGCGGCGGAGGAAGGGCTCACCGGCGCCCTGCCCCCCCGGCTCGCCGCCCTGCCCTGCCCCGGCAACCTCAGGGGGCTGCGCAACCGCCTGGTGCGCTGGAAGCTCCTGGGCCAGCTCCCCGAGGATCCGGCCGCGCCGGGCCTGCCGCTGGAAACCGAGGACCTGGCCGCCAACCTGCACGTGCTGGAACGGATCCTGCTCCACCGGGCGCTGCGGCGCAGCTACGGCAACCGGGTGGAGGCCGCCAACCGGCTCGGGGTGAGCCGGCGCCAGCTCTATCTGCTCATCGCCCGCCACGGCGACCCGGTGCGCGGGGAGCTGGCCAGCAGCGCCGGCCCCAAGCGTCTGAATAAACCACGGCCAAAAATCCAGGTTCCGCCCAACCAGCCGATAAGCCTGTAGAACTGAATGATTGGAATTGAACATGGTGAATCCCCTCAGGGTAATGGTTGTGGACGATGACCCCGGCATGCGGGAAGGCATGGCCATGAGCCTGAAGCGGGCCGGCTTCGTTACCGAGCAGGCCCGGAGCGGCGAGGACGCCCTGCGCATGACCCGGCCCGGGGCCTTCGACGCGGTGGTGACCGACCTGCGCATGACCGGCATGGACGGCCTCCAGCTCACCGCCCGGCTCAAGGCCCTGGACACCAGCCTGCCGGTCCTGCTGGTCACCGCCTTCGGCAGCCTGGACACCGCCCGGGAAGCCATGCGCCTGGGCGCCTTCGACTACCTGTCCAAGCCGTTCAGCCCCGACGAGCTGGTCCAGGCCGTGCGCAAGGCCATCAGCAGCGACGGCCGGCTCAAGGCCGAGGAGCCGGGCGAAGCGCCGGTGATCCTCACCCAGGATCCGATCCTGGCGGAAACCCTGGCCCTGGCCCGGCGCGCCGCCGACAGCCGGGCCACCATCCTGATCCAGGCCGAAAGCGGCACCGGCAAGGAACTGCTGGCCAAACTGATCCATGCCGCCAGCCCCCGGCGCAAGGGCGCCTTCGTCGCCATCAACTGCGCGGCCATTCCGGAGAACCTCCTGGAATCCGAGCTGTTCGGCTTCGAGAAGGGCGCCTTCACCGGCGCCACCAGCGCCAAACCCGGCCGGTTCGAGCAGGCCGACGGCGGCACCCTGGTGCTGGATGAGATCGGCGAGCTGCCGCTGGTGCTCCAGGGCAAGCTGCTGCGGGTCATCCAGGAGCGCACCGTCGATCGCCTGGGCGGCAGCCGGCCCATCGCCGTGGATGTGCGCATCATCGCCCTCACCAACCGCGACCTGGCCACCGAAGTCAAGGAAGGCCGCTTCCGGGAGGATCTCTACTACCGTCTCAACGTGATCCCCCTGCGCCTGCCGCCCCTGCGGGAACGCACCGCCGACCTGGACCTGCTGGCCCTGCACTTCGCCGAGCGCTACGCCCGGGACAACGACCGGGCCACGCCCAAGCTGTCCGTCAGCTTCCAGGCGGCCCTCACCCGGCACCCCTGGCCGGGCAACATCCGCGAACTGGAAAACGCCATCCAGCGCTGCGTGGTGCTCAACCCGGGCAGCCTGCTGACGGCCAAGGACCTGGCCTGGCTGCTGGACCCGGCCCAGATGGAGGGGCTGCCGGCGGACCCGGCGGAGCCCGAGGCGCGCGCGGCCCTGGATCCCCAGCCCCTGCCCCCCGAGCAGCCCGCCCACGGCGCGCGCATCCATGTGGCCGATCCCAGGCTGCCGCTCCAGGAAGTGCCGCTGGGCACCCTGGTGGCCCTGCCCCTCGGCCTGAGCCTGCCCGAACTGGAGCGGTTCTGGCTGCTGTCGACCCTGTCCGCCCTGGAAGGCAACCGCACCCACTGCTCGCAGAAACTCGACATCGCCCTGCGCACGGTACGCAACAAGATCAACGAATACCGCGCCGATGGCTTCGAGATCCCCAACAGTGGCCACGGCCGGGAAGACTGACCCGGGAACCTTCACCTTCCCGGCGTCATCCTGGATTCCGGAGACCGAAATGCGGCTGATCCGGTGCCTGGTGCTGTGGAAGGTATGTCTTTGGCCGCTGGCCGGCCTGGGAGCGGCGCAGCCTCCCGCCAGGGCGAGCTCTGGAGCGATCGGCCACGGTTTCTGGCATCACCCGCCCAGGCCGGGATGCTCCCGCCTGTGCCCTGCCGCCTGGCCCGGATCCGGCCCGACTGTGCCGCACTGGCACCTGCCGACGGTCAAGGGGCCACGCAACCTGGTGCTGGAAGTGCGCCGGATCGCCCTCCAGGACGCCTTTGGGGTTCCCGTGGGCACGTTCAGATAGGTCAGTCCAGCACCGCGCTGAAAACCCCGGTGCTCTTGGCCGCGCGCGCCAGTTTCGCGTCATAGGTCACGAAGACGAACGCGTCCACCGAGGTCGCCGCGGGCTGGGCGCTGGTGGCCGCCACCAGATGCAGCGCGTCGGCCCCGCGGATCCCCAGGTCGATCGCCGCGGCGCCGGCCTGGGTGATCTGGTCCAGGCGGACCGAGATGTGGGTCGTACTGGTCAGGAACCACTCCCGGAACTTCGCCAGGAAGGCTTGGCACTGGCGTTTGCTGATCCGGCCCTGGGCGGCCGCCCGGGAAAAGACCCCGCAGACCTCCACGAAGGAAAGGTCGCTGGTGAGAATCGAAACGACCTCGGGGTCATTCACCAGGGCCAGTGCCTCATCGCTGCGCTCCTCGAGCAGGAAAAGCTTGGCGATCACGCAGGAGTCCAGGTAGATGAGTTTTTTCACCTGCGGTCCTCCAGGACCATCTCCGAAGCGGTGGGCCCGGTGCCGGACAGCCGCAGCGTGGGCCTTGGCAGTCCCGGGCGGGACTGAGCCACCTGGAACCCAGGGATGGCGGCAAGCTGCCGGAGCGCTTCCTCCGCGCCGTCCTCGACGGCCACCACGGGGACCAGGCGCACGGCGGGCACGCCGCGCAGGGAGATGGTGACCTCCACCCCCAGAAGGGCGCGGTGGATGACCCTGGAAGGATTCACGCTGAATTCCTTGACGGTATAGGTATGCTGCTCGGCCTTCACGATACGCACCTCACCATCAAGGTAAGCACTTGGCCGGAAAATGCAAGGAACCCCGATGGCTCCCGCGGCAGCCTTAATCCGCGACCGAATCCAGATCGAGCAGCCCCTCCGGCGGATCCAGGTCGATCCGCCGCGCCGCCAGGTCCACCTGGAACCAGGCCTTGATGTAGGGAATGTCCCGCTGGCCGCGCTTGCCGGACCGCAGGTCCTTCATGACGACCATATCGTAGCCCATGGGCGTCGGGTCCAGCCGGAGCACCTCGCCCACCTTGCGCCCGGCGATGAAGACTTCGCAGCCGGTCCAGTCATGGCGGTAGGATTCGCCCTCGGGCAGCGGCGCCAGGGGGTCGGTGGTCCAGAGCGCCCAGCCCTTGTAGGGTTCGGAGGCGGTGCGGTCGGGAATCTCTTCGAAGGCCACGCAGGCCCGCTCCTGGTGCAGCCGGAAGCCGCGCAGCTTGACCGGCTTCGCGGGAGGCGCAGGCTCGGCCTCGGCCTCCAGGTCCAGGGACGGTGGCGCCAGCACCAGGCATTCCAGCCCGGTGAGCTTGCCTGGATCGTCCATCAGTTCGTGCAGCAGGAACTCGCCCTTGAGCCCCTGGATCTTGGCCAGGTGTCCCAGCAGCAGCATGTCAAGACGCCTCGGGACGGACCCGCGGAGCCTCGTCGCCGTCGTACAGCTCCAGGTTCACCACGTTCAGCCCGGCCTTCTCGCCGGCGGCCTTCACCAGCAGCCGCAGCGAGGAGATCATGCGTCCGCTCTTGCCGATGATGCGGCCGCGGTCCTTGGGGTCGGCGTAGATCAGCACGTCGGCCTTGCGGCCTTCGGCTTTCACTTCCACCTTGAGGGCCTCGGGAGCGTCCAGGAGGGGGGTCAGGACATCGATCAGAAAGGCTTCAAAGTCCATGCGAGCTCCACCGGATGTTTCACGCCATGACGAACCAGACCGGACCTGGGCCCGGCCTGGAGGGAAAAAGTGCGGCTACTGCAGGATCGCGTTCTTCTTGAACAGCTCGAGCACGGTCTTGGAGGGCTGGGCGCCCTTGGCGATCCAGGCCTTGGCCTTCTCGGCGTCGATCCGGATGGTCTCGCCGGAGGTGGCGATGGGGTTCACGAAACCGAGGATCTCGATGGCGCGGCCGGTGGGGATGCGGTCGTTCTCGGAAACGACGATGTGGTAGAAGGGCCGCTTCTTGGCGCCGTTCCTGGCGAGACGGATGGAAAGCATCGAAGACTCCTTGGTGTTGAAAAAAGGGTAGACGGGGTTAGAGCGAGAAGGGGGGTTTGCCCATGCCCGGCATGTTCTGCATGCCCTGCATGCGCTTCATGAAGGACGGGTTGTTCATCTGCGACATCATCTTCTTCATTTCCAGGAACTGCTTGAGCAGCTGGTTCACCTCGTGCACCGGCCGGCCGCTGCCGGCGGCGATCCGGCGCTTGCGCTTGCCGTCCAGGAGATTGTAGTTCTGCCGCTCCCTGGGGGTCATGGAGTTCAGGATGGCCTCGAGGTGCTTGACCCGCTTGTCGGTGACCGCCGATTCGATCTGCTGCTTCATCTGGCCCATGCCGGGGAGCATCCCGAGGATCTTCTGCATGCTGCCGAGCTTCTGGATCTGCTGCATCTGCGAGCGCATGTCATCCAGCGTGAACTGGTTCTTGATCATCCGCTTGGCCATGCCCTCGGCCTGCTTCTCGTCGATCTTGTCCTTGGCCTGCTCGATCAGGGTGAGCATGTCGCCCATGCCGAGGATCCGCTGGGCCATGCGGTCGGGATGGAAGCGCTCGAAGTCGTCCAGCTTTTCGCCGTTGCCGACGAACTTGATGGGCATGCCGGTGATGTGCTTGATGCTGAAGGCGGCGCCGCCCCGGGTGTCGCCGTCGGCCTTGGTCAGGATGACCCCGGTGATGGCCAGCTTCTCGTGGAACGCCCCGGCCGAGCGCACCGCGTCCTGGCCGGTCATGGCGTCGGCCACGAACAGGATCTCGGTGGGCGCGCAGGCGGCCTTGATCCGGTCCAGCTCGTCCATCAGGCTTGCGTCCAGGTGCAGGCGCCCGGCGGTGTCCAGCAGGACCACGTCCCAGCCCTTCTGGGCGGCTTCCAGCACGGCCAGGCGGCAGATCTCCACCGGATCCCGGGATTCGGTGCGGAAGCTCGGCACCCCGGCGTCCTTGGCCACCACGTGCAGCTGCTCGATGGCCGCCGGTCGGTTCACGTCGGCGGGCACCAGCAGGGGAAAATGTCCGTTCTTCTTCAGGTACTTGGCCAGCTTGCCGCAGGTGGTGGTCTTGCCCGAGCCCTGCAGCCCGACCATCATCACCACCGTCGGGGGCTTGGCCGCCAGTTCCAGGGGCCGCTCGGGGGCCTCGCCGCCCATGATCTCGGTGAGTTCCTGGTAGACCACGTCGATGAACTGCTGGGCCGGGTTGAGCCCCTGGAGGACCTCGACGCCCAGCGCCTTCTCCTTCACCCGCTGCAGGAAGGTCCGGGCCACCTGCACGTGCACATCCGCTTCGAGCAGCGCCATGCGCACTTCCCGGAGCGCGTCCTCGATGTTGCGCTCGGTCAGCTTGGCCTGGCCCCGCAATGATTTCATCGCGCGGGTGAGTTTATCGGTGAGGGTATCGAACATGGGTCCCGGAAGCAGGCAGAGCCATCCCAGGTTGGGATGAACCCATGATCTTAACGCTAAAAATCCCAAGTCTCAATGAAAAGGAACAGAGCCTGGGTAACAATAGGTGACCAGCGGAGTCAACCATGCCCGAGCACCCGGCCAACCGCCTCATCCACAGCACCAGCCCGTACCTGCTGCAGCACGCCCACAACCCGGTGGACTGGTACCCCTGGGGGCCCGAGGCCCTGGCCCGGTCCAGGAGCGAAGACCGGCCGATCTTCCTGAGCATCGGCTACAGCGCCTGCCACTGGTGCCATGTCATGGAGCGGGAGTCGTTCGAGGACCCGGCGGTGGCCGGGATCCTCAACGCGGGCTTCGTGCCCATCAAGGTGGACCGGGAGGAACGCCCCGACCTGGACGACCTGTACATGGCGGCGGTGCAGGCCATCACCGGCCGGGGCGGCTGGCCCATGAGCGTCTGGCTCACCCCGGAGCTGAAACCCTTCTACGGCGGCACCTATTACCCCCCCACCGGGCGCTACGGCCTGCCCGGCTTCGGCCAGCTGCTGGAGGGGATTGCCCTGGCCTGGCGGGAACGGCGCGCGGAAGTGGAAGCCGACGCCGGCCAGCTGGCCGAGGGACTGGCGCGCCAGGCGGCGACGGCCCCGGGCGCGGACCTGCCAGGCGCGGAGCTGATCGAGACCGCCCTGGCCCAGCTGCGCCGGACCTTCGACCCCCGCTGGGGCGGCTTCGGCCCGGCGCCCAAGTTCCCCCAGGCCATGGCGATCGAGCTGATCCTGCGGCGCGGGACGGCGGCCGACCAGGCCATGGCCGGGCGCACCCTGGACGCCATGGCCGAGGGCGGCATGTTCGACCACCTGGGCGGCGGCTTCTCCCGCTACAGCGTCGACGAGCGCTGGCTGGTCCCGCACTTCGAAAAGATGCTCTACGACAACGCCCAGCTGGCCACCTGCTACCTGGGCGCCTTCCAGGCCACCGGCCGGACCGAGTACCAGACCACCGCCCGGGAGACCCTGGACTACCTCCTGCGCGACCTGCGCGATCCGGCCGGCGGCTTCCATTCCAGCGAGGACGCCGACAGCGAGGGCGCCGAAGGCCGCTTCTACGTGTTCACCCCCGCCGGGATCGCAGCGGCCCTGGGCAAGGAGGACGGCGACCGGTTCTGCCGGGCCTACGGGGTCACCGAGGCCGGCAATTTCGAGCACGGCGCCAGCGTGCTGCACCGGTTCGACGCGCCGCCCGGAACCGACGGCCTGGCGGAGCTGCGCGCCAGGCTGCGGGCGCACCGGGACACCCGGGTCCGTCCCGGCAAGGACGACAAGGTGCTCGCCGCCTGGAACGGCCTGGCCCTGACCGCCTTCGCCCGCGGCTTCCAGGTGCTGGGCGAGCCGCGCTACCTGGACGCCGCCCTGGCCTTGGCGGCCTTCCTGCGCCGGGAGATGGCGCCGGACGGCGGCCTGCTGCGCAGCTGGCGCCGGGGCCATGCCCACATCCCGGGCTTCCTGGAGGATTACGGAGCGGTGGCGGGCGGACTGGTGGACCTGTACGAGGCCTGTTTCGACCCGCGCTGGCTGCGCTGGGCGGGCGAACTGGCGGACACGCTGCGGGCCCGGTTCGAGGATCCCGCCCAGGGCGGCTTTTTCGGCAGCCCGGGCCCTTCGGAGGACCTCCTGTTCCGCCAGAAGCCGCTCTACGACGGCGCCCTGCCGGGCGGCAACACCCTGGCGGCCCGGGCCCTGCTGCGCCTGGCCGCGCATCTGGAGCGCCCGGACTTCCAGGACAGCGCCGAGCGGGCGCTGCGCTGCGCCGGTCCGCTCATGGAGCGGGCCCCCGGCGGGTTCCTGGGCATGCTGTCGGTGCTGGACCTGGCGCGCTCGCCCATGACCCTGGTCATCACCGGGGACCCCGGAGATCCCGCCACCCGGACCCTGCTGGCCGCCGCGCGGCGCCCGTACCTGCCCAACCTGGCCCTGTCCCTGGCCGCGGCTGACCCGTCCCTGCCCCTCCACCGGACCGGCCCGGACACCCAGGGCCGCCCCGCCGCGTTGCTTTGCCGCGACCGGGTCTGCACGCCTCCGGTGACGGCTGCCGCTGATCTGGAACGACAGCTGCGAATCTGATTTAATATTTATTATTTATTAAATCCTAAAACGAACGTCTTACCATTGGGACTGCGTGACATAAATTTTATATGTCTCATGTGAAATTTATGCCTATTCTTCTATCTATGTAAGCGAAAGCCCAGCATTTTTGATAAGCCATTTTTCTTCGAATGCACCCCTCTTCCCCGGAACCCACCTTGGTCGAATCCGTGCTTCAACCTGCCTGGCTTGAGACCCAGGGGCGCAAGGAGGGGCGGTACATCATCGGGCCCCTGCTCGGACAGGGCGGCATGGGGGAAGTGTACGAAGCCTGGGACATCGTCCTGGCCCGCCCGGTGGCGCTGAAGATCCTCCGGAACCTCGAACCCGCGGCCATGATCCGCTTCATGAACGAGGCCCAGCTCCAGGCCCGCCTGGACTACCCGAACATTTGCAAAATCTACGATATCGACGCGAGCAACGGCACACCGCGCATCGCCATGCAGCTGATCCGCGGGCCGAACCTGGAGGACGCGGCGGATGATCTGAGCCTGGAGCAGGTGGTGAGCATCCTCGCCCAGGTGGCGGAAGCCGTGCACGGCGCCCACCAGGTGAACCTGATCCACCGGGACATCAAACCCTCCAACATCCTCCTCCAGTGGAAAGAGCATCGGGGCTGGGTCCCGTTCATCTGCGATTTCGGGCTGGCCATGGCCCTGGACGGCCCCTCGGTCACCCAGCCTCTCGCCATGACCGGCACCCCCGCCTACATGGCGCCTGAACAGGTCCGGGGCGACCGGGCCCTGGTCGGTCCGCCCACGGATGTCTATGGCATCGGCAGCACCCTGTACTTCGCCCTGGTGGGCCGTCCGCCCTGCGTGACCACCACCACCGCCGAGATGCTCCAGGTCAAGCGCGAACGCCGGTTCCCCAGGCCCAGGGCCCTGGAGCCGCGCATTCCGCCGGCGCTGGAGACCATCCTGTTCAAGTGCCTGGAACCTTCCACCAAGGACCGCTACGCCACAGCCCTGGAACTGGCGGCGGCTTTGCGCGGCGTCCTGGACACCCTGTCCGCCGGGCTGGCGCCCAAGCCCAGCCTCCGGGCGCGCCTGCGGACCCTGGCCGGCAACCGCCGGCGCACCCTGCCATCGCTCGCCGTCGCGCTCGGTCTGGCCGCCACGCTGCCGTTTCTGCCCGGCTACCTCCTGCGCCAGCGACTCAAGGCTGGCGAACCGGTCCAGTTCATTTCGCTCGAGTCGAGCAACCTGGAACAGAGCATTCGCAACGAGCGGATGATGCCGGTCCATGATCTCCGGCCAGCCCGCAACCGCACCCGCACCCGCATGGCGGCCCTGAAGGCCAAGGCCGCGGCGCTCGGTGCCCGGGGCGACGGTCCAGCGTGCTTCGCCTTGGGCCGGGCGCATTTCCTCCTGGAGGACTTCAACCTCGCCAAGGTCGAGCTCGGCAAAGCCTGGTCCGCCGGTTTCGAAGTCCCCACGTCGGCGCTCATGCTGGCGCTGCTCGCGCAGCGGGAGTCCAATGCCCTGACGGCGCAAGCGGCCTTCCTGGGCCATGCCGCTCCGCCCAGGGCCGCCGAGGCCCTGGCCCTGGCCGGGCAGTACCTGGCGCAGGCGAAGCCGCAGACCAGCTACCCCAATGAGTTCATCGAGGCCCTGGAGAACCTGCTGCAAGGCAACCATTCCCTGGCCGCCGGCGCGGCCGGGGCCGCCCTGAAGGCGAACCCCTGGAGCATGGAATCGGCCGTCCTGGGCGCCGGCAGCCTCGCGCTGCTGGCGAAGGCGCGCCTCGACGCGGGCGACACCGAGGGCGCGGAACTCTCCTACCAGGAAGCCCTGGATCTGGCCAATGGCTCCCTGGCCCTCAGCCAGAGCTGTCCGCGCCTGCACCACGCCGCCTGCGCGGCCGCTCTGGGCCTGGCGGCCATCGACCTGGAAAGGGGCGACCTGACCCAGACCAGGGTGGCGAATCTGCTACGGCAGGCCGACCGAGCCCTCGAAATCGACCCGGACAACCAGCCCGCCCAGAGCGACTGGCTGCAGATGCGCACCCTGAAGGCCCTGCGCCTGCGCGGGCTCGGGCAGGATACCCGCCCGGCGCTGGACGAGGCCCTGCAGTTCTACTGGAGCCGCACGCGCGAGCCGCGCAATCTCGACCTGCGCATGGACCACATGGTGCTGTACTGGCTCCAGGCGGAACGGGATTTCGACCAGAACGGAGATCCCGGCCCATCCCTGGCCGAAGCCCTGAAGGACCCGGGCCATACCTTCACCCGCTACCGCGACTTCCTGGGCGACCTGCTGAATTTCAAGGCCCGCTGGGAAATCTCCCGGGGGCAGGATCCCCGTGGGACGCTGGAGACCGTGGCCGGCAAGTTCGAGCCTCAGGACAACCGGGAAGCCAGCGCCAGTTCCTGGGAAATCGCCGCCAAGGCCCGGCTGGTCCGCGCCGAGTGGGAGTTGCTTCATCAGATCGACCCGGCGGAAAGCCTGCGGCGTGCCCAGACCCTGCTCAAGCGCGCCTTGGAATCCAGGCCCAGCTCCGCCGCCGGCCATGCCCTGCTGGGCCAGTGCCAGGTGCTTGAAGCCGAAAGCCGGCCCGCCGAGCGCAAAGCCCTCATCGCCCAGGCCGGCGAGAACCTGCGCTCGTCCCGGCGGCTCAACCCGGAGGACCGGGATCTGAGCCGCCTGCAAAGCCTACTGCCCCGACCCTGAAAAAGACTCGAGGATCCCCTTGTGGACCCGCGCCGCAGGCCTATGCTTGGCGTTGGGTAGACAAAGCGTCTGAAGGACCCAAACCATGGGGCTACCACTGCGTGAGCCCCTTCCGCGGAGACGGGTTTTCATCATCCGTTCTCTGGCGCGACCCGAACAAACAACCGGCACCCCTTTCGGGGTGCCACTTGTTTGTATTGGAATTAAAGGGTCGCCAGCGCCTGACGCAGATCCTCGATCAGGTCGTCGGTGTCCTCCAGCCCCACGGACAGCCGGATCATGTTGTCGGTGATGCCGGTGTGCGCCTTTTCCTGGGCGGTCATGTCCGAATGGGTCATGGTGGAGGGGTGCTCGATCAGGCTTTCGATGCCGCCCAGGCTCACCGCCATCTTGATGTGCCGGATGGCGTCCAGCACGCGGAACGCCTCGGTCTCGCCGCCCTCGACGCAGAACGAGATGACGCTGCCGGTGCCGGTGCACTGCTTCTTCCAGAGCTCGGTCTGCCGGGCGCCCATGGCCGGGCTGCCGGGGTAGGCCACCCGCTGGACCTTGGGGTGCTGGGTCAGGAAGTCCACGATGCGCAGGGTGCTTTCCTGCTGCTTTTCCATGCGCAGCTGCAGGGTCCCCAGCGAACGATTGATCAGCCAGGCGGAATCCGGATCGGAATTGGAGCCCAGGATGGTGCGCATCACCTTGATCTGGCCCACCAGGGCCGCGCTGCCCATGGCCACGCCCGCCACCACGTCGGAGTGCCCGCCGAAGAACTTGGTGGCTGAGTAGACCAGGACGTGGGCGCCGTTCTGCAGCGGCTTGCTGAAGATGGGGCCCATGAAGGTGTTGTCGACGATCACCAGGATCTGCCGGTCGGCGGTGGAGTACTTGTCGGCCAGTTCCCGGGCGGCCGGCACATCCGAGATGATGTTGGTGGGGTTGGCCGGCGATTCGATGTAGATGACCTTCACCGTGGGATCGCCCGCCACCACCCGCTCCATCTGCTCCCTGGTGCTGCCGGCCGGGAAGGCGATGGTCTTGATCTTGAAGGCGGGCAGCAGGTGGCGGAACAGGTACTCGGTCCCGCCGTAGACCGGGTCGGCGAACACCAGGGTGTCGCCCGGCTTCAGGAAGGCCAGACAGGTGCCGGAGATGGCGCCCATGCCCGAGGAGAACAGCGCGGCGGCTTCGGCGCCGTCCCAGGCGGTGATCTTCTCCTCCAGCATTTCGCTGTTGGGGTTGTTCACCCGGGTGTAGATCAGCGCCGGGCTTTCGCCGGCCTTGATCGGATCCAGGCCGTAGGCGATCTCGAAAGCCCGCTTGCCTTCCGCGGCCGTCTTGAAGATGAAGGTCGACGTCCTGAATACCGGGGGAACCGCCGCGCCTTCCGATCTCTGGGGGTCATAGCCCTTGGAGAAGATGGCGGTTTGCGGCTTGATCTTGTTCGGGGTCTCGACGGACATGTTGCGCTCCAATGCTTTGAGATTGAACCAATTATCACCTTTGTCCGCTGCCGTTGGGGTGCGCTGGGTCACATCGTCGCCCAGGAAGCGACCGGCCTCACAACGAGCCGCCGTGCCGGTTCTTTCCCAGTCCACCGGGAAAACCGCTTGCATCGCCCCACGCGCCGTCGTAGCCTGTATTTTCCAAGTAACCTGGTACCAACCTGGAGGCCTCATGGCTGCTTTCGTCACCCAACCCGCTCCGGATTTCAAGGCGACCGCCCTGGTGAAAGGGCAGTTCGCCGAGAACTTCACCCTGTCCCAGTTCGCCGGCAAGAAGGTCGTGCTGTTCTTCTACCCCCTGGACTTCACCTTCGTCTGCCCGACCGAGATCATTGCCTTCTCCGACGCGATCGAGGAATTCAAGGCGCGCAACACCGAGGTGATCGGCGTTTCGGTGGATTCCCACTTCAGCCACCTGGCCTGGGCCAACACGGAGCGCAAGGAAGGCGGCATCAAGGGCGTCAGCTTCCCCCTGGTCTCCGACCTCAACAAGACCATCGCCGCCGACTACGGCGTCCTGCTGCCCGGCGGCGTGGCCCTGCGCGGCCTGTTCATCGTCAACGAAAAGGGGATCCTGAAGCACATCACCGTCAACGACAACAGCCTGGGCCGGAACGTCGAGGAAGTGCTGCGCGTGCTGGACGCCGTGGACTTCTCCGAGCAGCACGGCGAGGTCTGCCCCGCCAACTGGCACAAGGGCGAGAAGGCCATGAAGGGCAATGCCGAGGGCCTCAAGGCCTACGTGGCTTCGAAATAGGTCAGATACTCAAGGTCCTGCCCTGGAGCAGGAGGCCGGCGATCTCGTACATGTTCGAGACCCGGCCCACCGCCAGGGCATCCTTGAGCTGGTAGAACTCCAGGCAGGTGCCGCAGGCCAGGATCTCCACGCCGCGTTCGGCCAGGCGTTTCAGGTTGACCAGGGCTTCCGAGCCCTCCACGGCCAGCCGCACGCCGCCGTTCATGAAGATGATCCGCGCCGGCGCCGCCTCGGCTTCGGTGAGCGTGTACAGGAAGGCGCGCATCAGCAGGGCCGCCAGTTGTTCATCTCCGGTGCCGATCCCGGACGAGGAGATGAACACGGTGGTGTCCGGACCGGCCGGCGCCGGGATGGGCGCCGGGGCGGCGAACACCCGGGCCTCCGGCGCGGCCGGGGCGGCGACCCCGGGCCGGATCAGGATGCGGCTGACCGCTCCCTCCGCTTCCACGCCGGCGACCACGCACTTGGCGTATTCGGCGAACCGGACCACGTTCTCCTGGGAGGAGGCGTCGTCCACGAGCACTTCGAGGAGGTCGAAGCCGCCTTCGGCCAGCGCCTTGCGGGTGAGGATGACCGGCATGGGGCAAGCCTGGCCCCGGGCGTCCACGGTTCTACGGATATCGTTCATAGCTTTTCACCTTTCGGGAAGAGGGATCAGTCTGGGTGGTCGTGACCCGCCATAGCTCCTGGGCTCCGCAGCGGCGCAGCTCGATGGCGCCGTCCGCGCCGGCCTCCGCCAGCAGCAGGCAGAACCCGCAGTCGCCGCGGATCTGCCGCGGCACCGGGATCAGCTCCACCGCCATGGCCGCGCCCTTGAGGGCCTGCTCGGCCCGCAGCGCGGCCTGGCTGGAGGGGAAGGTGGCGATGAGGTCCATCAGAGGATGACCTCCACCGTCGCCGGCGGACCGCCGCTGGCCCCGACGATGCAGGCGTCCACCCCGGCGTCCCGGAGCGCGGCCAGCGCCTCCTGGGCCAAGGCATCGGGCAGGGCGGCCAGCAGGCCGCCGGAGGTCTGGGGATCGAACAGCACGTCCAGGGCCAGGGCCGGCACCGCCTGGGCGTTGCGGATGAAGCGCAGCCGCGCCCGGTTCCGGCGGCTGCCCTCGGGCACCAGGCCCTGGGCGGCGTAGTCCAGCACATCCGGCAGCAGGGGCAGGTCCCGGTAGTTCAGGCTGAGGCCGCACTGGGCGCCGGCGGCCATCTCCACCGCGTGCCCGGCCAGCCCGAACCCGGTGACGTCGGTGCAGGCCATGACCGGGAAGCGCCCCAGCACCTCCGCGGCCCGCCGGTTGAGGGTGGCCATGGAATGGTGGGCCGCCTCCTGGGCTTCCACCGAGACGCATTCGGCCCGCGCCGCCATGTTGACCAGCCCGGTGCCGATCCGCTTGGTCAGGATCAGGCTGGCCCCGGGGCGCAGGGTGTTGTTGCGCCAGGCCTTGGCCGGGTCCACCAGGCCGGTGACCGCGTAGCCCAGCTTGGGTTCCGGATCCTCGATGCTGTGCCCGCCCAGCAGGGCGCAGCCGGCCTCCACCAGGGCATCCAGCCCCCCGGCCAGCATGGCCTTGAGCGGGGCGATGCCCAGGGCCTGGAGCGGGTGGCAGACCAGGGCCAGGGCGGTGATCGGCCGGGCGCCCATGGCATAGAGATCGGACAGGGCGTTGGCCGCGGCGATCCGCCCGAACAGCCAGGGGTCGTCCACGATCGGCGGGAAGAAATCCACGGTCTGGACCAGCGCCAGGTCGGGCCCGAGCCGGAACAGCCCGGCGTCCTCGCTGCCCGCGAAATCGGCCAGCAGCTCGGGGTAGGCGGGCTGCGCCAGCCCGCACAGGGCCTCTTCCAGCACCCCGGGGCCCAGCTTGGCGCCGCAGCCGGAGAACCGGGTGAACTGGGTCAGGGCGGGTTCACTCATGTCAGCAGGGTCTCCATGGTCCTCAGCACCTCGTCGATCTCCGCCTCGGTGTTGGACCAGCCCGGGGAGAAGCGCAGGGTGCCGCCGGCTTCGAGGGTGCCGAGGCCGCGGTGCGCCGCCGGGGCGCAGTGCAGCCCGACCCGGGTGGCGATCTCCCGGCGGTCCAGCTCCAGAGCCAGCTCGCCCAGATCGCGGCCCTGGACGGTGATGGACACCACCGGAGCGCGCCGGGCGCCGGGCCCGGGGCCGGGCGCGGCCACCCCGGGCAGGGCCAGCAGCCCGCGCAGCAGGCGCTCGGTGAGGGCGGCTTCCCGGGCCTGGATGGTCCCGAGGCCGGTGGCCGCCAGCCAGGTCACCCCGGCCAGCAGTCCGCCCAGACCGGGCAGATTGGCGGTGCCGGCCTCGAAGCGGTCCGGCAGGAACTCCGGCTGGACCTCGCTGCTGGAGGCGCTGCCGGTGCCGCCCCGGATCAGCGGTTCCGGCGTGACGCCCTCCTGGGCCCAGAAGCCGCCGGTGCCGGCGGGCCCGAGCAGGCCCTTGTGCCCGGTGAAGCAGACCAGCGGCACGCCCAGTTCTTCCACCGGCAGCGGCAGGTGGCCGGCGGCCTGGGCCGCGTCCAGGCACAGCGGCACCCGCGCGGCGCGGCACTGGGCGGCGATCTCGCCCACCTCCGGCAGGCAGCCGGTGACGTTGCCGGCTGCGGTCAACAGCATCAGGTCCGGCCGGGCGCCCAGGGCCGCGCGCAGCGCTGCGGGGTCGGGCCGGCCGCAGGGGTCGAAGGGGACCACCAGGAGCCGGACGCCGCGCGCCGCCTCCAGGTGGCGCAGCGGCCGCATGACCGCGTTGTGCTCCAGCGAGCTCACCGCCACGCAGCCGCCGGGCGGCACCAGGCCCAGGATGACCAGGTTGAGCGCCTCGGTGGCGTTCTTGGTGAAGGCCAGATGCTGCGGGTCCCGGACGCCGAACAGGGCGGCGCACGCTTCCCGCGCCTGGAACAGGATCCGGCCGGCCTCCTGGGCCAGCCGGTGGCTGGCCCGGCCCGGGCTCCCGGCCCCGGTCAGGCAGCGCA
>Ga0316227_1001420_pt1 | contig 25887 bp, 36 predicted proteins | sample TBH18019metaG_FD_206012 | JGI IMG/M metagenome (GOLD analysis project Ga0316227, IMG submission 206012) | Freshwater microbial communities from Trout Bog Lake, Wisconsin, USA - TBH18019 | ecosystem: Environmental > Aquatic > Freshwater > Lake > Hypolimnion/Profundal zone | place: USA: Wisconsin... | reverse complement strand
ACACAAATTTCCCAGTTGGCAATTCTGCGCTCAACTTCTGCATTGAGAATCTCGTAAATCACTGACTCCATGGTGCCAGGAGTAGGATCACTATACTGCTCAACCAGACTCATTAACTCCTTGGTGTCGAGACCACGAGCATAGGCACGTCGTTGTTCTACTGTATATTCTTTCATATTATCTTCCTTCAAAATAAACATTAAAAGCCCGAGCATTTGTTTTGAGAGTGCCGCGATTTCTGCGATGCGGGCCACGAAACACCACACGAAATCTATAACCTAATTGTTTTAACCTAGGACGAATCAATTCTAACTGATCAATAGGTATCATACGCATTTCAGGATTTGTGCCTAACAAGGTATAGATATTATCGAACCCAGCAATAAATGATTCTGTTTTAAGCTCTCGCGGAACATACGGCATTTTATTCTCCGTCGTATGATAGGTGAGCGTGAGCACGGTTCCATTCGTTACGAAGACGACGTGCTTCAGCAGGGCTAAGTTCTTCGGTCTCAATCTTGGCACCTACTAAATGCACCATGGCACGGTTTGGAACTTTGACTTTGACCACGCGAGCTTTTTTAGCCTTAAACGGATTGTCATCGTTTGCTACACTAACCAACAATGCTAAAATGTCTTTACGACCTTGAGCAAAATCAGTAGCAATCAGACGCTTGGCAGCTTCGCTCTTAGTCATTTCTGTGTTAAGAAAACGCATTTCAACATCGGTATCACCTAACTTGCGTAGTTGGGTAATACGAGCCGCACTTTGAGCGCCACGAAACTTTAACACACCGTTAACACGACTTACACCAGCAAAAGTAACTAATTTAGACATGTATGCTCCTTTTTGTTTACTATAATACTAGTATAGCAAATTGGGCATTTTAGGTCAACCTTTTGGGTCTGCACTAAGTTAGTGCATACTAACTATAAATCCACCCTAGATTTTGGACTGAATGTACCCAGGTAAAAATGGGTACGCTAAACTTCATGCGCCAAACCCCATTCCAGCCCAAATAAGTGTGGTTTTTTAGCAACGGTGGGGGTGCTTTTTTCAGCTTTTTTTGCTCTTTTAACCAGGCTTTTGGGTACTTGGGTTCGTAGACACCCTGCCAAATAAACCTAGGATCGCTAATACCAAAGATTTCTATGTTTTTAATAACCACAGCTTTGTCTAAGTTACCGCGAGTATCGCCATCTTTTTTGTTAATGAACTCAACAATCAAGTTATAGTTTTCTGCGGTAGCATCAAAGTCCAACATAAATGTCATAGTTTCACGAAGTTCCATCTCTTGCAGTTCGTTATCAATGCCAACTCTAACTACCGGTGGTTCATCGTGCCAGATTGGCTCAAGAGTAATGTTGATTCTATTTAGATATGTCGTAGCGGTATTCATGTAAAATACTTTCCCACTCTGGATATAATGCCCAGGCGTTTAAATTGTAAATTCTATCCCACCGTTCACAGTGGCGTACCATAGCTTCAAGTTGTTCTGCTTGATCATCTGGGGCTGGAGTGTCTAACAAGGCCAGACACATTTTGGCATGTTGCACTACTACCTGCTGATAGTTGTTGGGATCGCTGGCATTGTAGTCACCATCGGTATTGATATCAAACTTTGACAGGAATTCTACATACTGTTGGCGGTATCTCTGCTTGACTGCGTCAGGCAATATAGTTATATCCAAGAATCTTGGAGTGTAGACCAAGTTACTTTTTAACAACAGTCTATTTTCAATACAGAATTCTAACAGGCTAACATGGTTACCAATGGATAGTGTACTAGGAGCAGGCCTTAGAGCTACAGTAATGCTAGTTCCGTTGCTATGACTGATGTACTTGCGGATATTGTTGATAACTGTATGCGTAGGAGTACCTTGACGCTGATATGCATTGTGTAAGGTAGTAGTTTCTATGCTGATCTCTAGGCCAACTCTACGGAATTGCTTGAGCTTTTCCATTAGATCTTCTTTGAAGACCGTGCCGTTGGTAACAAAACTAAGGCAAAGATCAAATCTACGGTGCTCAATCAAGGTATCAACTAGATCATCCAGCCGATCAGTTAACAGTGTCTCCCCACCCATAAAGTGTAGGTTGTTGAGTCTAGGTATTTTTAGTATTTGTTCTTTAAAGTCAGTCCAGACCTTATCATCTCTGGTCCAATCCGTGCCTACAAACTGTTTAGCATCTTCATTGCCCCACTTGACTTCCTGTGCGGCAATGGTACTGCTGGCGCTGGCTGTACACATTTTGCAGGCTAGATTACAGTAATTGCCAAGATCAATATGTAGATCAATAGGATATGTAGAAGTTGATCCTTTGTTTTCTTCTGTAGCTAAAAATTTATCGTATCCTGGGCTTTGCCGGAAGCTTTCATCAAAGGCCGTGCGTGTAAAGATTACAGACTTTTGATTACTGCGATGCCTACGGCTATTAGCCCCGTGTTCTTCTTCAATGTAGCATTGACGGCAAGCTGATAATTTTCTTTTGCCCATCATGCCTAGTCTAAACTTCTTAGCAGGTGGACTATTGAACCAGTTCATGATGGACATGCGGGCAATATTGTACTTGGCCGAGTCTTTTTTGCTGTAAAGTTTATGATCTTCCTGACAGCATATACCAAAGCCGCCATCTTGGTAGATGTGTATCTCGTACCAAGGAGTATTACAGAATATATTCTGATTAGGCATCAACTAACAACCGCGAGAATATCGTCTTCACGCAGAACCAATAACTGTTCTCCGTCGCCACCTTTGACTGTGATTCCGGCGCCTTGTGGAAACATAACTTGATCTCCAACTTCGATACCAACAATAGGAATTACTGTTCCGTCTTTGTTGGTACGGCCAGGACCCATGGCCAACACTGTGCCAATGTTTGGTTTTTCTGCTACTGCTTCAGGAATAATGAAACCAGAACTGGTCCTTGTTTCCTTGGGTGCTTGACTAATTAATATTCTATCTGTAATTGGTCTATAAGTCATTGTTAATCTCTCTTAGTTACAATTTTATCAGCAAGGCCATAGGCCACTGCTTCTTCTGCTGACATAAAATTATCTCGTTCCATATCAGCTGTTAACTGCTCAAAAGTCTTACCAGCGGTATTATGCTTGACATAAATCTCTGTTAAGTACTTTTTCATCTTCAAGATTTCCTGTGCTTGAATCTGAATATCTGTTGCTTGACCGCGGGCACCACCTGATGGTTGATGAATCATGTGTCGAGCATTGGGTAAAATTAATCGTTTACCTGGTGCTCCTGCCTGTGCTAGACATGAACCCATACTACAGGCCTGACCCATGACAACTGTGCTTACATCAGGCTTGATAAATTGAAAAGTGTCGTAGATGGCCATCCCAGCCGTTACTTCTCCACCGCCAGAATTAATATACACATAGATATCTTTGTCTGGATCTTCTGATTCGAGGAATAGCAACTGTGCTACAATAACATGGCTCATCTCTGTGCTAATAGCACCATTAATAAAAACCGTTCTATCCTTTAACAGCCTAGAAAAAATATCAAAAGATCTTTCTGAATTACCAGATTTTTCGATTACAAATGGGATCAATCCAGACATTATATTTCCTTTTATTATAAAAGTTTATTATAACAGATAACTGACAAAATAACAAATGATCTGAATAAATAAAGGTGTAGTTCGCGATGCTGAAACATCCAACTACTCTAACGCTTTGAAGGAGCAATCAGCATGAATATTTATTATGTATATCAATACCTCCGCGAGGATATGACCCCTTACTACATTGGTAAAGGATCCAATGGTAGAGCTTACAAATCTCAAAGAGTTATCCCAAAACCAACCGATAAAAATCGCATACAAATTGTTGCTCATAAGTTGTCAGAGTCGGAAGCATTTTTGTTAGAAATTAAGCTCATTAAACATTACGGTAGAAAAGATTTAGGCACTGGCATATTAAGAAACATGACAGACGGTGGTGATGGTGTGCCCGGAAGAGTTTGGACCGAAGAAGCTAAACTTTCTGTATCTAGAGCTAAAACTGAATGGCACAGGAATAACGATATATCTGGGGAAAATAATCCAATGTATGGAAGAAAACACTCAAAGGAAGTTTGCGATGCTTCTCGTGAGAGGGCGATACGAACTGGATTTATTGGTAATCGTAAAGGAAAAGCTCCCTGGAATAAAGGGCTTAAATTAAAATAGGCTTTATGGCACGGTGATAAGTGTAAACTAAATATGTAGATGCGTGATATTCTAAATTTATTAAATCTATCTGAAAGTGTTGGCCTAGCTAACCGTAAACCCGGCATTGTTTTTGCCAATCCGCAGGGCGATGAACTTATATTCCAAAATTTAAACTTTTATCCTACCAAAGGTGGTGCATATCAAGACAAATTGGAACTACAAACTGCTGTAGATCAAGTGACCAAAGAATTAGGAATTAGTCCAGATATTATTGAATGGACTGGACAACCTCCTGCTAATGGCGGCGCATTCGGCATAGCTACATTTACTGATCCACGGACTGAATTAAACCACTATTTAGGTCGTTGGTTTAGAAACATTAATCCGGTACGCATTGAAAACAATTTTCCAAATGTCTTACCTGGTGGATATAAGCTACAGACCAAAGTAGCACAGAAGGAAGCCGCTGGATATAAACCAACCGATGTGTTAACTGATTTAATCGATCTGTCGCCTACAGATATCTTACAGCAGATTGAAACCAAGTTTGGTGCAGACAGTGCAGAAGCAAATGCTACTAAGATTTTTATGTCTTCAAACAGTTATCCTATTCGTATTCCATTAGGCGGAATGAACTACACAGCATTTACCAACTACTTTTGCGAAATGCTACAGCCAATGGCCTTGGTCATGGGCAAGAAAACCAACGGCAGTGCCAAAGAGGCTGCCAGTGAATGGCTAACCAAGGGCGGTTACAATACCTGTACTATTACTTTTGGTAGTAGCAAGATTGGTGGATTGACTGACAGTACCTTAATTAATCCTGCTGGCCAGGTTATGGGCTTGTCAAGCAAGGCTGAAAATGGTGCAAAAGCATCAGCTAAGAATCTAATGGAAAAAGTCTCTGAAATGAAACAAAATCCAAATGGCCAAAAGATTTTAAAGAAGTATGCCAAGGAAGTCAGCTTGCTAGAAATACTAACTGAAGGCAGTACACCGGGCGCTCTAAATGGAGCAGTTGTAGCTAAGATTATTACTCCTCAAGAAAAAGAACAGATTCTTGCACTAAAAAATCAACCAGAAGGCGCACAGGTTATTGGTAAAAAATTACTCAGTAAAGGTCTTGAGAAGAAGTACGCAGAACGCAAGGCTAGAGATCCAGCCGCAATTATTCCGTTTTATCATATTCGTGCGGCTATTGCCAATGAAGTAGCCGACTGGGTCAATAACAACACCGACTTTGGCAAGGCTGCCGCAGAGATTCTTAACTGGGGTGCCTTTATTCAGGTCTATACACATGCTAGCCAAAAGGGCGAAGAAATTGTGTTGGAGCCGTTTGATGTAGTTTATCCTAGTACCGCTGTTACCGATGTACAATTAAGTGCTGACAAGACATTCTACAGTACCGGCAGTAAAGGCAATTTTACATTTAAAATTTTATACAATGGTGCTACTGCTGTGCCTGATGATGTCAGTGATGAAACTCCTGCTCCTGCGGCAACTACCGCACAGGATTTAGATACTGTGGGTAAAAAACGCAGTAGCGTAACTGCTCGTGCTGGTGGTGCCGAAGAAAAATTAGGTTCAGAAAAAACGCTAGGCCGTAAGCGTCAGCGTTAATAAGTCAAATAGCTGTTAGTTTTGAATGGACGACCAATTGCGGCATATTCTAACTGTTTAAGAATCTTGCGCTTCATCTGTATTACTTTGATGTGCTTGTGATTCCAATCAAAAGTTGCCATAAATTTACTAAAAGTTTTAGTCTTGTGACGCTTGGCCTGCATACTGTCCATGTATTTGCTGATTGCGGCAGGATCGTATCCAAACTTGTCAATCATATCGCAGGCAATGTTAAAACTAAAGGCACCCATTTCATCGCGGTGTCCAAAATACTCTTGATCATCACGCTGTTTGCGATAGTAGGCTGTGCTTTCGTAACCAGGAATAAATTTGAAGTTTCTTGAACGATACTGTCGCATGTGAATTATTTCATGCAAGATAGTATCAGCAAATAAGGAACACATTTTTGCCCAACGATACTCGGTTATTTTGACTGCGGTGTCATCTGGATGATAACTGACCACTAGACCGATAAAACGACCCTTGCGCTTTTTATCAATTATGCTGTCGTAAAATCCGCCAATGTATGGAAATCCGTGAACCTGTTTTCGATTGTTGCGTCTGCGTACTACATTTACTGGCAAGTTAGATTTTACATGTGAGCTTAGATACCGGTGGAAATCATCAATTGACATTTTTTTGCCAACAATAGCCGCTCCTGCACTGTAAAGCATACTGTACAGATTACTGCGATCTAGCAAACTCCAATTAAAACTCTGGCGCATTTCAAGTCTCCGGTCGGACTTGATATTTATCGCAAAATCACTGTTTAGGGCAAAAATTTCCTGGAATTACTTCCAATTTTACATGGTCAGATTTAGCTAATTCTGCATCCGTTAGCTTAATTCCAACCAGGCTTTTTAGCGTATATCCGCCATTTAGATAAATTTGGTTATTTCCACGGTTACTGGCCAGCCCTCCTTGGGTAAACTCATTCCAGTAAGTGCAGGTAGAACCTACAAATTTGTTTTGTTCATCGTAAATTGTAGTTAAAACTGCGGGTTGGCTAGCAATTACAGCCGTATATACTTGGTTGTATTTGTTCCAATCATCAAATCCTAAATCCCCACGCCAGCCCATCCAGGTACCTTTTGCTCCGTGGATAACTGCCAAATTTTCACAGGTATATCCGGTACACAGACTTTGGCGATTTTGAGCAGTGGCATACAAAGCGGACCATAAACTATCCAGATAATTCGTATCCCAGCGTACTGTAATAGGAATGGTCATTATATTTTGGCGATAGTTATCAATGCTGATAATTGTTTTGCCAGTTTCTATTTTAAACGCCCTGCGAGGGAAATCACGCAAGACTGTAGCTACCAAACGATCACCATCGGCTCGTTCACGCTTGATCGACTGCATCATAACAACTGCTTGGCTGGTATCAACTGTGCCTTCTGTTCGGCTTTCAGCTAATAAACGATTAGCAATAGCCGACCGTTTGATCCAGACTTTCATCACAGTTTTTACGCCTAGCCCACCGGCTTCTTGCTTGACTATTTCGTAACGACTAATATAGCCCGATGCATAGCTGATAATTTCATCGCGGGTAATATGAGCATTTTGACTTTCTGTTTCGGATGCAACAATAGTACCTACTGCCTGTTCTACTGCTAGTCTGAAACCGTTGGCTCTAGATTCTTCTGGATCTCGGCCATCACCAGCTACTTCAATGTAGTAGGTTTTTTCACCTTCAAAGTTGATCCATTGACCTATGGACATGACTACACCTAACGGAGTAGGCATAAACATAGCACCAGTTATGACCTGCGCTTGTGCTGAGCCAATTAAGACAGCACAAGCTAGGACTAGTAATGTGCGGCGCACAATTACATTGCCATCAATTTGCCAATTTCAATACGGGTAGCATTGTTCTTTTTATCCCAACGCATGACCACCATTACTGCTTTGCCATCATTGATGATCTGACCTTCTTTCAGGTACAGGCCAGACAAGATGCCGCGATTTGAGCTGGTAATTGTAGTACGAAGTTTACTGGCAATCTTAAGAGCATTATTGCGCTCAAGTGTATTTTCTTTGCTGTCAGTTGAACCTTCGGCTACTTTTTTACTAGTATCTTCGTCGACTGCTACCAACTCATCTGAATCTGCAGACTTGTCAGTGCCAGCACGATTTGTAGCAAACTTGTTGATGTTATTGTCTTTGGCATGTTCCAGGTTTTCTGAAATCATCACAATAGATGTGTTAGTAGTAATTGTATCTTTGTAGATAAAGTCTACTAGAGATTTTTTAGCTTCTAACTCTGCGGCACGATACGCTTCACGCTCGGCGTTCTGTGATCCACCCCAGGCTGGAGCATAACCAGTAACTTCTATGGCTTCAAGGTTACCAAACAAGTTATAGATTACTTTAACACCTTGCTTTTTAAACTCACTGGCAGCCAATCGTTGATCGGCAATAGGAGTTGTTGCAGATGATCCAGGTTCAATGCCTGTGTTGCTGGACATGCTAGTCGGAGTAGACGAGCAAGCGGCCAAACCTGCGGTGAATAATGCGGCTACCAAAATTTTGTATTTCATGTTACACCTTTATTTTACGAGTTGTATGTTAATACTATAGCATAAAGGCAGTATTAGGTCAATCAAAATTTTACCAAAGAAAAAGCCCTGTTACCAGGGCTCAAAAGATCCTATAAATTGTGCTTCTACGAGAGGCCTACAGGATGTGTTGCTATTACTTAGTTAATTTGGTAAACTTAGCAACCATTTCTTCGGTTTGCTTAGTTGCAATAGAAACGATCTCTTCAAAAGCTTCTACTTGTGCGCGAGCAAAAGCACCAGCATCACTGGTCAAAGTAACCAAAGTCTTGCTGAGTTCTTTTGGTTCTACATAGGCCAAAACAGCCTGTGTGTTTTTTTCAGCTTGGTCAATAAACTTAGCTGGGTTCAATGCTTCTTTGATTGTGTCAAAATTAAATTGTGTCATGGTAAATCTCCTTAATTTAAGCGAGTTTCTTTGTTAGCCCGACCATCGGCACTAACTTCTTTTCTCTACTGTATTTATGATAGTATAACATAAAAATGTTGCGACCGCACATTTTTATCACCTTTTTAATCTCTTTTGGACAAATTGATATAAATAATGTTGTTAAACAATATAAAGGAAATATCATGGAACAATGGAAAACAATTAATGGATACCCAGATTATGCTATTAGCGATGCTGGAAATGTCAAATCTATTAGATATAATAGAATACTAAAGCAATCCAAAAGTGGCAACCAATATCTCTATGTTAATTTAGTCTGGAACAAACGAAAGAAAACTACAGCAATACATAAGTTAGTTATTGAACACTTTGGGCCAGAAAAAATAAGTATTGGGGCAGTTGTAGATCATAAAGATAAAAATATACATAATAATCACATCAATAACTTAGAATGGGTTACTATAGCCGAAAATACTATTCGTGGTTACGGAAACCAAGACAAAAAGATTAAAGCAAAAGAACTTCGTACACAAGGATGGACTATTAAAAAAATTGCAGAACATCTTGAAATGAGCCAAGGATTTGTCCAAGACTCTATTCATTCAGATTAAGAACGCTTGTTACGAAGTGTAGCAAGCCCCACAGACTTTAAAATACAGATATAGAGCCAACCAATATCAAATTCAAACCAACGACGGCTTAATTTTGGATTCGCAGGGTCTGCGTGATGGTTGTTGTGCAGTAATTCGCCTCCGACCCAGAAATCCCATGGCACTACATTGCGACTAAAATCTTTAGTTTCGGTATTACGATATCCCCACCAATGTCCTATGCCGTTAACTACTCCAGCGGCCCAGAGTGGAATCCAGATAATCTGAACCAACCAAACCAAAAATCCCCAACCTTGGAACAGGATAACATCTGCAATCAACATTAACACTACACCCAAACGGCTGTGTGGAGTGTATAGAGTGCGTTCGATCCAATCATCCGGAGTTCCTGCACCGTACTGTCTGACCATCTGAGCATCTTTGCTGGCCTGATTGTATAAGAATGCGCCCTTAAAGAACACAGTCCAAATACCAAAAATATGCGGTGAGTGCGGGTCGCCTTCGGCATCATCAAATCTGTGATGCTTACGGTGTATTGCTACCCATTGTTTTGTAACCATACCGGTAGTGAGCCATAGCCAAAAACGCATGAAATGTTCTACTACAGGATTGAATACAAGACCCTTGTGTGCCTGTCCACGATGAAGATACAGTGTTACACAGGCTATGGTAATTTGAACCATTACCAAGGTTGCGATGATTGTTGTCATCTAGTATTTAACCGTACATCTCTTGATATAAAGCCCAGTTATTTTGCAAAAACTTGTGAAATAAATTTTTCTGTTTGATGCAGATTTCTTTATTAATAGTAATCCAATTAGCCGGATCTAATTTAACTTCTACTTCTGCATCACCATACATGTTTTGAGTTTCTAATCCATGCTTGTGGCACAAGTGCTGTATGGGTTTATTCCAACCTAAACAGTGCATATACAATTCTGTGTATCCACGGTTACGAGCCCATACTAATGCTTCGTCCATTAGTAAATTAGCAATACCTTGTCCGCGATATTCTTCGTCAACGATAATGCCAAATTCTACTATACGATTGTGTACAGCAATATGGATTGTTCCTACCCAACGAGCGCTGTTTTTGGCAACTAAAAAGTAGTGATCGTCTGGATTTCCTACTACACGATCCATTAGGGCGTCAATGACATGTTGACTGCCAGCTACACCAAAGTACAGCTGGCGTGTTTCTTCATCCTGAATCTCTAGCCAATCGCCAAACTTTCTGTATTCATTGACAGGTAAAAATTCAGTGATAATCATATTAGTAGTTACCTCTGCGACTGCGGGCTTTAGCTGCCTCTAATCTCGCTTCTAAAAATGCGGCCCATAAATCTTTTAAAAATTGACGCATTATAGTCCACCTAGATAAGAGTCATGACGGCAAGTTTTGCCAGCATATTTGTTTACAAACTCTGCAACTTTTGAAATTAATAATAACATTATGCGACCCTCCTGCATACGCCACCACTCAAGTAACGACGAGTTAATCGTTCAACATCGGTAATTGACTGTGGATTTTTGCTTACAATATAAGACTCAAGGTCGCGGCTAACACTACCATTTAAGCTAAAAAACTGGGTAAGTTTCTTTAATAATTTAGACATTTTGTGTCCTCCTTTGATGTTCTCAGTAGAAACACTGAGTATTTTTATTTATGATTATAATGTGCAGTTGCAACATTTACAAGGCCATTTGGCCTAATTGGTTAAATAAAGACAGAGGAGAGTTATTATGCTAAAATTTATCTTTAACATGTTTCAAAAAAAGCCAGAAGCACCAACAGCGCCTACACCTTATAAAATTGAGGCTCCAGCCACTGTAGCTGTACAACCACCGGTAGAAACCAAACCACAAGTAGTTAAGAAAACAGCCAAGCCAACAGTTAAAAAGGCTACTACTCGTAAGCCTCGAACCCCTAAGGTCTAACTGTTTATCAGCATACGGATTAATCCTATGCTGTCTATAGTGACTAAGAAGGCGGAGTTTGCCAACAGACCGAAACTCCGTCTAGTCCAACAGGCCCATGCACTTGCACAACAGCCCGAAATAAAAATAGTGTAAAGCGGTACTACTGGAATAGTAGGTACAGTTGCCGCAAATATAATAGCACTGGTTACACTACAGGCCCAGGCAAAGACTTCGGCGCAGAATCTAACTCGATTACTACGAAAATCTGATTTAATATATTGCCAACTTGCTGTAATCCATTCCATCTTATAACCATCTCCATAAAAACATTGCATGATCCGCTGGATCATTGAAATACAATGTTTTGTCTTTAACAAACCAACGGCCTGAACCCAACGGTCCATATGTTTCAACTACCCATACTAATACCTTAGTAGGAACACGCTCTAGTTCAACTCCGTGGTATTCCATTTTATAACCATCTCAATCTAAATAATGTTGCATCATGAGGATTTTCAAATCTAAATGCAAATCCATGTGTTGATTCATGTCCGTGTAGGTGATATCTGCCGCCTGGAGTTTTATCCACCCACTCTAACATTTCTTTAATTGGGTATCTCGGAGGTCCTAGTACTTCACCCCAGTACACAATAACTTCTGTCCAGTCCGGATGTGGCTCTCGATAACTTATTTGTTCCATTGATCGTAAAGCTGGCGGCTAGCAATATTTTTACCCTTGCTTTCGCACATGATATCAAAATTGGGTAAAAAACTTAATGCCCATTCGTTAGTAGCACGATTCCAATAAAAGTCTGAGTGTGCTCGCAGGTGTTGCTTTTTATGACCTTCTACCAGAAGTGTCTCATACGCAGGGGCGACAAGTGTATCATGTCCGACAAGTATATCTTCCCTACTGACACTATAATGCATAGTAGGACGAACACCCCGCCAACTATCAATAACTCTTTTAACGGCGTCGGATCCAGGATCGATGTACGATCCTTCGCGTATCCAATAATGATGAATATCGAGCACAATAGGAACAAGATCAGAAATGGTAAGACAATCATTTAACCCCCAGGCGTTTTCTTCGTTTTCAATTGTAATACAGTTGCGGGCTTCCGGGGTAAGTCTTTTGTAAGCTTCTCGGATGCCGTTGGGCCCTTGACGGCCCGCGATGTGTACATTAATCTTAAAATCTTGCCATTGTTTTCCGAAACCCATCCAACGGACCATATCTGCATGATATTCAAACTCCTCTATTGATCGTTCTACAATGCCAGGATTGTCACTTGCCAAAACCGTGAACTGGCCAGGATGCATACTAAGTCGAACATTGCCATTGCGAGCAATATCCCCCACTCGCGCAAAGGCGGATTCCGCGTATGAAACAACACTAGGATCGCGCCAGTAATCACGATAATCAGCGTGAGTATAGCAAGGCAAGATGTCACTGCTAAGCCGAACCATGCGAAGATTAGGCTGTAGCTCACTGACCCGCTCCACTAGCAACCTGGTTGCTTCGATGTTTTGTACCATTAAATCCCATAACCGCTGTTCCGCTACCTCTCGTGTTTGATTATTTAACCATCTTACAGTTGTGGTACCGGTATTGTATCTTTTGGCATCATCTTTGGGTTTAATGCCGTTGACCTGTGCAGGATTGTCAATCCATTTGCAAGCAAAGCCAATACGCGGAATAGAATTAGTAGTCATACAGCTATAATACACTAGCTGTAGATAAAAGTCAAGCGTTTAGTAAGGATAGTGCAGTGTCCATGGTATCTTTGGTAAGATTTTCCAGTTTGGCCAGTTCTGGATCAATTTCTCCAGGATGATCCACCAATACCCATTGAGTCTGTGGATTAGTTTTAATTGCTCCACTGACTAGGTTTCTATATACCAGTGCTCTGTGTGCTAGTAAACGGTCTGGATTCTTTGGTTTCTCTGTCCAGTCAAAGCCCAACAGCAGTACAATATCACTATTGGCTGCCGCAAGATGCATGGCTACAATTTCTTCAGGTTGGAATTCGTCTAGGAAACTACCTTCATATAGGCGTACACCATCTGGACGATTAATTTTTTGGTAAACATCATTGGGTATGTAAAAATTACAGCCCAACTGAAATGACCGCTTAACTAGATCATCTGCCTTGGCCATGTCGTGGCAGATAACATTATCTGTACTGCATCCGCGCCATGTGCGCCAAGACCCCCATAATGGTCCTACCTGTTTCATAGATCCAATGTTAATTGTAGGATCTATAGTTAATTGATCTGCTAATACCCAACTTATATTCATTCTGCACTCTTTAAAGGTTGCCAACGGAATCCGCCCACGCATTGCCAAGCAAACACACGATCAGATCCTGGATTATTATTTAACACCAAATCACCTTTGGTTCCAGACCAACCAGGAACCATGTTGTGATGACTGATTCTAAATTGTCCTACACGAAGTTGTTTGATGGTAGTAAGTCCATCGGCATCAATTTCTATCTGTGGCAAACGATTTACGCCCAATGAGAGACCTTGTGCTCTACTGGTACCTATGTAGGCTTGATTTTCTTTGAACTTACCTATGTTGACTGCTACCTCTTGGTCCCATACGCTGATTGCCATTTCTGGTTCTTCGGTATTGATACCAATGCGACTGTTAACCACCACTAGAGTATCGTTGATACGGGCTTCTCCTCCGACTCGCAACTCTTTAAGTAGGCCCACTGATTGTAAATTACTGCTGAGAATTTTTCTACTTAACTGGCCGTCAACAATCAATGGATCGTTGTTAACTTTAACATTGTCAAAATTAATACCATCTGTAGAAATTTTGTCTGTGACTTCGGCTATTAGCTGTGCCTTCCACTGATCAGTTAATGATCCTACAGTTTTTTGTGTAATGTTTTCTGCTAAAGTGTTCCAACTGTAGTTGTCAACATTAATTGCACCACGAACCACAAGATTATTGATAACTGCTGACCCATCAACTTCTATTTCACTAGATATCAATCGATTTTCAACTACAGTAGTATCATCCATCACCGTCAATACTGTTTTTGTGGCTTGATCAGAAATGCCAGTACTTTCAAAATTCTTTGCCAACACTTCAGTAGCATTGGCCATGTTTTCGTCAACTCGTCCGCGAATTAATGCGTTGACATCAAGTTGATTAAGGTTCATCGAAGTTTGTTCTACAATAGACTGATTAATCATTGCTTCAATGCGGCTACGCCATTGCGGATCAGCAGTCATTGTTTCAATAGCTGTAACTATGTGCTGTTCTACTGCTTTTTCGATTAAGTTTTGTATGGTAGCAGGATCAATTACTATTGGACTAACCATGTCGTCTCCGTAAATCTAAAGTTACACAATGAAAACCACCACCCAATGTACGACTATGTGTTAGAGTAAGAGGAATTGTGCTAATGCCATTGGCATTCAATGCTGTAATTAACTGTTCTTGAGCACCGTCTAAAATAACAGTTTCTGGATCTAATGCCAACATGTTCATAGCAATCCACTTTGATGCATAGGGGTATTGATAAAAATCTTGTGCCACAATTGATTGATCCATCAAATAAAATTTCATCCATTGACTAAATGCTTTGGGACAGTTTTCTTCGTTGACTCTAGTACCATTCAACAGTACTAGCCCATTGCGTAACGGCACAATGGTGCTGTCAATATGTACACCACTGTAAAAGTTACAGAGTTCAATGTTGATATTAGGAAATTGTTCGCATAACCATTCGTATGCGGCACGATTACCTGAGTTGCTTTCTAAAAACAACCATGTATTTCCTAGACGACATACATTGGCCGCATCTAAAATCATGCCTTGGTCCCTAGGCATAGTGATCATCTTTGCGCCTTCAAATATGCGGGTATAAGCGACACTTTCCTGATTACGGCAAGGGTACATCATATTGCAATCAACTACAGTATCACCGGCAATTAAAAATCTATCTCTAGGACAGTAATTGTACATGCCTCCGATAGCAGGAAAATCCAACGGTGCAGGCCTGCGTACAGTTGCTCCGTAGCGTACAATAGTTTCTGCTAGTATATCTAACTCACGATTGGCTTCATCTACAATCCAATGTGGCACTGGGCCTGATGGTACTGGTGTATCTTTCCAGGCGGTGCGTTCACTTTCTGTGGCAAACACAGGATCAGTTGACGGCCAGTTGGCATTGGTAGCCGATCCTACAACGATTTCCTCCAACGGATCCCATTCGTTCCAACTGTTAATCATATGTGTCCTGTAATTTGCAGAGTGTATCTTGGTTCTTCGCCCATATTGGCAGCCATGTGTGGTGTATCATATGGCCACTCAACTACAGATCCAGCTGACCAATTGACGATTGGTCCACCAAAGCTCTCAAAATAGTGTCCAGATTTCCATCCTTCTAAAAAGATTATAGCACGACGAATAGTGGTTTCGCGACCTTTCAGATTAAACAATTCAATATATCGGCGATAGGTATCACCGTGCATAGGTAATATAGTGCCAGGACCCATTCGGTAATAACTAGTACCAATGTCCTGCCAACCTTGATCAGCAAAGTGTTTAACTATTAAATCATTCCAACTTGGTTGTGGACTACGCATGTCGCACATGTCTCCAGTAAACTTACCAGGGTATCCTAAATTGGTCCATTTCTTAAGATTGTCAGGATCATTAAATGTTTCGTTGGTATAATTGAGATGTTTAAATTCATCATCCCAAAATGGCTCTATTTGGTATCTAGTTATTGAGATGGGGGTCATAATGTGTTGTAAATATACTGCATGAGTATTCCTTTAGATCGATTATACCAATATATCGAAAATATAGCTGAAGATGTTCGCGGTGATAATGTTATAATTTATCGCTTTTTTCCGCATGGCTCAAAAAAACTAGCTGACCTTACACAGTTGCACTATGATTATCCCAGGATCAAGTATGAAGTTTGCCCGCATATCATTTGCCACGATCAGGAACCTCTAAACTACGATCTTTATAACAGTCGAGATTCAGATATGCCATTGAGTCACCTGGAACAACAGCTAGTGAAAGCCGGTATTGGATTACCTCCTCATGAAAATTTAAGACGTCACGGATTGACCAATATCTATGACAAGGCCTTGTTGATACACAGTGAGCGCAATTCACGCAATGTTGAACGCTACAGACAAAATAACTTTATTCCTGTTTATTACTGGAGTCATGCGTTAATTGCACAAGACTGGTTTAGATTTGCAGAATACATACAGCCTGTTAAAAATATCAAAAAAACTTTTCTTATCTACAACAGAGCATGGTCTGGTACTAGAGAATACAGATTAAAGTTTTCTGAGTTCCTTATCAAGGCAGGTCTGATAGAAGAATGTCAAACCAATTGTAATCCTGTCGACAGTCAATTAGGTATTCACTATGACTTACATAATTTTTCCAACCCAGTTTGGAGACCAAAGACTGTTATAGAAAATTATATTCCTGGCACTGAAGCTACTAGTAACTACAGTGCCGACTTTGACATCAAAGATTACAATTCAACCCTGATAGAAGTAGTACTTGAAACACTATTTGATGACAGCAGAATACATCTTACAGAAAAAAGTCTAAGGCCTATTGCCTGTGGACAACCTTTTATCCTAGCGGCACCCGCGGGCAGTCTAGAATATTTAAAAAGTTACGGGTTCAAAACCTATAGTTCCTGTTGGGATGAATCTTATGATCAGCTTGACCATCCTGTTGATCGTATGCTTAAAATATTAGAAGTAATGAATGACATTACAACTGCTCCAGAGTGGTCACGAAATTTAGCAATGGAAAAAGCACAAGAGATTGCCAGATACAACCAACAACATTTTTTTAGCCAAGAGTTTACCAACCAAATTAGCGAAGAACTTAGACATAATCTTTTTAGAGCATTTAGCGAGTTAGAAGAAACAAACACCAGTCAAAATTACTTGGATTTTAGAAAGTTAGTAGAAGAAAATTCTGTTATGCAGGCACTTAATGCGGATGCCAAAGAAGAGTTCAATCTAGCTGATCAGCTGGCTAGATATTATCATAGCTCGTGAATGTATACGCATATAACTTTTATTAGGCAGTTTGTAAATAAAAAGCTGGCGTATTATAACTATAACAAGCCAACTACGCAGAATTTTATGCCCACTTTATGGTGGGTATTTTTTTCCTTAAATAAAGTATGCTTAGAAAAATAATAACAAGTCCTTGGACAGCATTACTCACCTTATCATTCATTGTATGTTTACGCATAGCCGACCCAACTTTTGTTGAGTCTGTACGCTTAAGGTATTTCGATACGCTAGTCACAAGTCGTGCGCCAGAAGTCATTGGCGTTCATGTAGTAAACATAGATGAAAAGGCTTTAGAAAAATATGGTCAATTCCCTTTTTCGCGAGATATCTACGGTCGCATTATCGCCGATCTTTACCGGCGTAATGCTGGTCTTGTTGTGTTCAATGTGCTTACTCCTGATGTGGATCGTATGGGCCGGGATGGAGAGTATGTACAAGCACTGGGAAGGTTCCCATCAGTTCTGCCAAACTTGGGTGCATCTCAGAATCGCAACCAAGCGCGAGTTCCAGGATCCGTTGTAATTGGTCCTTATCAAAATCAAATAGTAGAATACCCAGGCATTATTGCTAACATACCGGCTGTGGAACAGGCTGCCGCCGGAGTAGGCATGGTTAACACATTTCCTGAAGTTGACGGAGTAGTTCGCCGCACTCCATTGTTAATTGCCAGTGGCGGTAAGTTATATCCAAGTTTGGCTATGGAGACACTCCGTGTGGCCGGCGCTGACTCTACCTTTCAAGTCAAACTAAATGAGAATGGTGTTGAGAAAATGCGTATTCCAAAGTTTGGTCCTATTGCCACAGACAGTCTAAGTCGCATTTGGATTGACTGGTCTATGACTCCAGAACATTATAGTCTAGCCAATTTACCTAAAGATTTTGATGGCGAGATAGTGATCGTTGGTGTCAGTGCCGCAGGCCTTGCCAATCCTGTAGCAACCAGTAAGGGCGAAATGTTGCCACAAGATCTACAGGCTGCTGTACTAGGCACAGTGATTGCTAATAAGGATCGTCCAGTTATCAATCGACCCGATTGGGCTGACGGTGCCGAGATTATAGGGTTGATTGTTTTAGCTGTAGTACTATTATTTTTAACAAGGTGGGTATATGTTGGACTTTTTACTGTTGTTGGTATCGTTTGTGTTCTTTTATTTGCTGGGCATTACGCTTATACGCTTCACAGTTATTTACTCGATGTTACTATTCCTGTTGGTGGCATTATACTTGTGTCTTTACACGCTTACGGGGTTAAGTTTGTAAGTGAGTTTTTACAAAAGCAAGCTATTAAGAAACAGTTTGCTGGTTATGCTAGTCCTACTGTGGTTAAGTTGTTACAAGAGAATCCAGATCTAATCAAGAAAGGCACCAAGCGTGAAGTGTCAATCTGTTTCAGCGATCTCAGGGGCTTTACTCCCTTAGGTGAATCATTTGGTGACGATGTAGGCGGACTTACTCGCGTCATGAATGGCTACATGGATGCTATCACACAGCCTATCTTAGAAGCCAACGGCATGGTCATCAAGTACATTGGTGATGCGTCAATGCATATACACAATGCTCCTATTGATGATCCAGATCATCCTAAGACTGCTGTGCGTGTTGGATTACAAATGGTTCGAGCTGTTAAGGAATATAGTAAACAGCTAGAAGCACAAGGTCGTCCTGGTGTTAAGATGGGTGCTGGTATCAACACTGGTCTTGGCTACATTGGTGAAATGGGTAGTACACAGCGTCACAGTTATGATGTATTAGGTGATGCAGTATCAACTACGGCTCGTATTGAAAGTAAGTGTAAAGAATACGGTTGTGTGTTGTTAGTAGGTGAAGAAACAGTCCGGCGTTGTGAGGATGATTTCTTCTTCTTAAAGATTGATGACTTAGCAGTTAAAGGTAAGAGTGTAGGTGTTGGTATCTATACGGTCTTAGATGATGTTACACCAGAATATGTCATGGCTGGAAAAACACACGATAAGATGCACCAGCTCTACAGACTACAAAAGTTTGATGCCGCTATTATATTATGCCAAGAGCTTAAAGAAGAGTTTGATGGCAAGATGTCAGCTTACTACGATATGTGGATCGAGCGTTGTGAATTCCAAAAGACGCAGGACCTACCTGCTGATTGGTCAGGAATCTTCGTAGCCACAACAAAATAAGCAAAGCCTGTCAATTTCTTTAAGCGTAACTATTTTGTGTAATCTGATGTGCGGCAGAATGAATTAACTCGCCGTCTGGATTATATAATTTAAAACTATGACATCCACATTCGCGAGCAAACTGAATTGCTTCTTGTTCTTCTCCGAATAGATATGATGTAGGTTCTAGTGCTCCGTTGATCCAACGAAATACTTTTAGATGATGATGTTTACGAGCCATGTAATTCTCCTTTATTTAAAGTACTTATGCCAAATTCGTTTGGTCTTGTTTGTGTAATGCGTTAATGCCCATTGATTACTTTTTACATTAATCCAAGGATACTTGTATGCTGTCATTAGTTTATTACAGATATCTTCACTACTAGTAGGATCTGCCGCAGAAAAATCAACTAACCAAGGAATCTCTTTACTACCTATCAACGGAACACCTTGACTGATAATGTCTGCACCAACAATGTTAAATGTTTCGCTAAAACTGGACTGGAGGCCAAGGTCCATTTGACTGCATAGTTCTAAAAATTGGTCTCTAGGAGTCCATTGATGATTAATTAACTGATGACCATGATCACTAATTTGCTGGAATAATCCTTTGAGATTATTAAGTGCTGGACCGCCTTGCATTTCGATGCGCCCTGCGTTAACATGAAAACGCAATTTCTTACCAATTTTTTCAGCAAACTCAATAGCACCAAATGCCTGTAATAAATGATTCTTCAATGGACGAACTGCGCCAAAACAAGATACATCTATCCAATCCTTTGACTTATCTAGTTTTTTAGTCTTGTACTCTTGAGGATAAAAGTTAGGCAAGTAAATTACTTTTTGTTTTACTTGCTCATCCGTCCATTGATTACGATGCTGTAGGTACAACTCAGTTTCTCGCAACATTCTAGGAGCATTTGCGGCAATCACAATATTTTTAAATCCTGAATAGTCGCCAATCCAATCTAAAGCATTACCTTCACCAGCAATAAACGGCATTTCTGAGTGCAGGCGGATAATCCAGGTAACATTAGGATGTAACTTTTGTAAAATTGTAAACTTAGTAGGCACTACCCACAGAGCTTCAATGATACAGTAGTCAGGACGGTGTTTGGTTACTAGACGGTCAATACAGTTATTGTCAATAGCCACTTCAAGCTCTGAGTCAATGCCTAACTCATTGAGCATACCATTGACAAAACTAGCAGAATTATATAAGCCTGTAGAAAGTCCAATATGACTGTGCAGGGTCGCACTGTAGTCATCGCGACGTTTTAAAATGAATAGTACTTTTGACATGAAATAACCGTATAAGATAATATACAGCTATTTAGTATCTGCTAAAAGAAATAATATTACAGAAGTATTACCCATTGCCGCCAGCGGCTTCTTGGTCATTGCTGGTCTGATTAATCTGTTTCTCAGCTTCTACTCGCTCAGACTCGATACTCTTGCCACGAAGGTGTAATACTGTGTTGACTTTTTGATTCAATCTGATCAAGTCATTGTCCAACATACGAATACGATCAATTAGAGCAATCAAAACTGTGTTGGCATCATTGATCACCGGTTTAATTTCTTTAGTTGCCCATTCCCAAACCATGTGAATGATGAAACCCATGCCCACTGCCATAACAATAGGAAATCCGTATTTTGATATTGCGTCAGCTATTCCGCCCATATTATTTCTTCCACGGTGATGCAACACCGCCCTTTTCTAATCTATAAATTCTATCTCTTAACTCTTGATTGAGTTTGACCCACTTTTTACCTTTTTCTTTCATTTCGTCTAATGTTAATAACGCATAGAGGCTTATTAGTACAGCGATGCTGCCAACTAAAAAGCCAATGAATGCATAAGTCAGTATTAGCTGGTTGTCAGACATTATTTTTTGCTCCATCTTCAAGAAACTTTACAAGTGGATCTACCTTAACTAACTGTTGACGACCGTTAACATTTACAAATTTGAATAGATCTCCTGCTCTCCAGCCCAACTTATCAGTGTTGAGTTCTTCATCAAGCACAATTCTATTAGGCTCTAAATCCCAGGAATAATCTATATACAACATTAGTCGCGTCTCGCGTCAGTTTTACCATCAGCACGACTGATACGCTCTACATCTGGGCGTAGTCCTAGTGCGTTACTGACCACTGTATCGATGCGAATAACATCGTGATTCATTGTCTTAACACGATTGTCCAGGGCTGTAATAATGCCAGCCATACTTTTAACAGCAGACAAAACTCCAGCAAGTAATAGCTTGATTGTTAGATAGACAAAGTAACCGCCGGCTAATGCCGCAACTACCGGAAAGCCTAGATCTCCAATGATCTTGAAAACTTCATTCATACTAGCCCCTTATTTTTATTATTATGTTAGTATTTATTAAAACTGAAACTTTAGTCCAATGTGTAAATTATTACCTACTGCTACTAGTTCTACTGCTGAAACTGCCATTAAAATTTCTTTACGATATTCTGGAAAATAGTTAGCACTCAAATAAACAGCCGGAGTTGCTACAAGGAAATATAAATTAACACGATTAGCAGTAGGGTGCTGTCCTAATATAGGGTTAGTTTCATAGTAAGTAGTACCGTTATAGTGATGAGTCATGTAGTTAGTTGTTGCCCAATCACCTAACAATAGCGCACCCGCAGTGGCACCCCAGGCTTTGTCCTCAAAGCTCCATTCGTTTTCTGCATGAGCAGTAAAAGATAATAAACAGAGTAGTATAGCAATTAATCTACGCATATAACTACTTATTAATTTCCCTGTTTTACTGTTACCGTTCCGCAGGTTGTTACACAAGTTTGAGTAATGCTGTAGCTTTGTCCGCCAGTTTGCGTTAAATTTACACTAGCGGGAGCGCCAGCATTTATTAAAGTTATACTAGCAGTATTAGGAGTATTGCCGCTTTGATTTACAACTGCACTATTACCGTTACCAGATTCGGTAACATTTAGATAATGTGCCGCGCTACCAGATTGAGTAGTCAACAAGGTATTACCAGTTCCATTAACGCTAGCAAATAGTTGCATTTTTGCTGTGCCTGTTTGTGTAATGCCAACTGTGTTTAAATCGCCTGTAATGTTTAAAGTCGCAGATTGTCCAGAGTTTGATGTAGTATTTTGTTGATTTGTAGTAACCATATTGTCGGACCCATTAACATAAACATATTGATAATGCCCGCCAACATCAAGCCCAGTCGATAATCCAACAGCATCAGTTCCTTGGTTTAAATTTAAAATATTTCCAGGACCAATAACTGTCATATCAATTTTATTTTTACCAGTGTTGGCAATCGGATCACCTTGTCTTGTTGTGATTTGATTTGCTCCGCCGCTAACTACAGCAGTATGCGTACTTGAATTAAGAGTATTACCGCTTGCTCCTTCTAGGATATTACTTGTGCCATTTTGTATGAGGTTATAAGTGTCGCCTGTGCCTACCTGATTAATATAAATTAAGTTTGTTGATACAGCCTGAGCATGAGTCCCGGGAGTACAAAAACCCATTAATCCAGCTATAAGAAATGTAAAAAATAATCTTACCACGATTTACTAACTCCCAATACCCAGGCATTGCGATATAGTTCATGACCATCGACCGTATTAGCTGTTTTAAAGTCCGCACTTAGGCCGCTGTTCCAATAATAAAAAACAGATACATCTACATCAAATATGTTATATGTAGGTCCAACTCGCCAGTCAGTGTAGCTTAATCCAGTAACAGGACTAATAGTTCGGCCAGCATGACTTATTAATGTTACTTTTTTTATAGGCAAATAATTGTCTACGCTGTAGTATTGTGTTCCTACTGTCCCAGCAACGCCAAACTCATTGGTTAAACTGCGATAATATTTAAATGTAAAATAAGGAACTCGTATCTGAGCAAAAACTTCATTAGTATAATAGTTAGTAGCACCTGGATAGTTATAGGTATAATCACCTACAAATATTTTTATATCGTCATTAAATTTATAATGATATCCGCCGTACACATCAGCTTCCCCACCAATGCCATTATTGTATTCTTGTTTGCTTACTGTGTTAAGTTTATTACCTACCCATAGTCCGCTATCATCACAATATTCTACTTGACTGGCTACGCTTGGCGCCATATTAGATTGACTAATACCACGGAATCTATAATCACTAACCACCCCTTCGGTTACATCAAATATACCAGCGTGTGCTGTTGAACAAAATAATAATATTAATAATATTCGTTTCATTTTAGTTCTGCTTTGTTGTTATAAAAGTATTACCACCTTGATTAACACGGTTAACCACAGTAACGCTTCCTTGTGTTTGTGTTACCGTAGAGTTTTGTGTTTTAGGAGTAGTGATACAACTATTATTATTGTTACTGTCAGGGCGGCATAATTCCACACTAACAGCATCTACTGTAGCAATAACTCCAGATGATTTTTTATAGTCTGGTAATAGTCCTGTTTTAGGTGGTGCCAGTAAGTCCCCAAATTCAATGGCCAACTCTGCATTCATCAATGATAATATGTTATCTAAAAAGTCTTGATCTAATAAATTGCGCTGTAAGGCATTAGAATAGATTGTGGCATTTTCGTTGGCCAACACACTGCTAAGATCAACTCCTTGTAAAAAGTTTTGTGATAGTGCAGTAACCGCCATTTGTTTTTCATCTGCTTGTCGTTGTTGGGCGGCTTTAATTTCTTGAGGAGGTGCTAGAATTAATATATTACTAATAGCATCTTCGTTAAGTTTTAAAGTTACTGGTTTAGTTGGCGCTACATTACGAGCTGTAACTTTTGTAGCTTGAAATGGTTGATCTAATAAAACACTGCCACCATCGTTGATTACTTCAATTTTGCCAGTCTTGCATTCGCGTTCTATTTCATCGGGCAACATATCTTTACGAGGACAGCTAGGCAGTAGAATAAATGTTCCAGAGCCTAATTCATCCACAGTAGCAGTAAAGTCAGTACCACGAACAGCGACGGTAGCAGTAGGAGTGTTGATAGCCACCTTGTTAGGATTGTTGTGAGCAATCGCCCCCGAGGCGTAGCGGACTGTACCCGAAGCCATGTTGAGAGCCAGTTTACCTGCGTCTTTATTCTTTGGATCATATACAAACTCATCGATAACCAGCTTACTGTTTTCATTTACCTGTACCTTGGTATCGTCGGCAAATACTATTCCGACCTTACCCTGCTTTGTGTTGATCTGGTCGGCCATCTCCACGCCGGTGCCTTTGGTCCCAGACAAGGTCGTCTTCGATCGTTGTATCAAAGCTGGGTTGTTGGTCTGCTCTGTAATTGTTCCTATTGCGGCTTCTCCATTGATGGATAAGGTCAGCAAGAGTACGCATAGTCCGATTGTCCATAATTTCATCAGTCTCCCCAATCAATGGTTATGCTGTAAAATGCTCCAAGTATTGCCACTTCCGCTACTCTGTATATTAGCTATGTTATTACCAGCTGTAGCTGTTTGTGTTACATTAAATGTGTTAGTATTGCCAGTTAACCCAAGAACAAATGTATTATCATTAGCGCCAGATTGTGCTACAGTAATACTGTTGCTGGATCCGCCCAAAATTGCAGTAGGATTAGTTGTGTTAGAACTATATCCACCAATGGTTATATTATCTCCATTGTTACCACCACTTTGAATCAAGTTAAACGAGTTTCCTTGTCCATTACTATTAACTGTAACTGTGGCATTTGATGTACTGGTATTAGTATCGCCTTGTATAAGGTTAAAAGTGTTGGTAGTACCACCTGTCATAGCCACAGTATCAGTATTACTGCTACCATTAATACTGGCAACAACACTGTTATAAGCGTATCCTGCTCCGGCAGCAGCGGTTGTGGCAGTAAAGTTATTTTGATTACCCAACAATGTTAAATTTAAATTAGCGTCATCGCCATATTGGTTAACATGAACATTATTACTACCACTTGCTCCACTACCACTAGCATTACTGTTAATAATAGCCGTAGCATTATTACCTACAACATTGTAGATGTAATTATTACCATTGGCTACACCGTTAACTGTACTGGTATTAATACCAAATTGTAAAATATTGTTTGTACCAATTTGACTAACTGTAACATTATTGTTACTACCGTTAATCACTGCTGGTGTTGTATTGCTAGTTCCTGTACCTTGTATACCTTCAACTGTGTTGGCGGCACCATCTTGCGTTACGCTAATGTTGCTGTTACTGCCAGACTGGTTAATGTATATACTGTTGTCCCCAGCTAACGCTGTACCCGATATCAGCATTGCAACTGATACTAGAATTGCGGATAATTTTCTCGACAATCCGCCATCGCCTGTTATGCGTAGTTTCATTTTACTTCATTCCTTGGCCACACGAGCCTTTATTTTACTACTCCC
>Ga0316227_1001415_pt1 | contig 25946 bp, 15 predicted proteins | sample TBH18019metaG_FD_206012 | JGI IMG/M metagenome (GOLD analysis project Ga0316227, IMG submission 206012) | Freshwater microbial communities from Trout Bog Lake, Wisconsin, USA - TBH18019 | ecosystem: Environmental > Aquatic > Freshwater > Lake > Hypolimnion/Profundal zone | place: USA: Wisconsin... | reverse complement strand
ATGCCGCGCCGATGACCTCGGTGACGGAGTTGTTGCCGCCGTTGGAGACCCAGAGGCTGCCGGCGTTGTCTACGGCGATTCCGGTAGGTGTGCTGAGCGCGCCGGGCGCGAAGCCCGTGGAGGGAGACTGCGCAACACCAGAACTATTGAAGAGGCTCAGGCTACCGTTGCCGTTGGCCACCCAGACCTGATTGCTTCCGTCGATGGCCAAGGCCGCTGCGCTGGACAAGCCGCCGCCGGTGTAGCTGGAGCTGACGATGGTGCCGGTCTTGCTGAACTTGGCGAGACTGGCGCCGCTAATGTTGATGGTCCAAATGTTGCCAGAGTTGTCCACCGCGGCGCCTGTGCCGCCGCCACTTGTGGCCGAGGATATGTAGGCGTTGCCGCCGTCATCGAGCCCGCCCAGCGAGCCGGAGGTGTTCACCACCCAGACGTGCTGCACGACGACGGTGAATGTCTTGGTGGCTGAGGCGGTGGTGTAGTTGTTCGACGTGGGCGTGAAGTTGGCGGTCAGCGTGTAGGTTGTTGCGGTGCTGAGCCCCGAGCTGGCCGTGATAGAAGAGGCCGACCCGCCGCTGGGCGTGGCCGTGTAGGCGAAGGTGCCGGCGGTGCTGGCGCTGGCGTCGAGCACGCCGCTACCGATGGGCGCGCCTGTGTAACCGGTCGTGGACGACGGGTTCCAGGTGATGGTGGGAACGATGGCTGTACCGGTACCGCTGAGCGTACTGGTCTGCGGCGAGCTGGTGTAGTTGTCACTGACGCTGAGCGAGGCCGAGGCCGAGGCAGCCGCCGAAGGCGTGAAGCTGACGTTGATGGTGCAACTGGTTCCAACGGCCAGGCTGGTGGGGCAGTTGTTGGTCTGCGAAAACTGCGATGCGTTGGTGCCGGTGATTGAGATGCTGATGCTGGTCAGCGCGGCGCCGGCCGAGGCGGAGTTGGAGAGCGTCACGGCCTGCGAACTGCTGGTGGTGTTCACGGTGACGTTGCCGAAACTGAGCGACGAGGGCGAGAGTGATGGGATGGGCCCGCTGGTTCCGGTGCCGGAGAGCGCGACCGTCTGCGTGGTGCCGGGATCGTTGTCGCTGAAGGTGACGTTGCCGGAGGCCGTGCCGATGGACGTGGGCGTGAAGGTGACGTTCACCGTGCAACTGGCACCGCTGGCCAACGTGGGCGAGCAGTTGTTGGTCTGCGCGAAGGGCGACGAGGCGACGATGGCGCTGAAGGTGATAGTGGCCAGCCCGTTGTTGGTTACGGTGATGGTCTGCGCCGCGCTGGTGACACCCTGCGGCTGGCTGCCAAAGCTGATACTGCTGGGCGAGTAAGAGAGCCCGGGAATGGTCACCAGCATGAGCGAAGGCTGATAGCTTGTGGTCCCATTCGTACGCGATGCGTACTGCACCTGATAGTTGCTGTTGTTGCTAGTACAGACCGAGCAAATACCTGAAATCTCTAGGGAGAGCAAGGGAGAGCTACCGGTAACAGACTGAGCCGGCGCAGTAGCGTCGAAGTTCGTCAGAATACCCGTGCCGTAGTTGATACTCGTGGAAACTGGGGTGGTCGAGGAGGTGACCGTCTGCGGTTGATTGCTCCAAGTGATGCCACTCTCTGTCCAGCTATTATTGGATACAGAGTAGAGCGCGTTGGTGATAAACGCTGTAGATGCAGTGCCGGAGTCAGTAACGGTGCCAGCGGTACTGGAGGCCGAATAGCTGACCTGGAACTGTGAGCTAGAAAGCCCCGTGGACAATACCGTCATCTGTTGGCCGTTGAATGTTAGACCCTCCGCAGTACTCAATCCGCCGACAACCACCGTGGAGCCAGATGAAAAGCTATTGGATGCAGTGTAGAAGGTCACTACGTTGCTGCTTACGCTATACCCTGTGATGGCGCAAGACAAAGTACCCATACTGGTTGGTGTGAGATAGAGCGTGGCTTGCTGCACTTTACCCAGCACGGAAGAGAGGTTAAACTGCAGGTAACTATTCTGACGCGATCCGGAAGAGCCGTACTGAACATTGAGAGTAGTAGAGCTGCCGTAGTTTGTGGAAGGCGATGCATCGGCCACATAGGCGTCCTGCGTGGCTGAGAGTATGGCCTGCGCCGTAGGGTAAGCGTAGGGATATACGCGAACGTAGGCATAGTCGTAGGAAGGGTTCGTGCTTGCACCCAGCGTACCGTAGCCACCGGAGGGTATTGCCGCTGCGTTTGGAAGCTCGTTGTCTAGAATGAGGAACTCTTTCGCATCCGATACAGGCATGCTACCCGGCGGCAACGTTAGATTCGCTACTCCATCTACATAGAAAGTCACTCCGGATGGTGTCCACGCCAAACCGAAGCGGTGGAAGTTACCGTCGTTCAGATTGGACATATTGAATAAATCGGCACCCAAGGTACGCTCATAGAGGTTATATCCATTCCAGAAGATATTGTGGTCGTAAGTAGTGGGCGATGTCGTCCAAGCGGAGTGCTCAAATATGTCGTACTCCATGCCAGTCTGCTGAGGATTGCCGATGACAGGGTTACTACTCATAGCCTGATTCTTGAGCCACCACCCCGCTTGTGCTCCAGTCTGGTAGGTATAGCGAAGCGCAGCCTCGAAGTAGCCATAGATAGGTGTAAAAGTGTTCTGCGTGTAGAGGGCGGTACAGTAGTTGGTAGAATTTTGAGTGAATGTGTATTCACGCACAAAGTTCTGCGCCGCATAACCGATATCGGACACTGTACCGCTGGTGTTCGCTGCCGTCAGCGACACTTCAAACTGCGTGCTGGAGAGCCCCGTCGCCAGTACTACCACCTTCTTGCCATTAAAGCTCTGTCCTTCGGTTGTGCTCAGTCCGCTGATGCTCACCGACGTTCCGGAAAGAAACCCATTGGAAGTGGTGTAGAAGGTCACTATGTTGTTGCTCACGTTGTATCCGGTAATGGCCGCGGTACCTGGGGCACTAGTCGAGTCTGTCATGAAGACCACCGCGCCGGGGTTGGTAGTATTGTTTACGAAGTTGCACCCGTCTTCATACTGACCAGCGTACCGAAATTGCCATAATGTTGTATTGATTGCTGAATCGGCGCTGAACTCGTCGTCAAAGACCGGAGTAGTACTGAAGCCACTCGGGATGCTCTGTGCCTGAGCATGAAATCCAACGCATAGACAAAAAAGAAGCGCCACAAACGCACCTGACAAGATGCATCTATTCGTCGATCTTGAATGTAGCGATTCCTGTACTTGGTTCAAGATCCGACCTCTTCATTATTCACTAACTCTCACAACAGGAACGAGTCATTCTCTAGATAAAACGAAGTGAACAAATGCATATTTCTCCCGACTCACTGCGCGGGATAGAGACAACACCAGAATCAAGGGCGCTTGCCCAACTGGCTAACAGAGGCCGTGCCAGTTTCAGTATTACTACCAGCGGTGCCGGCTGTTTGAAGGGTTGCCGTAAAGGTTCCGCTACCCAAGGCTGTAATTTGAACCTCTTGGCCATTGAAGGCCGTGGTTGTGCCGAAGCCAGAAAGCATCAACTTCTGCCCCACAGAGAGCGTCTGCGAATTCAGCGACGTATAGGTGAAAGTCGCGGATGTAGTGGGGGAACTGATTGTCCAGGCCGTGATACTTGCAGCTGTCAGGGGAGTAATCGCAGAGGAGACCGGCGTAACAACAGGAGCTGCAATTCCTACCAAGTGATCCATTGCGCTCGCATTCGAACCGACGTACAGGTTGCCACTGCGGTCAATTGCCGCCGCCTCTGGTGTGTTGTTCGCGGGTGTGAATGCTGCATTAGCGATGGCAAAGCCATAAACAGGCATACCGGAACCCTGATTGGTTGGCGAAAGCGGGACAAGCGTTCCAGCGCCGGGGCTAGAGGGCGTGCTTCCAATCACTGTAAACTCAGAGATTCCCGAGTTATCACCGGATACATTCATGTAGTTGCTAAAAAAGATATTCCCAACTCCATCAACCGACGTTGCCAGAGGCCCCATGATGCCGCCAGCATAGGTGTCGGCTGTATAAGAGCTTGTGGCCAAAGACGTCGTATCGTAGTACGCAGTTGCAGCTGCGGTTCCCGGCGTAAGCGCATACAGCCCAAGCGCGCCATGGGCTGACGAGTCATTCCCCCCCTCACCGAGCCACAGGTTGCTGTTGGCATCAAAGGCTCCGTCGTGCTGAGCCAGCGGACCACCCGAGCTAATATTGTATGTAGTGGCTGCCGTCAGTGCGGTATTTGCATTAGAACACTCAATGTACTTGCCGGTTGCACTCTGCATGATGATACTGCAGACCTTGCCGAGCCCATCGATAACGACCTCTAAACCATAAGAAGAGACTCCAGCTAAGTTCTCATAAATCGTCGTGTAGCCGCTAGCTGCCGTCATCAGGGTCAGCGGATTGGTGCTGGAAGACGAGTCACTAGCCGCCAGCGTTCCAATCCAAATATTGTTGGAGCTGTCGATAGCAATTCCATTGGGAGTGGCGCCCGTAACATAAGGGGCTACAGTTCCTGCTGTTGTGGTAAGCGGCACAATCGCAGGAATTGCATACGCAAACAATCCCGTCGCACTCCCGTTATAGCTACAGTTAACCGTGAAGCTTCCTGTACCTACAGCGGCAACGGTCTGGAGACCATTGAGGAGTGCTGCGCCCGTCCCGCTGACGCCGATGATATCAATGGACTCACCCACGGTCACTGCGGCTGTAGATGTAACAGTCGTTGTAGTTCCATTGCCGGTCACGGCACTAATATTGCTACCACTGATGGCCGCAGAGGTCGGCGACTGTCCAGTAGCCACCGTAGCTGGAGTTACCTGCAATAGCAACCCTGGATAAAAGTTATTGGAACCATTCGTGAGAGCAGCTCCGCCCAATTCTCCGACTGCTCCGATAGCAGCCCACGCGTTGTTGTTGGTATCAACTGCCAGATTATTGCCATAGGTTGTCTCACCCGATGCCGCAGCGAAGGGTGCAGAACCGGCTGCAAGAGCAGTGCTAGCAGACAATGATCCATAGGTAAACGTAGTATGTGTGCCAGCCGTTGTGGTGACCGCAGTGATGGTGCCTGCTGGCACGGTGATGCCGCCGCCCACTGTTTGCAGGAGGTAGCCCTGAGGACTCCATTCCGCAAGCGGATAGCCCGCGGAGGCTCTAGCGACTACAGCACCACCCCACAGGTTGCCGTTGCTTTCAACCGCGACATCATAATAATCGTAGCCATATACGAGACCGGAACTGTCATAACCCGTCCACTTAAGATTGAGGGCGAAGTCCGAGGGTACGGCAGGAGTCGTGGTTGATCCCTGCGCGCACGATGCCGTGGAGAACGGCGCACCGGCGGTCACAAAAGCTTGACACATCTGGTACGCCCACGTGCAGCCCGTGGTTCCACTAGCCGGAGTGGAAGTATTCAACGTGCAGACACTACCCGACGGTGAAGTTAGCGCCGTACCCGCTGCAACCGAACCGCGCGCATACTCGGTTATGCCGCCAGGAGCCGTGGCGATGTCATAAGCTGCCTGAATGGTGTCAGTAGGTTGCGTTGAGGTGGCTGTGCTCACGGACGCAAACAGGCTGGAGCACAGTACGCTGGGCGTAGTGCCAATAGCAATATCAGTTGTATTGACGCAGGTCGCAAGCATATCCGCGAGCATATTGATGCGCGATGAGTCCGGAGTAATGACCGTATAGTAAGTACCCGGCTCTGTGCCACCCGAAACCGTGCTGGCCACGATGCTGGGCCCACTGGCGCTGGTGGCCAGATTGTTTATCAACAACCCAACCGTGGCAAACGCATTCGTCAGACCCGATATGTTGGTCGAAGGCGCACCGATGTTCCACGGCGTCGCTCCACCGGGCGTTATGCTCATGAACTGCTGAAGTGCCCAGACTGAGGCAACTGTTGTGACTTCGTTCACAGTCACAGACAGTCCGCCCGTGTTCGAGCCGTTCGAGTTGCACGGATTTGGTAGCGCGAGCATGACGGCCGAATAGCTGTTGGTTCCGCCGCCTGGATTGCCACTCGTTACGGTGATGTAGTTAAGCTGGCCACTGGAGCATGCGGAGTTCGCTCCGTCACTGGGATTAAGATCGAAATATCCCGCAGGAAGAGTGTTGTTCTCATTGACGGCACTGGCGTTAGTCGCATCTCCGAGTCCATTGCTGGTGTAGCCGGAAACAATTGCGGTCGCGCCGGCGCCATAACCGCCGCCAACGCTGGGGGCACCTGCCGCCCAAAGCGTCACCAAGGCTCCGGCGATGGGCTGACGGCCACCATGTGCTAGGCCGCCGATGTGACCGCGTTTCACGGACGGCACGGATACGCCCTGCATGGCCGAAGAGGTGGCGTCAAAGGAGCCCATGCCGCAGCCGGCGAGAGCTAGTGCGACAACACAGGCGAGAACAACGTTGGCAAAATACATTGAGCGACGCGTAACCATGGGATAACCTCACTTGTGTAATCGAACTAAATAAAACCAACCGACAAATCAATTCCGAAAGATGGTCACATTCTACGCTGATTGCTACATGCGCTCACCTGCTATAAACGCGAACGTAGTCCACTAGCATCTGCTGCGGAAGCACTGTACTCTCATCGGGATACCCCGGCCAAGGACCGCCAACTGCCAAGTTCAAAAGGATGTAGAAGGGGTGGTCAAAAACCCAGGTGGTTCCAGCGGGCAAGTTTTCCTTGATCTGTGTCGCATACAAATGGTCGTCGACGTAAAATCGAATCTCTCCCGGCTCCCACTCTGCCGCGTAAACATGAAAGTCCGTATTGATGGCTTCATCCTCGCGCAAATCATAATGCGACTGTATACCGTTGTGTCCGGAGTAGCCCGGCCCGTGTAGCGTGGAGTAGACGCGATGCGAATCACCGATGTTCTCCATGATGTCAATCTCCCCGCAACCCGGCCAACGATTGACCTCATGGTCGCTTCCTAGCATCCAGAAGGCGGGCCACAGACCTTTGCCTAGCGGGAGCTTCATTCTGGCCTCAATACGCCCATATTTCACTTCGAACTTGTTTTGGGTCTTCAAACGAGCGGATGTTACCGTCTTGGAGACCCCGTCGGGCCCGATGTAGTTCTCCTTGCGTACCTCCATAACGAGGTTACCGTTCTCCTGACGGAGATTCTCGCGGCGATCGGTGTAATACTCCAACTCATTGTGGCTCCACCCCGTTCCGCCAGTCACAACGGTCCATTTCTTGCTGTCTAGCGCAGAGCCAGATACAGCATTGAACTCGTCAGACCAAACCAATGTCCAAGGCTTGGCAGTGTGTTTGTCTTGAAACAACTGTGCACTGGACGGGTAATCAATACTGACCGTGACTGCTACCATAATGAAGCCAACAGCCCAAGCACCGAATGTCGATTGTAAAACCTTCATATCCAGCCAAATCTTATTAGTGATTTGAACATCTGCTCAATTCGCCTTCCAGAACTGAATCCGTTCCGCGTTTCCGGAGAAATCAGCAGGCTCGCAAAAGCGTGATTAAGCTTGCAGATTACTATGACCCCTTTAACAACCAGGCTGCTAGGTCTCATACGGTATTATGTCGGATGCGCGCACTATGTCTTTTGTTTTGTGTTATTTGGGCAGTGCGTAATAGCCTTATTCTCCCGTTGTAACAACTGACATTTAGCGCCACGGTTGTACTTACTCCTTCTGGCATAGCACGCTATCTATGTAAAAGGTTAGAGATGCCTGGAATTCTTGCAGCTTCGAAAATGATCAATACTCCCACAGCAGTCTTTGCACCGCTGTTTTGAATTCGTTGGCTTTCGATAGGAGTATTACAAGGTATTGAACATGTATCGTCATCGCTATATCTTGCTCATAATAATACATTTACGTGATGAATGGGATTCGATACCGTATCAGACCTTGCGAATCAGGCTTTCTAAGCAGACATTGATACATAAGAGCGCGCAAAGATGGTCACAGGCATAATGCTCGGATTGAAAGCAGAGATTTTTCTGCTTCTCACGAAGGCAGCTACCAAATGAACCGACTTGTTCAACATTTGCTAGCTGGACAATATCAACTGCCTCGCTAAATTCTTTGGGGTTATTTTTCCATACAACTAATCTCCATGGAGATCATAATGTTAAAGCGACGGGTTTGTATTGTGATTGCATTCGGAGTCTTCGGCACTGCGTTCAGCGCGTACGCGGCACAGGATCTTCCATCCATATTCCCCACTGAAGAGCGGATATCCGTAGCGAGCCAATTGCGCGACTGGGGTGGGCTTCGCCCCGCTTGTGAAAAAGATTTGACAATGCGGGCCTATCCGCTTGGCGACTATACCCCAGCACCCCACTACGATGCCAAAGGCGAAAGCTCCAAGATTATGCCTTCGCAAACAGCTCTTTCAGACGAGTCCCACGCAATCTACCGGCTTGGCCTCTGTTATCAGATTTCCCATGATAGGAAGTATGCCGTCAAGGCCGAAGGATTACTTGATTCTTGGGCTACAACTCTAACACGTATCGGCAACGAACAGGGTGGCGTAGATTTCAACGTTCATGCGCCCCAAGCGCTGATGGTCGCATATGCATTGAAACGCGACCCCGCATGGGACTCCAGCAACTTCAGCACGATGGTACGTGAGAAGTTTGTCCCCATAGTCAAAGTGACACCACGCAACAACCATGCCAACTGGGGGGTTTTGTTTCAGTTGACCGCTGGGGCGTTCCTTGGCGATACCAAGTTGGTTTCATCGTCACGTGATCGCTGGCTCGACTTGATGCGCAGCGAAGTGGCCGAAGACGGTTCATTTCCACAAGAGGTCTGTCGCAGCAATACAACGGACTGGTGCGGCGGGCCCACCAAGGGCATCAAAGGCATGCATTACGAGCACTTTGCTCTCATACCCTTGGTCTTAACAGCAGAGATCTTCAAGAATATGGACATGGACGTTTACGGCACTCCCGAAGGCGCAATACTACAAAATGCATATCGCAAAGCTTCAGCATGGACGCTGCATCCCGAAACATTCCCTTATTACGCAACGAACAATGGGCATCTGGATAATCTCTATGAAGCCGGTTATTTCTACATACTGCAAACAGTAGATCCTGAACCCGACGGCGCGGCTGTCATCAACAAATTCGGTGCGGTTCTTGAAGACCCGCTTTATCTCCGGGCTTTCTACGATATAGCCCCGTCACATAATCAGGCGAAAAAGAAGCGCGCAAGTTAATCTGGAAGTAACCACACAGATCTACCTAGCCGCGTCCTCTCAATTCCATGTGTCATATCTCTCTGCGTCAGATTGACGCTCACTCATCAAATATCCCGAATATCTCAAATAGAGCGTTAGAATCTACATTGCACTGAATATATCTGCGAGTAGGCTAAATCAGCCAAACAAGCAGCGCGGGCGGATGGCACTTAGTTGGATGGCCCCACTGCGAAGTTGATTGGAATTGATTCCACAGAACCATTGGAACTGGCGGCAGTCAACGTGATTGTCGTGGCCGGAATGGCATATCCTGTGTCGCTAGTACTAACGCTCACAGGCAAAGTAAAGCTGCTTGTTGTCGTCGCCGACACAGTGTAGAACTGACCATTGAGCTCGGAATCCGTAGTGAACCCGTACAAATATACGAGTTGGCCAGTGGTGAACGAGTTGCTTGTCACACTGAAGACGCCTGATTTTCCGGACGTGATGGATGTAACCGTCGTGACATTCGTAGGCGTCGTAACACTTGGATAGTCGTAATAGCTGGAGCCACTGCCACATGCAGTCAGGCCAAACCCGAACAACATGGGGAGCAGTACAATTAGCATGGCAATCCACAGTTTGTGCAACGCGGCTGGCGTGCGGTGCCGCAGCCCGAAGAGCAATAAACCGCCCAGCAGTGTCAAGCAGCATTCAGCCATCTCCCTTCGACTGTGCCCAGCAAGCTCTGGAGAGCTCCGCTCAGCGGTAGTAGGCACTACGTTGGTGAATATCTCCAAGTTGAGCTGTCCCGGCACGTCGGAGGTTCCCGTGGACGGATTCGTCGTGACCGTGTATCCGGAGAATGTCAGTTGCGTGTTTGACTGCACCGGGCAGGAGTATCCGGCCTGTGGAATTGACGAGCAGGTTAGGAAACGGCAACCAGCGTTTTGCGGCAAGTTAGTGCAGGAGAAGGTGACCGTGCCACTCAGACCCATGTAAGGCGTGACGTTGATTAGCGTCTGTGCCAGCGCACCCTGCGGTTCGGCCAGTGAGGAAGCCAGCGCTGTCATACCCAAGTCGCCCTGTACGATCATCCCGTTGGAGGTAGAGCCAGAGTAGTTGGATAACAATTGGTAGCTGGCAGTGAAAGTCGGGTTCAGAATGGGGGCTGTCGCCGTACCGTTGATAGCCGGGCAACTAGTTTGTGTGCTGCACGCCACCGTCAGCGTGGCCACGCCATTCTTGTTCAGCGCTCCAAAGCCCAGATAGCTACTACTGGCCGTCGTGCATGTCGTCTGCGCCGTATAGCAGAAGTCCACCACACCCGTGATGCCCGCCGCCGGCGATGTCACCGTGGCCGTCAGCGTGTACGCGGGAATATTGGTGCCCTGCACGTTCAGCAGCGCGCCGGAGTACGTCAGGCTGGTCGCAGTCGAGGCCGGCACCACCGCCAGCGTCAGCGTGGCGTAGCTCGACGCATAATTGGCGTCGCCCGTGTACTGCCCGGCGATGACGTACGTCCCCGCCTGCGGGCTGAAGGTGTACGTCGCCGCGCCGTTGACCACGTTCAGCGTGGCCACCTTGATGCCGCCCACCTGCACAATGATCTGGCCTGTGGCCGCCGGCGTGCCCGAGGTCAGCGCAAACGTCAGCTTGATGGGCGTTCCGTAGCTGATGCTCCCGCTGGGTGTCGAACTGATGCTCAGGTTGCTATTGGTCAGGTTGACGCCTTTACCGCTTAACGTCGAAGTTGCAGTCGTTGCGTTGGCCGCGTTCGACGGTATCGTCAGCACATCGTTGAACGTGCCGATTGCAATCGGCGTGAACGTCGCGCTGATGCTGCACCCGCTGCCCGCCGTCAGCGGCGTGGCCACAGCGCAGCCGTTGTTGGTTGAGGCGTACGGGCTGAAGTCCGCCGTGCTGCCCGTGGCCGCAAAGGGCGCGCTGCCCGTGTAGCTCAGGGTGGCATTGCCGATGTTCGTGGTGATGAAGGAGTTGAAGGTGGACGTCTGGCCCACGTTCAGCGGATAGAACGGCACCGTAATCTGCTGGCGGTTCAGGTACGTCACCCCGGCCGTCGAGTCGGCCACATACACGTTGCCCAGTGCGTCCACCGCCAGTGACATCGGCGTCGTCATCCCGCCCAGCAGCGTCGACGTCGTTGCGCCCTGCGCGCTGATGAAGCCCACCTGCAGCCCCGTCTTGTCCAGCACGTAGTAATCGCCGGCCGCGTCGATGCCCAGCGCCACAGGGTTGAACTGCCCCAGCGCCACCGGCACCGTAGTCCCGTTCAGCGTGCCGGTAATCTGCAACGCCTGGCTGCTTCCGCTGTTGACGACGTACACGTTGCCGCTGCTGTCCAGCGAAAGCTGCGTCGGCGTCGAGATCGCGACAGGCGTGGAATTTGTGCTGGCCACTACCGACACCGCGCCCAACGCCGTGATGCGCACCACGCGGTTGTTGCCTGTATCGGAGATATAGATGTTGCCGAAGCCGTCCACAATCACGCCCTGCGGCGCGGAGAATCCGCTCGTGATGGAACTGACCGCCGCCGTTGTGGCGTTGTAAACCGCAACACGGTTGTTGCCCGTGTCGGCCACGTACACGTTCCCTTGGCCGTCCACCGCCACCTGTCCCGGCAACGAAAGTCCCGTGATGAGCGTGGTCGGCGTGGTGGCCGACGCGCTCGCGTAGCGCAGCACGCTCTTGCTGGTCGCATCAGCCACATAAATCGCGCCCGACGGATCCGCCGCGATGCCCTGCGGCGCAGTGCCGCTGCCCACCGTCACCGGCGTGGCGCTGTCGAACGCCACTTCGGAGCTGGTGCCGATGCCCTCGATGTAGTTGCTCCCCACCGTCGCGCCGCCGGTCGTCTTCACCAGCACCCCGCCCTGCCGCACTCCGGGCAGACTCGGCTTGAACAGGATGTTCTGGTAGCACGGCGAGCCCGAGGCCAGCGCCGTCGGCGTTGCCGGATTACACGTGCTGCCGCCCGCATCGATGAAGTCCGTGGTTGACGTTCCCTTCACCCCGAACGTCGCGCCCTGCAACGTCACGGATGCGGAGTTCAGCGAGGCAAAGCCCAGCTCCATCGGCGCAGACCCGCCCACCGCCGTCGTCGCCGCCGCCAGCACCGTGTGCGAGAACTCGCGCACCACGTTGGCGCTGTTGTCGGCCACATACATGTTCCCCTGCGCGTCAAACGCGATGCGTCCGTACGGCGCGCCCAGCGTGGCCAGCGTGCCCAGACAGCCGTCGCCGTTGGCGTACACGCGCGTCGGTCCCGCCGCAAAGCTCGTCGAGCACGCCGCGCCCTGCGCGCCGGTGCCGCCGCCAGCCACAATGACCGCCACCTGCGTCTTGGCGTCCACCTCCCAGATCTTCGCTGCCACATAGTCGGCGATGTACAGGTTGCCCGCCGCGTCAAACCCGATGCCGCTCACCGTCGAAAACTTCACTTGCAGCGCCGGTCCGCCCGTCGTCAGCGTTCCGCCGCCCGCCACCGTGTAGATGTACCCGAGTTGCGGTGAGCTCACGCCCGGGATGCTGCCGCTGCCCATGTAGATGGCCCGCACCAGGGCTGTGCCGTAGTCGGCGATGTACAGGTTCCCGTTGGCGTCCATCATCACGTCGTACGGATTTTTCAGGTTGGCCGAAAGCGCGGGTACGCCGCTGCTGTACGGGGCTGCGGCCGCCGTGCATCCGCCCGCCGCGGATACCGTGGCGGGAATGCCTGAGAGTGTGCCAATCGTCTGCGTGGTGGCAATCGTGGCCTGCGTGCACCCAGTGCCCGCTATGGTGCTAATGATTCCAGTCGTACCGCTAATCTTACGGATGGCGTTGTTGCTAGTGTCGGCGATATAGACGTTTTCATTGGCGTCCACCCAGATGCCTCTGGCACTGCTAACAAGGGCGGTATAGGCGTTACCACCGTCACCGTAGTAACCGTTCGTGCTGCCTTCGACCAGTACGTACTCGTATCCGTTCTTGAAACTGACTGTGCCTGCCTGGCCGAGCGTGCTATTGATAAGGTTTGTCACGGGCGCGCCACCTATGTAAGCAATACGCACGCGTGAACCCTCGGTATCAAAGATGTTTCCCGAAGAGTCCATGCCAACGCCGGTCGAGGGAAACTTGGTGTCGTAGCAGGGGCCACCAGCCGGAGCGTTGTCGGTGTATGTGCCGGTATACGCGCCGCACGCATTGTAGATATTGCCAGGCACAACAGAGGTCACGGAAACAACTTTCGTGTTGTTGTAGCCATTCACCAGTCGCTGCAACTCGTTGGCTCCACTCTCGTATATCTCGCGGATCTCTTGGTCCGTGTAGTCGGCGATGAAGATGTTGCCCGTGTTCGGATCAATGTAAACTGCGCGGGGACTGCTTAGCGTAGCTTGCTTGGAGGGACATGTGTTGCCGATGCTGCCATAGCTGTCTGTCGTCGACGTGCTGCATACGGTAAGCGAGGGCGTTGCGGTGGGCAGACCTGCAACGGTGCTGGCATAGGGAATCTGGATGGAGTTGGGTGACTGTGCGCTCAGGCAGGTCGCAATGACAAATATTGCGGCCATGCAGAAGTTGGGACGCAACGTGCACAGGCTCTTGCTCACTGTAGATTTGTTGGTCTGTGAATTCATCTCACACGCCCTTCCTATTTAGTTCCCTGCTTGCTAGAAGCTGTACTTGGCAAAGATTTGGATGCGCCGCGCATTGTTCCCGCGGGTATTGTTGTTCGGCCCAGTCGTCTGCGTGATCTCGCCGAACGTGTTGACACCGGAACTGCCTGGCATCTGGTGGTTAGGTGTAGCCAGATTCGGTTCGTTCAGCGCGTTAATGGCCTCCATACGGATGGCGAGTTGCGAGGTCTTGGAGATGCGGTTGATACGGAACGTGCGTCCGACGTTGACGTTCAGCATGATGAACGCTGGCCCACGCACATCGTTGCGCGACTGATTGCTGTAGAACCCGCCATTCACGTCATTGCTGTAGTGTGGGTCATTAGCAATACCACATTTGTTGCTGCCGATGCAGTCCCAGCCCACCCTCCCATTAGTACTGGGCAGGCTGTTGTCGAACCAAGCGTTAATTTTGTCTGCGCGGTGTCGGTTACCCGGAAGCGTACCATTGCTACCGTAGCTGGGATTCAGGATGGCGCGCTGATTAGGCTCGTCGGTATAAGCGCCGTCGATTCCGGCCAGGATGCTGAAGGGTTGGCCGGTCTGGGCGTTATAGTAGCCTCCCTGTGTCCAGCCGCTGAAGATTGCCTGCGCGACCCTGTTGCCGTGCGTGAATTTGACCGGTGCAAACGTCCAGGCGATGCCGGTACTCAGCTTGACATCGTAGTCCGAAGGACCATATTCACTGGCTAAATTGTAGACCTGCGGCACCGCGTTCTTAGTCGATGTACCGCTGCTGAACTCGTCCATGGATTTGGCGTAGGCAAAGGTGGCTTGAATGGTTAATTTGCGTGTGGCGCTTTGCTTGTAGTGAATCTGCAGTCCGTTGTAGTTCGACGTGCCGATGCTCATGTAGTCCACCACGCCCTGCCCACCATAGTTGAATCCGGGATAGACCACGCGGGACTGATAGGAACTGTTGGTGGTCTGCCCTGTCGAGGGACAGTAGAGCGTTGGGTTGATTTGGTAGTAAGCTCCGGAGCATGCGTAAATGGCAGGATTACGGTCCAACGGCAGTGACTGGTGCCGACCGAGACGCAGCACATAGTTCATCTCAAGCAATCCCTGCTTGGCAATACTCTGCTGAAAACCAATGTTGTACGCCATGGTGTAGGCGCCACGGTAGTTCTTATCTGGATAAAATATGGAGAACGGTAAGCTGAATTGCGGATTCGTCCCGTTCCAGTTAGGAACAATCGCTGGTTCGCCCAGCAGCGGCTGGGATATGCCTCCCGTTGGATAGTTGTAGGTGGCTTGATAGTGAAAAGGCTCACCCACGCCGATGGTCAATGCATTCGTGGCCTCATAGAACATACCGAAGCCAGTGCGAAACACAGTTCGCCCCTTGCCCGTCACATCGTAAGCTAGGCCGAAGCGCGGCGCTATGTCTTCGTACTCGTTCTTGATGAGCGCGCGCCGTATGCCCGGATCGCCTACGAAGGCCAGATCCGGCACTGCGTTGGGAAATATCTGCGATTGGTAGTAGGGGATGAAGGTCGTGTTCTGGTTGTCGGGCTGGAAGTAGCGCAACGGCAACTCATAACGTAATCCTATGCTCAGGGTCAGCCTTGGTGCTGCTCGCCAGTCGTCCTGCGCATAGAAATAGTCGTGCTGGATGCCGGCGCGGTTGAGCGAGTTGGCAAAGGTCTCGTTGTAGACAAGACCCAGCAGTTCGTCGCTCTGTTGGATGAAGGTAAAACTAGTACCAAAGTTGAAATACGGTGCCGACTCATTGATATTCTCATACTGCATGCGAAAGGCGTCCACACCGAACATGAAGCTGTGATTGCCATGCATCCAGCTAAGGTTGTCTACCGCCTCGATATCCTCGTTGACGGTATAGTACAGCTGCTGATTTGTGGCACCCATGTTCGGAAGTGCAGGAAGTGAAGGGTAGGTGTTGTAGTTGGGAAAGTTGGCACCAAAATCACTGAGTTGTGTTGAATCTGCCGGCTGGTAGTGGAAGAAGTAGCGTTTGTAGGCCAAGCGCAATTCGTTGAGCATGGTCGGACGCACAGTCCATTTGTCTCCGATGTCGCCGTATTGGGCTATGCTGGCTTGGTTGTCGAGTTCATAAGAGGCAACACCGGTGGTATTGGCCGTAATCGAGGAACTGGTATCGGCTTGATAGTAGCGGGCGTCAATCTGGTTGCGCGATGAAATATAGTCCACTCGCAACAACCCCAAATCGGAAAGCTGCGGCCACGGGGCCTGTGCCGCTGTTCGGGCAATGTGAGTGTAGGGGTTGCCCGAGGAAAGGTTGGGCAGGGGCATATATCTGCCAATAAGGCCGCCGTTCACACCCGTCAAACCGTTGATGCCCCCCATACCACCCATAACGGGGTTGATACAGATGGTGGGTAACGAATTGTCCGTGTACTTTGAATTGATGGACAGAGCGGCCAGTAGGATTTGCACGCAGGGGGAGTTCGTGCCTGGGGCAAGTTTGTTACCTGCTTGCGTGTAAGCGAGGTTCAATTCACTGATGGTCTGGGATTGGCTGACCGCTGTAATGGCACTAGAGAGTGGATTGTCTACAGCACCATCGGGGTAGCCAGTAGTAGCCGGCGGCAGGTAGGCCAAACCGACCAGATCCGAGAAGTCCATGCAGTAGTTGGCGCCTGCGGACGCCAAGATATGGTTGCCGCTGGGTGCGCTGCCTGTTGCGCTGCAAGAGAGAGGTGTGTCCCCGTCTGATGCCAGACCGCGGTTCTGGTTGGAGAAACCGTAGTAGCCAATCTGGTCGTTATCGGTGTAATAGCGCAACCCCTGATAGGCAGCGAAATAAAAGAGTTTGTCGCGCTTAATGGGCCCGCCAACTGTTCCACCGTATTCGTTAAATACATCCTTCGTCGGATGTAGCCAAGAGAGTTCTGATTGGGTTGTCTGCAGTTGCTGTAAAGTCATTGAAGATACAGGGGAATTACTCAACACACCTTGTGCGAACTGACCAATCTGTCCAAGAAAGTAGTCTGTGGCGTTCAAACTAGCGTTCTGAAAGTAGTCGTATGCCGACCCGTGCAGCGTGTTGCTGCCACTCTTGGTAAGGGCATTGAATACACTGCCCGTGTTGCGCCCGTACTGCGCCTTGAAGTTGTTCAGCAGGACGCTGACCTCCTGCAATGCCTCGATGGGTGGAAAGTTCAGGCCGCTGTTGGTGTACAGGTTGTTCCATAGCGAGCCGTCCAGTAAGAACAGATTCTGCGTACTGCGAGAACCAGAGACGTTGTAGGTAGGGCCAGCCGTATCGTCGGTGAAGGTTGTGGGGGCGCTTACGTTGCTTACGCCCGGCAATAGCGCCGCCAACTGCACCACATTGCCGCCCTCTACGGGCAGATTGTGCACCATCCTATCGTCAATCAGCACACCGATGGTGGCCGATTGCGTGTCCACGGTGTTAGCGTTGGCTTGCACTTCGACGGTTATCCCTGTGGCAGACGCGGGCGAAAGCACGGAATCCACACGCACATTCTGGTCCGCATCCACATTAATGCTATCTTCAGTCACCGTACTGTAGCCATCTTTGCTGATCTCCAGCTTGTATGAACCGATTGCAACCGACGGGAATAGATATTCGCCGCGCTTGTTGGTCGTTGCCGGCGTCACATCGCCCCGCTCCACATTGATAAGCTTAACTGTGGCGCTAGGAACCGCGCCGCCGGAGATGTCGGTAACGTTTCCTAGCACTTGGCCGCGGTTGGTCTGCTGCGCGAAGGAGAATGTTCCCATCAGCATCAGGACAATCATCATGCAACAAGTACGGACTCGCACGCCGCTAAACATCCTTGCTTTGCAGGTCGCCGTTATTGTGGAATCATTCATGGGGGGACCATCCTTGCTTATTGCCATACTGCCTTTAATCGTCAGGCACTGAATCAACCTAAGCCTCCCGATGCGGTTAAAACTCGCCTCAATCTCTTCACCTCTAACATCCTGCACTTCGATTTCGATAGGAAGCACACGTTTATACAGGCATCCTAAGTCCTTATGCCCGGCCGAGCGGATGCGCTTCAGCATCAGCTCGCTCAGCGTCAGCCACACAATCATCCCTGGTTCCAATCGTGCCGTCTTCTTGGCTCCGCGAATATCTCCCCTATGGTTCGCATCAACAATCTTCCACATCAATATGTTTGACAAGGTCACATACGGTATCGCTGCCCACACGGGATGCATAGCATTGATTTATAGGCGTTTAGGCTGATTGTTACACGTGGCCAGATGCTTGTAACAAAGGCAATAAAAGCTTATCTTTTATGTCACTCAAGGCTGCGAAAAGATGATTTAGACGTGGAACCGTAGAGCGTCGGTATACATTAAACCATCGTAGCGGGACAATTCTAAATTCGTTTATTGTGCCCAGAGATTAGCCCCATTCACTTGCATTTCGGTGTCACAGACTCTGCGCTCTCGTCGGCGCGTACTTAAACCTGAAACCGAGTCGCGCTCCAACTTGCCGTGCAAGTTCTTCCCACAACCAACCATATAGGGCGCAGCGATGAGTGGGCATATGACACCAACTGCAAAATAATATAAGAGTGCATTGTGCAACAGACCGGTGCCCGTTATTGTTGAGACTATGGAGTGCATAGTCTATACAAGGTGTGTTTATCTCTTGGGGTACATTTTCTGTCGCGTTTGACGCCTCCGCAATAGATGCGACAAGATTGATGAGCTCATTCATGCAGGATCTTGCAACTACAGCTTTTGAAACTGGACAACCCCAGCGAGCCTCGGAAGCGATTCGTCTCTTATCCCGCCCCAAGTCAGGCAGTTTACTGATTTGTGAGCGACGCCAATTGATTCTTGAAATCCTAAACAGAGATGGCCGCATCTTGGTATCCGAACTATCGAGGGCATTCGACCTTTCCCCCATCACTATCCGCAAGGATCTGGACTATCTGGAGTCGCAGCGGCTGCTGCAGCGCACGCATGGTGGAGCGCTGCCCCACTACGGCAGCACACTGGTGGATCCATCAGTCAAGGAGAAGGAGACGCAGCACACGGACGAGAAGCAGCGCATCGCCGAGGCAGCCGCCAACCTCGTCAAGGACGGGCAGTGCATCCTACTGGACTCCGGTACCACCACGCTGTCCATTGCGCGCGCGCTGCGGCGCTTCTCGAGGCTGACCATTGTGACCAACGCGGCCAACATCGCCGCCGAGTTGACCGATACGGACTTCGAGATCATCCTGACCGGCGGCACGCTGCGCAAGAACTCGCTTTCGCTGGTCGGCCCGCTGGCCGAGGACGTCATCCGGCAGATCCGCGCCGATATCCTCTTCTTGGGCGTGGACGGCTTCGACCCCAAGCTCGGTGTCACCACGCCCAACGTGCTGGAATCGCGTGTCAACCGCGCCATGGTCTCGGCCTCGCACAAGATTGTGGTGGTCTGCGACGCCAGCAAGTTCGGCCGCTCCGGCATGGGGCTCATCGTCCCGCCCAGCGAGATCCACACCGTCATCACGGATACGGCCGCACCAGCTACAGCCGTCAAGTCGCTACGGCAAGCGAACATCGAGGTCATTCTAGTCTGACTACACCCTCTAGAATGCCGTCCATATTCTCTCTCGGACCCCATACAAGCCTTCCCTGATTCGCCCCTGCACCTTCCCTGTTCTTTACCTGATACGCCCCTGATAATTCCCTGTTCCGAAAACAGTAAATTTCCGGTAAAACCCAATCAATCCATGGGATACTGCCGCTGACAGGCGCTAGAGATGGAAAGTTCCATCTAAATTTCCCTGATACCGGGAATTATGGCCCGGAGCAGGGTGCGCCCTTGCTGCATCCACCACCTGCAACCCTCCGTACTCCTTGCGCCAGCGGTAGTACGACTGCTCTGCGATGCCAGCCTCTTTACAGGCTTGGGGTGTTGTCTTGCCGTTGGCTATCGTCACTTCAATCTGCCACAGTAGGTTCACCACCTGCTCCGGACTGTGCGTCTTCCTTCGTGCCATCTTCCGCTCCTTTTAAGTCCAGTTTCTCTCATCCAAACTGGTACAGAAAAGAACGGGCTGACCAGTCTGTCTTGCCGGTATCGAAGCACAACGGAAGTATGACCCGTTGAGCGTCCGTCAAGGCGAATTTCCTGGAGATTGGGATGGAGGGCCAGATTACAATCAGGCCCTGAATCTCATTGACCATATATCCTCTGGACCCAAAGAGACCGAAGCTTATCTTGCACTTCTGAGAATACGCACGGAATCCTTGGTGCAAACCCCAATCAATTGGGAGTGCATTCAAAGACTTGCGGATATTCTCGTTGTAGAGAAGACCCTGTCTGGGAAGCGAGCTGTTGAAATCCTTCAGATGACAATCAAAGATCGAGTGGCTCAGACGCTCTGATTGTTATCTGAGAACTAGCGGCGGTGAACTCAAGCCCACTGCAATTGCAGCGTCGTGGGTTGCATCAAACACCTAGGGCCAAAGTATCCATGGACAACCTCTTCAGTACCTGAAGGTCTTAGCGATATAGTCGACGCTGAATCCGGTGAATCGCTTGCGAATTCCTATACTAGTTAGGAACGTGGCGTATAATGTACCGCTCAAATAGCTATACCTCTCGGTAATCCGACCTACTTTGCCCCACCGTCCCGCCATGGCCAATTCGGCCCATCTGACAGTCCAGCCTCGTCATGCGCACAGAGCATCATCACACATCAAGCTTCGGCCTGACCTCACTCCCTAGTCTCGACGACTGTGGAGGCGCAAATGTCGGATAACCTGAAACTCCTTGTCGACGATAGCGAAGCAACCTCGCTGCTCAGTATTCCCGCCGGTGATCTGGAGTGGCTGGTCAATACCCAGCAGCTCTCTCCCATCCAGCTTCGAGGGCGCCGCCTGTTTCTGGTGGCACAAATCGAAGAGCTCATCCAAACGTACAGGACGGTTCAATCAAGAGGACAACATGCCCAACGCGACACCCAGCAGCACTCCCATCACAACGCCATCACCGCTACGCCGCAACCTTGACCAATACCTAGTCAGCCACCGCGTCCTGCGAGCAAGCAGGAGCCTTCCAGCGGACAGTGTGCGTAATATAGCCGCGTTCTTCTCATATTTGGAATCAAGGCGGCTCTCGTCACCACTAACGTCCCAGCCCAATTCTCCAGGCCGTGGCTTTGATAGCCCAGTCCAGACACGCGCGACAGTTCATTCACGAGGTCAGTAATGGGCTCACCGAACATTAACAACACCCCGTCAACGACGCCGTCATCCCGGCGTCGCTTCTTCAAAGAGGGAAAATTGAAATGCGTTGGTCCCGGCTGCGGAAAGCCAATGCCAGCAGGCTATTACGGTAAACGAAAGCGCAGATATATCTGCTCGATGCAGTGCTACAACGAGTTTTATATCGCCCAGCATCCTCCTGTGCGCTGCACCCTCTGCGGAAAGAAGTTCCAGAAACGACACTACCAAAGCACCAGGCCATTCTGCTGCATGCAGCATTTCTATGATTGGCGTCGCCAGCAGACTGACGAGAAGAAGGTGGGTGCATTCGCTCCACTGCTGATGGCGTTCATGGAAGACTGCATTCCGCGTCACCTGGCCTTTGCTTCCTACAACGACGTCCGATGTAATCTCGCGGCATTCTTCTACTTTCTCAGACGCAAACGAATCAGATCCTTGGAGTCAGTGACTCCACGAGTGATTTCCAGTTTCCTCGCCGACCTGCAGAAGACGCGAAAGAAGTCCGCCGGCCGCGTTACCGGCAACATCCGGCTATTCTTCGACTGGCTCATTCTTCAGGGGAAGCGGAAGTCAATCAATCCGGTTATCCCAAAGTTTCACACGCAAATTGCCGTTACGAGACTTCCTCGTCCCTACGAACAAGCCGAACTTCAACTGATACGGTCGCTGGTACAGGAGTCCCGGGACCCAGTCCTCCAACTAGCCGTAGCGATTGGAGAGGAATCGGGATTAAGGATTAGTGAGACCTGCAACCTCAGACTGTCTGACGTTGACCTCGAAAAGCAGCAGTTCTTCATTCGGTTGCCAACCAAGACACGCATCGAGAGATTCGCCCCCTTTCACAACCGGACCAAAGACGCACTGATCGCTTGGCTCGCCAAGCGGCCAGCAGTAGATCATGACTTCCTCCTGACGGGCACGAATGATATTCCTCTTCGTAAGTTCACTCTCCGCCTCCGCCTGAACCGATTGCTGTGTGGACCGGGGAAGCTCGAGCAGTTCTCTTTCCATCGCCTTCGCCATACCGCAGCCAGCAAGGTTTACCCGTCGATGGACGCGCTAAGCGTCATGAATACCTTCGGCTGGACCAGCGAGCGTGTCATGGCAGGGTACACCCGTCTACTTCCCGAAAGCCTGCGGAGTTCGTATGCCAACGCGATGGATCAGATCGAGCTTGAAGCCAGCGATGAAAGCATGAAGCCAACCTCGATTGAGGCCTACTTCGATGCCGAGGAACGCACAAAATAGGCCATTGACGCGGGGATGGGGCACTTTGTCGTGAAAGCGCTTTTTCACGACATTCTCAACCAACCCCCCTCAAAGGACTAATAAATCATGAACATCCATGGCTTTCTTCTGCACCTCGGCAACCGCGGATACTCCCTCGGCACCATCACTTCTTACCGTTGCGAACTGCAGATGTTCGAGTCGTTTCTGCAAGAACAACAGCTGCAGGTCAACCAAATCAAGCCGCTCCACATTGAGAAATACTTACGTTGGCGTGACCCCAAGATCAAAGCAAAGCCTGCTTCGACACGCAGGCGCCTTGCCGCTCTCAGTTCCTTCTACGACTTCCTGGCAGTGATGGCGAACGGCTACATTCGGAACCCAGTGCGTCCCCTGCGTCGCGCTCGGACGCAGCCACCCAACCCGAAGCCTTTGACCGATGAGCAACTGGCAGTCCTTGCCGAGGGCGTTACCGACCCACGGGATGCAGCCATCATTGGCCTCCTTCTTAGCAGTGGCCTTCGACTCAGCGAGTTGTGTTCGCTGGACCGCGACTCGATACAAGTCGGTCCAATCATCGCCCATAACGCCGGCAAGGTTATTGGCATCGGTCGAGTAGTTGGGAAGGGAAACGTGGAACGCGAGTTCCTCGTCGATCTGAAGACCCTGCAACTGGTTCACCGCTATCTCAAAGAGCGGCCGGCAGACGGACCTGTTGCCTTATTTCTTTCAAACCGCAACAAGAGAATTGATCAGCGTACCGTGCAGCACATGCTGCGTGCTTGGTGCAAAAAGCTGAACCTGCCCATGTTGCATCCGCACACGATGAGAACGACATTTGCGTCAAGGCTGAATTTAGTTGGCGTTCCAATTATGGAGATATCAAAACTGCTTGGCCACGCCAGCCTCGATACAACCCACCTTTACGTTAAACCCGATATGCGTCGTATTCGTACGGAATACTTCGCAGCCCACGAAAAGCTCAATCCTTGAGTATGTCTTTGGCTCGAACGAAATAGTTGTTCAACTCAAACCATGGAGCTACTGCTCCCAGGAGAATCCCAATGTCCTTTCCACCCATGACACCCAAGCGTCTGCGCGAGATGAATATGACTCGCACTGGCCCCCATTCGTATAAGGTCCATGTTCCCGCTAGCTACCTCGTGGCGCGTGGCCTACCACCTATGCCTTCCTCAACACGTGCATGCAAGAAGGCACCCAAGGTATCGGCGCCACATACGGATACGACTGTCTAATGTGGACCAAATACGCAATGGATTCGAATCGGGCCCATCGTTACCTGCAAAGACTCCCTCCTCGGGCCATATGTATGGCTCGTCCCCCTCAACAAGCTACATAACGCTCGGGAGCCACGCTCCCGCGGAGAAATATCATGTCGCATTTACGCCTTTCCCCTCGACATCTCGGCCAGATGAAATCTGCGTCGTTCTGTCCCCGCTGTTACTGGTATCAGGTCCAAATGGGCTTCAGCATGCCATTCAATTCACCGATGCCAGGGATTATGTTCAATCTGGATAAGTTTGAGAAGCAGATCGTTGAGTCTTACTACAAGACGTTCGACAAGTTTCCGCGATGGATGGACGATCTCAAGTTGTATTCCATTGTCGACTTCCCCGCGAAGATGACGATGGATTTCCCGAAATACGACATCACGATGGTCGGAATGCCCGATGCCGTGTTCCGGACGTCGAGCGGAAAACTCTGCCTGGTGGACTACAAATCTGCCAAATATAAGGGTCAAGACGATCCGTTTATGCCCGTGTATGAAACCCAACTCATGGGCTATACGCACCTGCTTGAACATGCCGGCGTTGGCGAAGTCGAGTCAGCATTTCTGATCTACTTCGAGAACAATCTGTGCGATTTCGAGAAGCAACCGCTCGATCTGCTGTCTGATGAGGGTTTCGACGTTCCTTTCTCGGTCAAGATCCACGAAGTCAAGATCAATCGCCCTGATCTGTGGCCTTTACTAAAGCAGGTCCGCGGGTATGCAGACATGCGTCACCCGCCCACATGCCTCGGAAAGTGTAAGAACTGCTGGGGGCTTCAGGCTCTGTTCGACAAAGAAGAACGACGGCTCAACGCCGCAAGCACATATCGCTCTATGGACGAAAACTACTTCCGCAAGGTCGTGAAGCCCATGCTGCTGAAGGACGCTGAGTCAGCACGCGCGGCATGGAGCACTGTGGATGACGATATTGAGTCTGACCGCATTGCCTGTGCATTTCAGGACTCGATACCAGCTTCTTGGGATGTCTAGACCCGCTATCTGTCGTCGTGGGATCAGTTTGCAGAGGGCGCACACGTGTGCCCCTGCGAACGTTCCCACGGCTGACGGGCAAGCATTCCATCAACACATAACCTCTCCGTGATACGGAACGAACAATCAAAGGAAATCAAATGAATAATCGTGTAGTTTCAGTGAGCGATGACGCTCTTGGCGCATTGTTCAACGGTATATTCGCTTTACGAGACAAAGCCATAGTCCTTCTTCTCGCGGAATCGGGGCTCAGAATGAGTGAAGTTGTAGCGCTCAATCGCTCCTCAATACGGGTCGAGATACATCAGATGCCGGACGGAACAGCGAAGCCCATTGGTTACGGTCAGGTCATACAGGCTAAGACCACGGGATTGGAACGGGAGTTCTTTGTTGGCCCAGCCACGATAGCCGCACTTGGTGCCTACCTGGAGGCTGAGCGAAACGGCGATACGCAAGCTGCCTTGTTTCTTTCAACCAACGGTAAACGGCTCGACAGTCAGACAGTTCGTCGTATCGTTCAAAAGTGGACCATGCAGCTTGGTCTGGCACCCTTCGCCACACATGCGCTGCGCGTTGGTCTCGTTGAGCGTTTCTGCAATGCGGGAATGCACTATCAGATTGTGAAAAAACTACTGGGTTATTCAGGTCGCGATTATTTCAAAGTGCTATCGCATCCGACACGCGACATGCTCATTCGCGAATACCTTGGTGCTATCACCTCATTTCCCTGGTACTAGCGCTCATCACAATGATCCACAACTAGATGCGCCAGCCGTGAGTCCAACTCGACTGGGAGTGGCATGGCCGTCCCAGGCCGGTCATGCCATTTCAATCAAGTCGCCATTACCGTCCAGAAAGTTCCATGGCGTTACTTTCAAGCATCGGCGTTGTCGACCAACCGAGCCAGAGGAGAACTATGAATATTGAGGAAGAGACAATACCAGGAGTCAGCGGCGATGCGCCCCTTGAAGGAATGCCCAGAGGCGTATCCTCCGTCGGTTTGTGTGCTTCGAGCTCGAAGGACAGGGCTGCACGGGCGAAGAAGACTAGGGATCTTCAAGACCAATCGATGGTTCTCTTTTTGCTGGACACGGGGCTACAAGAAGATGAGATTGTTCGACTCGACTTGAATGCAATTGAGTTCAGCGCTCGCAATCGTCCTGATGGTCTTATCGAGACCATCGGGCGGGGTTCCATATCCATTCCGGAAACAGGTAGACACCGGGAATTCTTCCTCTCTGCCAGAACGGTCGAGGCATTACACCTCTATTGGGTCAGCCGACGAGATGATGATGACCAACAGCCCGTCTTCACAACCAGAGTCAGTGTGCGACGGCTTTTGAAGTTAATCATGATGATGATTCGCGGGTGGTGCCTGCGGCTTGTCTGTCAGCGTGCCTGATTAACTTAATT
>Ga0316227_1001410_pt1 | contig 26013 bp, 16 predicted proteins | sample TBH18019metaG_FD_206012 | JGI IMG/M metagenome (GOLD analysis project Ga0316227, IMG submission 206012) | Freshwater microbial communities from Trout Bog Lake, Wisconsin, USA - TBH18019 | ecosystem: Environmental > Aquatic > Freshwater > Lake > Hypolimnion/Profundal zone | place: USA: Wisconsin... | reverse complement strand
AAGCACGATGGTATCCGAGGGGTGCGGAATCAGGTTTTGCTTGAGAGAATTGGGACTGGTGGCCGCCATGTAAGCGTTAAAGTCGGTCTCGTTGAGGGTAGCCTTGAAATAGTCGTTCCACCCATTAATAATATAGCTGCGCGGCGCTCCATCAGCCGGGTAGGCGTTGGTGTCAGTAGCCCCGGTCGCCGGGGTCGGCGGGCCATCGGTCGGGCAGCGCAACAGGGCCAGGGTCTTGTAAGAATCGTAGAACTGCATGGGCCAGCGCAGCGTCCCCGAGCGGGGCGGGAACTTCCCCTGGTTATCATCAATATAGAAGATGGCGGCGGTCCCCAGTTGCTTCAAGTTGTTGGTGCAGGAGATACGCCTGGCCGCCTCCTTGGCCCGGCTTAGCGTTGGCAGGAGCATCGCAGCCAGGATGGCGATGATGGCAATAACCACCAGTAATTCGATCAGCGTGAATCCGCCGATGCGGGCGAGGACGGGCGATTCAACACCGCTTCTCGCCGGTTGGAGGGCGCGAACCTTCAGTGGAAACCGGTTGCTGCTTTGTTGGCTGTTTTGATTGTCGTTCATTTTGCGCTCATCGATGATTTCACCAGTGTGTGCGACGCTGAAGCTCGACCCCGCTCCAGCCCCACAGCCACTCTTTCGTTGCCCGCTCGAATAATCCAGGCTGCCCAGCGTCGATCTCAGCGATGACCAAGAAGAATCTGCTATTGATCCTGGTAACCGTCGCCATCGGCGGTGTGTGGCTCTACGTCAATAGAGACTGGTTTGCTACCGCCCGTATTCAAATCCACACACGCGTGGTTCCCTCGGCCTTGATGCGATTCCAACGCCGTCCCAAGTCTGCGGCTGCCAATGACACCGCCGCCGCGGCGCCCATGCTCTTTGAGTGGGACCGCAAACTCAAACTCACCGCGATCAAGGTCGTTCCCGTGGCGGCCATCGAAACCAACAAATATCCCCACGAAACCTGGAACCTGGTCTCGGATTCCAATTCGGTGCCTACCCGGGGGTTCATTTACGGGGCCGTCGTGCCCGGGATGAGGCCAGCCACCAAGGGACTGGATCCCGAGCCGCTGGTGCCGGGCGAGAAATACCGACTGCTGCTTCAGGCTGGAACGTTCAAAGCCGAACACGACTTTGTGGCGGAGGAACGGGCGCCCTGACCCAGTTTAGACGTACTTGGCCAACTCAGCCTGGCTGGCGGCCAGCATTTCCTTATGCAGGGAGTTGCCGTGGGCGTCCATCGTCACCACCGCGGGGAATTCGACCACCCGGAATTCCCAAATAGCCTCAGGCGCGCCAAACTGTTCCGCGAAATAGACATTCGGCACCGACTGAATCCGCTCGGCCAGAACCTGAGCGGCACCGCCAATAGCGTGCAAATAGACGCAGCCATACTCCTTGCAAGCAGCCAGCGTCCGATCCCCCATTCCCCCTTTTCCGATCACCGCCCTCAGCCCAAAATCGCGAATGACCTGCCATTGATACGGCTCCTCGCGGATCGAGGTGGTCGGGCCGGCCGCCACACATTTCCAGTGGCCCGCCTCGTCTTTGATGATCACCGGGCCGCAGTGGTAGAGCACGCCGCCTTGGAGATTCACCTCGGGCGGCAATTGCCCGCCTTCATGCAGGTATTTGTGGACGGCGTCTCGACCAGTGAACATCACGCCGGTGATGGCGACCTCGTCGCCGACCTTTAAGGCGCGTACGGCGCCTTCAGTCAGGGGGGTAATCAGGGAGATCATAAGCGACTTAATACAACCATTTTTCGATTTCGCCCTCCGCACTGAGGGCTACACCTTGACGGCGGAAGGCCCAGCACATGTAGCTGATGCTCACGAAATAGGAGGCGGGGAGGCGGTTGAGGACGCCAATCTTCGCGCCCAGGAGCGTGGTTTGGCCCCCGAAACCCATGGGGCCGATGCCGAGCTTATTGCTGGTGGCTACGATATCGCGTTCCAGTGCGTCCAGTTCTGGCTGCTCATTCTGGTCTCCCAGACAGCGGAGCAGTTGTTCTTTGGAATGTTCATAGCCGGTGGCCCGGTCACCGCCGATACAGACGCCCAGCACTCCCGGCCCACAGCCTTTGCCCTGGGCTTGGACGACGGCATCCAGGATCACTTTCCGGCAACCGTCCAGGTCGCGATTGGCCTTCAACTTCTCGTTGGGCAGCGAGTATTGCGCGCCGACGTTTTCGCAACCCCCTCCTTTGAGTACTAGCCGCACTGTCAACTCCGGCTCGCGGCGTTGATGAAAGTGGAGGATCGGCGAGCCGGGGCCAAGGTTGGTGCCATCATTCTTCCCGGTGATGGAGTCCACCGAGTTCTGGCGCAAATAACCCTTCCGGGTAGCCAGCTTGACCGCCTCGCGCGCGACCTCGGAAAACGTGATCTGGTCGAAACTAACCGGGCAATCTACAAAGAAGATGATGCTCCCGGTATCCTGGCAGATCGGCTGGGACTTGTGCTTGGCCAACGCGATGTTCTGCTCGATGATCTTCATCGCGCTTTGAGCGATGGTGCCCTGCTTCTCCCTTTCGAGTGACTCGAGAATGGCCTGGTGTACATCGTTGGGAATCTCCGCCGAAGTCCGGCGGATCAACTCCAGGAGCGAATCTGACAACGCTTTCATCTGCGTTCGATCCTAGCGGGGAGAGCCCCCCATGTCAATCCGGTTTATGGGGCCGATAAGGGTTCAGGGCGCATTCGGGCGGCTATTGCCCCGGAAATCCCGGACGCCTCCCGTGGAGTCTATTTATCCAGCCCGTACACCAGCACCCTGAAGGCCGGAGTGGGGGCCGGGAGGTAAATGTTGTGGGTTTGAGGGTCCAGGGCCATCGTGCGGGCGCCCACCACGGTTTTGAGCGTCTGGACCACCGTCAACTTGTCGGGCGTGGCTTCCCGGGCGATGGTGGTATTGCCGTCCTCGCCGTTAGAACTGAAGGCCAGTTGCGTCCCCGGATCGAAAGCATTCGCATCCACCCCGGCGCCGATAGGGACAGTGGCCACGACCTTGCCGGTGGCACTGTCCAGCATGACCATCTTCTTGTTGTCACAGCCCAGGAACAGCCGATGGTGTTCGGTATCGATCGCCATACCGCTGGCACTTTCACCCGGGGCGATCGGCCAACGGCTGACCACCTTGTGGGTCTTGCTTTCGATGGCCACCACCTCGTTCTTGTCTTCGATGTTAACGTAGATCCGGCCAGCCTGGGTGTCCTCGGTGCAGAACTCCGGTTTGCCGCCCAGATCGATGGTCGCGATCACTTTGCCCGACTCGGGGTCAAACACGGTGGCCGATTTCCCTTTACCATTGAAGGTGTAGACTTCGTTCTGCCCCGACTCGTAGAGGATGGAATCCGGGTTGGCACCCGTGGTGACCTTCATGATGGTCTTCAACGTCTTGAGATCCACGATGCTGGCCTTATTTTCCTGGCCGTTGCTGGTGAAGCCGCGGCCTAGCTTGGGAGCGAGTGCTATGCCGTGGACTCCCGGGGTGTCCTCGATCACTCCGATAACGGTGCCTTTGTCCAGGTCGAGGACGTCCACCTTGGTGCCATGCGAGAGATAGAGTCGATGGGCTTCCGAATCTACTTTCAGGTAATCCCATTGGGCTTTTCCGCCCACCGGGATTTCCTTGAGGAAGTGGTAGTTGCCGTCCGCCGCGAGGACGGGCGCCGCGTTCCAAATGAGGCAAAGACTGAATACAGCTAGACTGAGGTTGGTTTTCATAGTGTGATGGACTGAGGGATGGCCGCCGACCAAGGGTGGCGGACGTGGGACGATTCCGAGTCGGGCGTCCGCCCGCGGAGGTCGTCGGTCAAGTGGACCGTTGAGGGAAAGTCAGGCATGTTTGTCCCCCAGCCGGCGCATCAGGTAGTACACCGTAGGGGTGGCCACGAGGGAAAGGAGAACTGAGATGCACAGGGCGCCGATGACCGCGATGGCCAACGGTTTGAGCATATCCGCGCCGCTGCCCACGCCGTAGGCCAGCGGCAACATGCCGAAGGCCGCCGCCATCGAGGTCATGAGCACGGGCCGCAATCGGCGATGCCCCGAGCGTACCAGCGCGTCCTCCAGGCTGGCGCCCTCCGCGCGGAGGTGTTCGACAAAATCCAGCATGAGAATGCCGTTTTTGGCCACGATGCCGACGCCAATAATAGCGCCCAGGAACGAAACCACGTTCAACGAGGTGCCAGTGATCCAGAGGCCCAGCACGGTTCCGAACATCGCCAACACCGCGCCAAAGACAATGGCTAGCGGTTCGTAGAAGGAACCGAACTCCATCAACAGGACGGTGAAGACCAGGAAGATCGCCAGCGCCAGCACCAACACCAGGTTGCGGAAAGAGTCCTGCTGCTGGCGGAACAAACCGCCGTATTCGATGGCGCCGGCCGGAATGGATTTATCCAGGCTCAGCTTCTTTTGGATATCGGCCACGGCGCTGCCCAGATCCCGGCCTTCGAGCCGGGCGGTGATCGACACCTTCTGGCGCAGGTCTTCCCGGTGCAATTCCAGTTGGCCCGGGGACTCCTCGATGGTCGCGATCTGCGAGAGTTTCACCACGCCTCCGTCGGCGGTGCGCAAAGCCAGGTCGCGCAGGTTGGCCACCTGGGCGACCTGCCGGCGATCGGCCAGGACGCGGATGGCGATAACCCGGTCGCCTTCCAGCACGGAGGAGGCCGTCGCTCCCAGCATGGCAGTGCTCACGGCGGCGGCCACGTCACTGGCGGTCAGTCCAAACCGTTCCAGCTCGGCATACTTGGGCCTGAAGCTAAGGCTGGGTCCAGCATAGACCAGTCCACTCTTGGTATCCACCACCCCCTTGACTTTGCCGATCTGCTCCTCGATCTCGGGCGCCTTCTTTTTGAGAAACTCGATATCGGTCGAGAAGAGTTTAACCTCGATGGGCTGCGGCTCGGAAGTCAGGTCGCCAATCAAATCTCCCAGAATCCCCGGGAACTCCCACTCGATGTCGGGCATGGCGGCATTGAATTTGGTCCGGAGGTCGGCGATCACTTCCTGGGTGGGGAGCTTGCGGTGCGGCTTGAGTTTGATGAGGAAGTCCCCGGTGTTTGGTTCCACGACCTCGAAACCCAGGGCCGCGCCGGTGCGGCGGGAGTAGCTCTCGATATCCGGGTGCGCGGTGATGATCTTCTCCGCGATGAGGAGCTGCCGGTGGGTCTCGGCCAGGCTCGTCCCCCAGGGCGCCACGTAGTCGATGACGAACCCGCCCTCATCCATCGGCGGCAGGAACTCGCTCTCCAGGCGCTGGTAGATCCCGACCCCGAGGGCCAGGACCACCCCACAGGCGGCGAGTGTGAACCAGCGATACCGCAGGGCAGCGCGCAAAACCAATTCGTAAAGACGGAGCACCCGCGTGAGGAGGAATCCCCCCTCGACATTCTTGGGGGCGTGGCCGTGAACGGCATGCTCGCGATCGCGTAAGAGCCAGGCCGCCAACGACGGCGTCAAGCTGATCGCCAGCGCCAGGGAGGTGAGCAGGGCCACCACCATCGTCAGCGCCAGCGCCCGGAAGAACACCCCCGTGATGCCGTCGAGAAAGGCCAACGGGACGAACACCACCACCGGGGTCAGGGTCGAGCCGATCAGCGGCAGGAGGATTTCCCCAATCCCCGTTTGCACCGCCTCCAGCCGAGGCAACCCGCTCATCATTTTGGCATAGATGGCCTCGACCACCACGATGGCATCGTCAATGACCAGCCCGATTGCGGCGGCGATGCCCCCCAGCGTCATGATATTCAGGCTGAGCCCGGCCGCCTTCATGGCCAGGAGGGTGACGAGCACCGTTACCGGGATCACCACGATGGCGGTGAGGGTCGTGCCCCAGTTCTTCAGGAAAAAGTAGATGATGACCACCGAAAGAATGAGCCCGAAGAGGATAGCATCCCGCACACTGCCGGCTGAGGATCGCACGAGCAGGGACTGATCATAGAATGAGACGATCTTCACGTCGGCAGGGAGTTCCTGTTTCAACTCCTCGATTACCTGCTTGAGGCCGGTGGCGATCTCCAACGTGCTGCCATCGGGTTGGCTGCGCACGTTGAGCAAGACCGCCGGCACCCCCTCGGCGGTCACCACCTGGAAAGCCGGCTCCGGAGCGCGCTCGACCCGGGCGAAATCCTGAATCCGGATTGGGCGTCCGCCCGCCACTCCCACGATCAGGTTCCCGATCTCCGGGATATTGTGAACCCGGCTATCGACCACCGCCAGGTAGAGGGTGTGATTCTCCTCGTGCATGCCGGTCGGGGTGACCTGGTTGTTCTTTGACAGGGCGTCGGTGACCTGGGTCATGGTGAGATTGGCCGCCTGCAGACGCAGCAGATCCACCACCACATGGTACTCGGGGGTGCGCCCGCCCACTAGGTCCACGCGGGCGACGCCGGGAATGCGCAGGAAGCGAGGCTTGATCTCGTAGCGCGCCATCTCCCACAACTCCATGCCGGTTCGGGTGGGGCTGGTCAGACTCACCCCGAGGATCGGGAACGCCGAGAAGGTCAACCGCCGAGACGTAGTCGTCACCGTGGGGGGGAGCGAGGATCGAATCTGGCTCAGGCGCGCTTCCACATGGAGTTCCGCCTCCACCATGTCCACGTTCCAGGTGAAGAAGACGCTGACCTCGGCGGAGCCGCGGCCCGTTGCGGAGCGGATGCGCACCGCGCCGGGAATATCCTTCAGCGCTTCCTCGATGGGCCGCGTCACCGTCGCCATCATTTCGTCCGCGGGCATCACCCCGTTGTCCACCATGATCACGACCCGGGGGAAATTGGTCTGTGGAAAGACCGACGAGGGGAGGTGAAGGGCGGCGTAAATGCCCCCGAGGCATAAGGCGACGCTCACAAAAGCAATCGCCAGACGATGTCGGATCGCGAACTGGCCAACCGCGGATGACGCCTGAATTGCCATGAGGTGCTCGGCGCTACTCGCTCACCACGCGGATCTTCGTGGCAAATTGCTGCGTCATGATCAGCCCATAAGCGCCGTCGGTCACCACGGTCTTGTCCGCCTCGACCCCATCGCCCTCCACCTCGACCAGGTCCCCATCGCGCACCCCGGCCTTAACCGGTTTGAGGACCGCCTTCTCGCCGTCGACCAACGCGATGAAAGTGGCGCCCGTGGCGTCTTTCGCCACGCTGGTGACGGGCACGGCCAGGCAGTCCTTGCGCTCCTCGCTCGTCACCCGGGCCTTAACGAATTGGCCGGGCCGCAACCCCGAGTTGGCCGGCAGGCCGGCGCGCACCAGGCCCGAACCGGTCTTGGGGTCAACCTGCGGACTGGTGTACACCAGTGAGGTGGTCACGAGGTTCGTCGAGTCCGGGCTCGTGATTTCAACCGGTTGGCCGGCCTTGAGCCCGGCCAACTCCGCACCCGGAACGTTCATATTCGCCACCAACCGCTGGAGGTCCGCCACTTCCCCTAAGATCGTGGTCAAGTCCGCGGCCTCGCCCACCTTGACGTTCAATCGGGTCACCACCCCGGCGATGGGGGAGCGGATTTGCAGCAACTCCTGCTGGGCGCGGGCCGAAGCCAGTTGCAGTTCGGCGTCTTGCAGGAGTTTCTGCGAGGTGCCCTCGGCTTGAGCCAGTTTTTTTTGCCGCTCGAGGGTTTTCTCCGCGAATCTCACCGCGACTTCAGCCGCGCGGTGGTCCAACTCGAACAGCAGCGTCCCCGGTTCCACGGGTTGCCCTTCCACGCACTTGACCGCGGTGACCAGGCCCGGCGAGCCTACCCCCAGGCGAGCGCCGGCCGTGGGTTCCGGTTCTACCGTTCCGTAGGCGGTCACATAGCTTCGGAGGGTGGCGCGAGTGATCTTGCCAACATGGACCGGCACCTCGGCCTCCGGTTTCTTCTCTTCCTCCGGGGCTTTCACGGGGCGAAACCACACGAGCCAGACCAGGCCAGCCGACACGCTGAGGAACAGGGCCAGGAGCAGGGATTTCTTCATGGGCGAGCGATGGCTTTGCTGGCGCCGGGGGGCCGGGGAGCGGCCTGCCAGGCGGAGGCAGATACCCCGAACGGCCTTTGCAGGGCGTCTTCGAGCAGGCCCAGCGCCTGCTGGGATTTGGTCAGGGCATCCCGGCGCGCCAAGGCCGAGGCGCTGAGCTGCAGCCGCAACCCCGCCAGGTCGGCCTTGGAAATCTCGCCGGCCTCGAGCATCGCTTGGGCCGCTTTTTCCTGCTTCAGCAGGTTCGTTCGGAGGGCATCGGTGTCGCCGATCTTCTTCAGGGCCACGCGATACCCCGCCACCGCCCGATCGATGTCGGCCAGGACATGGGCTTGGAGGGCATTGAAGAGGGCGGCGGATTCGGCCCGCTTGGCCGCCGCCTCGGCGATGGGACCCTGGTTCTGGCTCAACACCGGCAAGGTCACGGACAGGCCCAGCGACCATTTGTTGTCGCCTTGATCAAATTCATAGCCGGGACCGAGATGTACATCCGGATACTGCTTGGCGATCTCGATCTGGAGCGCGGACTGGCTGGCGGCATATTGAGCCACTGCGGCCAAAATGTCGGCTCGCCCGAGCAACGCCAATCGCCGGACCTCGCTGGAAGGAAGCTCGGTGGGTAACTCGTTCAAGCCGGCAAAGGAGAGCGGCACGCCTTCCAGGGCTCCCACGGGTACCCCGAGGCCATCGGCTAATTGCACCCGCGATTCCGCACTCTGCTGTTCGGCGTCCCGCAAGGCGATCCGCGTGCTATCGGCGGCCATGCGAGCTTGGGTGAGTTCAAAGGCGGAAATGGCCCCCGCCTGGTACTGGCTCTCGAGCAGCCGGAGGCTCTCGGTTTGGAGCGACTGTTGTTCCTTCAACAGCGATTCCATTTCATGGGCCGTGTAAAGGTCTAACAACCGTTGTCGCACTCGGCTTCGGACAGCCCAAGCCACCGACGCCAGGTTTAGCCGCGCCGCCTCCGAGAGTTGGGTGGCCTGGGCGAGCCGATACCCGCGCTTCCCGGCCGTTTCTATGGGGATGTCGAGCGTCGCCGTCACCACCCAAGGCGAAGGGATGGTCGTGGTGGTGTTGTAGGCCGGTGACACGCCCACCGTCGGATTCGGGCGTTCGCCGGCCGTCTGCTTGCCCGCCTGGGCCACCGCCCAGGTCGCTCGCGCTACGTCGAGGTCGGGGTGATAAAAAAACGCGGCCAGCACCAGGTTTGTCAGATCCCACGATGGCAGCGGCCAGGCGGGGCATTCGTCGTTCAGGTTTCGTTCCAGGAACTCTTCCAACTCCGGGTTGTCGAGGGATCGAGCGGCGAAATCCGAGGTAATCTTCGCCGGCGAGAGGGGTTGGGGTTTGAAATGAACACACCCGACCAACAACAGGGCTACCGTTGTCGCCATGCCGATAATCGTCCAGAACTTGAAACGCGCAAGGGTCATACTGCTGCCCGCGCCAGGCAGCCGACCATTCAGCCCCTGCGCGGGTTCTCGTGCCATCAGCACGCGGAAATCTAGGGAGTGCCTTGGCCCCTCGCAATAGAAATCGTGGGGCGGACACTTTGGGGCTGGAATGGATCGGGCGTCGCGGTGTTAATGGACTCATGGCACGGGCGCTAAGCATGGCACGCCCCGGCGGGCGCGGTCACGCCACGGGCCGCGGGAACGAAAGCGAGGAGACCTCCCACGGGGACACCGATGGTTTCCACTTCGTGGAATAGGTCGGCAGGGAGAACCGGGTGGGCGTAGTGAAGTGCCATGGGGACTGGAGGCGGGACGCTGCCTCGTCGCTCGGGAGGGGAGCCGGAGGGCTGAGATTATTCGAGTTGGCCCAGTTGGCCCGTGAACTGGACTAAGCGGTGCTGAGCCAGGCCCTGGCGCGCCTCGCGCACCGGCTGGCTCGGGACTTTGCCTTGTCCGGCCAACTGGCTGCCATCGAAGATTAATGGTCTATAAGACAAGACCCCAATGGCTTTGGGCGGGTCGAGCGCTGCCCGTCGCGGCGGGTGGCTCAAATTCGCGACCGATTACAGCGATCGCTCGACCAGGAGGCGCCGTGAGCATTGCCCGGTGTCATGATTCCAGGACCCCTTCATTTGGCTTTCCGCCCGCAGGCTCCGCACTCCCGCCGAGCGGTCGGTTCGCGCGCAGGCAGCGGTGCAGATTGCGGTTGGCCCAGGCATGCAAAACGTCACTCCTTGGCCTTTGCCGGGACGGCCGACGAGAAGGAACGGATCGGTTTGACATCCAGGGGGCTGGGTTCGAAGGAACTGGTGACCGCATGGCCGTCAAACGATGCGGGACGGGGCACATCCAGGAGCCAGAGGGCGGTGGCCGCCGTGTCAAAAGTGGTGACCGGATCCGTAAGGGCAAAGCCATGCTTGACGCCTTTGCCCCAGGCGATCCAGGGGATGTGCATGTCATCGTCGCTTTTTCCCCCGTGGGTTTTGGCGTGGCCTCCATGGTCGGCGCTGAGGAGGATCACGGTCTGGTCGGCTATGCCGGCCTGGTCGATGGCCTTCATGAGGAGGCCGAGGGCGGCATCGGTGGAGGCCAAGGACTTGATTTGTTGGGGCGAGCCCCAACCGTATTTGTGACCGGCGACGTCGGGATCGGCGAAGTGGATAAAGCAGAGGTTGGGCTTCTGCCGCAGGATGTAGGCGGCTGCCTCGCGAGCGACTTCATCCGCCAACACCGTGCCCTCCTTATCCTGGGTGCCACCGTTGGCGGTCTTGATCACTTCCTGGGCCTGCAAGTGGCTGTACTCGAATTGGTCCACGGACCCCGGCAGGAGCAGGTGGCGAAACTTCTCCTTGCCGACGAACATGGCCGTCGAATAGCCGGCCTGTTTGGCCAGCGAAAAGACGGTGGGGACCCGGACAATGCCGTTGGTGGGCAGCCACTTGTTCCAGAGGATTTTATGCTTCTTGGGGCCGACGCCGCTGAGCATCGAGGTATGCGAGGGCAGGGTGATGCTGGGGAAGATGGTATTGGCCGTCCAGGTGCAGGCACCCTCCCCGACCATTCGTTCCAACACGGGCATCTGGCTCTGCTGGATGACGGCGGGTTTGCCTCCGTCAATGCTGATGATGAAGACATGCTCGACTCGCGCCGCGGCGCGCGAGGAGAGCGCGAAGAGGCAAATAACGGCGGCCAAGGTTGCACGGCGAATACACTCGTTCATAAACGGGGTCTACTATTAGTGGGTCGGTCGGGAAAACACAAGGCATTCGGCGGCAAAATCATGGCGGGTGCTTTCCCGAAGCGAAGGCAACCGTGTCGGCTGGTTGACCGCCCGCCGGGCCTTGGCCAGCAGTTCGGACTGCCCGCCCACTGTCGGCCTCCTCTTATCGGCGGCCCGCAGGTTCGTGCTCTCGGTTGCACCGGTCGGGCTCGGTCGGTTAGAACCCCGGCGATGCCGAAAGCCTAAAGAAGCTGTTGGTGGTCTGAGCCAGGGGGAGCACGACCTGGTTTTGCCCCCCAACGACCGTGGTCAGGTTGGTAACCAGCACCCAATTCGTGGTGGAGAGCGAGTTGTTTTGCTCGAGCAGGTACGGGACGACGGGACTGACCGGCCAGGAGAGAAGCAGGTTCCTGGGGGTAGTTACGCTCAGGGACAACTGCGGCGCGGGCAGGTCATTGTCGTTGATGGTGTTCCCGGCGAAGTTGCTGGTCTCGACCGCGATCACCTCCGGCCAGGCCATAGACTCGACCATGTCGCCAGGGTTCATCCACACCGCCTCGTCGATCACCCCGGTGGAAGCGTCGACCAGCAAGTAGCCCGTCACCTGGGCCACCCCGCCCGGGCCTTCATACGGGATCAGCCAATCCCCGTACCCGCTGGCGTCGGCCGGGAGGCTGAGCAAAACGGCGTTAGCCGGGTCAAAAGCGCCGTTCATGAAGCCTGGCTGGGCGATCAGGTAGGGATCCGCCGCCAACTCGTTCGTGGCGTATAGGAGTGCATGACTGGCGTCCAAGAGACTGGACAATTCCGAGGGGGGAGGGGGAACGCTGAGGTAGGCGCCATTGTCGGGCGCTTCCGGTCCCGCGGGTTCGACCAGGATTTTGTAGCCAGGGGCACCCACGGCACCAGCCACTCCGGCATCGCGGGTCGTCCTGGGGTTGAAATGCTGAAACCAGCCTCGAAGGGTTATGGAATTGGTAGTGCCATCGGGCAGTCGCGTGCGGATGCCGCCGGTCCGCGGGGTGTCCCAGCCGTAGCGCACGTATTCGTTCTCCTGCCACACGGCAGCATCGTAATTGGGAAAGTGGGCCTGATAACCCGCCCAGGGATCGTGGACATAGAATCCCAGAATCTCGAAGTTCAGGTTGGTCGACGGACTGACGTCGGTTCGCACGCCATAAACACAAACCGCGTGCCGGCCATTGTCGATGCCAATGATGGCCGGGATGTCGTAATTCCAGAGCGCCCGGGCAATCGTGCGGCTGGCTTGGTCTCCATCCTTGAGTCCGGCGGGGGACGTCGCCGTGGACCCGCCCGAAGGAAAAACGTAGGCCCGGTAAAGGTGGTTGGTGTCCAGCAGATTCAAGCCGGTTTGAGCGCCCAGGAACTCGGTTCCCAACCCGAAAGCGGCGTTGCGGTAGCAATTAACCGGCGGATTGAGGGCCTGCCCGGCGGGAAAGGTAACCTGTGCATGAGTCAGCCCATAAACGTAGGCTTGCGCGTTCGCAGTCACGTTGCCGTTGCGGTCGTAGGTCGGTCCGGGGACGGCAACATAGTTCGGGTTGGCCACCCAAACCCCCTGCGGCGTCCGGATCCGCGGGAGATTGGGAAACGGCTCGAACACCGTCCCGTCCGGATTTGCGCCGCTGAGCATCGTCCGCACGAAGGCATTGGAACTGGTGACAGCCGTGCAATCGAGCACCATTTCCATGCTGGCGACGGTGCAAGTGTAACCCGCTAACTGCGCGTGGTAGTGGCCGCCGGAAACCGTCTTCACCACGTCGGCTCCCATCACCCTGGGCGTGCCATCCAGAAACGCGGCCACCAGTACCGCTGCTGCTGAAACACTATAGCCTGAACCGCCGGGTCGTGCTGTCATAAAAGCCAGTTCTCAGATTATTCTATCTGTTTCTATACATAAGACATGCCCTACTGTCTGTCAAACCGAAAGCCTGCCTCGATGGGCCGGACCAGGGCTCGGGAAGGCCAGCATGGCCCCAAAAGGGGGAGGATGGGGAAGGTTAGCTTGACTGTGAGGGCGATCGCGCCCGAAGCCAGCACGGTGCCAGACGCCACAAAGGCGGCCTGCCGGCCCTAGACCGATTTGAGAATGCGGGGAAGCCCGAAGAACACGCAGGATCTGCCGAAAACCAGGCAGATGCCCGCCAGCGAAGCGGCCATCCGGAGAATGGCGCCTTCGGAGGTTCCGCATCGTTTTCGGCTGGGCGTGGCGAGGCCCGCCGATTCACGCAGCCTCAGCCGGATCAGCAGCGGAAAAAAGAACTCGGCAGGATCAGCCGCCGAGGCCGCGCCGCGCCGGCGGACCTCGAAAGGCACCCGAGGCCAGGCAAGGCGCGGACCAAAACTAGAACTTCACCTGTTCCAGGTAGCGGAGGCTCTTAGGGATCTGTTGCTCGGACCAGGGAGATTCGTCCTCGATAAAATAATATTTCACCCCGGCGGCTTTAGCTGCCTTCAGGATGGCGGGCAGGTCCATCAAGCCCTCGCCCAGCGCGGCGTCATTCTTCACGTCGGTGCCGCCGGAAAGGGAGCCGCGCGCGGTTCCTTTCTTCATGTCCTTGAGGTGGACCAACTCCCAGCGACGGCCGTACTGTTGAAAGAGCTTGACCGGGTCTTGATTGGGAAAGACCACCCAGAAGATGTCCATCTCGAAACTGACCAGCTTGGGATCGGTTTCCTGCATGAGGAGATCGAACAGGGTGCCTTGGCCATGCGGTTGGAATTCATAGCCGTGGCAGTGGTAGAAGAATTTCAAGCCGTGTTTGGCCATGACCTGGCCGGCCTTGTTGAAAACCGCCGCCGCCTCGCGGCAGGTCTTTTCGTCAAAGTCGCCCTGGTGCGGGATCCAGGCGACGCCGGCATACTTGAGCCCCAATTCCTTGGCCTCGCGAGCAACGCCTTCCGGATCGTCCTTGTAGCGGTTAAAGTCGAAATGGGCGCCGATGGGCTCAATGCCGCGCGCGGCTAACTCCTTTTTGAAATCGGCGGCGGACAGGCCATAGGTGCCGGCCACTTCAGCGTATTGGATGCCCCACCCTTGCACTTCGTCGAAGGTGCCTTTCACGTTTTTCGGGAACTGGTCACGCAGGCTGTAGAGTTGCAGACCAATCCGCCCTTTGAAGCTGGGGCCGATGCCAGCTTCGGCGGCGGAAGCTGGAGCGGGATGGCATACGAGAGCGGCCAGCGAAGCCGCGCAGGAGAGCACGAATATCGATTTCATAAGCATAGGAGTAGCGTGAAAGCCCCCGGCGTGGAAAGAACAAAAGGGGATGCTGGCTTCATCGGCTCAGATCTTCGATCAGGCGGGCGACGCGGTCGCGATGCTCCAGGATCCGGCGAGGGTCGGTGGTGAAGTGACGAGTGTCCTCCGAAACCTCGACCGGGATGTTTAGGAGCTTCTCGGCGGCTGCGACCGCAGTTGTGCGCGGGTTTGAGGTGCGGTTTCTTTCAATGGCTTGCCGCAGGAGCCAGAGGTACTCGTAATCCTGCATGCCGTCGCGCAGATTCTCCCAGCGGAAGGAGGTCACGGGCGGTTCGAGGCAAGGAGCGTTCGTGGCCGCCGCGGCGCGAGGCGGGTAGAGGAAACGGCCATCGCCGTTGCCCCAGTAGCCAATGTGGCCCGGCTTAAAATCGTAGCCGGAGACATAACTCATCGGGTCGGTCCAGGGGTCCTGGTGTTTGGGTGGGGGAAAAGCGCTCTCGCTCGTCCAGTAGGTGGTCGCCCAGATTAACAGCCCTTGCACGCCATACTGCCAGGATTGCCAGGGCCAGAGCCGCAGTTCCGTGCCCGGGTGATCGATGAACTCCGTCAGGTAAGGGGCCGTTGGTCCGCAACAGATGTACCACCACACCTCCTGGCCGGCGGCGCGGCGCGCCTGGACCTTTTCGGGCGTCCATTGCGGCGTCAGGGCGCACCAGATGTCGACTTTGCCTTCCAGTTCCGGATGCGGTTCCTTGGTCAGCATGCAGCGGAGCCCGGGGGCGGCGGCATGGATGCGCTGCATGCCGTCGGCCACGAATTGGAAATCTTTAGCGTCCGGCTCGTCGAACCAATAGGTGTAGGCCTGGCCCAGCCAGCCACGGTCGCGCAGATGGGTCTCCACCTGGTTGAGGTAGTCCTTGAACAGGCGGGCATGTTCCGGGGTGCCCTCTTTGAAGCCTTCGAGTTCACCGAGGCTGCGGCTTTGAAAGGTGCCGCCGCCCATGCCACGCAAGGGGAGCATAAACGTGGTGAATCGAAACTCGCCCAACCATTTCGCCGCCTCGCGGTCGAAGGCGGTGAAATCCACGGCCGCGTGTTGATCGGGGCCCGCGCCGGGAAAGCGAACGTCGATCGGAGCCTGATCGTAGAAGGAATAGGGGGCAATGCGGTGCTGCGCGAAGTTTGTCAGGTAGGCATCAAAGACTTGGCGCTGGTCCGCTACGGTCTTCAGGTGGTGAAAGCGGTTGATGTCGCCGGAGCCCAAGCCCAACGCGGTCTTCAGGTGGGTATCCAGGGGCAATTCAAACGCATAGACATGCAGCTTGAGCGGGACCAAAAGGTCGCCGGCCGAGGTGCTCAGCAAGAGATCGCCTGAGTAGTCGCCCGCGGGTGCGCTCCGATCCACATGGAGGGATACCCAAATGGGCTGGCATTGGCCGGCGACGAGCTTTAGGGGGGGGCGGAGTGGCGGCAAGGGGTCTGGATACCAACCCGCTTCGGAGGCACTATCGGTGGGGTGCTTGACCTTGACGTAGGCGACCTCGAGAAACTCCGCAGTGATGGCATCGGCCTTCCTGCCCTGGCTCAACCACCGCGGGCGCAGCGAGACGCCACGCAGTTCCACCGGCCGGCGTGGATTCAAGATCACTTGAGCGGCCACGAACTCGCCGCGCGCGGCGGAGAGCGTCACGGGGTGCGGTTGGCCGGACTTGGGTTTGGCGGGCAGCCCGTGTTCGCGGCCGATCTTCCAACCGCTCTCGCACCACCACAAACCGAGGTCCGGCTGTTGGGCCAGCCAGTAGCCGGGACGTGGGTCTTGCAACAGGCCCAGGCTCACGACGGTTTGGCCGCGGAAGTAAAGGAGGTTGCCGCGGGGATGCTCGATAGCGAGGACTGCCTCCTGGGGGCCGGTCCGGAGCGGCTTGACGGGGATCCGCACCAGGCGCGAACCGCCAGCCGGCAAGGTCTCGGTTGCGGTTGGAGTGCCTTCGCGACCGTCCAACCGGACCGCGGCGCGGAAGCTCAGGGCCGACGAGGTCATATTCGTCACCGACACGGCAAAGCGGAGTTCCCCCGCTTCGGGCGCCCATTGGAGGTTGTCGGCGTGGACTGCCAATTCGGGTCTGGTTTCGGTCGTTTCCAGCAGGACCGTCTTGCCGCGCGCATCGGGTACGGCCTGCTTCAGGACGGCCTCCAATTCATAACCGCTCACCTGGAGGTTGCAGGAGGGGCCTTCACCGGTGAGCCGGAGGAACAGGTTCCCGGTGGTTAATACCTTTGCCGGGATCTGGATTTCCCCGCCACGATGGGCCTCGTCCAAGGTGGCCGCTGCCACCCAGGCCGCGCCGTTGTCGCTGGCCTCGATCCTGAGCGCGCCGCCCGCATAGTAGCTCAGAGCGAGCTTAAGCCGGGCGCTGGCGAAGGGACTCGACCCGAGTGAGTGGGCGTAAGTTACTTGCTGAGCGGCTGCAAAGGTCCAACGATCCGAGTTGAACCCGCACCGGCTCTCGAGGAGCGTCCGATGGTAGTTGCCGGATGGACCGCCGAGATTAATGGCGCAGTGGTAGGTGCCCTCCTCGAGGCTCTCGCCTTCGCCCAGTTCCAGCGCGTTGCCGCAGACCGTCGAAATGGCTGCCAGTGGAACCAGTTCAACCTCGTCAAAGTAGATGGTCCCCTTTTGTTCCCACTGCCCCAGCCGGATGAAATCCGCGGCGCCGTCGGCGGGAATGACGAAGACGAAGCTGTAAGGTTGCCAGGTGTCGCTGAACTGAAAGTCGTGGTTGACCCGGCTGGGGCCGGCGGTCACGCAACCGCCGGTGACCTCGCCGTCACGCCGGCCCCAAAAACGGAGCCGGTAAAGACCGCCCGGTTTGAGTGCCAAATCTTCCGAGCGCCAGCAGAAGGAATTCGTGCCGTCGCCCGTGAGGGAGAGACATCGCTGGCCCTGGTGACCGGGCGAGGCCCATTGGCCCTGGGTCCCGCCACTGAGTCGCCAGCCGACCGGCCGGTCACCGCCTTGCTCGAAACCCGGATTGGTCAGGAGATTCTGAGCGGAAGCGGGCAGGAAGGGAAACACCAGGACTGCGCAAAGGCCGTACCGGATCAAAAAGACCGAGTGGCGCCTAGCGAGGCTCAGACGTTCAGCAGGTTCTCTCATGGTAGATCCTTTAGGAGGCGCACCGCCTCGTCCACGAGCGCCTCTCCGGCACCTGGGGCGAACGAGCTGCTCTGGACTTCATAACCCCCTTCCGGGTAACTGGACCGGGTGGGGACGTAACCAGCGGCACCGTTGCAGTGCGTCAGGATGAAGGTCGGACGGAATGGCGAAGCCGCTTTAATGGCCGTGCCGAGTTCGTTGAACACCTCGCCGCCTAGGCCCACGAAGGCGATGCCCCCCATGCGGGCAACCGTGATCGTGATTCGCGCGGTCGGATCCGCGAGACTCGAGCCCGACCCTCCGGGCTTGGCCGGCAGCTCGAGAGTCTTCCAAACAGTCTTGATCGCCCCATTCGTCACCGCAGTGTGGATGCCTTCCGCGACGCGCCCCACTTCCTCAGCCAACAGGGTGGCCATTAATATCGTCTCCGGCACCCAGCCCTTGTCAGTCTTGAATCCTGGGAGGACGCGGACCCACGGGTCGATATTGCCGGAGGCCCCGGCAAACTCGGGCGACACGCAATCGCCGCCGAAGTAGTGCTCGAGAAACTGCGCGGCCAACCCATGAATATCGCCGCTGACCTGGTAGTTCCGCGGTCCCAGCGACGTGCTATGGGTGGGGTAGGCGAACAGGGTCGCCAGCGGTTCAGTCCGTCCCGGCCGGGCGACTTTGAGTACTTGAACCTCGCGGTCCGTCATCACCGCAGGATTTCTCCCCAACACGACTTTGGGCTGTCCATCGCGGCCCGGGACGACCTCGCGGCGGTTGACCCCGACCGGCGAGGAACCCAGGCCCCAACCAATTTCCGCCGGCGCCAAACGGTCGAGGGCCGTGCGGACCGCCGTCGCCAGTTTGCCGCCGAGCGCCTTGGTGTACGCGATATTGTTGGGATGGCCATTGGTGGTCTCCAGCGCCAGCGCCGGCGCGCTATGGGTGTGAATAGCACACAGAAACAGCTCGGACGGCTGGAGTCGGCACTGGTCCAGGATCGCTTGGCGCAGAGGACCGGCGATGTCGTTGTAGAACCCGAGGCTGTCCAGCGAGACGAGCACCAACCGGCGGCCATCCTGATCGAACGCCAGCACACGAGCCGACAACGGGTCATGGACCCCTTCCGAGAGATTGGTCCGGCTGGCGTAACCCGCCAAGACAACGGGTTGATCCGGCGTCACATCGATGCGTGACGCGCCCACCCGAAGCCCCTCGGATCGAGCCGACCCCAGGCCAATCGCCAGTCCGAACCAGATCTCTGCCGCGAGGAGCCAGAAAGCGCCACGCCGGCCACGGACCACGGGGCGTTGCTCACCCGGGCATCCTGGGAAGCTGGGCGCGAGGCGCGCCCGAGGGAAGTCCATGGCGAACTTGAAACGCGAGGGCTGGCGGAACTCTACCGGCTTCATGGCGCCAAGCTACGCCCGACCGGTGGAGCGGACAAGGAGATACGCTGGCCGGGATCGCTACAGGTAAGCGCCCGGAAACTCCCAGGGCGAGCGATACTCGGGTTGCGCCAGTTTCGCGGCTTCGGGATCGCCGACGATTTTCTCGGTCTTGGGATCGAATCGGATGGAGCGACCCAGCTTGAGGGAGAGGAGGCTTAAGACCAGGGGCACATCCACCCGGCAATGATATTCGGGGCTGCAGCTTGGCTGGCGGCGCGACTTGACGCAATCGAGCCACTCGCGTTCGTGGCCGGGCGAGGCCGGGATGGATAGCGGCGGCGCCTGCCGGTCTTTCATCCGGTCACCTTCAGCCACGATCTTGAGCAGGTCGTAGTCGGCGAGCAGGGTTCCGTTGGAACCGTGGAAGTAAATGCCCAGGCGGCGGCGCGGCGCGGAGTCACCCTCGAAGTCAAACCCGAAGCTGTTCGTGAGGGAGGACATCCAGGTCATGGTCAGGTTTGGATAACGCCAGAGGACCTCGTGATGGTCATAGGCGTTGCCGTCGTCTTTCAGGACAAAACGGCCGCCGGAGGAACTGATTTCGGTCGGGTAGCCAAGGTCGAGCGCCCAGATGGGGAGGTCGATGATGTGAGGCGCCATGCCCGGGGTCCAGCCGCCGCTGAATTCCATCCAGGAGGAATGGTTGTAAGCATCCTGGATGATCAGGGGGTTGAAGGGGATCATCGGTGCGGGGCCGACCCAGAGGTCCCAATCAAGGCCTTTAGGCGGGGTCGTGTCAGCGCTATGACCAACACCCTGGGGGGTTTGATTCATCACGTTGAAGGTGCGGACCGAGCCGACCGAGCCGAGGTTGCCGGAGCGGATGAACTCGACCACCCGCCGGTAGTTTGCGCTGGCGTGGATCTGGGTGCCGACCTGGCAAACGACCTGGTGCTTCCTCACGGCGTTTCGCACCGCGAGGCTTTCGGCCAGGTGCAGCGTCATGGGCTTCTGCAAGTAGATGTCCTTGCCGGCCTCGCAGGCGGCGATGGCCTGCAGGGCGTGCCAGTGCGGCGGGGTGGCGATGATGACACCATCGAGATCCGGACGCTGGAGCATTTCACGAAAATCGCGGAAACCCTTGCAGGTGGTCTTGAAGCGGTTGACCACGCGGTCGAGCCGATCCGGTTGGACATCGCAGGCAGCCGTCACCACCACGTCGGGTTGGCCGGCGCAAGCGCCCAGGTTGGCTTGGCCCATGCCGCCACAACCGATGATGCCAAGCTGGATGCGCCCGCTGGGCGGTGGCTTGCCTTCCCGGCCCAGGGCGGCGGCGGAGATGAGGGTCGGGGCGGCCACCGCCACGGTGGTGGTCTTCAGGAATTGGCGGCGGGTAACCAGGGCGGTGGAAGGGTCAGTGTTCATGGTGCTGCAGGCTCGTGAGCCGGTTTGATTTCTGGAATCTCGAAGGTCGTCTGCGGGGCAATGGAGGCATTAAAGGCATCCCACGTTGGCGAGGCTAAGGCTTCCTCCAACCCCGTTCCTGGGTGGATCAGGAGGCGAAACCGGAGCTCCAAGGGTGATCCGCGGCGCAGTGTGAATCGCGTGCCTGCCGCGGGGAAGGTCGGCTGGCACCACGAGAGTTCGGGATACTGAACCCAGTCGCCCGGATAATCCGGATTTTGGGCGCCTTGTAAGACCATTACCCCCGAAGGGCCGCTGGCGCCCGGAAACTGACCGCACAAATCGGACCAGGCTCGCCGGGGCACCGCGTTCGATGGACTGGTAAAGAATGAAATGACCTGAGCCTTCGGGGTTTCCAAGCGCACGTTCAAGCCGCCGTATTTGTCCGTTCCCCGGCGGGCGATGGAAACACCGTCTTTGAGGGCGGTAAACTGGAATGTCAAATCAACCACGCGGCCTTGCGCCGTCGCGCGATAGGCGCGGATGGTCGCCAACTCGCGGACGATCGGCTCGTGGTCGTTCCAGAGCCACTGGTTCTCGGCCTCAACCTGGGCAAATACCGGACCACTTTGGAGTTTCAGCTTTCCGGTGGGCCGCGCGAAGACTCTCTGAAGCGCGTGGAGGTCTCCGCGCTCGTTGCCGAAATCCACCTCCGGCCAGGCCCAGTAAATGCCCCGATGGTGGGGATGGTCCACCGACCAATCGCGAGTGAGAACTTCGCCCTTCAGGCCGTAAAGCGGGTGGATGTAGTCGCTCCGGGCGCGGGCGTAAATGAGGTTGTCCGGGGTGACCTTGGCCAACACGGCACCCGGTTCCACTGTCCTGTAATTATAGCGGAGCACCGGTTTGCCGTCCGCCGTGATCTCGACCTGGCCGCTGGCTACGTCCTGCGTGGCTTGCACGAGCGAGGCGAAAGCCGGGTCTTCGGCGCGCAACTCGAACCGGCGCGGCCCCATTGGTCCTGGGGGAAGCAGGCAAACGCCCTGCGATTTAGCCCGGGCGCTGATCGTTTGCCATTGGACAGCAACCCTACGCGGCGCTGACGGGTTGGTGCCAACCTCCACCATGCCCAGGCGTCCCTGCTGCGCCGCCGTGACTTCATTCTCGCCCAACCGGATGTCCACCGCCACCGGCGCGAGGGTTCGTGCCAGGGAACCGGTGGGGTCGTCGCAGGTCCAGGTCGAGGCCGCAGCCGTGGCGGCGGTAGCGACAAAGAGTGAGATAATCTGTCCCATAACGGCCGGCGGGATTGCCCCGTGCCCCGCCAAAATGCACCGCGCCCACCCTCCGGGAATGGGCTTCGTGTCAGGCATCATGGCGGGCATCATGCCAACGGGGCAGGCCCGAGGCAATAGCCATGTGACTCCCAGCTAGCTGCGGCTTGACGGCGACCGAAAGCCCGTTACTGTGGGCTCCGATGCCAAACTCCGAAACGCAGCGCTCTCCCACCCGGCAATGGTTGTCTGAATGCGGGCGGAGAATTCTCCGCGGCTTAGGCTGGTGGTTCTCCGCGTCCATGGTCATGGTCGTGGTCCTGCCGGCCTGGTCAGCCTCCTACTATACCCAACGACTCGAAGACCCCAAGGCCATCTATGTCGCCGGTCCGGGGGATGATACCGGCCAACTCCAACAGGCGATCGATCGGGTCCAGGAAAGCACCGGCCAGGGGATTGTGTTTGTGCCCGAGGGCCGGTATTGCATCAACGATACGCTTCATATTTGGCCCGGTATTCGCGTGGTGGGATACGGAACCACGCGGCCCGTTATCAGACTGGCAGAAAACACTCCCGGGTTTGGAGACGCGCAGCGGGAGAAGGTGATGGTCTTCTTCGCGGGCGGCAGACCCGGATATGGCCGCAACCGTCCACGTAACCCGAACCCGACCGGGGCATCGGTGCCCGACGCCAATCCGGGCACGTTTTATTCCGCGCTGTGCAATGTCGATATCCAGATCGAGGCAGGCAACTTCGGCGCCGTGGCGGTGCGAGGCCGGTACGCGCAGCATTCTTTTCTCGCTCACCTGGACTTTCATCTCGGGCCCGCCCTGGCGGGCGTCCATGAAGGTGGGAACCTCATCGAAGATGCGCGCTTCTTCGGAGGTCGTCACGCCATCGTGACCTCCAAGCCGTCGCCCGGTTGGCAGTTCACCATCATTGATTCCTCCTTCGAGGGGCAGCGCGAGGCGGCCATCCTGGAACATGAGGCCGGGCTTACCCTCATCCGCCCGCATTTCCTCCGGGTGCCCACCGCCGTCGAGATCGAGGCGGGTTGGGCCGACGAGCTCTGGGTGAAGGACGCCCGCCTCGAGGAGATCTCTGGGCCGGCGTTCCTCTTCGGCGTGGAGGCCAACCCGCGCAACGAGATCAACCTGGAGGGGGTCTCCTGCCGCGCCGTGCCGGTGTTTGCCAGACTCCGGGAGAGCGGCCGGCGGTTTACCGCCCCAGCGAACACCTACCAGGTAACCACCTTCTCGCACGGACTCTGCTATGCGGACTTGGGGGCTGCGCCTTCGGTCCGCACCCGGTTCGATGCCATCCCCACCGCCAACCTCGCGCCGGCCACTGCCACCGACCTCCCGGATTTGCCCGCGCGAGCGACCTGGGCCAATCTGCGGGATCTGGGGGCCAAAGGCGACGGGACCTCGGATGACACCGAGGCGATCCAACATGCCATTGCCACGCACCGCACCGTTTATGTGCCCTCGGGCTTTTATATCGTTCGGGATACGCTCGTGCTTCGTGACGACACGGTTTTGATCGGACTTCACCCGGGGGCGACCCAGTTTATCCTGCCGGACAACACTCCCGCATACCAGGCCGGGGACGGGCCCAAGGCGTTGCTTGAGGCACCCAAGGGTGGGAAGAACATCGTCCTCGGCATTGGGCTTTATACCAGCGGGATCAACCCTCGCGCCGTCGCCGCCCTTTGGAAGGCCGGCTCCGGGTCCCTGATGAACGATGTCCGGTTCCTGGGCGGCCACGGCACCCCCAAGCCCGATGGCTCCCGCGAAAACCCCTACAATGCGACCCACACCGGCGACCCCGACAGCCATCGCCGCTGGGATAGCCAGTATCCCAGCCTCTGGGTCACAGAAGGCGGCGGGGGAACGTTTCTCGACCTCTGGACACCCTCGACCTTTGCCCGGGCGGGCATGCTGGTCTCGGACACGGAAACGGAGGGCCGGGTGTATCAAATGTCCAGCGAACACCATGTCCGCCACGAGGTCCAGATTCGGAATAGCGCCCACTGGCGTTTCTATGCCTTGCAGACCGAGGAGGAGCGCGGTGAAAGCGGCTTCGCGTTACCCCTGGAGATCGATTCCTCCCATGACATCACGATTGCCAACCTGCACCTGTACCGGGTCATCAGTATGGTTCAGCCCTTCCCCTGGGCCGTGATGGTGGCCAACTCGCATGACATCCGCTTCCGCAATCTCCACGGCTACAGCAATAGCAAGGCCAGCTTTGACTCCGCCGTCTATGATCCAATCCATAATCTCGAACTCCGGCAGCGCGAATTCGCCTCGTTGGATATCAGCGGTCGCACCCCTCCTCCCCCGCGAAGCGCCTCCTCCCCGGTGGTCGAGCGCGGGGCGGAGGTGGAAAGGCTCGCCTGCGGTTTCCAGAATATCTCCGGCGGCGCGGTCGGCCCGAAGGGCGATTTCTTCTTCGTCGACCCCCAACCGCAGCGCCTTTACCGTTGGGATCCCGCCTCTCAAAGTCTGATCACCCTTAGCGAATCCCCCAGCTCCCCCGTCAACCTCGTCGTCGACCGGGTGGGCAACCTGGTGGTCGTCTCTTCAGCGGGCAAAGGCACGGTGTACTCGGTGCTGCCGGACGGTAGCCACCAACCGCTCAAGTCGGAAGCCATCACCGCCAGTGCCGGAAGGGACCTCTTCCTCCCGACCAGCGATTGGCGAATGAATCGGGAGTCCCTGGCTCATCCATCGGCCCAGTTCGTTTCGCCCGACGGCACCGCCGTTCTCCCGGTGGCCGCTGATTTCCTGAGCGGCGCGGTCAGTTGGGGGGTGAAATCGAGCCCGCCGATCCGTTCCTTCGGCCTGGCGCGGGCCTTACCCGGCCGACCGTTCTATGTCACCGACGAAGCCGAACTCACCACCTGGACCGCCGAGGTGAATGCGGACGGGGGCCTGAAGAACTTTCGACTCTTTGCCGAACAAGGCGGAGAAGGGGTCGCCGTGGACCGGGAAGGGAACGTCTATCTCGCCGCCGGCCAGATCCTCGTCTATAGCCGCAGCGGGAAGGCCATCGACACCTTCGATATCCCCGAGCGCCCTGTGAGCCTGGGTTTCGGGGGGACCGACGGCCGGACGCTGTTCATCGCCGCGCGCACGTCGCTTTATTCGGTGCGGATGCGATACCCCGGCCGATGAACCGTTCAGGCCGCGACGCTGATCATCCAGCCCAGGCCAAAACGGTCGGTGACCATGCCGAAGCGCGGCGACCAGAACTTTTTGGTCAGCGGCATCCGCACCTCCCCGCTGGCGGCGAGGGCCGCGAAGGCGCAGTGAGGATAGGAGTCTGCTGGGTAATTAAAGTCGCTTAGCCATCGCGGTCGCGCCAGGGGGGCGATACCCAACGAATTCCAGTAGGTCACACATTTGCCAAAGCGGCGCTGGAATCCCCGAATCGGTCCAGATGCTCGACGCCCATCCGTTGGGCCAGGGTGAGAAAAAGGTTAGTGAGCGGCTTGCCGCCATGTCGGATGTAGCGGCCGGGCGTGAACGTGCCGCCGCCAGCCCCGGCCAGCAGGATGGGCAGGTTGACATGGGTGTGCCGGTTGCCGTCCGCGTTGCCACCGCCATAGACAATCATCGAGTTGTGCAGCAGCGATCGGCCGTCAATGTCCCGAACCGCTTCGAGTTTTTGGAGGAACTGAGCAAACTGGCGCGCGTACCAGAGGTCAATGGCCGAGACCTTCTGGATCTTCTCGGCGTCCTCGGAATGATGGGAGAGGTCGTGATGGCCTTCGGGCACGCCGATGTCGGCAAAAGATCGATTGCTGCCGTCATGCGCCAGCAGCAAGGTCGCCACGCGGGTGGCATCGGTCTGGAAGGCCAGCGCCAGGAGATCGAACATCAATTGCAGATGTTCGCCATAGTTGGGGGGGATGCCGCCAGGCGCGGAGACGTGGGGCAGATGAGGTTCGCCGAGGGTTTCGGATTGTTGAATGCGGACTTCCAGTTCGCGCACGCCGCCCAGGTATTGGTGGAGCTTGCCACGGTCGGCGGCGTCGAGGCGACGCTCCATCTGGTGCGCATCCTCCGTGATGAAGTCGAGGATGGAGCGTTGCTCGACGCGGCGACGGTGCAGGTTCTCGGCACGCTCTGCCGGAGTGCCGGCCCCAAAGAGCCGTTCAAAGACCAAGCGTGGGTTTGCCTCCGCTGCCATCGGGGTGGTGGGGGAGCTCCACGAGAGGTTGAATTGGTAGGCACAGGAGTAGCCGGAATCGCACGCGCCACTCGGTCGGCCGGTCTCGCAGGTCAGTTCCAAGGAAGGAAACCGGGTGAGGGGTCCGATGTGGCGGGCCAGGATCTGATCGATCGAGGTGCCGGCGCGGATGTCGGTGGCGCTCTTGTTAACGCGGACGCCGGTCAGGAAAGTGCCTCCGGCTCGGGC
>Ga0316227_1001393_pt1 | contig 26275 bp, 21 predicted proteins | sample TBH18019metaG_FD_206012 | JGI IMG/M metagenome (GOLD analysis project Ga0316227, IMG submission 206012) | Freshwater microbial communities from Trout Bog Lake, Wisconsin, USA - TBH18019 | ecosystem: Environmental > Aquatic > Freshwater > Lake > Hypolimnion/Profundal zone | place: USA: Wisconsin... | reverse complement strand
CGCTGCATGGTCCGCAACAGGAAGACCATGCCGAGGATGCCAGCGATGGAAAAGACCAGGGTATTCAAGAGCTGCATGAACGGATGGCTGGTGGTACTGATGGCGAAGAAGGCCACAATCGGCCCGAACGACGCCAACAGGGCGAGCATCACCGCCAGCGTGGCCAGCATGAGGCGCAACACCGCCGCCATGTTCAGCCGCGAGCCGACCAGGGCGTTAAAGACGTAGAGGCTCGGGAAAGTTACCAGCAGAGTCAGGAAGAAAAGCATGGGGACTTTGGCCATGCTGGCCAGGGTTTGCTGGTAGCCCACGGCGCTGCCGGTGCCCCAGCCGGCGATGATGGCAAAGCAGCCCATGCAGGCGCCATAGAAGATGGCCAGAAGGGCAATCAGCGTCGACAACCCAATCACCGGTATGTCGATCGGTCCGTGTTGCAGTTCCTGGAGGCGCGTCGCCTCGCCGCGAAGAATCTTGTCCAGAGCTTTGAACCAATGCTTCATAAAGGACTCCGAGTGTCAAATATTAACTTTGCAATGCAAAGTGAATATAGATGCGGCTGCCAGACGTGTCAAGTAATAAAGGTTGATTTACCTAAAAAAATTGTATGTACACTTGTTTGCTATAGCAAAGTGAATCGGTGTATTGGAAGGGGCATGCATGGCATGCCATCGGGGACTAAAATATTGCGATCCCGGCGTGAGGTATGTCAGGGGTGGCGCAGGCCGGCCAGGACCAACTGCAGGGCGGCGGCGGCGGCTAGAAATTGCACCACCCGCGTAAACCATGTCTCGGACACGACTTTGGCCAGGGCGAATCCCGCCAGGGCCCCGCAGATGATAACCGGCGCCAGACTGGCATTAAGCAGCAGAGTCTGATGGGTGACCAGTCCCAGGTTCATGCTGAAGGGTATCTTGAAGGCGTTGAGGATCAGGTAATACCAGGCTCCGGTTCCCAGGAATGCGTCCTTGGGTAGGCGCATGGCCAGCAGGTAGATGATCATGATCGGCCCGGCGGCATTGGCCATCATCGTGGTCAGGCCGGCTATCACGCCCATGGTCGCAGCGAACCACCAGCCATCGGGTATGCTCAGATCGCCGGTCTTCTTGATGTGCCGGTTGCGCAGGTAGCTCAGCAGCAGCATCAAAAGTATGACCAGCCCGATGCCCGGTTTGAGCTGGGCATCGGTGATCTTTCCCAGCAGGCGGTGGCCGATGACGATGCCCGCCATGGCGCAGGGCATCAATTTAACCAGGTATTTCCACACCGCATGACGACGGTAAAAACCAACGGCCATGACATCGCCCAGCAACAGCATGGGCAGGATGATCCCGGTAGAAGGCTTGGCTCCGAAGACCATCGCCGCCAGGGGAATGGCCAGAATGCCCACCCCGGGAAACCCGGTCTTGGAAACCCCAATAACCAGGGCGGCCATGATAAGCAGGGACCAACCAGTGGCCGTAATCGGAGCGAGGTGGGCGAGGATCATGCCCTCGCCTCGCCGGACCGCGTAGCCAGAAGCTCGTTTACGGCATTGATGAGAGGTTGGAGATCGGTGGTGACGGTATTCCAAACAATCTTGAGGTCAATACTGAAATAGGCATGCACAAGAATGTTGCGCATGCGCGCCATGTCATCCCAGGGAAGCAGGGGCAGTTTCCCGCGTGTGCCGTCAGAGATACGTTCGACCGCTTCACCAATGATTGCGAGCCGGCGGATCACGGCATCCTGAAGTTGCGTGTCTGCGCCAAACTGATTGAATGTCTTGCCGGCCACATAACTTCTTACCATGCTGCTTGCCGATTGGACTACATCGAACAAATATGCGCGCTCATCCCGCATAGACCACCTGCGAACTGGAGAGGATGCTTCCCCGGCGATACGAATTGGCGCTGGACTCGACGCCTGGGCAGGTGAGCAAGTCCACGCGACGGCAAAATATCTTTTCCAGTTCCGCTTGCGTGTGACCAAGATCCAGCAGGGTGGGATGTGACGAAGGTACGAAATCGACCAATACATCCACATCGCTGTCCGGCCGAAAATCGGGGCGAAGGACGGAGCCAAAAAGCGACAGTTCCCGCACTTGCCAACGGCGGCAGAAGTCGGCGATGCGGTCTTGCAGTATGGTAATGCCCATAGCTTGTCACTCCAGCATCACACGTTAAATCGGAAATTGATGATATCCCCATCCTGCACGATGTAGGTCTTGCCTTCCAGGCGCATCTTCCCGGCGGCTTTCACCGCCTTTTCGCTGCCCAGAGTGTGCAAATCCGCGTAGGCAATGGTCTCGGCGCGGATAAATCCGCGTTTGATGTCGCTGTGGACTTTGCCGGCCGCTTCGACCGCCGGCAGGCCTTTGCGGATGGGCCAGGCTCGCACCTCGTCGGGGCCGACCGTCAGGAAACTGATCAGGCCCATCGCCGTATAACAACTGTTGACGAATCGGTGGGCGGCGGTCTGGGTGATGCCCAGATCGGCCATGAATTCCTTGCGACTGGGGGCGTCCAGCGTGCTCAGCTCCTGCTCCACCTTGGCGCACAGCGTCACCACCGGCACCGAGGCATCCACCACTCCGGTCATGTCGAAGGCCTTGTCCATCTCATCCTCGCCGGTGTTGATCACCACCATGATCGGTTTCATGGTCAGCAATCCCAAGGCGGTGCTCATTTCTGTTTCGTTTTCGTTGTGAGGCACGGCGCGCACCGGCTTGTTCTGTTCCAGGGCCGCTGCCAATTTTTCCGTGAGAAGAAGCTCTTCCTTGTCGTGGGCCTGCGTCTTGCTGGGTTTGCTGACGGCGACTTTCAGCTTGTCGATGCGCGTGGTGACCATTTCCAGGTCGGCCAGAAGAAACTCGCTGAGCAACTCTGACACGTCGCGACGGGGGTCCACGCTGTCGCGGTAAGGGGGGACCGAGTCGCTCTTAAATGCCCGAACCACCAGCACATACATGTCCACGGCCCGCACCTGGTCGATAAGCCGTTTTACCCCCGCCCGTCCGGAGTGGTCGGTGAAATCAAATCCCGGCACGTCTATGGAGTCGATCATGGCATGCACGGTCTTTTGCGGCTTGTAAAGGTCGGTGGCCCAGTCCAGGCGTTCATCGGGGACGGGCACCGCCATCAGATTGATCTGGTTGGCCGGATGGGACCCCGGCGGCTTGCCGCTGATGGCCGACAGTAATGTGCTCTTGCCCGACTGGCTCAATCCAAGGATGGCGACTTTCATGATGATCTTATACCAACAACCTTCTCGCAAAGGGAGTGCGCGGTATGCCCCGCTGGGAAGAGGCGATATTTCACGCCCGGCGCGTATGCCTGATGCCGCAACGGGGCAACGAAAGACTAGTCCCGGTTTTGCAAGTTTGGTGGCGTCGTGGGCAGAGATTAGCCTTGAGCGTGATTCATCAGGCCGTGGGTGCCGTCGTCGACTTTTGCGTTTGGCCCATCTATGGCTAGAATCTCCAAGCTTAACCGAATCGAGGCTTTTGTTTGAGTGACAAAGTTGAACATGCTGCCCAGCCTGAGGCGTTTGCCGCACTGGGTGTCCGTCCGTCCATTCTCCGAGCTCTTGGCGAACTTAAATTCATTACCCCCAGCGAGATTCAGACCCTGGTCATTCCTTCGGCCCTGGCCGGCCATGACATCCTGGGTCAAGCCCGCACCGGTACTGGCAAGACCGCCGCTTTTGCTATTCCCATGCTCCAACTCTGTCAGCGGGGACTGGCCACCCAGGCAATTATTTTGGTTCCCACGCGCGAACTGGCCGTGCAGGTCGACGCCGAGATCCAGCGCCTGGGCCAGTACACGCCCATCCGCTCCGTTCCCGTCTACGGCGGCCAGAAGATCACCATCCAGCTCAAAACCCTCCACCGCAACCCAGAAATCGTCGTCGGCACCCCCGGCCGGGTCATGGACCTGCTGGACCGGCGCATCATAAATTTCGCCAACATACGCTTCGCTGTGCTCGACGAGGTCGATCGTATGCTGGATATCGGCTTCCGCGACGATATCCGCAACATCCTTACCCGCATCAAGGGTGTGAAGTATTCCCGCGAGAACTCCGAGGTCGACGCTCCGCCTGCCGATGCTCCGCCCGCCGAAGGCCAGTCGGCACCCCAAGCCCCCATGGCTTCCGGCGACGATCGCCACCACCAGACGATGTTCGTCTCGGCGACGATTTCGTCCGAGATCGAAAAACTCGCCCGCCGTTTCATGCGCGAGCCGGTGCAGAAGCTTTTTACCATCGGTTCCGATGACAAACCCACCGTGGCCGAGGTCGAGCAGTATTACCTGTCGGCCCAGCCGTGGGATAAGTACCGTCTGCTGCGGATGTTACTGCTGCGTGAGAACCCCGATCTGGCCATCTGTTTCTGCCGGACCAAGCACGGGGCCCAGAAGCTGGCTCGCAAGCTGCACGCCGATGGCATCGAATGCCGAGAAATTCACGGCGACCTTATTCAATCCAAGCGTGAACGGGTTATGAGCGGCTTCCGCGGCGGCAAGTTTGACGTTCTCGTGGCCACCGATCTGGCCAGCCGTGGCATCGACGTGGCGGACATCAGCCACATTATCAACTTCGATATCCCCGAGGATCCCGAAGTTTATGTCCATCGCGTAGGCCGCACCGCCCGCATGGGCGCCGCCGGCAAGGCCTTCACTTTCGTCACTGGGCAGCAGGGCGATGAGCTGAGCAAGGTCGAGGCCCTGATCAACATGGTGATCCCGCAGGCGTTGGTGGAGGGTTTTGAGCCATCGCCGCCGCCGGCCGACTGGCTTGATGTCCTGCCCACTGCGTTCGAGCCCTCCAAGCCGGTTGTCAGCCGTTTCCTGCGCGCTTACGGAAGCGCACCGGGAACCCCGCCCCCTGACGTCGCCGCCGGTCCCGATGCCGGTTCGGTCGTCGAGCCCGTGGCCCTGCCTCCCCGCACACTGGGCAGCAAAATCCCCATCAACCGCCGTCATCGCCGCCGCCGCTGATTCGCTGCCGCCGGCTGGTGATCGGTGGGGCGGCCATGCCTGACGCCGAGGGGATCGCTATGGCTTTGGGGCCCATGGTGCAAAGGCCGCTCCCGGCGAAGCGCGGACCGATCGTCCCGCGGGGCGTCCATCTTGACATCACGCCGGCCAGTATTATGATTTTCATGGATCGTCATACTATGGCTAAGATGCAATCCACAGGCGCCGGCCGCTTCACCGTCTCCCTGCCGCACGGTCTTTTGGAAGACCTCGATGGCATGGCCCGGGAGAAGGGCTATAACAATCGCTCCCTGCTCATCGCGGATATGGTCCGCGCCTGGCTGGTGGAGCATCGCCAGCAGTTGGGCGACCGGGAGATCGCCGGCACCATCACCCTGGTCTATGACCATCACAAGCCGCGCTTGCAGGAACTGCTGACCGCCATCCAGCACGACCATCACCACGCCATCATCTCCACGCTGCATGTTCACCTCGACCATCACAACTGTCTGGAGGTGCTGGTGTTGCGCGGCCGGGCATCGGAGGTCCGGAAGATGGCCGATGCCCTGATCGGAGCTAAGGGCGTCAAGCATGGCAAACTGACGATTACCACCACCGGAAAAGATTTGGTGGGATAAGGAACAATCATGCATATTCCCGATGGATTTTTCGATGCCAAGGTGGCCTTGGCAACCGGCGCTCTGGCGGTTGTTGGTTTGGGAGCGGCCCTGCGCCACGCCCGTCTGCGCCTGCCGGCGCGGCGCGTGCCTCTGCTGGGCCTGTCGGCGGCCTTCGTCTTCGCGGCGCAGATGCTTAACTTCCCGGTGGCCGGGGGAACCAGTGGGCACCTGATCGGCGGCGTGCTGGCGGCGGTTCTGCTGGGCCCCAGCGCCGCGGTCATCGCCATTTCGGCGGTGCTGATCGTGCAGTGCTTTCTGTTCGCCGATGGCGGCATCACGGCCCTGGGCGGCAATATCTTCAACATGGCGCTGATTGGCGGGGCGGGTGGCTGGGCGATCTTCCATCTTTTCCGCCGCGCTGCCGGCGGGACATTGGGTCTTGTGCTGGCCGCCGGTCTCGCTGCCTGGGGCAGTACTGTCCTGGCGGCGATCGCCTGTGCCGGGGAACTGGCTGCTTCCGGCACTATCGCCTGGTCGCGGGCTTTTCCGGCTATGGTTGGCGTTCACGTGTTGATCGGGGTTGGCGAATCCATCATCACCGTATTGGTGCTGCTGGCCATCGCCAAAGTGCGTCCTGATCTGCTGGGCCTGGCCGGGCCCCAGAGACGGGGCATGGAGGTCATGGCCCCGTCATCTCTGGACTATGCCTCGTCCCGCCTGGGAGGGGAAAAGGCCGGCACGCTGCTGATCTTCGGCCTGCTTATCAGCCTGGGACTGGCTTTGTTCGTGGCTCCTTTCGCCTGTCCGTGGCCCGATGGATTGGACAAAACCGCCGCCGTCCTGGGCTTCAAACACCGGGAGTCTCCCACCCGCGCCCTGCCGGCGCCGATTTGTGACTACAAGATGCCGGGTATTAGTTCCGAAGGCGTCGCCACGGGCATTGCCGGTGCGGCGGGAACTGTGATCGTGTTCGGCCTGGCTTGGATGTTGACCCGGGCGCTGTTTTGCAAGAGCGACGTCGAACCGCTGGTGGACGCGGCGGCTTCGTCGCCATAAGGCAGGATGATGCACGCCGATTTTCTGGATCGCTACAGCCGCCTGGAAAGCCCCATGCACCGCCTTGATGCCGCCGGTAAACTGGTGCTGGCCCTGGCTTTGGTGGTGCTGACCGTGGCCCTGCCGCCATCCCGGGCCATCGTGCTTGCCGCGGTGGCGGTGCTGCTGCTTATGGTTTTGGTCCTTAGCCGCCTTCCCTGGCGATTCATCCTGCGGCGGATGCTGTGGCTTGAACCCTTCGTGTTGGGAGCGGCGCTGCTGACTCTGCTGGAGCCCGGGGGGTGGCGAATCTTTCTCCTGCTGACCGCCAGGTGCAGCCTGTGCCTGCTGACTATGCTGCTTCTGGCCAATACCACCCCATTTGCCGATCTCCTGCGCGTGCTGCGCCGCTGGCATCTGCCTGCCCTGATGCTCACCACCCTGGCCCTGATGTATCGCTACCTGTTCGTGCTGGTGGATGAAACCGGCCGCATGCGGCGAGCGCGGGCCAGCCGCACCTTTGCGGCCCGGCGCTGGTTGGCCTGGCGGGCCAGCGCCGGCGTCATCGGCCACCTGTTCATCCGCGCCAGCGAACGAGCCGGACGCATCTACTCCGCCATGTGCGCCCGGGGGTGGCAATGATCCCCGCCCTGGAAATCCGCGATCTGCATTATTCCTATCCCGATGGCGCTCCGGCCCTTGGCGGCATCAGCTTCTCTCTGGCCGCCGGCGAACGCGTCGGCTTGATCGGCCCCAACGGAGCCGGCAAGAGCACGCTGCTTCTGCACCTCAATGGCCTGCTGCCGGACCATCCCGGCCATTGCCCGTCGGTGCGCGTCGATGGCTTGGCGGTCCAGTCGCCGCACCTGCCGGAGATTCGCCGCCGCGTGGGCCTGCTGTTCCAGGATGCCAACGACCAGCTCTTCTGTCCGACGGTTTACGAGGATGTGGCCTTTGGCCCCCAACAGTTGGGGCTGGACGATGCCCAGGTGCGGACCCGCGTCACTCAGGCCCTGGCCCAGGTTGCCTTGAGCGGCTTTGAGGCCCGCTTGACGCATCACCTCAGCAGCGGCGAGAAACGCCGCGTATGTCTGGCCGGCGTGCTGGCGTGCCGGCCGTCCATCCTGGCCCTGGACGAACCGACCAGCAGCCTCGATCCCCGCGGCCGGCGCGAGCTAATGGCGTTTCTGCGGGGCATTGCCCTCACCCAACTTATTGCCACGCATGATTTGGAACTGGTTGCCGACCTTTGTTCCCGGGTCATGGTCTTGAGCCAGGGTGTAATCGTGGCCGATGGCCCCATGAACGCTGTGCTTAACGACGAGGCGCTCATGGCCGCCCACGGCCTGGAAAGACCCCATATCCTGCGCCATCTTCATCCGCATTCGCCTGTGGGCCCGTGAGATTATATCAGGAGTAGTCATGTCGATATGCACAAGTCTCGCTGGGTGCGCCGCCGGGCTGCTCATGTGCTGCCTGCTTGCCGCGGCCCCAGGTGGCTGCCGCGCCAAGCCTGCCGCCGAGGAAATCATTGTCTATTGTGGCGTGGACGAACCCTATGCCAGTCAGATATTCGCCCAATTCGAAAAACAAACCGGCCTGCACGTGGCCCCGCGGTACGATATCGAGTCCAGCAAGTCGGTGGGGCTGGCCGGCAAACTGGAGGCCGAACGCGACCACCCGCGGGCCGATGTCTGGTGGGGCAGCGAGGCGTTCCTTTCGGTTCGCCTAGCCGATGAAGGCATTCTGGACCGTTATCAGCCTTCCAGCGCGGCGGATACCCCCGGGCAGTTCAAGGACGCCGATGGCTATTGGACCGGGGTGGGCCTGCGGGCCCGGGTGCTGGCGGTGACGGCTGGGGCCGGGCCTTTCCCCATCACCGGCCTTGCCGATATGGCTGATCCGCGGCTCAAGGGCAAGGTGGCCATAAGCCGGCCGACCGCCGGCGCCACCGGCGCCCATCTGGCGGCTCTATACGTGCTCTGGGGCCCGGAGAAGGCCCGGGCTTTTTGCCGCCAGTTGCACGATAATGACGTAGCCCTGCTGGGCGGAAATGCCGAGGTGGCCGATCAGGTCGGTGCTGGTGTCTACAGCCTGGGCCTCACCGACAGCGACGATGTGGCCAACGCCGCCGCCAACGGCGGCAAACTTTCCATGGTCGTGCCCGACCAGCAAGGCCAGGGCACGTTGGCCATGCCCACCACTGTCGCCCTTATCCGCGGCGCCAAACACCCGGAGAAGGCCAGAAAATTGATCGACTTTCTGGTCAGCCGGCAGACCGAGCAGAGCCTGATCAACATGAAGTTCGCCCGCTGGAGTGTACGCGGCCAGGGTGATACCATCAAGGCCATGCAGGTTGATTATCGGGCCGCCGCCCTGATTTTTGCCCGCGCCCAACGCGAGGCGACCGCCATCCTCGAGGGACGGCAGCCCCAGTGACGGCGGCGCGACGCCCCCCGCGGCGGTGGCGGCGCAGTGCGGGCGAATAATGTTTCCTGGACTGGCGCGGCCGGGCCGGTTCCTGCCGCCGCGGGCGGTCCGCCGCTGAAAGGGAAGTCTCTTGCGTCGCTCTTATTGGTCTTCCTTTCTCGCCGCCGCTCCCGCCGTGGCCATCGTCTTTGTTTGCAGCGTCCTGCCACTGACCTGGATGGTGGCGGTCGTCGCGGCCAATCCCGCGGTGCGCCATGAATTCTCTCTGACTGCCTTCCGTACCGGGTTGCTGGCGCGCACCCTGGGCTACAATGCCGCCGCCGCCATGATCGCCACCGCGATGGGGTTGCCCGCCGCCTTTGTGCTGGGCCGCGGCCGTGGCCTGCTGGCGCGGGTGCTGTGGATCGCCCTGCCGGCGGCGCTGCTGCTGCCCAGTCTGTCCTATGCCTATGGCTGGGCTCAACTCGTGCGCATCATTCGCCCCAGCCTGCGCCCGCTGGGCATTTTGTTCCGTCCCAACGGGCCGGCTGATACCTTGCGTTGCTGCTGGTCGCTGGGAACCTGGCTTTGGGCGGTGCCGGCGGTGCTGATCGGCGCTTCCCTGCGCCGCATGGACATCGGTCTGCAGCAGCAAGCCGTTCTCGACGGCGCTCTGCGGAGGATAACCCTCCGCCAGCTCGTCGGCCCTATTATTGCCTCCATGGCCATCGTCACCATTCTGGCCACCCAGGAATTCGCCGTGTATGAGCCGACGGGAATCAGCGTGGTCGCCACCGAGGTGCGCATGGTGTTCGACACCGGCTCGCTCAGTTCCGCCGACAACTCGATTGCCGGGCCCGTGGCCGGGGGAACGGGTTTGCGTGCCTCCGACCAGCCGGCGCGCGCCGCCGCCGCTGTGGCCACCGCGGCTCCGCTGCTGGCGATCACCGTGTTGCTGGCCGTGGTGGCCACCTGGGGAGCCACCCGCATGGGCGCCGCCGAGTCGCTGGCCATCGGCGATTGGCCGGCCGTGTTGGATGTTTCCCCGTGGACCGTGGCCGCCACGCTTTTCCTGCTGCTGCTGAACATTGGCCTGCCCGTGGCGGCGTTGCTTGCCTCCCTGCGCGTGGGCCTCTCGCCGCAGCGTATCTGGGGCGAGTTTGGCCCGCAGGTGCAGGGGGCTATGTTCGTGGCCGGCGAGGCAGCCGCCGTGGCTCTGGTTGCCGCCCTGTTCGCCGCTGCCCGCTGGGTTCCCGGGATGCTGGCCGTGTCGGGGGCGAGTTTCCTCGTCGGCGGGCAGCTTTTGGCCATCGCCCTCATTCGCATCTACAACCGTCCTGGTCTGGCCTGGGCCTACGATATGTCAGCCGTGCCCGTGGCCTGTTACGTGGGCCGTTTCGGCTGGCTGGCCGTCGCCGCGGGCCTGGCCACCTGGTCGCGGCCATGGCGGCAACTGCGGGAGATGGCCGCCCTTGATGGGGCTACGGCCATGGGCGCCGCCCGCGGGGTCATTTGGCCCCTGGCCTGGCCCACGCTGCTGGCCGCGGCCCTTATGGTGGGGGCGCTGTCGCTCACCGAAGTGCCCGCCACCGTGCTTTTGATGCCGCAAAATCCCCAGGTGCTCACCCCCACGCTCATGACCTGGGTTCACATGGCCCGTTATGATCCCATGATCGAAGCCTCGCTGCTGATGATGGCGGCCGTGTTTCTCCCCGCCCTCGGCGCCGTCGTGCTGGCGTCTATGGGGATGCGGATGGCCAGGCGGCTGTATGCCCGCCCGGTCGCGACTGCTTCGGCCGGATAGATGGCCAGGGGTTGCGGTATTTTTTGGGTCTTGCATTGGCCGGAAAAATCGCGCAAAATAAGCCTGCTGACTTGGGTGTTTTGACGCCCAACCACTGTTTGTAAGCGAATGTGATATTGACCATAGCGCGACCTATGTTGTACACGACAACGACCCAGAAGACGACCGGTAAGTGAAGCGGAGAGATTCCGCTTTGCCGCCGTCCGTGGGTTGATCCTGGTGTGCAATGCGGCGTTCTGTGGTTTTTCTTTTTATCGACCTGCAAGGAGTCCAGTTTATGTCCGTGAATGTGGCAATCGTCGGCGTCACCGGCGCCGTGGGACAGGAATTTCTTAACGTCCTGGCCGAGCGCAGCTTCCCCATTGGCGCCATCAGGATGCTGGCCAGCGCCCGCAGCGCCGGCAAGAAGATCCAGTTCGCCGGCACCGAGCACATCGTCGAGGAACTGACCAAAGACAGTTTCCAGGGCATTAAAATCGCCTTTTTCTCCGCCGGCGGTTCCATCAGCCGCGAGTTTGCTCCCGCCGCCGTCGCCGCCGGGGCCGTGGTCGTGGACAATACCAGCGCCTTCCGCATGAAGGAGGGCGTTCCCCTGGTCGTGCCCGAGGTCAATCCCGAGCAGATCCACCGCCACAACGGCATCATCGCCAATCCCAACTGTTCGACGATCATCATGAACGTCCCCGTCTGGCCGCTTTACAAGGCCAATCGCATCAAACGCATCATCGTCAGCACCTACCAGGCCGTCAGCGGCGCCGGTGCCCAGGGCCTGTGGGAACTCGAACAGCAGATCAAGGCCCACGCTGCCGGCCAGCCCATTGCCCGCAATCTCTTTCCCCACCAGATCGTCAACAACCTCTTTTCTCATAACAGCAAGGTCGCCGACAACGGCTACAACGAGGAAGAGAACAAGATGGTCAATGAGACCCGCAAGATTTTCGGCGATCCCCGCATCATGGTCAGCGCCACTTGCGTTCGCGTTCCCATTCCCCGGGCCCACAGCGAATCCATCAACCTCGAGTTCGAGCGTCCCATCACTGCCGCCCAGGTGATGGAGATTCTCTCCCACGCCCCCGGCGTGCGCGTGGTTGACGACCGCCAGAAGAACTATTTCCCTATGCCCCTGGAGGCCAGTGGCCAGGACTTGGTCTTCGCCGGCCGCATTCGCCAGGACATCAGCCGCGACGATGGCCGTGGCATCGACCTCTTCGTCAGTGGCGATCAGGTCCGCAAAGGCGCTGCCAGCAACGCCGTGCAGATCGCCGAAAAACTCTTGTGACCGGCGGTTCAGGGAAGGCAAAGGGTAGCGGGCGCTACCGGGTGGATCTGCCGTGCCAGGGCCTGATGCCCGAGCATTGGCATCTGGCCTTGCGTCCGCGCGCCTGGCGGGCCTTGGCGGGTTCGAGCATGCGGATGGGAGTGCTATGACTAATCGGGAAAGATTGGCAAGAGCGCTGGTCGGAGAAACGATCCGCCAACCCGGGTATTTCGTTTACGATTGGTTTGTAAAAAACAGAAACATTGACTGGCAGAGTTTGTTCGATCAGGGGCTTGGCCAGATCATGCATGCGGATCTGGTGGCGTGTGAACGCCCGCACCTGGAAATCGTCGAGAGAAAAAGGCTACAGGATGGGAAAGTTCGTCGGGATGTCACATGGAAGACGGAAATCGGCGAGCTTCACGAGTGGTATCTGGGCGAATGGCGCATGGAGTATCTCGCCAAAACCGACGAAGATTACCGGATCATAACCCGCGCGTTGAGCGATAGTCGTTATGCGCCGACCAACGATTATTTCCGTGCTGCGGAAATAAAAGTGGGAGAAAATGGTATCACGGTGGGGCAAGTGGACCGTTCGCCGCTGCAGAAAGTCCAAATCGACTATGCCGGCCTGGAAAAGTTCGCTATGGATTTGGCGGTGGAGAATCCCGATTTGATGGCCCTCATCGATTTGATGAACGCTCTCAAATTGCAGGAATTGGCGTGCGCCTTGCAAACGGAAGCGACGCAAATCAAGCTCTGGGAAAATTTAAGCATTGATGCCATGGGGCCGGCGCTGTACCGGAGGCACCTGGTTCCTTTTTATCGGAAGATACTCGGCAAATGCGCCGGAAGCGGCAGAAAAATCCAGGTGCATTACGACGGCAAATTGAAAATAATCGCCGAAGATATCCGGGCCCTGTCTTTCGATGGGATCGATTCTCTGACCCAAGCGCCGGAAGGAGACATGACCATAGCCCAAGCGCGGGCGCTGTGGCCGGACAAATTTCTCTGGATGCATCCCAACCTGGAATGGTATGGCGAGCCAGAGGAAGCGTTGGCGCGAAAAATCCGGCAGATGGCTGCGGACGCCGGGCCTTCCCGGTATTGCATGATGATCAGCGAAGAGGTTCCTGAAAACTGGGAGAGGTCGGTGCCTGTTGTTTTAGAAACGTTGCAACATCTGAGTTGAGGACGATGGATCCGACGTCCACGACATCCTTTTGTTTGTCGAGGCGCAGGGTGAGGGTTTGGTGCTGTTCGTCGGGGCGGCCAAAATGGGTGATGACGGTGGCGCGCACGGTCACCGGGCCGGCCAGGGAAAGCTGCTGGGAGCCGAAATAGTTGGCCTGGATCTTGTATTGGCCGGGCATGGCTTGGCGGAGGCAGTATTCTTCGGGGCCGTAGCCCTGGGTGATGTCGTGGCTGAGCAGGCCGCCGATGGTGGTGCGGTTGTGGTTGTAGACGCATTTCTCGCCGCTGGGCTCGATCACCCAGAGGTCCACATCCGTCAGGTCGGCGTCCCAGTCCAATACGATGCGCACGTCCAGATCCAACAACTTCACCAGGCGCCCGTCCAGTGGGTTGTGGAAGGTGAGTTGGTCGGCGCCGGGCAGATGGCTGACGATGGCGATGATGCGGTTGGCCTCCATGAGCACCGGAACCTGAATCTCCGGGAAGCGATTGTCCCACTGGCCCATGATTACCATGGTGAGCAGGTCCAACGCCCGTTGGTAATCGGCCTGGGCTTTGGCGATGACCAGCGGATCGTGGGACGGAGCGCCAAGCAGCGCCGCATCCGCCCGGTCGGCCAAGGCCAGGGCCAGATCGCGGGAGCTTTGGGGCTCTTCGGGACGAAGCTTGAGGACCTTTTGGTAGATCTCTATGGCCATCTCCCGTTCGCCCTCCTGGGCAAACCTGCCGGCGGCGACGCGCAGGAGTTGGGCGTTTTCAAGTTTCAACGCCGCCACGTCGCCCAGGACGCGCAAACCCATGTCCTTCTGGCCGTTGCGCAAGAGATAATCGGCGCAGTCCAGATAGAATCCTGGACTGCTGGCGTATTGCGGCCTCTGTTTAAGGAATACGGCGTAGGCTCCTTGTGGTCCGGCTTCGCGCATGGGCCTCAGGTAGGGCACCGCCGGATCCCAAGGCTTGATAGTGATTGCCGGGCCTGAGGTTTCATCTTTGCCAGGAATATCCTCAAGTACAGCGCCTGCAGTGAGGCCGGATAGTACACGGTTGCCCACTGCGGCGTTGTCGTCGGCGTCGCTGGCGGCGCCGGGGTTGTTGCCAACCTGCAGGTGGCGGACCGAAGCGTCGGCCATGTTGCGCCCGTGTTCGGCTGGCGCAGCCACAGTCGGCGCCGGAACTGGGCTTGCCTGGTCATGGCCCTCCCGGGCCGGCGTTTCGGCCAGCTGCCGGTCTGAGCCGCCAGCCGCTCCTCTCGCTCCGCCCGTAACCACAGGTTCTGACAGTTGGGCATATTTGAAGTTCTTCACGTATTCGAATTTCTGATCCCACCACTGCGCGCGCCCGTTCCACAATGCGACCACCTGGGTGAGGCGTTCTTCGCGGGTTTTTTCGATCTGCGCTTTCTGGGTTTCGATTCTGGTCATGAACTGGGCGTACACTTCGCCTCGGCTGCGGGGCGGAACGATCCGGTGGGCCAGGTATTGGTCAACTGTTTCCAGCACCAGTAGCGAAGTATTGGGCGTCACCAAATTGAATTCCCGGCCCAGGGTTTCCAGGGCATCGGCATTGGCTTGCGCATCGGCCGACAGATCGGCCACTTTCTGTTGCGCCCAGGCTCGGCAGACCAGTCCCAGGTCCGGAGTCTCAAGGGCTCCATCGCGCGTCAGGGTAAACTCGCTTTGGGTCATTACCGTGCCATTGACGCCGTACTTGAGGGTGATCCGGGCGCTGGGGACCTTGAGCAGTCCGCTGACGGTGACGCGGCCGTCAACCGGCGTGCCCGGTTTGGGGAAAACCTCTTGCAACGCCCCCGGCGGTGCGTCGATGGCGAGCAGGGAAAAAGCCGACGGGCCGATCGCCGATGCCGCCTGTTCGTCGGTCATGGATTGAAGGTTCAGGTAGCGTCCGCCGCTGTTGGCGGCGATACGGCGGAGCAAGGCATGGTTGGCGCGGGCCTCGTTGCTAACGACATAGACCGGGGCTTCCAGTACCCTGGGGCTATCGGCGCCCAGGGCGGCCAGGCCGTCGCTGAACAGCAGCCAGTAATCGTAGGTTGACGGGGCCAGGGATTGGCGTGATTCTTCGACCGCCCCACGGCTGATTTCCAGGAGGCTGAGATTCGTCGCTCCATCGTAAACCAACTCGCGGAGGTACTTGAGGATGGGTTCGGCCCCGTCGGCGGCGGGGAATACTTGGGCGGTTTGGGGGACGTTGCGGAAGACGATGATGTCCACCGCCGCCGCCGGGTCGAGACCGGCCAGAGTTTTCTCCAGAAGCTTAAACTCGCGGGTCTTGGCGGATTCCCCACGCGTCAGCCCGGCATCCCAGAGGATGCCAATATGCCTGGCCCTGGCTGCCTCGGCACGGTGATTGAACCGCATATCGGGATGATCGTAGATGGTGAAGTAATAGCGTGTCGAGTCCGCCTCGGCGGCCCCGGTCCCGGAGGTATGGCCCCGGAGCAGGTCGTCAAAGCGCATGGTATTGCCGGCGTGTTTTTCCACGAGCACGCTTTGGCGGGGGACGTCCGGCACGGCGATGGCCAGGTTGCCGTCGAGGATTACGTCGGCCAGGCTTTGCTCGGCCACGAAGCGATTCTCCCACTTCTTAAACTCGAGATTCAGGCCCTTGGCGCTGCCGGCAACGATCGGTTGGGCGGCGCCGGTGGCGACCTCCAGGCGGATAGTGCACTGGCCCACTTTCTGGTCCCAGTCAAGGGGAAGCACGCAGGTCGCGCCGGCGGGCGTCTCGAGGAGATCGGAAATATATTGCACCTTGATGGTCCGCGAACCGTTGGCCGGGATGGGATATACCCGGGTGCGGAAGTTATTACCGACGGTTTGCTCGACCAGTCCCGGATCGACGCGCTGGCGGCTTTCCTTTTCGTAGGCGATGCGTGCCTTTTCCCTGGCTACGGGCACGCCATCGACCATCTGCCCATTGACGTCCAGGCCATAACCGCTGATGACGGCGTCTTCCGGCAGCGGGAACTCCAGTTCACCTTCCAGAGCCCGGGGAGTGTCGTTTTTGAAGGTGAGCGTCATGGTGGTTTCGGCGCTGTAACCGGTGATATTCACGCGTATGTCCGCCTTGGCCAGGGCCAGGGATGTGTGGGCGTTCTGGTCCTCGGCGATTAGGGAAGGAGCGTGTTGTGTTGCCGGGGGAGGCGGGCGGAGCGTGCTGTCCTGGGCTGGGGAAAAGATGGCGAATATGCAGATGGCCAACAAGGCGATGCAAAGACGGCGCATGCTAGCTCCTGATAATAGCGTATGATAGCTATAATTACTGATGCTTTGGACTGGCTTTGGTTACAAAAGTTCTGTAATTCCGGGAGTCAATTTAAGATTGACCAGTGCGGGTGAAGCGGTTAGGGTGCAAGTACACTTCCATCGGAGCCCGCCGACCGCTGTGGGCCGCAAGAGCTTTTGAAAGGTCATGATGTCGCGAAGAACCGACGGCAGTCGACCATCACGGTCTATTCCGTGTGTGCTGGGGTCTGCCTTCATGGTTTTGGCGGCGGCCATCGTTGCCATCGGTTGGCTTTACAACCGAAACTACCAGCAGCACTACCGCGCCGCGGCGGAGTCACAGCTTTCGGTCATTGCGGATCTGAAGGTGGCTGATCTGGCAAACTGGAGGCGAGAGCGCATGGGGGATGCGTCCGTCCTGTTCAATAACGACGCCTTCTCCACACTGGTCAGCCACCTGGACAGCACCGGAGATGCGGGGGCGAGGAAGCAACTGCGACAGTGGCTGGGCCAGATTCAGACGGCGCACCAATACGACCGTATCCTGCTGCTCGATGCCCAAGGCGCCCCGCGGATGGCCGTTCCTGACACGCCGGAACCGCTGCCTTCCACCCTGGCGTCAGATGCCTGCGAATCCCTGCGATCGGGAAAGGTGTCGTTTAGTGATTTCCATCGCGACACGCCCGAGGGCCCGGTTCGCCTGTCCATTCTGGTGCCGATCTTCGACACCCATGATGCCAGGGGGCCGCTGGGCGAGCTGGTTCTGCAGATCGATCCCGGCGTCTACCTCTACCCCTTCATCCAGCGCTGGCCAACACCCAGCAGCAGCGCCGAGACTTTGCTGGTCCGGCGGGACAAAGATGATGTGCTTTTCCTGAATGAACTTCGCTTTAAGAAGGACGCCGCTCTTAAACTGCGATTTGCGCTAAAAAAGGGCAATGACTTGCCCTGTGTGAAGGCGGTCTCGGGGCAGGAAGGGATTGTGGAAGGACCTGACTACCGGGGCATACCGGTTATCGCGGCGGTGCGAGCCGTCCCGGATTCCCCGTGGTTCCTGGTGGCGCGCATGGACCAAGCCGAGGTGTACGCGCCGGTGAGGCGGCATTGGTGGTTGACGGTGGCGATGGTTGGCGTCCTGCTTGTGTCCACGAGCTTTGGCCTGGCCCTGTTCTGGCGGCAAAAGCAGGCGCGGTTCTACCGGGAAAAGTTCCAAATGGCCGAAGCGATGCGGGCATCCGAGGCCCGCTACCGGCGATTGTTCGAGACGGCCCAGAACGGCATCCTGATCCTGGATGCCGGGACGGGGATGGTCGTCGATGTCAATCCGTTCCTGGTCAAGCTGTTAGGGTTTTCGCGCCAGCAGTTCCTGGGCAAGAAGATATGGGAGTTGGGATTCGCCAAAGATATCATTGCCAACCAGGCCGGTTTCGCGGAATTGCAAGAGAAGAAGTACGTCCGTTACGAGGATATGCCGCTGGAGACCGCCGACGGCCGGCGCATCGATGTGGAATTCGTCAGTAATGTCTATGAGGTGAATCACCACCCGGTGGTCCAGTGCAACATTTGCGACATCAGCGAGCGCAAGATGGCGAAGGATGCCTTGCGGCGGCGCAGCGAGGAACTAGCGCTGGCCAACGGCGAATTGACGCGCTTTGCCTACACGGTCTCCCATGACCTGAAGAGCCCGCTGGTTACGATCAAAACCTTCCTGGGCTATCTGGAGAAAGACATGGCCGCCCTGGATGCCCAACGCGTGGGCAACGATCTTGGCTACATCCGCACGGCCGCCGACAGGATGTCCCTCCTGCTGGGTGAACTGCTGGAACTCTCCCGCGTCGGGCGCAAGATGAATGTTTCCAGCGAGGCGTCGCTGCAGAACGTCGTGAAAGAGGCACTGGCCATGGTGGCCGGGCATATGGCGGCGCGGGGCGTGAAGGTCGAGATCACGGCCGAGCCGATCTGGCTTTACGGCGACCGACCGCGCCTGGTTGAGGTGTTCCAGAACCTGCTGGATAATGCCGCCAAGTTCATGGGCGACCAGCCGTCGCCGCGCATCGAGGTTGGGGCCCGGACGGCCGACGGCCTGACGGTGCTGTTCGTGAGCGACAACGGCATGGGGATTGACCCGCGGCACCAGAGCAAGTTATTCGGGCTGTTCGAGAAACTCGATCCGCGCAGCGAGGGGACGGGCCTGGGCCTGGCCCTGGTGCGGCGAGTAGTGGAAGTGCATGGCGGCAGGATCTGGGTGGAATCGGAAGGCCCCGGCAAGGGGACGACGTTTCGGTTCACCCTGGCCAGGACGCAACGAAAGTCAACATAAAGGAGACATGCATGGTTAAAGGCGCGCCCATTGTTATTCTGCTGGTGGAAGACGATCCGGCCCACGCCGAGATCGTGCGGCGCAACCTGGCGGCCTTCCGCGTGGCCAACCGGCTCATCCATGTTGAGGATGGGCAGGCGGCGTTGGACTATCTCTTTGGCCGCAGTGGTTATGCCGACAGGCAAAAGCACCCGCGGCCGGACTTGGTCCTGCTGGACCTGCGTCTGCCCAAGGTGGACGGGGTGGAGGTGCTGCGTCAAGTCAAGAATGATGAAGAACTCAAGCGCCTGCCGATTGTCGTGCTGACGACATCCAGCGCCGAGACCGACATGGTCAACGCCTATACCAACGGCGCAGGCAGTTACCTGGTCAAGCCAGTGGATTTTGAGAAGTTCACCGAGCTGCTGGAGACGTTCGGGTTCTACTGGCTGGCGTGGAATCGCTTTCCCGACTGACACTCCTGGAGAACCCCATGGCTGGCACAGTGCGTTTGGTATTGATGGTGGAGGACGATCCCGCTCACGCCGAGGCGATTCGGCGGGCCTTCGAGGCCGGCGGCGCGGAGGTGGAGTTGCAGGTAGTGGCGACGCTGCGGGAATTTCGCTCGGCAGTGGCCGCCCGGACCCCGGACCTGGCCCTGATGGATGTGAACCTGGCCGATGGCATGGCCCAAGAGGTGTTGATCTGGCCGCCCGAGGCAGGGGCCTATCCGGTGGTGGTCATGACCAGCCATGGCAATGAACAGATGGCCGTGGAGGTCATGAGGGCCGGGGCGCTTGACTACGTTCCCAAGTCCGCCGAGGCCTTTGCCAACATGCCCCATACGGTGCGGCGGGCCCTGGAAACCTGGCAACTGGTCCACAGGCACAAACATGCGAAGGAGGCGGCGGCCAAGATCCAGCGTCTGCTCCTTGAGACCGAAACGATCGGGAAAGTTGGTGGCTGGGAATTCCATACCGATACCAGGAAACCGACATGGACGGGAATGGTCTACAGGACTCTTGAACTGGATCCCAACTGTCCTCCAAGCTTGGACGAGGCAATCAATTTCTACACTCCCCAGTGCCGGCCAATCATCGCGGCGGCTCTGCGGGCAGTCGTCGAGCGGGGCGAGCCGTTTGACTTGGAATTGGAAATCTTTACCGCCAAGGGTAACCTCCGGGATGTTCATATCATTGGTAGAGCGGATCCCAAGAACCACAGAGTCTATGGCTTTTTCCAGGATGTCACGGAGCGCAAACAAGCGGAGGTGCGACTCAGGGAGAGCGAAGGGCGATTCCACCGCCTTATTGAGTCGGCGCCGGAGGCGATCTTCGTGCAGAGCCAGGGGCGATTCGTCTATGTCAATGCCGCCGCCGTCAAGCTTTTTGGCGCCTCGTCGTCTGCGGAACTGATCGGTGCGGAGTTCATGGATCGCATGGCGCCGGAGCATCGTCAGGCCATCCGCAAACGCATTGCCCGGCAAATGGAGGCCGGGGAGTCGGTGCCGCCGATGGACCAGGAATACCTGCGGATGGATGGCTCCAGAGTTCCGGTAGAGACCACGGCGGTGGCGGTCCGATATGAAGGTGCTGAGGCCCACATGGTCTTCATTCGCGACATCACTGCGCGCCGGCAGGCCGAGGCGGCATTGCAGGAGGCCCGGGAACAGTTGATCCAGTCGCAGAAGATGGATGCTCTGGGACAACTGGCGGGCGGCATGGCCCACGATTTTCGCAACCAACTCACGGTGATCAAAGGGTTGGGCGAGATGCTCCTGCGCCGATCCCTGGTCAAGGAACAGGGCGTGGAAAAGCTGCAGCAGATGCTCCAGGCCGCAGAGCGATCAGCGCTGCTGACGAGCCGCCTGCTGGCCTTCAGCCGCAAGCAGACGCTCCAGCCGGAGCCAGTGTATCTGACGGAGTTGATCGCCGACATGGGCCAGGTCATTCCCAGCCTGACCGGCGAGGATGTGGCCGTCCATATGGTTCTTTGCCCCACACGATGCGTGGTGAAGATAGACCGTAGCCAGTTTCAGCAGGTTCTGCTCAACCTGGTGAGCAACGCCCGGGACGCCATGCCAAGGGGCGGCGATCTGACCATTGCTATGTCGCGGCGGCAACTGGACGATGCCTTCGTCAAGAAGCATGGCGACGGCAAGGGTGGTGTCTACGCGGCCGTGGCGGTGACCGATACGGGTTGCGGCATGGACGAGGCGACAGTGGGCAGATTATTCGAGCCCTTCTTCACGACCAAGGAGCCTGGCAAGGGCACGGGCCTGGGCCTGGCCATGGTTTACGGGTTTGTGGCGCAAAGCGGGGGCATGGTCGAGGTGGAAAGCTGCCGGGGCCAGGGCAGCACCTTCACGTTGTTTTTCCCCGAGTACCAGGGGTCGGTCAAGACACGCAAGGGGGGTGGCGATGTCTGGGAAGACCTGCCGCAGGGGACGGAGACGATTCTCCTGGTTGAAGATGAGGAAATGATTCTGCGGATGCTGGTGGATTTGCTTGGCCAGTCGGGATATACGGTGTTGCATGCCGGCAACACGACCGCAGCCATTGCTGAATTCGAGCGAGTCGGCGGCCAGATCGACATGCTGATTACGGACGTGGTCATGCCGGGAGGCAGTGGGCTGGACCTGGCCGAGACGATTCGTAAGACCCGTCCGCAGCTAACGGTTCTCTATGTTTCCGGTTATGCAGAAAAAGATTTGCAGACGCGGGGAGTGACCATTGACGTGGGACATCTGCTCATCAAGCCCTTCAGTCACGCCACGTTTCTGACCAGGGTTCGTCAGTTGCTGGACGAACGGTCGGAACGCATCATGCCACCGAAGCAAGGGGAGTAACTCCCGTAAGATATACAGCAGCCAAGTCGGCAGCGGTGGCCCATCTTTCTAGGGATAAAGTTGGGCCATAAATACGAAAATCTTTTAGAGTTTTTGCTTGCTATCTGTGGCCAAGTGTGATATGGATCATATTGCATATGATGAGCGTAAGCGCTGGTGGCCTGCGTTTTGTCACAAGTCGATGAATGGACTTTGGGTGTTGGGAAGACCGGAAGTTATTTCACCCAAGAACATGGCCACTATAACCGAACAGATACCGATGGGTGCGTATGAGATTTTCGCAGCTCACGTCAATGCTGGCGCGCTGCTGGATCTCTACACGGGGGACATCGCCTTGGTTATCAGCCGGCTTGCGGAGTTTGAGGAGAAAGCTCTGGCCTCGGCCACGGCAATCCGCGATCACGCCGCCAATGCCCAGTACGATGGCGTGGTGCTGGCGGCGCACTTACTTCAGGGAGTGGCCGGGGCCATAGCGGCTGAAGGGTTGCAACGACTGGCGGCGGCCATTGAAGCCACCGCCCGGTTGAATGACAGGGCTCAACTGCGGCCACTGCTCCATAAACTGGGCAATGAGATACAGTGCTGTTTCACCTTTATTTCGGTGTTCTACCAGGATCATGGGGTATTGCCCGCGCCTGCGGCAGGTTGATTGCGGCAGGGGCTGTACAGGCAATGGCAGTGTACACTCATAAGCGGGTCACGATTGCGTTTAGCGCTGATTTGGCAGGTGCTTCTGCCACGGTAAACCGCTACCCTCTGGCCCCATACCCTGTTCCCTGATTCCATATAACGTACGCGAATGTGCTATGATGCCGCATCGCATCATGGAAACGCCCATGTCCAATGCCAACACCAGACAATTTCGCTCCGGCATGGCCATCAAGTGGTTGCTGGCGTTGGTCATGGGTTTAGGCATCGTGGCCGGGGTGTTTTTGCTTTGGCGTGTCTCGCACCAGTACCGGCATCATAATCACCAGCAGAGGTCCACCAGCCTAGCGGGCACCGCTGCGGCGACTGGCCCAGCGGCTAGCGCGGCCAGCCAACAGGCGGCGACGGCCCCGACCTCGCCCAGGACGCTTCTAGATCTCGTTCGCAGGCAACATGTCTCCTACGCGGCGACCCAGCCGATCGGCGAGGAACTGCCGTTTGCCGATGCCCTGCACGTCGTTCTTCAGGATAAGGTCTACCTGGATAGCCTGCATAACCTGTGGATCACGCGCCAGGATGCCGATGATACGCCCACCGTCCTCAAGCGTGCGGCGTCCGAGAATACGCACATTACCCGCGAATTGGTGGTGTACGCTCATTGGACGGTCGAACGTGGCAAGTCCAAGGCATACCTTATTTGCCAAAGCGCGGGCCGAGATAAGCCGCCATCGCAATTCCTCGCGCCGCCGCTCAATGAATTGGTGGACGGTTCGCAGCGCCAAACCATCGGCAGCGCCGAACGCATCTATGACTGGGACCGGGCCATTTCCGTCAACGGCCGCATCATCGTACCAACCGATGCAGGGGCCAGCGTGTTCACCATTGCGGTTGGCGACAAGGAGAAGACAGACAAGATCGAGGAAGCGCCGTCACCGGTGCTGGCGGATGGACCTCACGGACCATCCCAGATCACTCAGGACCTGCGCGGGTTGCTGATGTGGATTGCGCCCCAGGGCGATCAAGCGGGCGGCAAGGGCGTGGCCCGCTATGTCGATGGCAGATGGCAGCGGCTGGGGCCCGATGCCAGGTGGCCGGGCGACATTATTCACCTGGCGCCGCTGGTGGATGGGAGCATCGTGCAAATTTTGCGCGACCTCACGGTCGATCCCGAAACGCCTGATGGGGTCAGGGTTGATCCCGACAAGGTTTCGGTGCGCTTGGTGCCGCTGGATGGGGGCGAGGTGGATCAGAAAAAGGTCGCGGCCCTGATCGAACAGCTCTCCGATGATGACCAGCGTAAACGTGATGCGGCTTCGGAGGCCCTGGCGGCCCTGCCGCCGTCGATCTGGCCCATCCTGGAAAAAGCGCTGGATGGGCAAGCCCCCGACGCCCAGGTGCGCCTGCGGCGGGTAATGAAGAGCCATGCCGTTCCGACGCTGGGGGAGATGCGGTTGCTGGACGGCCGCTTGAAGGTGGTGGCCCGGCAGAGGGACGGGAGTGTTTTAGGTTATGCCGATGCCGGGGTGGCGATTCCGCGTGGTGAGGACGAGCCGGAACTGCTGGCCCACGCCTGGCTGAGCCTTCGCCCGGGCGAGGCCGTGCAGTTGCTGCCCGACCGCATGGTGGCGAACCTCACGCCCGGCTCCAGCCGCCTGGCGGTGACCGGTTCGGATTGGGTAATCAGTGATGATGCCGGCGGTCCACGCTGGTTCACCGGCAACGATTTCGTCCCCATGACGCCCAAAGTTCAACGGGCGTTCAGCGAATTGTACGGCAGGGATGTGGAGGGGCGCTGGCTGTTGCGCAAGCCGGGCGATGCCGAATCGGTGCTGGTGATCGACCAGCACTTGCCCGACCTGACGCCGCGTCTGCCGGTATGGTCCATCAACTGTCACGGCGGCCAAGTGGGGTGGGATGGCAAAAACTACCCGGTGATGAAGCGGGGCGGGTCCTTCGCCTTGGAACAGGGGAGTTGGCGGCAGCTTGGCGATGGCGAAAAAATGTACACCGAGGCCGGCGACCTGCCGCCGTCAACGCCGCCACCGCCAATCGGCGGCGGTGGGGCGAGCCCTGCGGCCACGACCAGAGCCTTCATCCACCCTTCTTCCCTGGCCACCAACCAGGCCGATCTTGGTACGTCAGTCCTCATCGATCGGCAGGGAACTTGTTATTACGGCGGCCAGGCTGCATTGCATGTGGTATATGCCGATGGCCGGAGCCTGCGCTGGGAATTGCCCGACCGGGCCCTGGGAACGGGGCGGGTTACGCTGATTCAGGACCAGGACGGCCGTCTGTTCCTGTTCAACGAGCCGGGCCGCGTGGTTCGCATCAGCGCTACGCCGTCGGCGGCGGAGCCGTTTGCCGTTGACGCCGTCTTTTCCAGGGGAATTCCCAACACCGACGATCCCCGGCGCATCTGGCTGGACCCGGCCGGCCGGATCGTCATCGCCTACGATGGAGATAAACTGGCGATTCTCTTCCCCGCCGGATTGATCCCAAAGTCCACGTTCGAATTGATTCCCGATGCCGAACTTGAAAAGCCGGAACAGTAGGTTACACAACAGTGTTCTGGCAGAGCGTCACTCGATGCTTATTATTATGATGGTTTCGCAATTAGCAGGGGAATTAGCGGGCGACTATTTCCCAGTGGTTGCAGCCCGGCGATGCCGAACCCATTGCCATAGTTGCTGCGGCCAGTCTTTACGCATGCAGGGCTTTTCGATCAGAAGAAAATAGCCGCCGCACCCTATGAGGATGGGGCCGCAAAGCAGGACGAGCTGGACCAGCAGGTTTACGGAGAATGAATCGGTTACCGGCAGTCGTTGAGTCAACTTGCCGAATGATCGGACCAGATATTCGTGAAGCAGGTAGATCGAGTAACACATGCCGCCGATGGTCGTCAACAGGGGGTTGGTGAAAATGCGCCGTACGATCCATCCGCGGAAGACGGCGACGAACAGCGCCAACACCAGCAACGCTACCGCCGTCCGCCACAACAGTCCCGGCGGCAATGCCAACCCGCCCCGTCCGTTTTCACCGCCGATCCACACCGCCAACAGCAGGGGCCATCCAGCCAGCGCCACCAGATCCCATCCCCAGTGCGACCCGGGAGCTTGATTCCAGTCCGTCAGATAAAGATCCGCCAGCAGGAACCCCAGCATGAAATACTGCAGGTAATTGAGGATGGACCAGAAGTAGCGGTGGTAGGTGGCGCCATTGGCGTCCAGGCCGTCGATGAAAAATGTCTGGAAGCAAATGGCGGCCGCGGCGATGGCCAGGATGGCGCCACGGCGCGCCCATCGGGATGCTATGGTAAATACCGCTGCCAGCAACGGCACGAGCAGGTAAAACTGTATCTCTATTTCCAGCGACCAGGCCACGATGTTGATCATGCTCTGGCGGGCATAATAGAGGTTGTGGCTATAAGCGAGGCTGACGGCCAGGTGGTCGGTGAGGATGGCGCAATTCGCCTTGCCGGCCGCCAGCAGCAGAGCGTAGAACAGCAGCAGGCTCAACACATAGGGTGGTTCCAGGCGGGTAAGGCGGCGCAGAAAATAGGTCTTCAAGCTGACCGCCGCCGTCCCTGTCAGGCGATGCGCGGCAAAGGGCAGCGCCAGGACAAAGCCGCTGACGACGAAGAAAAGCTGGACGCCGTAATGGCCTTGTGTGGTCAGAGCGAAAGCCAGAGTGTCCCGGTAGCCTGTTCGCAAGGCATGGCCGAGCTTGCTGTCGACATACTGGGCGATGTGGAAGACGATAACCAGGGCGATGGCGATGAAGCGAAGGCCGTCAATTTCGGCGATAAATCTGCCCGAGGTGGTGACGCGGGCGAAGCGAGCGGCGAGGGTCTGCCAATTTTTTAGGGAGGAGGTATAGTTGCAGAGCCGGCGGAGCCGGTAAAGGAGCATTAAACCATGGATGGTAAGAAGTTATCGCCTCAGGAGCTGATCGAATCCTTACGTC
>Ga0316227_1001388_pt1 | contig 26353 bp, 28 predicted proteins | sample TBH18019metaG_FD_206012 | JGI IMG/M metagenome (GOLD analysis project Ga0316227, IMG submission 206012) | Freshwater microbial communities from Trout Bog Lake, Wisconsin, USA - TBH18019 | ecosystem: Environmental > Aquatic > Freshwater > Lake > Hypolimnion/Profundal zone | place: USA: Wisconsin... | reverse complement strand
GGGAATGTCCAGGCTTCTGGATTCAGCTAAGCATTTAATTATAGAGTTTATTCCAGATCATTTAAGAAACGTTTCTGCCGTCTCGCCAGATGAATTTATTGAGTTAATTGAACCTCACTTTAACCATCTATTTATCCCATCATTGGGTGTGATGGTTACCAAGAAAAAATTTAGTGAAAAATTAAATGAGATGTACGCAGCCAATCTTTCCGACAATGGAATTGTGTTTTCTAAATAGCAAATCAAGAATAGAAACGAGAAGTCTATGAAAATTCTTGTGACGGGTAAGAACGGCCAGGTTGGCTTTGAGCTGATGCGCAGCCTCGCTCCGCTGGGGCAGGTGGTTGGCGTTGACGTGAAGGAGTGTGATCTCGCGCAGTCTGCAGCGATCGATGCAATGCTTGACCGGGTTAAGCCTGACATCATTATCAATCCCGCGGCCTATACCGAGGTCGATAAGGCAGAGTCTCAGCCTACTATCGCGCACGCGGTTAACGCGCAGGCGCCTAAGTTGCTGGCTCGTTACGCTGCCAGGCATAACATCCCGATCATCCACTTCTCTACCGACTACGTGTTCGACGGCAAGAAGGAGGGACCCTACACTGAGGACGACGAGGCTAATCCAAGGTCTGTGTACGGCAAGACCAAGTGGATGGGTGAGGAGGCAGTTCGCAAGATGGCAGCTAAGCACATCATCATTCGTACGAGCTGGGTGTTTGGCAGCCACGGCGTTAACTTCTTGAAGACCATGCTTAAGCTTGCCTCTGAGCGAGATAAGCTCAGCGTGGTCTCGGACCAGTTTGGCGCGCCTACCTCAGCTAGATTACTTGCAGACTCCGTCGCACAGATCGTGACGGAGCTAGGCGAGCCAGGGTCCTACCGTAAGTATGGGACATATAATATCGCTGCCCGCGGTGAGACAAGCTGGCACGGTTACGCGCAGGTTGTTGTCGAGAAGGCGATCAAGCATGGCATGGCAGTTAAGATCAATCCCAAGGACATCAAGCCGATCTCGAGTAAGGAGTACCCAATGCCGGCACCAAGGCCAGCTAATTCTAGACTTGATACCACTAAGGTGAGCACGGTGTTCTCCGTCAGCTTACACAAGTGGCAGGATGAGGTGGAGAAGGTGATTCAGGAACTAGTAAAGGCAAAGAGCAATGCCGAGTCATAAAAATCGTAAGGGGATTATCCTCGCTGGGGGTTCTGGCACAAGGCTCTATCCTGCAACGCTGGCGGTTTCTAAGCAGCTCCTCCCAGTATTTGATAAGCCGATGATCTACTACCCGCTCTCGACCCTAATGCTCGCGGGTATCCGTGATATCTTGGTGATTTCCACGCCGCAGGATACGCCGCGATTTGCGCAGCTATTGGGAGATGGAAGCCAGTGGGGCCTTAATATTTCCTACGAGGTCCAGGCGAGCCCCGACGGTCTCGCACAGGCCTTCCTAATTGGTGAGAAATTTATTGGCAATGACCTCTCTGCACTAGTACTTGGTGACAACATCTTTTACGGTCACGACTTCCACCACCTGCTGGCTAACGCAAGAGCCAAAGAAGAGGGTGCGTCGGTGTTTGCCTACCACGTGCAGGACCCTGAACGCTATGGTGTGGTCGAATTTGATCAAGAAAACAAGGCAGTGAGCCTTGAAGAAAAACCCACTCAGCCTAAGTCAAATTATGCGGTGACGGGGCTCTATTTTTATGATTCAAACGTTGTTGAGATTGCAAAAGGCCTCAAGCCATCGAAGCGCGGTGAGCTTGAGATCACCGACCTCAACCGTGTTTACTTAGAGCAGGGTAAGCTGGATGTCGAGATCATGGGTCGAGGATACGCATGGCTCGATACTGGGACGCACGAGTCATTGCTCGAGGCGGGGCAGTTTATAGCCACCATCGAGAACCGTCAGGGCTTGAAGGTCGCCTGCCCCGAGGAGATCGCCTTTCGCCAGAAGTGGGTCAGTGCCGAGCAGTTGACTAAGCTTGCCGCGCCGCTCGCCAAGAACGGCTACGGCCAGTACCTGCAGAATATCCTAAAAGAAAAGATCTTTTAATGAAGGCAACGCCACTCGCCATTCGTGATGTTTATTTGATTGAGCCCCAGGTGTTTGGGGACGACCGCGGATTCTTCTTCGAGAGCTTCAATCAGGCGAGGTTTGAGGCGGTGATTGGGCGTGAGGTGAAGTTCGTTCAGGACAACCATTCAAAATCAGCTAGGGGCGTTCTAAGAGGGCTTCACTTTCAGGACCCTAACCCCCAGGGGAAGCTCGTTCGTGTGACGCAGGGTGAGGTGTTTGATGTGGCGGTGGACATCAGACAAGACTCTCCAACGTTTGGTAGTTGGGTTGGCGAGATCCTGTCGGCTGAGAACAAAAAACAGCTTTGGATTCCTGAGGGTCTGGCACACGGCTTCTTGGTCTTATCTGACACAGCTGAGTTCTTGTACAAGACCACGGATTATTATGCGCCAACCCATGAGCAATGCATCCGCTGGGACGACCCGACGCTTGGCATCAAGTGGCCGCTTAATGAGGCGCCAAGGTTGTCATCAAAGGATCAAGATGGGGTGTTATTTTCTGAGATGCTTAACGTTTAAGGATATTAATAAATGAGATTAAGTAAAATTTTTAGTGCAATGTTTTTGTTTGTTTTATTGACATCCAATATCGTCCAAGCGGCATCCAAGACCGAGATCGATGCTGACGTCCAGTTTGCGCTGACGGCCTTCTATAACTTGAGTCCCGGCAACAAGGAACTGGCATCTAAGGCTGTAGGAGTTTTAGTGTTCCCGAGCATCATCAAGGCTGGCTTCTTGGTGGGCGGTGACTACGGTGAGGGTGCGCTTCAGGTCGCTGGGAAGACGGTGGACTACTACTCAACCGCCGCCATCTCGTTTGGTTTGCAGCTCGGTGCGCAGTCACGCAGCGAGGTGATCCTCTTTATGGACAAGGACGCGCTCGAGAACTTCCGCCTGCACGATGGCTGGGCGGCCGGGATCGATGGCAGTATCGCCGTGATCGATAACGGAGTAGGTAAGGGGGTTGACACCGAGACCTTTAAGGACCCCGTCATTGCCGTCATCTTCTCGAGCAAGGGTCTGATGGGGAACCTCTCGCTCGAGGGGTCAAAGTTCTCCAAGATCTATCGTTAATTTTAATGGCATGACACTTTTTGTCGATGGTTATATTTATATAACCATCGCTTATTTATTGGCGTGATCTCCCCATGATATGCTTATGACGATTAAGAGCTGTAGCTGGAGCTGGATGCTATATATTTCAGCCTTTTAGCCTTTTAGCCTGTTTGCAGGGTATTTTCCTTTGATTTGATCGCACTTTTAATCTATAATGATTACTAAAATTAATATTAGTTTTAATATTCCGCTAGGTGGTATTAGCGTGCGCCTGAAATATTACTGCAATAAAATATAAATATAATCGTCACAATAATTAAGGGGCGTCAAAGATTTGGCGGGTCTATAGATTTATAATGGCCCTGACTGAATTTTATGATGGTAAGTTTTATGAAGGCAGTTATCTTGGCGGGTGGCCTTGGCACCCGCATCTCTGAGGAAACGCACCTCAAGCCTAAGCCGATGATCGAGATCGGTGGCCGTCCTATACTCTGGCACATCATGAAGATGTACTCCCACCACGGCGTCAATGACTTCGTCATCTGCTGCGGCTACAAGGGCTACGTCATAAAGGAGTACTTCGCCAACTACTTCCTGCACATGTCGGACGTGACGTTTGATATGTCAAACAACTCCATGCAGGTCCACCACGGCAAGGCCGAGCCCTGGCGCGTGACGCTGGTCGACACCGGCGACGAGACCATGACAGGCGGCCGTTTAAAGCGTGTGGCGCCCTACATCAAGGACGAGGAAGCTTTTTGTATGACCTACGGCGACGGGGTCAGCGATGTGAACATCACCGAGCTCTTGGCGTTTCACAAAAAACATGGCGGCAAGGCTACCGTGACCGCCACACTCCCACCTGGCCGCTTTGGTGCTTTGGATATCCAGGGTGAAAAGGTGGTTGGTTTCAAAGAAAAACCAAAGGGTGACGGCGTGATGATTAACGGTGGCTTCTTTGTGCTTTCTCCTGAGGTATTACATTTAATTGAGGGTGATAAGACCACTTGGGAGCAGCGCCCGCTCGAGACCTTGGCAACTGGCGGTGATCTCTCTGTCTTCAGGCACGAGGGTTTCTGGCAGCCGATGGATACGCTGCGAGATAAGACACACCTGGAAGAGCTCTGGGCCTCTGGCGTGGCGCCTTGGAAGGTGTGGGCATGAACCCAGCCTTCTGGAGGGGTAAGCGTGTATTTCTGACGGGCCACACCGGCTTCAAGGGGAGTTGGCTGTCGCTATGGCTACAGTCGATGGGTGCTGAGGTGACGGGTTACGCGCTTAAGCCCCCAACAAATCCTAGTCTCTTCGAAGCCGCCAATGTGGCAGCAGGAATGCGGTCGATCATTGGCGACGTCCTTGATCTAAATCTTTTACAAAAAACGATGCAGTATGCGAATCCGGAAATCGTTATCCACATGGCGGCCCAGCCACTCGTTCGCTATTCATATGCGAACCCTGTTGAGACCTATGCGACCAACGTCATGGGCTCCGTGCACCTGCTTGAGTCGGTTCGCCACACTAAGAGTGTTAAGGCGGTGGTGAGCGTCACCAGCGACAAGTGCTACGAGAACCGTGAGTGGGTTTGGGGGTACCGCGAGGACGAGGCGATGGGTGGTTACGATCCCTATAGCAATAGCAAGGGCTGTGCGGAGCTCGTGACCGCAGCCTACCGGTCTTCTTTCTTTAACCCGGAACACTATGGCGAGCACGGCGTTGCGGTTGCGTCGGCGCGGGCTGGTAATGTGATTGGCGGCGGCGACTGGGCGGGCGACAGGCTTATTCCAGATTTTATTCGTGCGATTGTCGCTGGTGAGACGGTGGTGATCAGAAGCCCTAATGCAATACGACCTTGGCAGCATGTGCTCGAGCCACTGAGTGGTTACCTGGTCTTGGCTGAAAAGCTTTATACCCATGGCAATCAATTTGCTGAGGCATGGAACTTTGGTCCAAGTGATGCCGATGCGAAGTCTGTTGGGTGGATCATTAACGAGCTCGTGACCAACTGGGGTAAAGGCTCAGGCTTTAAGGTAGATGAGTCTGCGGCCAACCTTCACGAGGCGCACTTCTTGAAGCTCGACTGTAGTAAGGCGAGGATGCAGCTCGGCTGGCAGCCACGCTGGGATGCGACGGAGACGATCAAAAGAATTTGTGCATGGCATAAGGCACACCTGACTGGTCAGGACATGAGGGTTTATGCGCTAGCTGAGATTGGGCAGTACCAGGCAAGTACATTAAAAGTTTAAGTTTTTAAGATTAAATAGGAAAAATCACATTGGATAAGTCAGAACAAATTCGTAGTCAGATCTCAGCCCTCGTTGAAGAGTACGCGGCTATTAAATACACACCAAAGGCCTTTGAGCCAAGCTCAACCGTGATCCCGCCGTCTGGTAAGGTGCTGGATGGGGATGAACTCAAGGCCATGGTTGAGGCATCACTTGACGGCTGGCTCACGACGGGTCGCTTCAATGAAGCTTTTGAGAAAAAGCTAGCTAACTACCTTGGTGTACGTTACCTACTCACAACCAACTCTGGCTCCTCTGCAAATTTATTGGCTTTTTCTGCACTCACTTCTGACAAGCTTGGTGACCGTGCAATTAAGCCGGGTGATGAAGTGATTGGCGTTGCGGCAGGCTTCCCAACAACTGTGAATCCGATCCTACAGTTTGGTGCGGTGCCCGTGTTCGTTGATATTGAAATGACGACCCACAACATCGACGTGACCAAGATCGAGGCAGCAATCACCCCGAAAACAAAAGCTGTGATGCTTGCTCACTCACTTGGTAATCCTTTTAACATCAAGGCAGTGATGGATATCTGCAAAAAGCACAACCTTTGGCTGATTGAGGACAACTGTGACGCGCTTGGTTCACGATACAACGGACAGTTTACTGGTACCTTCGGGGACATCGGTACGTTGAGCTTCTATCCTGCGCACCACATCACGATGGGCGAGGGCGGTGCCGTATTCACGAATAACTCGAAGCTCAAGATGATCATCGAGTCATTCCGCGACTGGGGCCGTGACTGCTATTGCCCGGGCGGTAAGGACAACACCTGCGGCAAGCGTTTCTGTTGGCAGTTGGGCGACCTCCCCGAGGGCTACGACCACAAGTACACCTACTCACACGCAGGCTATAATCTGAAGATTACGGATATGCAGGCCGCATGCGGTTTGGCGCAGCTAGATAAGCTAGATAGTTTTGTGCAGGCACGTAAGGATAACTTTAAGTATCTCAGCGACCGCCTGAAGTCGTGTGAAGAGTTTCTGATCCTACCTGAGGCTACTGAGAACAGTGATCCGTCATGGTTTGGATTCTTGATCACGATCAAGCCCGAGGCAAATATCCGCCGTGTCGATATGCTTGAGTACCTGGACCAGCACAAGATCGGCACGCGCCTCCTATTCGCGGGCAATCTAACTCGTCAGCCTTACATGAAGGGTAGAAATTACAGAGTAAGTGGTGAGCTAACAAACACAGATATTGTAATGAATGACAGCTTCTGGATTGGGGTCTATCCGGGTCTTACAAGAGAGATGCTTGATTTTACGGTTGATAAGATTGAGTCTTACCTTGGTGTGAATTTCTAATGATGACAAATAAAATTCGTGTTGCAGACTATATTGCACAGCGATGTGTTGATGCTGGAGCTAAACACGTTTTTCTTGTGACGGGTGGCGGTGCCATGCACCTCAATGATGCTTTTGGTCGGCATCCTGAATTAACGCCAGTATGTTTCCATCATGAACAGGGGGCTGCGATTGCTGCAGAGAGCTATTACCGTGTAACTAATCGTTTGGCGGTGCTTAATGTGACAACTGGCCCTGGTGGGATTAACGCCCTCAACGGAGTCTATGGCGCTTACGTTGACTCACTTGGGATGCTCGTCGTTTCTGGGCAGGTTAAGCGTGAGACATACCTTCGTAACTATCCAATCCCTCTCCGTCAGTTAGGTGACCAAGAGGTTGACATCGTTTCTATGGTAAGACCGATCGTTAAATACGCTACCGTTCTTCAGGATCCGTTGAGGGTTAAAGAGGTGATGGATAAAGCGGTTTTCTTGGCGACATATGGAAGGCCTGGGCCTGTTTGGGTTGATGTTCCTATTGATGTGCAAGGCGCTCTAGTTGATCCCACAGAGTTGCATGGATTTGATGGGGACTTGCATGAATTGTCGTCTGATCCTGATATAACTGAGAATACAAAGCTTGAGTTGAGTAGCAACCTAATTCAAGTTCAAGATAGCGATATTCAGGAAATACTGCTCAAGCTAGATGCGGCTAAAAGACCTGTCCTTTTTGTTGGTGCAGGTATTCGGATATCAGGTATGTATGATGATTTTTTGAAGTTAGTGGATAACTTAAAAATTCCTGTGGTTACAGGATGGAACGCACATGACTTATTGACTAACGATAGCCCATTTTACGCTGGTAAACCAGGCTCAGTGGGAGACAGAGCCGGAAATTTTGCTGTTCAGAATGCTGATTTACTTTTAGTGTTGGGTAGTAGGTTGAATATTCGTCAAATAAGTTATAACTGGAAGAGTTTTGCTGAGCGCGCATGGAAGATTATGGTTGATATTGATCAAGCTGAGCTTGATAAACCAACGCTTAGTTTTGATAAAAAGATTAATGCAGATTTGAGGGTTTTCATACCTGCTTTACTCAAGCAAACTTATGGGAAATCACCGAATAAAAATCATTCTCAATATCTTGAGTGGTGTAGAGAGCGAGTTGCGAAATATCCCACTGTCCTTCCTGAATATTACAGTGAAACAAAGAGTATAAATCCATATGTTTTTATAGATGAGCTTTTTAAATGCCTGCTTAAAACAGATATTGTTGTTGCAGGTAATGGCTCAGCATGTGTAATTGGTTTTCAAGCGGCGAAGCTTACCCAAGGTCAGAGATTCTTTACTAATTCCGGAAGTGCTTCAATGGGTTATGATCTTCCTGCAGCCATTGGAGCATCTATAGCGATCGGTAACAAAAAGATTATTTGCCTTGCTGGTGATGGAAGCTTGATGATGAATATTCAGGAGTTGCAAACAATGGTTGGTTATAAGCTACCTATCAAAGTAATTGTTTTGAACAACAATGGATACTCTTCTATTAGACAGTCTCAACAAACTCACTTCTCTGACAATGTTTTTGGAAGCGGGCCTGGCGATGGCGTAACTTTCCCTGACTTTGTGAAGATTGCAGAAGCTATGTCGATAGATTCAATCAAGGTTAGTACATTAGATGAGTGGAATAGCGAGGGAGTTCACGCTCTCCTCAATAGTGATCGATGTGCATTGATTGAGGTTTTTGTTGATCCAGATCAGCCATTTTCTCCAAAATTAGGCTCAAGGAAATTAGAAGATGGGACTATAGTGTCGCCGTCACTTGATGACATGTCTCCATTTTTAGAGCGTGATGACTGGGCTAACAATATTATTCAGTAATTATTATGAAGTCAAACCGGGTAGTTGTTTTCGACTTAGATGGCACATTAATAGATAGTGCTGCAATTGTTTCTGAAATTTTAAATGATATTCGATCAGAACTTGGTAAGAAGAAGTTAACTAATGAATCTTTCTATCCCTGGATCAGTTTAGGTGGCGAGGACTTAATTAAGAACGCCCTTGATATAACTGATGATGTAGTAACAGACTACTTATTGGAGTTTAGAGATAGATATTTAAATCTTCCCACTCCTCTTAATTCAATATATGAAGATGTTTTTTATTGCCTAAATTCTTTGAAAAGTATGGATATATTTCTGGCGATTTGCACTAATAAGCCGCGCAAGTTGGTTGATAAAGTTTTGGCCGAAACTAATTTAATTAAATATTTTGATTGTATAAACGCTGGCGGAGATCTCCCATATAAAAAACCACATCCATCTAATCTAATTTTTTGTAAAGATTATTATGGTGTCGAATTTAAGGACATGATTTATGTGGGGGATAGTCTTGTAGATCAGACGTTAGCTAATAGTGTTGGGGTCCCTTTTATATTTTATGAGGGTGGCTACGACGATGGAGTTAAGCTGGATCTTGTATCAGGAAAGATTAAAAAACATTCTGAACTTATTAACCTTTTAGTATAAAGAGTCAACTATGAATCCAAAAGAAAAGAAAATGACCGAGATTTTGAGGGTATTGAAATCTGAATATGGTGCCTTGTCAGTAAAAGCCGAGTTTGAGGCTGAGGGAACTAGAACTGATGAATTGCTTAGGTTGATTGAGATTGCTAGAAGAGCTGATTTAAAAGTGGGGCTAAAAATTGGTGGGTGCGAGGCGATACGGGACTTGATGGAAAGTAAGCAGATTGGTGTTGAATATGTCATTGCTCCTATGGTTGAGACGCCCTATGCATTGTCTAAGTTTATCGAAGCAAAAAATAAAATTTATAGCGATTACGAACAGAAGGAAACCGATTTTTTATTTAACGTTGAGACTATTAGTTCTTACAATAATCTAGCTGAAATGGCAAAACTCGCTTCGTCTGAATTTGGTGTAAACGGTATTGTGTTTGGACGAGTTGATTTCTCAGGATCCCTAGGTTGGGGACGGGATGGGATAAACACTCAAGCGATGACAGATTATTGCAAAAGTGCTGGTGTTATAGCTAAGAATAACGGATTAGACTATGTGGTTGGTGGGGCTGTTTCTTTGGATACCTTACCATCATTGCAAGATATTCAAGCCACTTATCTTACTAGATATGAGACAAGAAAAGTGATCTTTGATGCTAATTCAGTCAAGTTGAAAAACATCAGTGACGGTTTACTTTTGGCGGTTCATTTTGAATTACTCTGGTTGCTTAATAAGCGAGAGTATTATCGACTGATAACTGAGGAAGATAATAAAAGAATAGATATGCTTGAAAGTCGCTGGAAGCTTCTTTCTGATCAAGATATATGCTAAATCAAAAAATAAAATACTTGTTAGTCGGTTTTTTAAATGCTTTCTTTGGATATTTATTCGGAGTTGCATTCTATTTGTTGCTGTCTACTCATTTGCATATTATTTTTATTGGCTGTTTAATAAATTGCATAACAATTACATTCTCCTTTTTTACATATAAATTTTTTGTATTTAACACAAGGGGTCATTGGTTCTTTGAATATCTAAGAAGTTTTGTTGTTTATGGGTTTGGCGCAATCATTTCTATAGTGGCTCTTTGGATTTCTCTAGATAACCTGATGTTAAACATATATATATCCCAAGCTATTTCAATGGTTATGGCTTTTGTCATTTCATTTTTTGGGCACAAATACTTTACTTTTAAATCTGTGAGAGTGCGGAGTGATAATGTCGCATAAATTATTAAGCGTAGTTACACCTTGTTATAACGAAGAAGATAACGTAGACGAACTTTACAGGCGTGTAACTGAAGTATTTGCCTTATATCCAAATTATACTTTTGAATTCATCTTTATAGATAATGCATCAAGCGATAAGACGGTAAGCAAGTTAAGGTCAATAGCGCTTGAGGATAGTAGAGTAAAAATTATAGTTAACAACAGAAATTATGGACATATTCGTTCCCCATATTGGGGCATAATTCAGTCAACAGGTTCTGCAACGATATACTTAGCATCCGATTTGCAAGATCCTCCAGAGTTAATCCCCGTTTTTATTAAGGCGTGGGAGGAGGGGTATAAAGTAGTAATGGCGTCAAAACCTATCGATAAGAACTCTAATAGAATTGTTAACTTTTTCAGAAATCAATATTACAAGCTGATTGACAACATTTCTGATATTACTTTGACAAAAGATGTCAATGGTTTTGGTTTGTATGATAAGTCTGTTTTAGATATTGTTAGAAGTGTGAATGACCCCTATCCTTTTTTAAGAGGGTTGATATGTGAGCTTGGTTTTGAAATAAAACTAATTCCATTTGATCAACCCCGTCGATTACGAGGAATATCAAAAACTAATTTTTACAGTCTATTTGATATAGCAGTTTTAGGTGTTATAAGTCACTCTAATGTGCCGATTAGGATTGCATCACTTCTTGGATTTGCTATTGGCGGTATGAGCCTGATAGTGGCCACCGTATATCTTTTATTAAAATTACTTTATTGGGATAGTTTGCCACTAGGTATTGCTCCAATAGTAATTGGAATGTTTTTCATGTTTGGCCTTATTTTGCTATTCATTGGAATTATTGGTGAGTATGTTGGTTCAATACACTCCTACGTTAAAAATAGACCAATCGTGGTTGAAAAAGAGCGTATTAATTTTTAATTTAGTTTTGAGGTCTTAGCTTAATGAAAGCGAATAAAAAATTTTTAATCACTGGTGCAGACGGTATGCTTGGGAGAGCATTCCAAAATGAGATAAAAAAACTGTCAACAACTTATGATGTACTTGCTTTATCCAAAGATGACTGGGATGTAAGAGATAAATCTCGTGTTGATGAGATTGCTAAATGGTTGTCAGATGGTGAATCTCTTATTATTCATTGTGCTGCGCTTGTTAGCGTTGAAGGTTGTAATGAAAATATGTCTTTGGCAAGAGAAATAATTGTTTCAGGCACTGAGACGGTTGTAGAGTTGGCTAAAATCTCCAATTCGAAAGTTATTTATCCACAATCATTTTTGATATATGACGGAGCAGTTAGCCCAATAGATGAAACAACATTACCCAATCCTCAAACATATTATGCGACTCTAAAATTAGAGGCTGAAAATTTAATAACAAAATTATCACAAAGTTTGATTGTAAGAATGGGTGGATTTTTTGGGGGTGAAGAAAAAGACAAAAATTTCGTTGGGGTAATAATACCTAAAATACAGAAAGCTATTAAAGAAGGTGAGCCCTCTTATGATGTTGGCGATAGGGTTTGGCAGCCAACTTACACTAATGATTTAGCCTCCAATACATTATTGTTGTGTGAGGCTGATAAATCTGGTGTTTATGTTATGGCTTGTGATGGGCATGCTAGCTTCTACGAACTAGCTTGTGAAATAGCTGATACTCTTGGATTTGATAAATTTATAAAAATAAACAAAGTTTCATCCCACGTTTTTTCGGCTAACGAGCCTGGTAAACGTCCGTCTAAGGCCATTATGAACAATAAACGTCTCGAATTGGAAGGCTTGAATTTTCAAAGACCTTGGAAAGAGTCGCTTCGCGAATACCTATCGAATAAATATTTCGATCAATATAGAGAGTGATTTTAAGTATGAAAAATATATTTCATGAAGTTGAGTTAACTCAATTTGGAAAACTAAAGAATAGATTTGTAATGTCTGCAATGACCAGGTCTTTTGCAGATAAAAATCATTGTGCAACCGATTTAATCCAACGTTATTATGCCAAAAGAGCCGAAAATGGAATCGGTCTTATTATTACGGAGGGGATAGTTATTCATCCATCAGCTGATGGATATAACTCTGTTCCACACATCGCCACATTAGAACAGGCTCAAAGTTGGGTGCCTGTTATAAATTCGATCCATGCTTCAGGTTCCAAAATAATCTGCCAGCTTTGGCATTGCGGTCGTATATCACATAGTGATTATACCGGTGGAATTCCTCCTGTGAGCTCTACAAATAAGGCTGCGGATGGGATTAACCGTCAAAATAATAAACCATTCGGAGTGCCAAGGGTATTGGGTGCTGATGAAATGGTGGAGGTTTATAATCAATATATAGTTGCTGCGAAAAATGCTCTTTCAGTAGGTTTTGACGGTGTTCAGTTGCATTTAGGGCATGGTTATTTGGCAGATCAATTCTTTGATTCAAGAATTAATGACAGAACTGATAACTATGGTGGCTCGATAGAAAATCGTTGTCGATTTGCTATCGAATTAATTAAAAGTGTACTTGAATTCATTCCAGCTAATAAAGTTTCCGTTCGTATTTCACCATCACGTGATATGGGTGGTATTTATGATTGGCCTGATCTAGATGAAATGCTACGTTTTCTTATTCCCGAGTTAGATAAATTTAATCTACATTTCTTAGATGTCAGTTGTGCAAGAGCTGATTATTACCAGACTTCTGGTCGAGTTATTCGTAAAATTAGAAATGATTGGTCTGGTTTAATCATTGGGGGGGCATCATTGACAAAATTACAGGCTCAAAAAGAGGTTGATGATGGATATTTAGATCTTGTTACTTGGGGGCGACACTTAATTGCTAATGCTGACCTAGTGAATAAGTTAGAATCCGATTATCCTCTTATCGAGTTTGATCCTGCCATGCTTAAAGATTTAGATTAAGTTTAGTATTTTTTTAAATAAGCTGGGCATATGACTGTCAACCATTTATCAGAAGACTTGGATTATATTATCCGAAATGCAGCGGATGTATTTCAGGATCTTAAAGATGCAAAATTATTTATTACTGGGGGTACTGGTTTTATTGGTATTTGGTTCCTTGAATCTATTGCATGGGCAAATCAGCATTTGGATTGTAATATTTCGGTTACGGTTTTATGTAGAAACCCTTTGGAAATTAATAAAAAATCACCTCATCTATCAAACAATCCTTTAATTAAATTTGTTAGAGGGGATGTTAGAACATTCGAATTCCCACATGAGAAGTTCACCCATGTCATCCATGCGGCTACATCGGCAAGTGCGAAATTAAATACAGAGTCGCCACTCGAGATGATAGACGTTATTGTCGACGGGGTGAGAAGGGTTTTAGATTTTACCGTTCAATGCGGGGCAACAACATTATTACAATTGAGTTCTTGTGCGGTTTATGGGACTCAGCCTCCCGAGCTCAATAATTTAGATGAGGATTTTAAAGGGGCGCCTGATGTTACTGATCCCTGGTCTGCATACGGTGAAGCTAAGCGAATCTCCGAACTATTAGGTGTTATCTATACAAAAAATAATTATTTTCAACATAAGATTGCTCGAATTTCATCAGTCGTTGGTCCGTATATGCCACTTGATATACATTTTGCAATTGGAAATTTTATTAAGAACGCATTGGATGACGAAGATATTGTTATAAAGGGAGATGGCACTCCTTTAAGAGCAAACCTATATATTGCTGATGCTATTGTATGGTTATTTGTAATTATGTCTCGTGGTCAGTCAAACAGACCATACAACGTTGGCTCAGATCGAGGAGCTTCATTAAAGGAAATAGCTGAGAAAGTACTCGAAGTGTCTGGGGTTAATAAAAAAGTTATTGTGCAGCAACCTATGAAAATTAAAACTTTACCATCTAGATATGTAGCTTCAACCAAGCGCTCTCAAGAAGAGTTGGGTCTTGAGCAACTGGTAGATCTTGAGAGCTCTATAAAGAAAACCCTTGTATGGAACAGAGCTATTTTTGGATGAGCAAAGTTTTAAATATAATTTCAAGTAGACAAATATTTACTTACATTTTAGTTGGCTTTACTTTAGCTCAAATAAATTCCTTCATATCACACGTTTTTTTCTATATAGATAATGGTTATCTCTCTTCCCCATTTTTCTATGTTAAATCTGACACTTTTATGGATCTTTTTCATCCCATGTATTGGTCAGATGATGAGGGTAAGTATAATGAATGGTTATCAGTTTACCCCCCTCTTGTTTTCATATTCCTATACGCATTAAAATTTTTTTTTATAGGAGATCTGAGACCTGTTGATGCCTTTGAATTACGAGTCGAAGGTCATCTTCTTGAGGTCACACTTTTATGCTTTATTTTGTTTTTTACTTTCCTTGTATTGACGCAGAAGTCTTGGAAGGTTTTTTCTAGACTAGAAAGAACGCTTTTATTTATATCTTTTGTATTAAGTGCCCCAATGCTTTTTGCAATTGAGCGAGGTAATACAATTATCCTTGCATTTTTTTTGCTTGCCTTTGCTGTAAGTCAGAATACAAGCACTTTAGTTAGAACGATATTAATAGCTATGCTTATTAATATTAAGCCTTACTTTGTGATTCTCACTCTAATGTTTTTAGTGCAAAAAAAGAATAGCGACTTTTTACTCTGCATCATCCTCGCTGGAGTTATTTTCACTATTACTGGTGCTTTAATTGATAATAATTTCTTTTACTTTTTCTTTAACTTGCTAAATTTTTCTAATACGGATTCACCCCTTTCTCTAAGGGAAATAACAGCCTTACCATCAAGCTTATCTGTCTACTCAGCAATCTTGGGTTCGGAAAGCTTTTGTGAAGGCAATTACTCTGATATTTGTGATCATCTAAGTACAGTACCAATTATGATTGAACTTTTTAAATGGGGTGTCTTTTTACTTGGGGGGGTGATTTTAATAAAAAATTCAAAATACCTTGCTGATCAGGAAGTAATGGTTTTTCTTCTGGTATGCTTAAGTAATTCTGGACTTGCTATCGGGGGCTATTCTTTGCTGCTTTATTTTGCATTATTGCCCGTAATTTGGAATATGCGATATAAGTACATTTATTTTTTATTGATAGCAATTATTTTTTCCTCAGTGAGCTTGGGGGTGATTTCCATAAATCAGCAAGATGTCGATTACTCTTACATCTCTGACTCTTATGTTTCACCAATTTGGAGTTTGGACTTTAACTTTTTCACAAAGCCAATATTTAATTTTTTATTATTGTTAATTTTAACTTTTGAAATACATTTAAGAGGTAGAAACTTAAATTATTATTAATTTTAATTATTTTTTTTAAGAGTAGTCTGAAAGTGAGATAGTTGATGATACGTATTTCAATGTTTGTTAAAAAAAATATTAAGCTTTATTTATTTTTTTTGCTTATAGGAGTTTTGTTAGGGTTATTATATTTTAAGGAATCACATAAAAAATATGAAAAAAATATTTTAATAAATGTAGGCCTCTATCAAGGCAAAGTTGTCGAACCAGGCTCAATTTTTGTTAAGCGTGTTAATAGTAATTATTTCATAACATCACTTTTTTTGGCATCTGGAAAATCTACATTAATTAATCTTGTTGAAATAAATCCTAATGGTAATAAACTAAAACCATCCATTAAATTAATAGCTAAGTTTGATAAAATCAATAATGTTATTGATCTTAAAGTAATAAGTGACTCTCCAGCAACCTCATCTGATGCTATTGATGCAATTTTTAGAGATCTAAATAGTAGATTTGAACTTATAACGCTACCGAGCATTTCCGTTTTAACATCAAGGAAGATTGAGTTGCAGAGCAAGCTTGACGCGGCAAAAGGAAAAACTGATTTACTTATTTGTCTTTCAAATGAAGAGAGTATTATTTTTAAGTTGAATCAAATTTTGACCTATCCAATGTACGTTAAGCCATTGATCTCCTATAGGGATGAAAGAGCAATTGGGAAATCCATGAGTGACCTCTTATCTTTCCTAATAATTTCTATATTTTTAAATTTGATTTGCGCGACTTTTGTGGCTTTAAAAAAACGCAACTAGACGTTGAAATTAATTTTAAGTGATTAATAAATTATGAAGCGCGCTTTTTTTTTAGATCTAAATATTAGAATCTCTTATATCTTTATTATTATTTATTGCGTATCTGCCAACGCTTCCCAATTAAAGTTGCAATTAGAGGAGAGCGATAATGAGAAGCAGTCCTCAGTATATTTTGATTTTTTTATTAAGCGATACACATTCCCATTTAAAACCCAAGGGGGTGGGGGCGCCATATTGATAGAAAATAACGAAATGGTTTATGCATCAGCAGATGGTAATTTTTTCAAGATTGATTTACATACCTGGATTTGTAATAAAGAGTACTTGCCAAAGATTTATCTAGGCCAGGATCAAGTGAAGAGCTCAAAAAGATATATTTACCAGGAGTTGTTGCCACGAGTTCATGATATATATTTTTATCATAACTATTACTATGTTAGTTATGATAAATATGATTCTTCAAAAGACTCGATAGTTTTTTGCATAGCACGTATTAAGAAAAAATCTAATTGGCAAGTGATTTATGAGTCTGTGCCTTTAGACGTTTCTTATTATACGAAAGGTAGTGGAGGTAAAATTGTTGCTAAAGATAATAAGATTTTTTTTACTGTTGGTGATTATAGTTTAGATCGTATTAATAAACTCCCTAGTGATATTGCCCCACAAAATAAAAAATATCCTTTTGGAAAAATAAACTATATAGATCTGACTGACAACTCTTACCATCTATATAGTCTTGGGCACAGAAACCCTCTTGGTTTGTTAATCTTACACGATGGCAAAATCATTTCTTCGGAGAATGGTCCTCAGGGGGGCGACGAGTTAAATATCATTACCAAGGGCTCAAATTACGGTTGGCCTTATGTTAGTTTTGGAACAGTTTATGGAAGCTACAAAGAATATAGAGATAGTTTAGTGCTGCCAACTAAAATCAAAAATTATACATCACCTTTATATTCTTTTTTGCCATCAGTTGCACCCACATCATTAATCCAGCTAGAAAATTTTGATCGCCATTGGGATGGTGACATCGCTTTAGCTTCGCTAAAAGCGATGTCTATATTTCATATGAAGTTAACAGATGGTCGTATTGTTTTTTCTGAGCCTGTTTATATCGGTTATCGGATTCGGGATATTAAGCAATCAGGAGACAAAATTATTATGTTAAACGATGATGGCGAGATTCTTGAGTTAATTAAAAAGCCAAAAACGGATTAATTTGTATGGCACATATTATTTTGTTGCAGCGATTGTGGCAAGGATTATCCGGTATTGTTTTAGTTGTCCTTCTGACACATTATTTAAACTTGGATGAACAGGGGTGGTATTACAGTTTTATAAGTCTTTCTGCATTATTTACTATATTTGATCTTGGGCTGTCAGTTGTTATTTTGCAGTTATCAGCGCACTATTTTGTTGGAAATGCGTGGGGAAAAAATGGAATTTTAAGTGGGAAAAATACTGATCAATTTCTAAGTTTATTAAATCAATCGCTGCGTCTGTATCTCAAACTTGGTTTTATTTTTTGTTTACTAATGATTCCTGCTGGAATCATTTTTTTTGGGCTATCGCCCAATCACTTTAGTTTTAATATTTCTTGGCATTTCGCATGGGTTGTTTTAGTCATTGCTACAACCCTCAATATATTTCTCTTACCTATCTTATCCGCCATTGAGGGCAGCGGCTTAATAAATGAGATTTATTTAGTAAGGTTAGTTCAGGGAGTTGTAGGCTCGATTGTTTGTTGGATTGTTTTGGCATCGGGAGGTTTTCTTTGGGCCGCGTCTATGATTCCTTTGACTGCTTTTTTGGTTGTACTTGCATGGCTGTTGATTAGTCGGCCTATGTTACTGAGGGATGCATTAAAATATAGAGGCGCTCATATTAATTGGTCTACTGTTGTTTGGCCACTTCAGTGGCGTATTGGCTTGAGTTGGCTGAGTGGGTATCTTTTGACCCAAATTTATACGCCTATCCTTTTCCATTTCCAAGGCGCAGAAGTCGCTGGCCAGATGGGGCTGTCATTAACACTTGCCAATATGCTTGGAATTTTGGCTCAGTCATGGATTGCGCGGAGAGTGCCGGCAATGGCGCAGGCGGTTAACCAAAAAAATTGGCAGGCTTTTGATCAGATTTTTAGACGAGATTTTATGGTTTCGGTTGCTTTTTATTTGCTAGGGATCTTGGCGTTCTGCTTTTTTTATTTTTTAATTTCTGATACTAAGTATGTTGAGCGTATCTTATCTTTTTGGCCGTTTCTAGGACTGCTAGTTGTTGTGCTCATTAATCATATCAACGGAGCATTGGCTGCTCATCTTCGCTCCTACAAGAAGGAGCCCTTGGTTTGGGTTTCGCTTGCTGGGACTGTTTTGACGGTGCCTATTGCTTTTGTCTCCGCTGCTTATTATTCCGTGAGTGGTGTAGTTGGTGCTATTTTATTGGTGCAGTTACTTCTTACCTTGCCGCTGTCCGTTCACCTATGGGCAAAATACAACAAGACTTGGAGGCAATAGTAAATGGATAACAAACCACTATTAACAATTTCTATTCCTACCTATAACCGCTCCAACTATCTTGCTGAGACCCTAAAGCAGTTAGATTCCGAGCTAGCAGGTTGCGAAAGGGGTAAAGTCGAAGTTGTCGTTTCAGATAATGCGAGCCAAGACGCAACTGAATCTGTCGTTAAAGGATTTATAGAAGCTGGGTTAGAACTTAGATATTTGCGCAACAATCAAAACATTGGCTCCGACGCTAATATTGCACAATGTTTTAACCTGGCTAAAGGAAGTTATGTCTTAATTCTTGGTGATGATGATCTCTTAGTTGATGGCGGTTTGTCAGACCTGCTTGATGAATTAAGAGGTGCCGAATATGGTGTGGCGTGCCTTAGAGCCTATGGCTTTGATCATGATTTTCGTAAGGAATATCCGGGTGAAGGTAGAAATAACAAATCCTACAATAAAACGGGTGCTTTTTTGGCTGACATTGGCCCCTTAATGACCTTTATTTCAGGGTGCGTCATTAACAAGAGCTTGTTGCGTGGCGTGAATGCCAATGATTATTGCGGTGAGAACCTTGTGCAGGTGCATCTCGTGATACAAGCGGCTCTTAAGGCTAAGCAAAACTTGCTGATCAATCGATATATGATTGCCTGTAAGCGAAATAACTCCGGTGGATATGACTTTGCTAAGGTCTTTGTAGAGAATGTAGGCAAGATCCTTGACCTATATACTGGAGAAGGACTAACGCGTAAGGACGTCTTAAATATCGAACGTAAGTTCATCATCAGTTACTTTCCTTTTTACCTCATGAAGCAACGTTACTATCGTCAAGGCAATATAGCTAGTGCATATTCCCGCTTTAATGGCAGGTATGGTGATCGTTTAAATTTTTATTTATGGCTTTATCCGATATTAAAGTCGCCGCGCTGGATTGCGATTGCGTGGGGTGCCTTTGCAACTTTGTTTGGTCGAACGATCAATGGTGATCTCGTTAGGGGCTTATTCTTTTTCAAGAATAAATTACTTCAATTGTTGTCGCGAGCCGATTGATGCAAAAAATTGCTGTGCTAATGGCAACATATAATGGCCTTAAATGGTTGCCCGAACAGGTTAACTCCATCCTCAATCAAGTTGATGTGGATCTGACGCTTTTCGTCTCGGATGATGGATCCTCGGATGGCACCTTTGAACATATAAAAGCGCTGACCGAGGATTATTCTCGAATTGTCTTACTACCAAAGGTTCAGCGGAGGGGTTCTGCTGGACAGAACTTCTATCGCCTAATTTGTGAAGTAGATGTGACAGGTTATGATTTCATTGCCTTTGCGGATCAGGACGATATCTGGAATCTAGATAAGCTCTCACGTCATATCGATGTTATAAGAAATTCTAATGCAGAGGCTGTCTCATCTAATGTTTTAGCATTCTGGCCAGATGGCTCACAAAAGTTAATCAATAAATCACAACTACAAAAAACGTACGACTTCTTGTTTGAGTCTGCAGGCCCTGGATGTTCATTCCTGATGACGCCTTGGTTAATTGATGCAGTTAGGCGCCAACTCTTAAGTCATGAGGAAGCGAGAGATGTAACCCTTCATGATTGGCTCACCTATGCGATATGTCGAGCACACGGAAGGGGTTGGGTGATTGATGAGGTTCCATCTTTGCAATACCGCCAGCATCAGACTAACGTTGTTGGTGCAAACTCAGGATTGAATGCGGCCTTCACCAGGCTCAAAAAAATCAACAGTGGATGGTATAGACATGAGGTTGCTTTGATTTCACGCGTTGTTGCTTCAATCAGTTCAAATAAAAAGCTTTTGGACTTTCAGAAGATTATTCATGGTAACTCGATCCTTGATCAGTTAAATCTGGTTCCTTATGCGCTGCAGGGACGTCGTAAGGTTACTGATCGCCTGGTGCTTGTCGCAAGCATACTTTTATTTTTCTTTTAGGCGCTCGCAAGCCTAGTCTGGTTAGATAAATCTAGCCCGATCGTATTCTCAATATAGCGCATCACTGTATCGGCTTTTGACCACCGTCCCCGTTGCATGATCATTGGCATGCTTGCGCCCGATATTAAAAGATCTTGCGCAGCGCCGACACGCATTGAGTGACCGCTAATGCGCTCAACGATCGATCGGTCGGCCTTTGATTTTCTGGCTAGTCTTTTGAACACTCTATTGATCTGGGCAGCGCTCAAGCTCTCTGTGATATGCTCGCCACGCGTAACGCCTCTAAAAAGTTTCCCGCTATCTATTCCTGACAACTTGATCCAATCAAGAATTGCATTCTGCGCCTCCTTGCCTAGGTGCAGCCAACGTCCGAGCCCGTCCTGGTCCGTCTTGCTTCGCCGTAGCTTTATCTTCAGCGTCTGATCCCCATGATTGATGATGAGGTCCTTCATTGACAGTGACACAAGCTCACTCCGTCTGCACATTGAGTCGTAGGCGGTGAGGAGGAGGGCGCGGTCTCTAGAACCTCTGACGCTTTTATCTGTGGCACAGACCATTTTTCTTAATAAATCGATATTAATCCCTGTCGCTTGCTGACTCTCTCGTCCTAGGTTCCTGTGCATCCTTCGTAGTTCAATTTTTACGTCAGGGTGTGTTGTTGGGTCGTATAGCTCATTCAGGCGGTGGATGGCAGAGATGGAAGCAACCGCAATGCGGATGCTAGCTGATTTAAGGTTGTCATTTGCTAGGTGCTTAATATATCGGGCCACATTTACCCTGTCTGAGGGTAGAACATCAACATTTTCATCATCGCAGAATTTTATATACCTTTCGAAGTTCGATTTGTAGGCTCTAATAGTTGACGGGGCATATGCGCCATCTATCTTAACTAATGTTTCTAAAAGTATTTTATTTGCAGTATCATTCATTTTAGGCTCTTAAAGAATTTCTAATTAGACTAAAAGTACAATTATATATGCAAAAAGCACTAATTACAACAGCGCAAATAAGAGCTGCTAGAGCATTAATAAGGTGGTCTGCAACCGAATTGGCAACAAAATCTGGAGTTGGCATATCGACAATAAAAAGGCTAGAGGTAATGCATGGCGTACCAACTATAAATATCTCAACGATGGTTGCAATACAAGCCGCACTTGAATCAGCTGGTATTGAGTTCATAGGCTCGCCAGATGATCGTCCCGGTGTAAGGCTAAAGTAGGGATCCCATACTAATTGATCGCGTTAACTATTAAATAAAACCTCATGCCATCAAGCCTTCATAAAACAAGCTCATTCCTGTTCTATCCCTACCTAATCATTGGGCTAGTCCTGATCGCCTCTATCCCACCTATCTTTGCCTTGGGGTTAAGCTATTGGTCTGTGACATCTTGGCAGGACACGACTGCAAACTCGATGATCGCCGATGCCTTGGCATTCTTTATCTCAGCCTTTGCGCTGCGTCGATTTGAGCGCTTCCCACAAAAGAACTCGCTCGCCTTTATCCTGCCGATAGGGTTGAGTGTCTTTGGCATTATTCTCACGGCCTTGCTAGCCCTCCGTGTCAGCTACTCCATCAAGATTATTGGTGTGGGCCTGCTCATGACCGTCATCTTGATGGGATTCCAGCACGCATTGAGTAGTCGTAACAGGCACCTAAAGCTCGCCGTTGTGCCGCTTGGTGAGGCTCTATCGTTTGATAACACCGACCACTACAGCTTCATAAGGCTTACATCACCAACCAGCCTCGACTCATCATTTGATGGCCTGCTTGCCGACATGCACTCGGATGTTCTCACGCCGAACTGGGAACGATTCCTCTCTGACTGTGCACTTAAGCGCATACCAGTCTATAACGCGATGCAGTTTAGGGAGTCGCTCACCGGCAAGGTGAACGTTAGGCACCTGGTCGCGAACAACTTCGGTGACCTGTCGCCCTCAATCTTTCATCAGAACCTTAAGCGCGTGATTGACGTCCTGTTCTTGCTGCTATTCTCACCATTTGTCTTGCCCGTGATGCTCATTATCGCGATCTGGATTATGGTTGACAGCCCCGGCGGCGCTTTCTTTATCCAGCCACGCATGGGCTTTAACGGCAGGTGGTTTAACGTGATCAAGTTCAGGAGCATGTATGTTGACCATAAGGGTAGCCACTTTACTGAGGAGGGCGAGGAGCATCGCATTACCAAGGTAGGTAGTGTCATTCGTAAGTACCGCCTGGATGAACTTCCGCAGTTCTGGAATGTGCTCAAGGGTGAGATGAGCCTCATAGGCCCCCGTCCCGAGTCAGCCGAGCTCGCGAAGTGGTACGACAATGAAGTCCCGTTCTTCGCATATAGGCACGTTGTGAGGCCAGGGATCTCGGGGTGGGCGCAAGTGATGCACGGCTACGCGGCGGGGGTGGACGACATGAAGGACAAGCTTGCGTACGACTTCTACTACATTAAGCACTTCTCGCTCTGGCTGGACCTACTAATCTGGTACAAAACGATCAGAACCGTATTAACCGGATTTGGTTCAAGATAACTATATTAATCATATAGTTAAAATATAAAATTAAATGTATTTTATTAAGTATTTGATTTGGGTTGAATCAACTCATAAGCAATTGATATTAATGGAAAATATATAGCTGTCTCCCCCTAAAAAGAAATGCACGCTAATGCCGCTTATCAGCTTAACGTTTGTCGTTATATCTTTACTCATGGCTATCCAATCATTTCGTTCTGCTGAAGCAAGATTTATTTACAAAGATCTTGCCATTAACCGATTTCATAAGATTAATCTGTTGTGGCGCGAAAGTTACAGATGCTTGACGATGCCTTCGAGTTGAAAGATTTGAGATCATCACATGGAAGTCGGCTGGAGCAGTTGGCGGGAAATTGTTCTGTTCAATTTGTTTAATATTGATTGCTTGATTATTCAAGTGATCTATTTATAATGCGATTAATCGTACTAATAAGGATATTGTATGCGTACTATCCCAGCAAATGATTTAAAAACAAAGGGCATTAAGGCCATTGAAGATGCGCTTCTCCTTCAGCCAGAGGCTTCTGTGACAGTGCGTGGTCAGTCAAAGTATGTGGTCATGAGTAGTAGCCAGTACCAATACCTGCGCGAGTGCGAACTTGAGGCTGCCTTAGCGGAGTCACGTGCTGATTTAGAGGCTGGTCGTTTTGTTAAGGAAACCGTGTCTGAGCATATTAAAAGAATAAATCAGCTGAATCAGACGACGGCATGAGGTGGCAGTTAATATTTACCGAGCAGTACACGAGAAGAGTTACAAAGTTTATTAAGACTCATCCTGATGTGGTTACCCTTTACCACAAGACCTTAGAACTATTGGAGGTTAATCCACATCACCCATCGCTCAGACTTCATGCCTTACATGGGAAGCTAGATGGTCTGTATAGCATTTCAATTAATCTGAAGTTCAGGATCACCTTGGAACTGATCATCACAGATCATGAAATTATTTTAGTCAATATTGGCGACCATGATCAGGTCTATTAAAAGAATTGAAAATAATATCTAAGTTTTAGCAATATGCACGCTAATGCTGCATCAAAAATTCCTTGTCAGTGGATCACAGGTGAGAAAAGAACTTGGCCTGGATAATTAACTACACTGAATCAGCGCTCCAACTTAAAAGCTGTATAAGTCGATTGCACTTCGTGTTGTTGGCTTCATGGATGAGCGGGTCGCTACCTTAGATGATCCAAGAGTACTCGGTAAAAACCTAGTTGGGCCTAAACTAGGGGCTTACTGGCGTTATCGCGTGGGCGATATCCGGGTGATTTGCAGCATCCAAGATGGTGAATGTGTGTGCTGGTCATCGAGATTGGTAATCGCCGAGAAGTGTATCGCTAGGCAGTGAATACCCAATTGTTGAATTTAATAGAGATGCCAATTCAGCCTAGGATGTATCCAATTCCCGAAAGGAGATTGGATGCAGGCTCTCTTACTACTAAATGCTACCCTTAAGCGCCGCCGCCTTATCAATTGCTTCCCATGAAAACTCTGCCTCGTCGCGACCAAAGTGGCCGTAAGCCGCAGTCTTAGTGTAGATCGGACGCAAGAGATCTAACATCTTCACAATACCTTTAGGGCGCAAATCAAAGTGTTCACGTACCAAGGCAGTCAGGAGCTCGTTAGATACTTTACCTGTGCCATAAGTCTCCACCATGATCGACGTTGGCTGTGCCACACCAATCGCGTAAGAGATTTGAACTAGGCAGCGTGATGCGAGACCAGCAGCCACGATGTTCTTCGCTACATAACGACCTGCATAGGCTGCAGAGCGGTCTACCTTAGAAGGGTCTTTACCAGAGAACGCGCCGCCGCCGTGTGGGGCTGCGCCGCCATAAGTGTCGACAATAATCTTACGGCCAGTTAGGCCGCAATCGCCTTGTGGTCCACCAATCACAAAGCGACCGGTTGGGTTCACTAAGAACTTGATATCGCCCTTAATCAGCTCTTTAGGCAGTGTTGGCTTGATGATCTCTTCAATCACGGCTTCGCGGATATCTTTTAATTCCATCTCAGGCGCATGCTGTGTAGAAACCACCACAGTATCAATGGCACTTGGTTTGCCATTTTCGTACTTAATCGTGACCTGAGATTTCGCATCAGGGCGAAGCCATGGCAGACGGCCATCTTTACGCAGTTGTGATTGACGCTCCATGACGCGGTGAGAGAGCCAAATAGGGAGTGGCATTAATTGCGGAGTTTCATCACACGCATACCCAAACATAATGCCTTGGTCACCAGCGCCTTGGTCTAGTGGATCATCTTCTGCTTTATCCACCCCTTGGGCAATATCAGGAGACTGCTTGTCATAAGCAACCAGAACAGCACAACCCTTATAGTCGATGCCGTATTCCGTATTGTCATAACCAATACGTTTAATCGTTTCGCGTGCCACTTTGATGTAATCAACGTTCGCTGTTGTGGTGATTTCACCAGCAAGCACAATCAAACCAGTATTCGCTAAAGTCTCAGCCGCAACGCGGGCGGTTGGATCTTGTTCTAAAATAGCATCTAAAATGCTGTCAGACACCTGATCAGCAAGTTTGTCTGGATGGCCTTCAGAAACAGATTCTGAGGTGAAGAAATATTCGGACATATCTGACTTTCTATTTATTTAATTGGGGCCATCGCATGTTGAGATATGGCCTAGAGTTAACCTGATTATTCTTTGTGACGCACAGTAGAGATTGCTTTAACTAATAATGGTTCACATTATACTCGAATGCCTATTTCTGAGCGTTGACTATTCAATTATGGTATTGATCTTTAACAAACCCGCGGAATTCTCCATCTAAAGCTATAAGTTTAGATGGAGATGGATAGCGAGCTATTTTTTGGGTTTATCTTGTTTTTCAATATATTGCTTGATGATTTCTAGCGGCGCTCCGCCGC